>Ga0315268_10003950_pt1 | contig 16184 bp, 15 predicted proteins | sample C1_top_MG_FD_204535 | JGI IMG/M metagenome (GOLD analysis project Ga0315268, IMG submission 204535) | Sediment microbial communities from Yellowstone Lake, YNP, Wyoming, USA - C1_top | ecosystem: Environmental > Aquatic > Freshwater > Lake > Sediment | place: USA: Wyoming | collected 2017-08-01
TTCGCCCCGCTGCACAACCCCGGCAACCTCCAGGGGATCGAGGTCGCCCTCGCGACGTGCCCGGGGGTGCCGCAGGTGGCGGTCTTCGACACCGCCTTCCACCAGACGATGCCTCCCCGGGCCTTCCACTACGCCCTTCCCCGCGATCTGTACGACGCCCATCGCGTGCGGCGCTACGGCTTCCACGGGACCTCGCACGCCCACGTCGCCCGGCGCGCCGCCGAACACCTCCGCATCCCGCCGGAGTCCCTGAACCTGATCACCCTCCACCTGGGGAACGGCGCGAGCGCGACCGCGATCCGGGAAGGGAAGAGCGTCGACACGTCGATGGGGATGACCCCGCTGGAGGGACTGATCATGGGGACCCGCTGCGGCGACCTGGACCCCGCGGTCCCTTTCTTCCTCGGGGCGACGACCGGGAAAAATCCCGTGGAACTCCTGGCCCTGCTGAACGAGGAGAGCGGGCTGAAAGGGATCTGCGGGGCGAACGACATGCGGGAAGTGCACCGGAGGGTTGCGGGGGGGGATCCGTCCGCGTCGCTTGCCATCGATATGTACTGTTACCGGATCAGGAAATACATCGGCGCCTACACCGCCGTCCTCGGCCGGGTCGACGCGCTGGTGTTCACCGGGGGGATCGGTGAGAACGACGCCGAGGTGCGGCGGCGGACGTGCGAGGGGCTTTCGCTGCTCGGGATCGCCGTCGACGACGCGAGAAACGGATCTCCATCCGGGGAGCCCCGGGAGATCCAGCGGGAAGGGATGCCGGTCAAGGTCCTCGTCATCCCGACGAACGAGGAGCTCGAGATCGCCCTGCAGACCATCGCCTGTATCAGGAAAAATGTCGGATCGGAGGAACCGCGATGACGCCGACCGTTGGACGAGCGACCCCCGAGGGGTGTTCCTTGACGGAAGAGGAGCTGCGACGGATGGACGCCTACTGGCGCGCGGCCAACTACCTCTCCGTCGGCCAGATCTACCTGCTCGACAACCCATTGCTGCGGGAGCCTCTCCGGCTCGAGCACGTGAAGCCGCGGCTGCTTGGCCACTGGGGGACCACCCCGGGGCTCAACTTCATCTACGTCCACCTGAACCGGCTGATCCGGGCGAACGACCTGAACATGATCTACATCGCGGGTCCCGGGCACGGCGGCCCGGCGCTGGTGGCGAATACCTGGCTGGAGGGGACCTACAGCGAGGTGTACCCCGATGTGCCCCGGAACGAAGAGGGGATGCGGAGGTTGTTCCGGCAATTCTCCTTTCCCGGGGGGATCCCCAGCCACGTAGCCCCCGAGACCCCGGGATCGATCCACGAGGGGGGGGAGCTGGGGTACGCCCTCTCCCACGCCTTCGGGGCGGTCTTCGACAACCCCGACCTGATCGCGGCGTGCGTGGTCGGCGACGGCGAGGCGGAGACCGGCCCGCTCGCCGCGTCGTGGCACTCCAACAAGTTCCTGAACCCCGTGACCGATGGGGCGGTCCTGCCGATCCTGCACCTCAACGGGTACAAGATCGCCAATCCGACGATCCTCGCGCGGATCCCCCCGGAGGAGCTCGCCAGCCTGTTCGCCGGCCTCGGGTACGAACCGTGTTTCGTCGAAGGGGACGACCCCGCGACGATGCACCGGAAGATGGCGTCGACGATGGACACGGTGATCATAAAGATCCGCTCCATCCAGCGGGAAGCGCGCACCGTTGGGAACACGGCGCGTCCCCGGTGGCCGATGATCATCCTCCGCACGCCGAAAGGATGGACGGGCCCGAAAACCGTGGACGGAAAGCAGACGGAGGGCTCCTGGAGGTCCCACCAGGTCCCCTTCGGCGCCATGGCGGGAAAACCCGACCGCCTCCGGTTGCTGGAGGAGTGGATGAAGGGGTACCGGCCGGAGGAGCTCTTCGACGAGGGCGGCCATTTGCGGCGGGAGCTCGTGGAACTGCCCCCGGAGGGAATCCGGCGGATGGGGGCCAACCCGCACGCGAACGGGGGCGTCCTGCTCAAGGACCTCGCGATGCCCGATTACCGGGAGTACGCCGTCCCGGTTCCGAAGCCGGGGGGCGCCACGGCGGAGGCGACCCGCGTGATGGGGAGGATGCTTCGCGACGTGATGAAGCGGAACCGCGAGGCGAGGAACTTCCGGGTGATGGGCCCGGACGAGACCGCGTCGAACCGCCTCGACGCCCTCTTCGAGGAGACGGACCGGACCTGGATGGCCGAGACGCTCCCCGGCGACGACCGCCTCTCCCAGGACGGACGGGTGATGGAGATCCTGAGCGAGCACACGTGCCAGGGGTGGCTGGAGGGATACCTCCTCACCGGCCGGCACGGCCTCTTCTCCTGCTACGAGGCGTTCATCCACATCGTGGACTCGATGTTCAACCAGCACGCCAAGTGGCTGAAGACGACGTCGACGGAGATCCCCTGGCGCCGCCCGATCGCCTCGCTCAACTATCTGCTGACCTCGCACGTGTGGCAGCAGGACCACAACGGCTTTTCCCACCAGGACCCCGGCTTCATCGACCACGTGGTGAACAAGAAGGGGAACGTCATCCGGGTGTACCTGCCCCCCGACGCCAACTGCCTGCTGTACGTAGCCGACAAGGTCCTGCGAAGCCGCAACCGGATCAACGTGATCGTGGCGGGGAAGCAGCTCTCCCCGCAGTGGCTGGACATGGACGCCGCCATCCATCACTGCACCGCCGGGATCGGGATCTGGAAGTGGGCCAGCAACGACGAGGGGGCGGAGCCGGACGTGGTGATGGCGTGCGCGGGGGATGTGCCGACGCTGGAGACGCTGGCGGCGGTCGACCTGATCCGGAGGCTCCTGCCCGACCTCCGCGTCCGGGTCGTGAACGTCGTGGACCTGATGACCCTCCAGCCCCGGGAGGAGCACCCCCACGGCCTGACGGACATCGAGTTCGACTCCCTGTTCACGACGGACAAGCCGATCCTCTTCGCCTACCACGGCTACCCGTGGCTGATCCACCGGCTGACGTACCGGCGGACGAACCACAGGAACCTCCACGTCCGGGGATACAAGGAGGAGGGAACCACCACCACGCCGTTCGACATGGTGGTCCGCAACGACCTGGACCGGTTCCACCTGGTGAACGACGTGATCGACCGGGTGCCCGGGCTCGGAACCCACGCGGCCTACACCAAGCAGGCGCTCCGGGACAAGCTGATCGAGCACCGGCAGTACATCACGCTCCACGGGGAAGACATGCCCGAGGTGCGGGACTGGACGTGGCCGTACTGAAGGGCTGAGGATTGTTTAAACTCCAGGTTGGACGACTCCTCCGGCAACCGGTCGAGCGCGGAATTCTTCCATCATGGCAATCGTTTTCCCGATCTTTTCGTCACCGACCGCAAGTTCCAGAAGCATCAACTCCGCCTCGTATACATCCGGAGGAATGTGATCCTTGATTTCCGGTTCAAGCACATGAAAGACCTTCAGGTGCAAAGCCTCTCCCGCCAACGGGCCGGACCAGCTGGGGTCGCCCTCCATGACCGTCCTGGAGCCGACTTCGAGATATTGCTCGTTGGTGACGCCCCACACAACGATCAGGTTCTCCGTCCCATGTTCCCCCGCCGCCTTCCTGATCTCTTCTTGACTCGCCGAGTCAAGCGCCAGGGCGGCCGTTCAGACGAAACAGGCGTCCCGGACCAGCACAACCTGCGCCCCGGCCGCCTCCAGGCACTTTTTCAGCGACTCCGCCTTGATCTCCTGGCCGTCCCCGAAGGCGATCACCTTTTTCCCTTCAAGCATCTGCCTATCCCTCCGCGTGTTTCGGATTCTTCTCCAGGACGAAGGACAGACCGTCCGACAGGTTCGTCATGCGGGTCAGGAACGGGCTTCCCTTGGCCACGATCATGATACGCTTCTTCTTCCCCTCCAGGATTTCCCGGATTCCGTGCGCGATGTAGGGGATCCCGGCGGGGATATGCCCCTGCGTCGGGGCAAATCCGACCAGCCCCCGTTTCTCGATGAATTCGTTCATCCGGGACTTTTCGATCTCCTTCTGCTGAACGGCCAACGCCGCGATGAGCCGGTAGTTCTTCAGGGGGATATCATCCTGGCCGATCGGCAGCGTGATCTCCGGATTCTGCAGTTCGGTCGCATAGCGGTCGATGTCCGTCAATTTCAATCCGTGGGCTTTCAGCGGCTCCAGAATCAGGCTCTCCTGGATGCGCTGCTGCGACCCTCCCGCGCCGATCGGGTATTTCCCCAGCAGATCCAGCCGAAGGACGGGCGAATCGCCGTCGTCTTCGGTCACCAGGAATGCCACTCCCCCGATCACGTCTTCCAGAACCGGCATCTCTTTCTCGAGATGGCCCTGGAATTTCATCCCCAGCTTGGCGAGCGACCCTCCGGCGACGACCGCCACCTTCCGGAACAACCCCGCCCTGACCAAGGCGGCCGCATGGAGGATGCCGTAATGGGGGCCGACGCAGAACGATTTCACGTCACAGGAAATGGCGTTGCCGCACCCGGCCATTTCGCCGATGGCGCGGGCCAGATTGCCGCCGCCCCGCTGGTACCGGTCGCCGGCCGCCTCTTCCGAACAGCTGAGGATGAAATCGATCTCCGACGCTTCGCAGTTCGCGCGATCGAGCATATTCCGGAGCGCCAGAACCGCCGAAGCCTTGGTCATCAGGTTTTCCATCAGCACGTGCGCCTGCAGCGACTCGTCTTCGTCATGATGCCGCTGGAAACATCCGACCAGGACATCCTGATGGTAGAGAGGCAACGATCGGTCCTGGTCTATTTTCCTCCGGATCTCCTCCATCGTCTTTCCGTGACGCAGTTTTTCAAGCAGATCGACCGAATGGCACAGGCGATGCGTTGCGATCGCCGGCGACACGGTTTCGGCCAGGAACCGGCGTTCCAGCCAGACCAGGTCGTAGGAGGATTCGTCCGTCGCCGCCTTCAGGAGAGCGTAGAACTCCTCCTGGGGCATGATCTCCCCGAACGGCCCGGTGCGGCCGAACGCGCCGTCAGGATCCAGGAGATGTTCGAACCACGGCCGTTTCAACGATCGGAGCGTGTCCGGCTCCATGTTTCCGATGAAGACCTGATTGGGAGCGTACCGCACGGCCTCCGGGTAGGTCCTCAAACGGTCCCGTAGCTTCCCCTCGAGGTCCGGGTGCTTTCTGATTTCCCGCGATGGCTTGGATCCGTGACGGACGAAATCGGGAAGATGCACGAGGATATTGGAACATTCCCGGAGGATGACGTGGCCCGTTTCCACGTCAACTCTCCAGGATACCGTTCAAGCCGTCTTCGATCCGTCGTCCGGTCGAATCGTCGAACCCGTCGATCCGGAGAACGTTTTGTCCGGACTTGAAAAACAGGAGAGCCGGAACGCTCACGATCTTCCACCTTGCGCAAAGGTTCTGGTTGTTCCAGGCATTGACCTTGACGACTTTGACGTTCGGATATTTCCTTGCGGCCTTCGCCAAGATGGGAACGAGGGCTTTGCAGGGGGCGCATGGAGGAGTGAAAAAGTCCACGAGGACGGGAATCCCCGACTCCATGACCTCCTTCTCGAAATCCCCCTCGTTTACTTCGACGAGATGCTCTGCCTGACTCATCCGGGCGGACCCCCGGCTTCCGTCGGCGTCATGAGAAAACGGTCTGCTCTTCGATGGGCGTCTGAAGGGCGGCAAGCGCTTTCTTCAACAGGTTCCGCCGCACTTCTTTCTCTTCCTCCAGCGGCAGCCTGGGGTTTCCCAGCGGATGGGGTATGGCGACGGCCGGAACGATCCGGTTGGCGCCCACAGTCTGGGATATGGTGATGATGGAACAGATGTGCGCCACCGGGATCCCGGCGCGCTCGATCTCTTTTGCCATCGTTGCCCCGCAACGAGTGCATGTCCCTCAAGTGGAAGTGAGGATGACGGCCTGGACTCCGTCCCGGATCAGCTCGACTGCGATCTCCTTCGCGAATTTCTGGGCGTTGTCCACCGAGGTTCCGTTTCCCACCGTGGCGTAATACCACGGATGCTGCTTGAACCCCAGCTCCTTTTCAAGAACCCTCATCTCATCGATGGGAAGCACCCGGTTGGGATCGTCGTTGGCATAGGTGTTGTCGTATCCGCCGTGAGCGGACTGATGGGTTCGGGCATCCAGTGTCTCCAGCCCTTCCAGGGAATATTTCCCGTATTTGGACGCACTCGAGCTTTCGATATGGTCCGGATTCCCCGTGGGTACGATGCCGCCGGAGGTGACCAGGGCAATGGTGATCCCTTTCAGGTCGGCAATGGCCGGCTGCGGATCGACACGATCGAAAAAGGGGATCGGGTATTCGGTTTCAAACGGATCCCCGTTGATTTTCCGAAGGAGCATGGCAATGGCGCGTCCACACGCCGGCTCGGCATGGAAATAATTTTTCCTGATGCCCTGTTCGAAGCACCCCTCGGCCTTGGGGAACCCGATCTCCTCGCCGCGCAGCCTTTTGATGCCGAGCCGGACCATTTTCCGGACCGCCTCCTCCATCCCGGATACGTTGTTGGCGGTTTCGACGATCAGAACCGTCTTTCTGTAGTGATCCACGCCGGGGTTCTCTTTGAACATGGCGGTGATGGCAGGGATGCCCAGCGGTTGCAGCGACGAGCAGATGCCGCCGCAGGCCATGCCGTACCGTCCGGCGTTGAACGCCGGCCCGGCAACGACCAGGTCCGGATGGTATCCCCGGATCAGGGGGACCAGTTCACGAAGGACGTCTTCCTGGTGTTCGACGAAATAGCTGTCGCCGCAGACGACCGTGGCGACGATTTCGACATCCGCATTCCCTTCGCGAAACAGTTTCTCCAGAAGGCGGCCGGGCCCTTGCGGGCCCTGTATCGTGAAGGGTTCGCAGTCCGCCTTCTCTTCGCCGCCCACACCCCCGAAGAACTGGTTCACATAATGGACGATCCGGTATTTCCCGTTCCGGGAGGCGTCGCTCATCTACTTGAACCTCGAGGAAATTCTTTCGAATCCCAGCTGGTTGGTGGACCCGATCAGCGCCTGCAGCTCGATGGCGACGCTCCCGTCCGGGAGACGGCATTTGCTGGAGCCGCCGGCCAGCTCCGTGATGACGCGGTCGTCGCCGATGACCTTTTCCATCGGCGGAAGAACGATCACTTCGTTCGCGTTTCCCGTGGAAACGATGGCGTCGGCGTTCGGGTGGGAATCTACCAGGGATTGCGAGGCGCCGTCCTGTCCCGCGAATTCGTCGGTGAGCAGAACCGTTTTGATGCCATGCGCCTCGATCTTCGAGCAGTTCATCATGAGATCGGCGTCGGGATTGCCGAAGCCCTCCTTGGAAACGATGACGCCGTCGGGATTCAGGGAAGCGATCAGCTCGGCCGCCAGCGTGGACGATCGCTGTTTGTCGCCCAAGGTGACATTTTCGTTGGTGATGACGCAGCCGACGAAGTCCCAGTCCTTCCCGTGCCTGCGCAGGAGATCGAGGATGATGGGGTTGTTCTGGTGATGATACGTCGTGTTCTTGTCGCACGCCGAGACGCAATTTCCGGAGACGATGGCGCCGAACAGCACTTCCGTGGGAACGATTCGCCTGGGCAGCATCTTCTTGACATCCACTCCGCAATAGTACGTGTCATGCAGAAGGCCCTGGGATTGGAGCATGTACAGGTAGGCGATTCTTGGCACCCTTTTCCGTCCGCCGGATATTTCCGAACCGTGGAAACCCGGATCCGTCGGATTGTTCAGGGTTTCGAGGCTGCCGGAGGAAAGCGGCCCGTCCAAGGAGGATCGGGCGATGTAATCGGATGCCTTGAAACCGGCCAACCGGACCGATTTTTCGTGTTCGTGCCGTTTCGTCCCCTCTATTACAGAAATATCCAGCACCAGGTGGTGTATGCCGGAGAAGAGCGAGTACCGGGCACCCGGGCCGGACATGTCGATGAGCCCTTCCTGAAAGCCGACGATCGATCCCACGGTGGTCACGACCATTCCGCACAACGACACGATCTCCCCGGAAGGGATTCCGTCGGAATCCGGATCCCACGCGGAAAGCACCCCGGGAAAGATCGGATACTCCGGGATCCTGCTCAGGCGGGGTTCGATGACATCCTTGACGGGAATGATTCGAACCGAATCCCCGGGGCGGGCGATCGCCAATTGAACGTCCTTGATGATGGGATCGGATCGTAACAGGGCGGTCAACTCACCTTGATCGATGAGCAACTTCCCGTTTTCCACCCGGGTCGCGGAGGAAAACCCCAAGTCCGTGACGGTGATTTTTCTCCAAAGATGCGTTACAGGATGCACTCCCGCATGAGGTCTCGCGTAGGACATAAATCCCTCCCACAGAGCGGGCCGGTATTTCAAAGATTCGGTTTACGTAGTATACCATCGCCACCGCACGGGCAAGATGACCGACGGCGTTTTTCCCGGGATCACCCCCCGAGATACGCTTTCTTGACCCGGGGGTCGGCGAGAAGTTCCCCGGACCTTCCCTCGAGCACGACCCTGCCGTTCTCCAGCACATACCCTCGCCCGGCGAATTGAAGCGCCATGCGGGCATTCTGCTCGACGACCAGGATGGTGGTTCCTTCCCGATTGATTTCCGTAAGCGAGTCGAACACGTTCATCATGAGCAGCGGAGCCAACCCCATGGAGGGCTCATCCAGCAGCATGATCTTCCTGCCGCTCATGAATGCCCGCCCGACGGCCAGCATCTGCTGCTCGCCGCCGCTCAGCGTTCCGGCCTTCTGGTCCTGCCGCTCGGAAAGCCGCTGGAAGATCGAAAACACCCGCTCCAGATCGTTCCCGATCGCCTTGCCGTCCTTCCTGGCAAAGGTGGCAAGCCGAAGGTTTTCCATGACCGTCAGGTTATCGAACAGGCGTCTTCCTTCCGGGACATGGGAGATGCCGAGTTCGCTGACCACCTTGTCCGCAGGGTATTGGAGAAGGTCCCGTCCCAGAAACGTCATTTTCGTCCCTGCTTCGACCGCGACGAGGCGGGAAATCGCCCGCAAGGTTGTGCTCTTCCCCGCTCCGTTGGCGCCGATGATGCACACGATCTCCCCCTCGTCGATCCGGAAGCCGACCCCGTGAAGGGCCCTGATGTTGTCGTAGGAAACCCGCAGGTCCTCCACCGTCAACAGCATCAGACCGCCCTCTCCTTGCCCAGATAGGCATCGATGACCCTGGGGTTGTTCTGAATCTCCTCGGGCGTCCCCTCCGCGATGACCGCACCGAAGTCGAGGGTCTGGATGATCTCGCACAGTTCCATGACCACCTTCATCCTGTGCTCGATGAGGAGAATCGACAGCCCGAACTCACCATGGACCCGGCGGATGATCTCCATGATCTGCACCAGCTCTTCCGGGTTCATCCCCGCCGTCGGCTCGTCCAGGAGCAGGATCCTGGGTTCCGTCGCCAGCGCCCGGGCCATCTCCACCCTTCTCTGGGCGCCGTACGGCAGGTTGAGGACGACCTGCTCCGCGAGGTGGCGAATACCCATCCTATCCAGGAGGCGAACCGCTTTCTCCTCGATCTCGGCCTCTTCCCTGTTGCGCCCGGGCGTTCCGAAGAAGGCCCCGAACAATCCGTACCGGATTTTCGAGTAGTGGGCCAACTTCACATGCTCGAGGACGGTCATGTGTCTCCAAAGGAGAAGGTTCTGAAAGGTCCTGCTGATGCCCATGGAGGCGATCTGGTGAGCCTGAAGTCCGTTGATTCTCCTGCCATCCAGCAGGATTTCACCTTCCGTGGGCGTGTAGATGCCGGTAAGGAGGTTGAAGATGGTGGTCTTTCCTGCGCCATTCGGCCCGATCAACCCCCGGATCTGACCCGTTCCGATCTCCAGGCGGTAGCCTTGCACGGCCCGCAATCCACCGAAGTCGTGAGACATGTCATGGACCCGAAGGATCGGCATGTCACACCTCTCCGCCCGGATTCCGTTTCGGCCGGAGAAGGCTCGTGACGTCGAGGTCCTTGAATGCGATCAGGCCCGTCGGGCGGAAAATCATCACGAGGATGAGCAGGAGCGGAATGATGATCCACTTGAAAATTTCCAGGGGGCGGAGGGCTTCGCCGAGGAGACTGATGCTTACGGCGCCGACGATGGATCCGTAAACGGAGTTCAGCCCCCCGAAGTAGACCATCGCCAGGACTTCGGCGAGGTTTTGGATGCCGAAGGTCGACGGGTTTACGTATCTCAGCACGTGGGCAAAAAGCCCTCCCGCAACACCGGCCCAGAAGGCTGCAAAAAGAAACGCCACGATCTTGGTGCGTCTCGTGTCCACCGTCATGGCGCTGGCCGCCATTTCGTTGTCACGCACCGCATTGAGGGCCTTTCCGATCGTAGAGCGCACGAAATTGTTGATGCTCCATACGCAGAGGACGGTCCAGAGGAACACCGTGGGCAGGTTGGCCCAATCCGGCTGCCCGCTCAGGCCCCGTGGGCCCCGAACGAATTCAAGATTCTCGATCAAACTCTTTACGATGAACAGGAACGCCAGGGAAATAATGGCAAGGTAATCCCCTCTCGTCCGAAAGGAGGGGACCGCGACAAACAAGGCTCCGAAGGATGCCAGGAATCCTCCCAGGATCAGGGCAACGGGGAAAAGATACGGTCCCAGGGCCGGAGGGAGGAAAACGGGCCCAAAGAGTTGATCATCGACAAACAGGCCCACGGTGAACACCGAAGCGCAGTATGCGCCCAGGGCCATGAACCCGGGGTGGGAACAGGAGAACTCGCCCATATAGCCGTTGATCACATTCAAGCTCAAGGTGAGCATGACGGCGATCAGGGTGAGCTTGAGAACGAGGGCGCGGTAGTCGCTGATTCCCGCCCACAGATGCAAGGTAGCGTAGAGCAATGCAAGGTGGACGGCCACCGTAACCGCGATCGGAAACCGGAAAAGCAGGGCGGCAAGCCGGTTTGTCAGGGAGATGCTTGAACGAGTCGCGACTCCTATCGGCAATCCGTATACCAGCAGCACGTAAAGGATCGCGTTGGGGACCAGGATGGGCCTCTTCAGCATGATGTCCAAACCGAACAGGGCCGGTATCTTGGGTAATCCCAGGGCCAATGCGACAGGGGCGCCGGCGAACCGTTCCAGAGTCACTGCGATCAAGGCGCCGCAAAGCCAGCCCAGCAGCGGGACCCGGGAATAGGAGGCCCGGAGGTTCCGGGATATGCGTGCCTTTACGGGCAAAACTTCAGAGCCTCAACCGTGCGCTGTACGGTTCACCGAAAAAGCCGTGAGGCCGAAACGTCAGGATCAGCAGAATGATGGAGTAGGCGATCAGGTCGCGCAGCGTCGAGGGGAAGATCATGGCCACGAAGATTTCGGTGAACCCCAGCAGGAAGCCTGCGAGAGTGGCTCCCAGGATAGAGCCTCTCCCCCCCAGGATGGCCGCCACGAACGCCTTCCAGCCGAACAAGATACCCATGTAAGGATCCAGCACGGGGTAGGCGACGCCGAAGAGGATCCCCGCGGCGGCGGCCAGGGCCGAACCGATCGCGAACGTGAGAGCGATCATGCTGTTGACCGGCACCCCCATCAAGGGTACGACGGCAAAGTCGAACGCCATCGCCCGCATGGCCATTCCCCACTTCGTCCTGCGGACAAACTGGTGCAGGGCAAGGGTAAGGAGCAGCGACACGAGCACGATCATGATTTTCTTGTTGGTTACGAATACGCCGCCCAGGTTATAGGTCGTGGTCTCGATCAGGGAAGGGAAGCTGATCCGACGTGCTCCCAGCAGGGCCAGGTTGCCGGTTTCCAAGATGATGCCGATCATCAAGCCCGTGATGGCGGCCGAGGCTCGAGGGGCGTTTCGCAAGGGCCGATACCCTATCCGCTCCACCAACATGCCCACGAAAGAGGTCAGGAACATGGAGAAGAGGATGGTCAACACCAGGATCAGCCAGTTGGGCATTGCAAGGGCGCCCGAGGAGGAAAGCGCAAGCAGGCCGATGGAAACACCGAAGCCGATGTACGCACCGACCATGAAGATATCGCCATGCGCAAAGTTGAAGAGCATGAGGATGCTGTACACCATGGAGTATCCCAGTGCGATCAGAGCGTAAAAACTCCCCCACTGGAGAGCGTTGACGAGGTTTTGAAGGAATATCACCATCGCTTCGTTGCCTGTCCTTTCAACAAAGGCGGGCTCAGAGCTCCCGCTCCGGCCCGCCTTTCCACAAAACGAATTTCAGCAGCAACCCTTACGGGCAGACCGACTTATGGAACGTGAATTCGCCCGCGTCGCTGATCTTTACGATGACCGCGCACTTGACCGGGTCGCCTCCACCGGAAAAGGTCATCTCTCCCGTGATGCCTTTGAATTTCTTGATCTGGGACATCGCGGTGCGGACATTTTCCCGGTCCTTTTTCAGATCTCCCGTGAGCCCGCCGGTGTTCTTGATCGCCTGTTGTACGAGCAGCATGGAGTCCCATGTGAGCGCTGCCACATCGTCGGGCACGTAGCCGTATTTTGCCTTATATCTGTCGATGAACGCCTTGGTCGCCCCGGTCGCCCCTGCGGCGGCGTAGTGGGTGCTGAAAAACGACCCATAGCAATCTTTGCCGCAGAGTTTTACCGTTTCGGCCGATCCCCAGCTGTCGCTCCCCACGATGGGTTTTTTCCAACCCAACTGGTGGGCCTGCTGCACGATCAGGGCCACCTCGTTATAGTACTGGGGGGTGAACAGGACCTGGGCGCCGGAATTGATGATCTTCGTCAACTGGGAGCTGAAATCGGTGTCCTTGGTGGTGAAGCTTTCGTACGCCACGACGGAACCTTTGCCATGCAGGCCTTCCCATGCTTTCTTGAAGAACTCGGCAAGTCCTTTGGGGTAGTCACTCGCCACGTCGTACAGGACCGCCGCCTTGGTGAATTTGAACTCCGTCGAAATGAAATTGGCCACCACCGGACCCTGGAAGGGATCGAGGAAGCAGGCACGGAAAACGTAAGGTCGGTTCTTGGTGGTATCGGGATTTGTGGACCATGGGGTGATCATCACCGTCTTGTAGTTGTTCGCTATCCCGCCCGCGGGCACCGCCTGCTTGGAGGCCTGCGGTCCCACCATGACGAGAACGCCGTCCTCGGTGATCATCTTGGTGGCGACCTTCACGGCGGATTCCGCTTTGGACTCATTGTCCTCGAGAACCAGCTCTACCGTGTACTTCTTGTTCCCCACCGCAAGACCCCCGGCGGCTTTCACGTCTTCGAGCCACATCTGGGCCGCGAACTTCGTGCCCTCGCCAACCTTGGGGATGTCGCCGGTGAGCGGGGCGTTTATGCCGATCTTGATCGTCTCTGCCTGGGCCCAGCCGGAAAGTGAAAACGCCATTACTACCACGAGGAGACAAACACCGAACCGTGATTCTTTTCTCATCGCCAAATCCCTCCTTTGGGTTCCAGTGACGTGCGGTTGATTCCCGATACAACGAACGCCTCGGCGGATGGGAACAAGATAGTAATTACTATGAGTCAATCGGAGGGGCTGTCAAGACCCAAGGCCGGCTTGAATCACTACGGGGCCGTCTCTGCTGCAGCTACCCCCGAACCGGGGAGGAGATGACCCGCGCGATGAGGGCCCTGGCCTCTTCCTGGATCCGCCGCAGGTGGTCCGCGCCGAGGAAGCTTTCGGCGTACAGCTTGTAGACATCCTCGGTCCCCGAGGGGCGGGCGGCGAACCAGCCGTTCGCGGTGGCCACCTTCAAGCCTCCGATCGCGGCGCCGTTCCCGGGGGCGGTCGTGAGCATCGCCTCGATCCGCTCCCCCGCCAGCGTCTTCGCCGTCACCTGGGAGGGCGACAGGTTCGACAGCGCGATTTTCTGCTCCTTCGTCGCGGGGGCGTCGATCCGCTCGTACACCGGGGAGCCGAACTCCCGGGTCAGATCGGCATACTGCCCGCCCGGGTCCCTCCCGGTGGTCGCCATCATCTCCGCCGCGAGCAGCCCGAGGATCAGCCCGTCCTTGTCCGTGCTCCACGCCGTCCCGTCTTCCCGCAGGAACGAGGCGCCCGCGCTCTCCTCGCCGCCGAACCCGAGGGTGCCGTCCGACAGCCCCTGGACGAACCATTTGAACCCCACCGGAACCTCGAGCAGCGGGCGCGACAGGCGCGCCGCCACGCGATCGATCATCCCGCTGCTCACCACGGTCTTCCCGATCCCGGCATCGCTGCGCCACCCGGCCCGGTTCCGGAAAAGGTAGTCGATCGCCACCGCAAGGAAATGGTTCGGGTTGAGCAGGCCGGCGGTCCGCGTCACGATCCCGTGCCGATCGGCATCCGTGTCGTTTCCGAAGGCGACGTCGAACCGGTCGCGCATCGCGATCAGGCCGGCCATCGCGAACGGCGAGGAGCAGTCCATCCGGATCTTCCCGTCCCAGTCGAGCGGCATGAAGCGGAACGTCGGGTCGACGGCCGGGTTCACCACCGTTAGGTTCAGCCCGTACCGTTGCGCGATCGGTTCCCAGTACGCCGCCGCGGAACCGCCCAGCGGGTCGACGCCGATCCGGATGCCGGCCCCGCGGATCGCCTCGAGGTCCAGCACCGCGCCGAGGTCGCCGATGTAGGAGCCGACGTAGTCGTGACGCCGCGTCGTACCCGCCGCAAGGGCCCGCTCGAAGGGAAGACGCCGCACCTCCCCGGACCCCGACCGCAGGATCGCGTTGGCGCGCTCCTCGATCTCCCGGGTGACCCCCGTGTCCGCGGGACCGCCGTGCGGCGGGTTGTACTTGAACCCCCCGTCTTCCGGCGGGTTGTGGGATGGCGTGATCACGACCCCGTCGGCCAGGCCCGACCGAAGCCCCCGGTTGTAGGAGAGGATGGCGTGGGAGATGACCGGCGTGGGCGTGTAGCCGCCGTCCCGGTCCACCATCACCTCGACGCCGTTCCCCGCCAGCACCTCGAGCGCGCTGCGGAACGCCGGTTCCGACAGCGCGTGGGTGTCCATCCCGAGGAAGAGCGGGCCCGTCGCCCCCGAGTGTCCCCGGCGCTCGCAGATCGCCTGCGTCACGGCGAGGATGTGGGCCTCGTTGAAGGAGAGCGAGAGGGACGAGCCGCGGTGACCGGACGTTCCGAACGCCACCCGCTGCAAAGGCTCGAACGGGTCTGGATTTCCGGTATAGTAGGCCGCGACGAGCCGCGGAACGTTGACGAGGTACCTCGGATCGGCCGGCTTCCCGGCGCTCGGGTGCGCGCCCACTCAGAACGCGCCGGCCGCGGAGCGCGCCGTTGCGGCCGCCTCCGCCTTCGTCCTCTCCACCGACTCCGGCTTGCCGAGGGTCGGTTCGACCACGATCGGGGTGATGTCGGTGAACCCGATGAAGCCGAGGAACTGCTCCATGTACCTTTTCTGGAGATCGAACGCCTCCCCCTCGCTTCCCGCCGGGTAGGCGCCGCCGCGCGCGTAGACCACGGCGACCTTCTTCCCGGTGACCAACCCCTTGTATCCTTCCTTCGGGGAGAAGGAGAAGGTGTACGTCGGCTGGACGATGACGTCGATGTAATGCTTGAGTTTATAGGGGATTCCGAAATTCCACATGGGCAGCGAGAAGAGGTAGTTGTCCGCCCCCTTGAATCGTTCGATCACCCCTTCGACCGCCTTCCACGCGGCCTTCTGCCCGGGGGTGTGCGGCTGCCCGTGGAGAATCGCATACTTCGCGTCGATCACCTCGCCATTGAATTCCGGGAGGGTCGTCCCCCAAAGATCGAGCGTGTCGATCTCGTCGCCCGGGTGCGTTCTCCGGTACTCCTCCACGAACGCCTTCGCCACCCCGGTGGATGCCGACCGCTCCTTCCTGGGGGATGCCTCTACATAGAGAAGTCTCGCCATGTCCCTTGCCTCCTTCCGGAGCCTGTCCGGATCCGGGGTTTGAAGAACGTCCCGCTGCAATCACTATAGTAATTAAGGTGGCCGCATCCGGCCGAACGTTTCGTTTTCCGGTGGTGGTATATTTTCAGCCGCATGAAGTGCAATAATAAAAGGTTCGAGCGGCGAGAGGGGAAACAGAAGAAAGAAGGAACGACATGACCGCGAACGGCTCTTCCTTCCGGTTGAACGCCTCCGGCGTCCCGAAAACGACCGGCCTGTACGACCCGCGGAACGACCACGACAGCTGCGGCGTCGGGTTCATCGCCCGGATCGACGGCGTTTCCCTGCACGCCGTGGTCGAGCAGGGGATCCGGATCCTCGTCAACCTGGAGCA
>Ga0315268_10003953_pt1 | contig 16176 bp, 11 predicted proteins | sample C1_top_MG_FD_204535 | JGI IMG/M metagenome (GOLD analysis project Ga0315268, IMG submission 204535) | Sediment microbial communities from Yellowstone Lake, YNP, Wyoming, USA - C1_top | ecosystem: Environmental > Aquatic > Freshwater > Lake > Sediment | place: USA: Wyoming | collected 2017-08-01
TCCAAGTTTTGAGTTTGGCCCACGTAGAAGCGGCCAGTGGTAACGCTCTGGAGGATATAGACAGCGAATTGCATGATGAAATCTGGTGGAGCCGATGGGATTCGAACCCACGACCTCCTCGATGCCATCGAGGCGCGCTCCCAACTGCGCCACGGCCCCACCGTGAAGAAAAAGCTGCAACTTTTATAACATTCCCCGCCGGAGAGCGTCAAATCCTAGTAGGGAAGCGGTCTTAGCCAACTCGGCCCCTGAAAGTGGTATCCTAGGGAACAGAAGGGCACCGGCCGGTGTCTAAAGTCTTGAGCGGCTGATGTAAGACGGGGCTGCTCAGGACAGCATCCAGGGCCGGTCGGTTAGCCGGGTTCCCGCAGGTTGGCGGGAGCCGGAAAAGGCGGTACTGACGTGGCGGAAGCGGCACAAGCCTTCCCCGTCGGCCGGGACGAAGCGGAGCTCATCACCGAGCTGCAAGCAGGCTCGGAGCAGGCCTTCGACTGGCTGGTCACCTACTACCACGCCCTGGTGTACAACCTGCTGTTGGGCATGCTTGCCAATCCAGCCGACGCTGCCGACGCCACCCAGGAAGTTTTTCTCCGCGCTTTCCGCGGCCTGCGCGATTTTCGCCGCGGAAGTTCGCTGAAGACCTGGTTGTATCGCATCGCCATTCGGCAGGCATTGAACCATCGCCGTTGGCGGTGGCGCCACCAGCGGCAGGAGGTCTCTTTGGAAGCCGAATCGGAGAACCGCGAGCGGCCGGTGCAGTTTGAAGCCGACGTGGCTTCTCCCTTCGACGAGATGGCGGCCAGCGAGGCCCGGGAGATTGTCTTCCGCGGCCTCGCCAAGGTTCCGGAAATCTTCCGAAGTGCCGTGATTTTGCGCGATCTGGAAGGACTCTCGTACGAGGAAGTTGCGGAAGTGCTCGACGTTTCTGTAGGCACCGTGAAGTCGCGGATTTTGCGCGGCCGTCAGGCCTTGCGCGAAGCCTTGGAGCCCATCTTGAAGGCCCGGCCAGTCGAAGACCGCCAGGCCGTCAACACCCCGATTGCACAGCCCAGTTCGACTTTCTCTCGGCCTGCTCCCTTGTCCTCGGTGACCGGGATCGGAGGTGGGGAATGAACTGTTCGAAGACGCAGAGCCGGCTCGCGGGCTACCTGGATGGTGCGCTACCTGTTCACGAGCACGGTGAGATTCAGGAGCACGTGGAGCGCTGCGCCGCTTGCCGCACGGAATTGAAGCGCTACCAGCAGATCTCCGCGCTGATGTCGCGCGCGGATCGCGCGGTGCCCCCGGCCGATCTGGCCTTCCGCGTCCGCGTGGCACTGTCCGAGCGTCGCGCCGCCAGCCATTTCTGGAAGCGCACGTGGCACCGCTTCGTGCTGGTTGTTCACAACAGCCTTGAGCCCATGGCCCTGCCCGCCACTGGCGGCCTGGCCTCTTCGCTGATTATTTTCCTGGTTCTGTTCCAGCAACTGATGGTCGGCATTCCGCTGGGTGCGGTGCCCAACGACCTCCCGCTCAACTTGATCCAGCCCGCGCGGCTGGAAAGCCTGGCGCCCTTCCCGGTCCTCTCCGGAGATGGAAATGCGGAGCCGATTTCGCTCGGGCCGGTGTTGGTTGAAGCCACCGTCAACGCCCGCGGCGAAATGGTGGACTATCAGATTCTCGTCGGGCCGGATGATCTGATCACTCGACGCCAGTTGGACCAGGTTCTGATGTTCTCGCGGTTTCGTCCGCAGTTCATGTTTGGAAGGCCCACAGGCGGCCGCATCGTCTTGAGCTTTAGCGAGGTCCGCGTAAAAGGCTAGCGCACAGCCCGTCTCGTTCGGGCCGCATCATATTCCCAGCAGTGGTTCGGGGCGTTTCAAGCGGCCCGGCTTCCTTGACTCCCCCTCCACCGCCCTGTAAATTGACAAGGTTGGACTGCCTGGTGATTCTCGATGTGGCCTGTCCCACTTGCTCAGCGTGAAGTCCAGAGGCGGCACGCCGACAGGAGCCCGTCCGCGGGAGCGCAAGCGGTCCGCACATAACCGAGTGGTGTTTCAGACTCAAAAAATCGAGTTCCCGCGGTTGGCAATTTCCACCCTGGAGGTCAGAGGCAGGGGGGCGTGGCTTGCCGGCGTCCTCCTTGTCGTTTTATCGCTGGGCGCAGCGGCTCCTGCTGCCGCGCAGGCCAGCGTCAGCGTGGAGAACAGCCCGCAGTTGTTCACGGTGATGTGTGCGCTCCACGCCTCTGGCTACGATGAAGACGTCCGGGAAGCCGACCCCAACTCTTTTCGCGCCCAGCTCCGTAGGGATCTGCTGCGTCTCCAGGGCCCTGCGGTCGAGGCGGTTCGCCAGTACTACCGCGATCATCGCCAGCTGGACAGTGCCGCCACCTTTTCCCGCTTTCTCTCGTTCGCCCTTCTTGTCGGGCCACCGCCGAAGTTTGAGCTCACCGAACGTCGCGAGGCGCTCCCGCCGGATGCTCTAGTCGTCCAGGACTTTGCCGAAGTACTCGGGAACTTCTACCGCGAGGCACAAATCGAGAAGCTCTGGCTGAGTGTTCAGGCCGACTACGCGCGCGAATCTGTCCGTTTGCGCCAGCCTGTCGGCCAGGTGGTTTTGCAGGTCACCGGGTATTTGCGCGAGGTTCAGCACAGCGCCAGCCGCCGCACGTTCACGGTTTACTCCGAGCCGCTGGTCGGCGGCAAAACCAGCTTCCGCAACTACGGCGACCGTTATTATCTGGTCCTCGATCCTTCCGGACCGCCGCCCCTGGACGAGATTCGTCACTCCTATCTGCACTTTTTGCTCGACCCGCTTCCCTCGCGCTACCAGAAGGAAGTTGCCATGCTCACGCCGCTCCAGGCGTACGCGGCTCGTGCCCCGCGCCTCCCCGAGGAGTGGCGCAACGACTGGTCGGCGTTTGTCACCGAATGTTTGGTGCGCGTGGTGGAGCTTCGTCTGCGGAAGATCTCGCCCCAGCAGCGCAACGCGGCCCTGGATGCGGCCGAGCGCGACGGCTTCGTTCTCGTCCGCGCTTTCGACCGCGGCCTCACCGAATTCGACAGCTCCGAGCCCGCGATGACTTTCTTCTTCCAGCAGATCGTGGCGGGTGTGGACGTGCCCGCGGAGGCCAAGCGGCTCGAGACCCTGCAGTTTGCCGCCGCCGAAGCGACTCCGGCCGTGCACCCCAATGCTGCCGCTCAGCGCTCCGAGCTCGAAATCTGGCTGGATGAGGGCGACCGTTATATCGCCCGCCAGGACGCTCAGGCCGCCGTCGCCGTTTTCGAGCGCGTCCTCGAAAAATATCCGGCCCAGCCGCGCGCGGAGTATGGTCTGGCGGTGGCGTTGATTCTGCTGAAAGAGGTGGAGCGCGCCAAAACGATTTTGCAAGGATTGGTCCAGCAGGTGGAAGAGCAGGGCGGGAACGGTCCGGGAGTCACGCCGATGATTCGCGCCTGGGCCCACGTGCACCTGGGGCGCATCTACGACGTCGAGGAAAACCGCGAACTCGCCCTCACGGAATATCGTGCGGCACTGGCGGTGCCGGGGGCTCCGGCTGCCGCCCGCCAGGCTGCTCAGCGAGGAATTGAGAAAGGGTACGAACCCGGCCGGCCTGGCCGCGACGATGCCAAGAAACGGCCTTAGCCTTCGAGGCGTCCTACTCGTGTAGAGTCGGGACGGCTCGAGGACTCCGGTTCTAGGTTCGGCCCCGCAAAAAAAACATAAGGAGAAACAGAATGAAGGGGATCTTGAGGTTTGTGATTCTTGTCATGGTACTGGCGCTTGTGGGTGCTGGCAGCCTGGCGGCTCAGCAGCAGCAGCAACAGCCGCCGCCGCCGACCAAGCCGCCCGTGGGGCAAATTCCTGGCGCGGCGCCTCCCGCGCCGGAGCCGGCCCCGCCATCACCGGAAGAACTGGCCGCTTACAAAGCCTTCACCGACTCGCAGGCGAAAAAGGGCAAGGATGTCCAGAATCTGATTCGTCTGGGCGAGGACTTCGTCAAGAAGTATCCCGAAAGCCGCTTCGACTCCGCGGTCTATGCGGCCTTGGCGGCAGCCTATCAGTCGCAGAACCGCGTGAATGACATGTTCGCCGCCGGCGAAAAAGCCATTGAGTTGAACCCGGACCAGGTGGATGCCCTGTCCCTGTTGGCCTGGGCCCAGCCGCGCGTCCTGGATCAAAACGATCTCGCTCTCGCCCAGAAGCTCCAGAAGTCGGAAAACTATGGCAGGCACTGCGTGGAGCTTCTTGAGACCATGACCAAGCCCGAAGGCATTGAGGAAGCCGAATTCACCACCAGCAAGAGCGAAAAGCTCTCCATGTGCCACAGCGGTCTGGGAATCGTGCTCCTCTACACCGATCGCCTCACCGATTCCGCCGCGGAGTTGGAAAAGGCCACCACGTTGAGCTTGAATCCCGATCCGGTCGACTTCTACATGCTCGGCCGGGCCTACGATCTGCTGAAGCGCTTCCACGATTCCGTGACCGCCTACGAGAAATGCGCCGAGAAGCAGTCGGGCGTGCAGGATGCTTGCAAGCAACTGCTGGCCAATGCCAAGAAACAGGCGGCTACCCAGCTCGCGCCGCCCAAGCCCTAGCCTCTCTGGCCGGTATCGAGGCGTCGTTCGCCATTTATGACCGCAGCCGAGCGGGCCGATCTCGAAGCTGCTATCGGCCATCATTTTGAAGATCCGGGCCGCCTTGTCCGCGCGCTCACGCACAGTTCGCTCCGACACGAACTTGGGGGCACCGGCGTAGCTGATGACAACGAGCAGTTTGAGTTTCTCGGCGACGCCGTGCTCGGGCTCGTCGTCTGCGAATATCTCGTCTCCAGTTATCCGGACTGGAGTGTCGGGGAGTTGAACCGTGCGCGCGAGCGCTTGGTCAGCGAGCGCTCGCTCCACGCCGCCGCCTTGCGGCTCGACTTGGGAAATTTCCTGAAGCTGGGTCGCGGCGAGGAAAAGACCGGCGGCCGCGAAAAGCGCGGCTTGCTCGCCGACGCTTATGAAGCCATCCTGGCGGCGGTTTATCTCGACGGAGGCCTCCCGGCGGCCGTCGGCTTTGTCCGTCGCACTCTGGTCGAAACGGTTGTCCGCGATGAAGGCTCGCTCCTCCGCGAGCCCGATGCCAAGGCCGCCCTGCGCGACCTCCTGTTCGCGTTGAACCGCGGCCCTGCCGAGTATTGCGTCGTCGAGGAATCAGGCCCGGACCATCACAAGAATTTTGTGGTCGAAGTTCGCGTCGGCGGACGCGCCCTCGCCTCCGCCCGGGGAGACAGCAAGAAGCAGGCGGAACTCGCCGCCGCCCGGCTGGCCCTCGAACAGTTGCGGGAGGGGACTTCGGAAGCCTAGAGACTCGATATGTCAGACGCCGCGCCAATGGATGCCCCTGCGACTCCCGCTGAGGTTAGCGGGGGAAGAGCACGCGCATCCGTGCGCGAGTACATCGAATCGCTCCTCGTCACCGTCATCCTCGCTCTGTTCGGCACCAGTTTTGTCGTCCAGGCCTTCAAAATCCCTTCGCAGTCGATGGAGCCCGCCCTGCTCGTCGGCGATCACCTCTTGGTGAATAAATTCATCTTCGGCGGGCGTGGCGCCTGGTACGAAAAAGTCTTGCCCTACCGCCCGATTCGCCGCGGCGACATCATCGTCTTCAAGTTTCCTTTCGACGACCACGCGCATTACGTGAAGCGCGTTATCGGAATCCCCGGTGACCACATCCGCATCGTCGACCAGCAGCTCTACCGGAACGGCGAGCTTGTCAACGAGCCCTACAAGGTGCACGACCCGGCCAGCCCCGATTGGTTCGGCGACAATTTTCCTCCCACCACTCCTTCTTTTCTGCGCCGCAATCTTCGCCCCGATTGGGCCGACGACATCCTGAGCCACGTCCAGGGGGGTGACTTGGTCGTCCCCCCCAACCGGTATTTCGTGATGGGCGACAACCGCGACCATAGTTGGGACAGCCGCTACTGGGGCTTCGTTGACCGCGAAGCCGTTATGGGTCGCCCCGTCCTGATCTATTGGTCCATCGACGCCACCAGCGCTGACTACGCCGACCACAGCTTCATCGGCCGGTTGTTCAATCTCGGGAACACGCTGCTGCACCTGCCCGTCAAGACCCGCTGGAGCCGCATGTTCCACACCGTGAAGTAACCCGCCCTTTCTTTCTTCCCGTTTTTCCTCCACAATTCTTGCCCGCGGCCCTGAGCGCGGAGCTCTTCACCCTTGCTGATGGCTCGGTACCGCCTTCGCTGCCGGTGCCCGTAGGGGCGCCTGAAGGTGGCCCAGAGCTTCAGCCCTGGGTACAGACAAGCGCGCGAAGCGCGTACCTTGCTGCCGCTTGTCCCGAGCGAAGCCCAGGGGCAGGCCCTTGCGGAGTCCCGTCCCGCACAGCGGGACGGGAACGCAGCAACATTCTGCAGGACTATCAGCAGGGTTAGGTTGTCAATTCAGAAGACATTGGCATGTGGAAGAATCGCTGGTTTCGACGCCTCGTTTGGGCTCTGCTGTTATTCATCGCTGCCGCCGCCGGTTTCAACAAGCTGCTGGCTACCCGCCGCGTTCACGGTTATCTGGTATCCAGACTTTCCGCCGCATTCGGGCGACCTGTAGAGGTCAGCAACTTCAGTTTCAACCTTCTTGGCGGCCTGCGATTCGAAGCTAACTACGTCACCGTGGCCGAAGACCCGCGTTTCGGCTACGAGTACTTCCTCCGCGCGGAGAAGATCTCTGTGAGCCCGCGCTGGCGCTCGCTCGCGCGCGGCCGCTTCGACTTCGGCACGCTCACGCTCACGCGCCCCAGCCTCAACTTGGTGCGCTTGCCTGACGGCCAGTGGAACATCGAGAGTTGGCTCCCGCCGTTGGAAGCTTCGGTCTCGACTGCTGCCGGCAACGCGGAACCTCCCCGCGCTCCGGTTCCTCCTTATGTCCTCAAGCTCGACGCCGGCCGCATCAATTTCAAGCGCGGCGCCGACAAGCATCCCTTCGCCTTTGTGGACGTCAACGGCCGCGTGGACCAGGAATCCGGCGGGCGCTTCCGCATTGACTTGGAAGCGCACCTCGCGCGGGCCGCGGTGGTCGTGCAGGAAGCGGGCACCCTCCGCGTCCGCGGCCGCGTCGGTGGCACTTCCGCGCGCCTGCGCCCCGCCGAGCTCACCGTCACCTGGGAAGAGGCATCCCTCGCCGATGCCCTGCGGCTCCTGCGCGGCTGGGACTACGGCATCCGCGGCCAAGCTTCCGTCGAACTCAACGTCACCAGCGGTCTGGGCACTCCCCAGCGGCCTCCCGCGAGCCTGCTGGCGCCCTGGGAGTTTTCCGGCACACTCCGCGTGCTCGACCTTCATCGCTGGGATCTTCCCCAGCGCCCGGCCGATCCGGCGTTCAACGTTCATCTCCAGGCACGCTGGTGGCCCGAGCGCGCCCGCGTCGAAATCCAGCAAGCTGTCTTTGAAGCCGCGCGCTCCAATCTCCGCGCCAGCGGCTTTGTCGAATGGGCCCTTCCTGGGGCGTCCGGCTTGCACATTGTTTCTTCTGGCGTTCACCTCGACGACCTCCTCGCCGCCTACCGCGCGTTTCATCCTGACGTCGCCGCTGAGGCCTCGCTCGATGGCATCGCCGGCGTGGATGCGGACCTGGCCGGCTGGCCGCCGCGCATTGTGCGCGGAGTTCTGGCCACGGATGGCGCGCGCTTCACTGTTCCGGGTCTCGACACACCCGTCGCCATCGGCCGCGGCGTGGTTCGCGTCGAGCGCGACACTGCGCTTCTTCTCCCCACCAATCTCACGCTGCCTAATCCTCGCGATCTCCTCCGCCTGGACGCTTCGGCCACGCTCGGCAGAGATTGGGGCTTCTCCCTCAATCTCAATGGGCAGACCAGCCGCATCGAAGATTTGCAGACCGTCGCTGGCGCCCTCGGCTGGCCCCGCAGCCAGGCTTGGAGCGTGCAGGGGCCGGCGGGTTTGCGCCTGCGCTGGCACGGACGCTTGTTTCCTTTCAGCACCCAGCCGGAAGGGACGCTTGATTTCCGCGGCGTACGCCTACAGCCGCCCTTTCTCACCGAGCCGGTCGTTTTGGCCGCGCAGTGGGAGTTTCACGGACAGGAGCAGCGCATCGCGTTGAACCCCGCGATGGCCTTCGGCGCACGCTGGACCGGCACGTTGACCTCCCGCGGCCCCGGTCTCCCTTGGGAATTCGCCCTCAGCGCGGACCAGCTCGATGTCGCCGCCGTCAATCGCGCGGTGCGTCGCAGTCTGCCGGGTCTTCTTGAGCGCATGGTTCCTCTGCGCCGGGACACTGCCGATTCATTCCTCGGCCTCGACGCCGTCCACGCCGGCGGCACCCTCAGCGTCGCGCGTCTTCTTCTCGCTCCGCTCGAATGGCGCCGCTTCCGCGTGCAACTCAACTGGCAGGGTCGCAGGCTGGAGTTGTCTGCCGCCGAAGCTGATTTCTACTCCGGCGTTGCGCGCGGTTCCTTCCGCGCCGAGTTCGGCCCGCAGCCCGCCTACGATTCCGAGATGGAATTCAGTCGCCTGGATTTGGCTCAGCTATCTAACACCTTTGACCTTCTGCGCGGCCATTTCTCCGGCAAAGCCTCTGGCGAGTTGGCCCTGGCCGCGCGCGGTGCCGACCGCGATACCCTGATTAATTCTCTGGAAGGCCGCGGCAAAATTGAAGTTCGCGATGCGCAGTTCCGCGGACTCCAGTTGCTCGAATCTCTCGCGGCGGGACGGGCGCTTCCCGGCGCCAGCACCTTTCACGCTGCTGGCGGCGAATTTGTCCTCTCGAGTCGCGCCGTCGAAGCGCATGCCTTCAGGCTCTCCTCCCCCTCAGCCGAGCTTGAGCTCGAGGGCCGCGCCGATTTCTCCGCCGCGCTCGACTTGCTCTTTCACGTCCTGCCGCCCCCGCCCGGAGCCACAGCGCGCACCGCTTCTCTCGCGGGGAAATCGTTTCGTGTGACCGGACCGCTCGCTTCGCCCCAGCTTTCGATTGTTGAAACCGCCCCGCCTCCTCGCCCGTAATCTCTCTTGCAGACGCACGATGATGACTCTCAATTCGGGAGGGCACGACTTTAGTCGTGCCGCAGCGACTCGGGAACCGGTTCCCGCAGGGGCTTTAGCCCCTGCGGTCCGGCGCAAGCCGGACCGGTCACGCATCTGGTCGTCAGCAGCCGCAGTGGGTTGCGTCTCATTTCGTTCCGGCCTAACATTCGCCGCAACAATTCCTGTGGGAGGACGGTTATGAATTGCATTCGTCGCTTCGGGTTTTTTGTCGTGGCCTTCGTGTTGGTTGCTGGGAGCGCGCCATTGGCACAGGCGCAGAATGCGCCCTTCACTCTCGAGCAAGTCATGAGCGCGCCTTTTCCCTCGGACATGACCTCCGCCGTGAAAGGCAGCCGCATCGCCTGGGTTTTCGACGCCGAAGGTCACCGCAACATCTGGGTCGCCGAAGGTCCTAAGTTCGCCGCGCGGCAGCTCACCCAGTACAACGCCGACGACGGTCAGGAGATACTCGACCCGCAGTTTGGCGCCGATGGCGCGATGCTCGTCTACGTGCGCGGCGGCAATCGCAACCAGGCGGGCGAAATTCCGAATCCCTTGAGTGACCCGGCCGGTGCCGAGCAGGCGGTTTGGGTGATTCCGTGGAAGGGCGGCGCGCCGCGCCGCATTGACGCCGGCCGCTCGCCGGTCGCCTCGCCGAAGGGCGATTGGGTCGTCTACCAGAAGGAAAACGAGCTCTGGATTGCCTCTCTCTCCGGCAAGATCGCTCCGAGGCAAATCGTCACGCGCGGCCAGGATGTGCAACCTGTCTGGTCGCCGGATGGCAGTCGGGTCGCCTTCGTCTCGAACCGTTCCACCCACAGTTGGATTGGCACCTACGACCCCGCGAAGCACGTCGTTGCGTTCGTCGCGCCGACCGTGGACCGCGACGCCTTGCCGCGCTGGTCGCCCGACGGAAAATCCATTGCCTTCATTCGCCGCGCCGCGCGTCCCATCGGCGGGCCGGGTGGAGGAGGCGGCGCTGCTCCTTTCGGCTTCTTCGGCGGCCGCGGTGGCGGGGGAGGTCCTTGGACGCTCTGGATCGCTGACGTCACCAGTGCTGACCACAACATCTACCCGGCAGCCAAAGCGCGACAGGTCTGGGAGACCTCGGGACAAGACGCATTCTCCACTACAAACATCGAAGGCCTACCGGGCTTCGCCTGGGTCGCTGCGGACCGTTTCGTTTTCGTCTCTGAGCAAGACGGCTGGCAGCACCTCTACTCGATGCCCATCACGGGCGGAACGCCCGCCCTGCTCACTCCCGGCGAATGCGAAGTCGAACAGGTCTCATTTACTCCGGACCTCGCTTCCATGGTCTATTCGACAAATTGCGGCGACATTGACCGCCGCCACATCGCCCGCGTTTCTGTGACCGGCGGCACTCCCCAACCGCTCACCAGCGGCGAAGGCATCGAAATGAGCCCCGTCGTGACCGGCGACGCGAAGTGGCTCGCCTTTTTCTCTTCTGAAGCGAAGCGCCCGAATATGCCCTTCGTGCGCGATCTGGGCGGCTCGGGCCTCGGCAATATGATTGCCTCGGAGGCCCTGCCGAAAGATTTTCCCACCGACAAGCTGGTTGTTCCTCAGCCGGTCATCACCGAAGCCGCCGACGGAATGAAGATTCACAATCAACTCTTCCTCCCGCCAAACGCAGAACCCGGCAAGCGTTATCCCGCGGTCATCTTCATGCACGGCGGACCGGTGCGTCAGATGCTTCTCGGCTGGCACTACCTCTACTACTACCGCAACACCTACGCGATGAATCAGTACCTGGCCAGCCGCGGCTACATCGTGCTTTCAGTGAACTACCGCAGCGGCATCGGCTACGGCCGCGCGTTCCGCATGGCGCAGAATCGCGGCGCGCAGGGCGCCAGCGAATATCAGGACATCGTCGCGGCGGGCAAGTATCTCGCTTCGCGGCCCGACGTTGACGCCACGCACATCGGCCTGTGGGGCGGCAGCTACGGCGGCTATCTCACCGCGATGGGCCTGGCCCGCAATTCCGACATGTTCGCCGCGGGCGTGGATCTCCACGGCGTTCACGACTGGTCCATGCGTCAGTTGGGCCCCGGCGGCCCTAGCGCCGCCGCCGCTCCGCAGTCGCCGCAAGCCGCGCAGGCGGCCGCTGAACGCGCCAAAGTCGCCCGCGAATCCTCCCCGGTCGCTTCCATCGACAAATGGAAATCGCCCGTGCTCGTCATCCAGGGCGACGACGACCGCAACGTCAACTTCGACCAGATGGTGGACCTCATCCCTCGCCTGCGTCAGCAGAAAGTCGAATTCGAGCAGATTGTCTTCCCCGACGAAGTCCACGATTTCCTGCTGCATCGCCACTGGGTTCAGGTCTATCACGCGGCCACCGATTTCTTCGACCGCCACCTGAAATCTGTCGCCCGCTGACCGAATCTTCCGTAGGGGCGGGCCCCTGCGCCCGCCCCACTCGCCACGCAGCCCGTCTCCCGCTGATGTCGCGCCGGCACCTGCCCTGTCCGATTTCTGGACTCCGGTGCCCCGATTTTAGATCGGGGCTGAAACCGGAGAGCGAAGCCGAAGGGTCGGGCGGGCCGAACTTGGAGTGCGGCAGCTCGCCCCGCCCGCCGTCCTGATTCCACGCATCATTCCGCCACTTGTTGTATTCTGGCCCCGCATGCGCTTCTCATTCCCGGCCGCCGCCTGCCTTCTTCTGTGCGCCGCTTCTACCGGCACGCAGCAGCCCGTTCTCCAACGCACATTCGTCCCCGGCGCCACCCAGGCCTACCGCGTCCGCCTGATTGTGCGCACCGAGGTCGAAGGCCAGCGCCCGGAACGAATTGGCGTCCAGACCTTCTCCGACCCGTTTTCGCGCGGCGCCGAAGCGGAACTCACCTGGCTGGCGGCCCGCCGCATCGCTTCGGTCAATGCCGACGGCTCCGCCAACATTGAAGAGACTCTGGGCCGTTTCTCCAATGTGATTGTCAAACCTCGGCCCGAGGAAGACGACGAGCAGGCCCAGAAACTCGCTGACGCCCTCGAAGAGGCGCTTCGCCGCTGGGTCCACGCAGGCAACACTTCCGCCGGCCAGAGGACTCTGACTTACCTGGAATCTCGTTCCGGAGCGCTCTCCATGCTGAAGCCTGATGCGGCCGTTTTCCTCGACGAAGCGCAGCCTCTTCTGATGACGCCGTGGCTTCTCCGTGCTCTGCGCCCCGCCGTGACCTTGCCTTCGCAGCCGGTTCGCTTCGGCCAGGGTTGGCAGGAGCCTCGCGCCGTCGAGCTGCAGCACTGGACCAACGCGCAGGGAACTGAGAGCGGCGAATGGTTGGTGGCGCCGGATTTGCCCGAAAGCGCCGTGCGGCTCCACATTGTCCAGCAGATTTCCGGCCGCATCGCTTCCGGCCCGGAGTTGCCTGCCGGGGCGGACAAGACCGCCGAAGGCACTGCCGAGGGCAGGTTTCACGCCGAATCCATCGTCACGCTCTCTCTGCTCGACGCTCACCTGATTGCCGCCACGCGTTCCGCCGTTCGCGAGATCACCTACACCGTTCCCGCGCCCGGCTTGGCCGAAGCGCCCCGCTTTCGCGGCCGCCTCACCGTCGAAATCCAGATGGAAGAAATCCGATGAAGGCCGTCTTACTGTTTCTCGCTGCCGCGCTTTCGCTCGCAGCCTTGTCTGCGGTGCCCCAAAAGCCGCCCGCGCCGCGCGTTCATCTCGACCCGCAATTCACTCCCGGCATGACTCTCCGTTACCAGATCGAATTCCGCACGGTCACCGAAAGCAAAGCCGAAGGGCCCATTGAGAATCCGCAAGCCGCGAATCAGTTGGAGTTGACCTTCAGCGCCACCGTGCGCCTGGAAGTCCTCCGCCCGGTCACGCCCACGCCTGCGAAAAAATCGGCGGACGCGCCGCAGGCCCCGAGCCTCCGCCTGCGCGCTACCTACGAAAAATGCGCCGTTTCCGTGCGTGGCGACGCCTTCGATCCCGCCGCCGGCGACCTCGCAGAGCAATATCGAAGGCTGGAAGGTCGCGCCGTCGAATTCTCACTCGGTCCCGACAAAACCATCGCCAATGTGACCGGCCTCAGCGACCTCCCCGAAGATCAGCGCGCTGTTGCCAACACGCAGAACTGGATCACCGAACTGGCTCGCGGCGTGGTGATGCCCAAAGACGGCGTCCTCCCCGGCCAGACGTGGAAGGGCGACCAGCCCGTCGCGCAGGCCCCGCTCGCCGGCCTGGCTTGGCGCACCGAAACCACTTATCTCCGCGACGAGCCCTGCCAGCCTGCCAACGTACCGGAAGGGAAGCGCACCGCCGGAGAAGTCTGCGCCGTTCTTCTCACCCGCTTTGAAATGACGCAACCGGATTCCTCCGACCCCACGCCCCCCGACTATCGCCGGCGCGGCCTGCGTACCTCCGGCAAAATGACCGGCTCCGGCGAAAGCTTGAATTACATTTCGCTTCGCACCGGCCATCTGGTCAGCGCCACGCAGAATGTCGCGCAGGAGATGGACCTGACCATCACCCACCTCGAAGCTGATTCCCGCGTTCACTACGCCGGCCGCGTCACCAACCGCTCCAACATCGCCCTCCTGAAATAGCTGCTTGGAAATTCTGCCTTCTGATTTCTAACTGGGAGCCTCCAACCGCTGTCCACTATTCACTATCCACTATCCACTTTCACTCCCCGCGTACCACCGCGCTATAATCGTCGGTTTAGGCTGCGTCGTGGAAGTCCACTATGGGCACCTCTTTCAAACTCGTCAGCGACTATGAGCCCCGCGGCGACCAGCCCGACGCCATCGTCCAGCTCGTTCGCGGCCTTGACTCCGGCGACAAGCACCAGGTCCTGCTCGGCGTCACTGGCTCGGGCAAGACCTTTACGATGGCCAAAGTCATCGCCCAGCTCAACCGCCCCACGCTGGTGCTCGCTCACAACAAGACCCTAGCCGCGCAGCTCTACCACGAGTTCCGCGGCTTCTTCCCGCACAACGCCGTCGAATATTTCGTCAGCTACTACGACTACTACCAGCCTGAAGCCTATCTGCCCTCCAGCGACACCTACATCGAGAAGGAAGCCACCATCAACGACGAGCTCGATAAGCTCCGCATGAGCGCCACCCGCTCGCTCTTCGAGCGCCGCGACGTCATCATCGTCGCTTCCGTCTCCTGCATCTACGGTCTCGGTTCGCCCGAAGCCTATTACGGCATGCTGGTGATGCTCGAAAAGGGCCAGTCCACCCCGCGCCAGCAGTTGCTTCGCAGGCTGGTCGAAATCCAGTACGAACGTGGCGAAGATTTACGCCGCGGCACTTTCCGCGTCCGCGGCGACGTCGTCGAAATCTATCCGCCCTACGAAGACCACGCCTATCGCATCGAGCTTTGGGGCGACCAGATCGAAGTCATCCGCCAGATTGATCCGCTCACCGGCGAAATCCGCTCGGCCCTCGACATCGCCCGCGTCCCCATCTACCCAAAGTCGCACTACGTCATGCCCGTCGAGCAGAAAGAGCGCGCCATCTCCACCATTCTCGAAGAGTTGGAGTGGTGGAAAGGCGAGCTCGAAAAGCGCGGCAAATACGTCGAAGCGCAGCGCGTCGAGCAGCGCACCCTGTTCGATATCGAGATGATCCGCACCATCGGCTATTGCCACGGCATCGAAAATTATTCGCGCCATCTCTCCGGCCGCTTGCCCGGCGAAGCCCCGCCCACCCTGCTCGACTACGTCCCGCAGGATTACCTGCTCTTCGTGGACGAATCCCACCGGACCATCCCGCAGGTGCAGGGGATGTTCCACGGTGACCGCTCGCGCAAGCAGAACCTGGTGGACTACGGTTTCCGCATGCCTTCGGCGCTCGACAACCGCCCGCTGACCTTCGAAGAGTTCGAGCACCGCATGAACCAGGTGATCTACGTTTCCGCGACGCCCGGCCCCTACGAGCTGACCCGCGCGGGAGGTGTCGTGGTCGAACAACTCATTCGTCCCACCGGCCTGGTGGATCCGCAGATCGACGTGCGACCCGTGAAAGGCCAGGTGGACGACCTGCTCGAAGAAATCCGCCAACGCGCCGAACGTCACGAACGCGTGCTGGTCACCACCCTCACCAAGCGCATGGCCGAAGACCTCTCTGAATATTTCTCGGAAGTCGGCGTGCGCTGCCGCTACCTCCACTCGGAAATCGAAACCCTCGAACGCGTGCGCATTTTGCGCGATCTTCGCCGCGGCGAATTCGACGTTCTCATCGGCATCAACCTCCTGCGCGAAGGCCTCGACCTCCCCGAAGTTTCCCTCGTTGCCATCCTTGACGCCGACAAGGAAGGCTATTTGCGCAGCTCCACCGCGCTCATCCAGACCGTCGGCCGCGCCGCTCGCCACATCCGCGGCAAAGCCCTCCTGTACGCCGACGTGATGACCCGCTCGATGCGCACTGCCATTGACGAAACCACTCGTCGCCGCGCCAAGCAAGTCGCTTACAACACCGAGTACCACATCACGCCCGAGTCCATCGTCAAGTCTGTGGACATGCGCCTCGCCGCCATCGTCGAAGCCGACTACGTCACCGTCCCCACCGACGACGTCGTCCTCGACGAAATCGCCACCGAAGAGCAGCTCCGCCAAGCCATCACGCAACTCGAGACGCAGATGCGCGAAGCTGCCAAGAAATTCGAGTTCGAGCGCGCCGCCCAGCTCCGCGACCGCATTCGCGCCCTCAAACAGCGCGACCTCGGCGTCATCTTCTCCACCCCTTTGGAGTGCGGCGGCTTGCCGCCGCTTTCTCAACCTCAGCCGCCTGCGCCCGATTCTTCTGCCGCTCCCGAATCCGTTCCGCAGACTTCCGCCTCACCCGCTCCTCCCAAATCCCGCCGCAAAAAATCGTAGGAACAACGCCCTACAGTCTTTGCGCCACGTCATCCTCGGCCCCGTGCGCGCGAGAATTGTTCGTCATTCCGAGGGCCGGTGCCCGCCCGAAGCGGGCGGCCCAAGGAATCTCAACGTCGCTGATTGCGCACCCCGTCTTTTACAAGGGGCGGCTGCCCGTTCTGGTTCGTGTGGGTCGGAATCATTCAGCCCGTTCTTGGCTTTTCTTCTCTGATGTCATGAGGGAGGCGCCTCCTCGGGCGAGCGTTGGTACGCTTGCCCCTACCGTTCGACAAGGGTCGAAAGGAGGCGCCCATGCCA
>Ga0315268_10003955_pt1 | contig 16170 bp, 12 predicted proteins | sample C1_top_MG_FD_204535 | JGI IMG/M metagenome (GOLD analysis project Ga0315268, IMG submission 204535) | Sediment microbial communities from Yellowstone Lake, YNP, Wyoming, USA - C1_top | ecosystem: Environmental > Aquatic > Freshwater > Lake > Sediment | place: USA: Wyoming | collected 2017-08-01
CTTCAAGCCAAACGTCCTTGTGAGTACCCATGTTCTGCGTTCACTCGAATTCAGGGGCTCGTCGTGGGGGAGCGTCGTGAAAAATCTATTGGGATTCGTCCCAGACCACAAAAAAGCACGATTCCACAAGAGGCTTCCGGAGATGCTCTTCGACGCCTATGAGGTTGTGGGTGGGATAGACCTTGCCGTCATGGATGGCACCTATGCCCATCTGGACTTCAATAGCAAGAAGAAGATCAAGACAGACCTGCTCATCGTCGGCAGGGATGCCGTTGCTGTGGACGCGGTGGGTGCCACCCTCCTCGGAACAGACCTGAAGAAAATGCCTGTGCTCAAAGAAGCGAAAAAGAGGAACATAGGAACGTGGGATATAAATAAAATAGAGGTTGTGGGTAGTTCTCTCGAGGAAGAAGCTAAGAAGGTCCAGAAACTGAAAATGAAAAAACGTACCTCTGCAAAATGAACATTGAATCATAAAAAGGGATGTTGAGCTGAGAACCAGAACCTGAAAGCTTACACCCCACTCCTTAACTCTTTTATCTTGTCGCGCAATCGCGCTGCCTTCTCGAATTCCAGATTCTTCGCCGCCTCCCTCATGGCATATTCGAGTTCCTCCAACATCATCCCTCTGTCCTCGAAGGGTATTTCCTCTTTAAGCTTTCTGTCATGCCTGAGCCTGTCCTGAATCCTCTTCTGCACAGTCTCCGGTGTGATGTCATGTACCTTGTTGTATTCCTCCTGGACGTGCCTTCTCCTCTCCGTCTCGTCGATTGCGTTTCTCATCGCACCCGTTATTTTGTCGGCATACATGATGACCGTTCCCTCGACATTGCGCGAGGCGCGCCCTATGGTTTGAACCAGAGATGTTTCCGTTCTCAGGAACCCTTCCTTGTCCGCGTCGAGTATGGCGACGAGTGAAACCTCTGGCAGGTCGAGCCCTTCGCGGAGAAGATTGATTCCGACGAGCACATCAAACTCCCCCTTGCGTAAATCGTGTAAGATGTCTGTACGCTCGAGGGTGTCAATCTCCGAGTGCAGGTAGCGGACTTTTATGCCCACATTGAAGAGGTAATCTGAAAGGTTCTCTGCCATGCGTTTGGTAAGCGTGGTGACGAGCGTGCGCGTCTTGCCCTCCCTCTTCTTTATTTCAGATATGAGATCGTCTATCTGCCCTTCACTCTTCCTCACGTAAATCTGAGGGTCGACGAGTCCTGTGGGGCGTATGAGTTGCTCCACAATCTGGGAGCTTCTCTCCTTCTCAAAGGAATCCGGAGTGGCAGAGACGTAAATGACCTGATTTATCTTTCCCTCAAACTCTTTGAATGTGAGGGGACGGTTATCGTAAGCCGAGGGGAGCCTCCACCCATAGGTGATGAGTGTATCCTTGCGCGACCTGTCCCCATTGTACATGCCGCCTATTTGAGGGATGGTGACATGGGATTCGTCTATGAAGAGGAGGAAATCTTTGGGGAAGAAGTCGAAGAGGGTGAAAGGGGGTTCACCCGGCTTGCGACCATCTATATGCCTCGAGTAGTTCTCAATACCAGAGCAGTACCCTACCTCCCTCATCATCTCCAGGTCGAAGAGCGTTCTCTGTTCGAGCCTCTGGGCTTCAAGCAGTCTGTCCTCGCGTCGCAGGGAGGCAACCCTCTCCTCAAGCTCTCTTTTTATGCCAGTGAGTGCGCCTTTCATCTTCTCTTCGGGGGCGACGTAATGCTTGGCAGGGTAAATGAAGACCTCGGAGACCTCGGAGAGCACATTGCCCGTGGTGAAATCGACGTTGGCAATCCTCTCCACCTCGTCTCCGAAAAACCTTATTCGTATGGGTGTATCCGAATAAGAGGGGAAGATATCGATGACATCCCCGCGCACTCGTATGCGTCCACGGAAGAAATCCAAATCGTTTCTCTCATACTGGATGTCGATGAGTTTTCTCATGACCTCATCCCTCTTTATCCTCTGCCCGCACTTGAGCCACACGGACATTTCCCTGTATTCATCAGGGCTTCCGAGGCCGTAGAGACACGAGACGGAGGAGACGACTATGACGTCCCTGCGAGAAATGGCAGAGGATGTCGCAGAGAGGCGTAGTTTCTCAAGCTCTTCGTTTATGGACGTCTCTTTGCCTATGTAGGTGTCAGTCTGTGGAACATAGGCTTCGGGTTGATAGTAATCATAGTAAGACACAAAATATTCCACAGCATTTTCAGGAAAGAAGAACTTGAATTCACCATAGAGCTGAGCCGCAAGCGTCTTGTTGTGGGATATGACGAGAGTTGGCCTGTTTATCTTTTCTATGACATTTGCCATTGTGAAAGTCTTGCCAGAGCCTGTGACGCCGAGCAGCGTCTGATCCCTGTATCTCCTTTTCAAGCCATCGATGAGTCTTTCTATAGCCTGCGGCTGGTCTCCCGTGGGGTGAAGGTCAGAGACGAGCTTAAAGTCCATGAAAATGGAATTCTCTGAGGCATAAAAAGCTTATCTTGAAGCGGGAAAAATATCCACCCAAATACTTAAATAGCATTCTTCATTTTTTCCCCATGGATGCCTCAAAACTTCTCTCTCAACTGGAAAAACTCATGGAGAATGATTTGGAGGGTGGCATTGCGTGGACGGTGGCATGGTCCGTGTCGGAGAATTTTGAAAAACTCCCCCCGGATGTGAGAAACAACCTTCTCCTCAAACTATCGGAGAAGGACAAAGCCGCACTCGATGTGGCTTCCACGATGAGGAAGAATTTCGACATGCTTCCCGAAGATGTGAGGAATAGACTGTTACTCAAGCTCAAGGATGACCGAGGCGTCACACTCGACGTGGCATCCTCCATTGCGGGCAATTATGAAAAAGTGCCCGATGAATTGCGCCAGACGCTTTTCGAACTCTCGGAAAAGGACGAGTCTGCGCCTTCCGTGGCATGGGCGGTGAAATATAACTTCTCAAAGCTTCCCGATGATGTGAGAGATAGATTGCTCCTCACGCTTTCAGATAAAATAAAGACAGCCCTCGCGGTCTCCGCAACCGTGGCAGGCAACTATGATGTAGTCCCTCCCGAAGTGAAATCCCTCCTCTTCAAACTCTCGGAGAGTAAAGAGACCGCCTGGACCGTTGCGTGGGCGGTGGCGGAGTTTTATAACAGACTTCCCGCCGATGTGTGTGCCCTCCTCTTCAAGTTAAAAAACATAGCCTTTTGGGATTTAACCAAAGCCATAGAAAAATATGCGGACAGGATTCCCGATGAGGTGAGGAAGAGGTTGGCGGAGAAATGAATCAAAAAAAGAAAAAAACGAATGGGTGAACGGACCACCACCTTGTCCTTATTTCTTCTTAGCCTTTTCTTTCTTAGGTTTTCGCGTTGCGCAAGCCATTGAGTTGTCACCTCTGGGATAAGGGAATGGACACTTTTAAAGATTTCTACCAAAAGCAAATTAAGAAAGTATAAAAAACAAAAATGAAAAATCGAGTTTCGGTCTTCTTTACTTCTTCTTGCCTTTCTTCTCTTTCTTGCCGGCGTGCGCTGCACATGTCTTGCACATGGAAAGTCACCTCTGGCAAATCTCAGGGGACACATATATAAATGTTTGCCCGACAGAATGACCAAACCCTTAAAAGTTGGCAGGGCAAGAGGAGCCATGCACACAGCGAGTTTTGAAGACATTAAAGCCAGAAAGACAACTGACATATACTTTGTGAGGACAAAAAGGATTCTCGAGGCGAAGGGCATAACAAAAAATGTCGTGGCAGAGTTCACAGTTCAAGGGTTCGAGGGATGGGGGGTCCTCGCCGGCATTGAAGAAGCTGCCGAGTTGCTCCGGGGACTTCCCCTCGATATCTATGCGTTTCCGGAAGGCAGCCTTTTTTTCTCGCGCGAGCCCGTGATGCGCATAGAGGGGGAGTACTCCGTGTTCTGCGAACTCGAGACCCCTCTTCTGGGATTCCTCTGTCAAGCCTCGGGCATAGCCACCCGCGCCGCCCATCTGAGAAAACTCACAGAAAAACCTTTGCTCTCCTTCGGCATACGCCGTATGCACCCCGCCATCGCCCCCATGATAGACAGGGCAGCCTACATTGGGGGGATGGACGGATTTTCAGGGATTGCCGCCGAAAGGATAGTCGGAAAGAAGGCTTCGGGCACCATGCCCCATGCCTTGATGATAGTCGTTGGAGATGTAGGGAAGGCTTTCCGTTATTTCGATGAAGTGACCGAAAAGGAGGTGCAGCGCATTGCGCTCGTGGACACCTATAATGACGAGAAGGTGGAAGCGCTCATCGCCGCGGAAAGCATAGAGAATCTTGCGGGTGTGAGGCTCGACACACCAGGAAGCCGAAGAGGCAACATGCGCTCGCTAATAGATGAAATCCGCTGGGAACTTGACGTTCGCGGATATAAGGGCGTCAAGATATATGTCTCCGGCGGAGTCACGGAAAAGGACATATGCGAACTCACAAACGCAGACGCCTTTGGGGTGGGCACCGCCATTAGCAACGCACCCACCATAAACTTCGCCATGGACATAATAGAGATGGACGGTCGCCCATGCGCCAAGAGAGGGAAATTTGGGGGAAAGAAAGAGGTCTTCCGCTGCTCAAGATGCATGAGGGACGAGATTGTTTACAAGGAGAAGACAGCAAAATGCGACTGCGGAAAAAAGATGGAACCAATTCTCAAACCTCTTATACGACAGGGAAAAATTGTGGAATCATTGCCCGCTGCTGAAAAGATACGAGATTATGTTTTGGAGCAGATACAAAAAGTCTAGACCACCTTCACATTGAGAATGCTCTCCATATGATTGAGCGCCCAGGCATGTCTTTCCTCATCGAGTGACTTGACACAGTCACGCGGCACAACGACATCGAATCCTCTAAAGTACGCATCTGCCGCGGTGAATAGTATGCAGATGTCTGTGCATACGCCCGTGAGAACGAGTGTATCCACGCCCCTCTCGCGAAGTACCTTTTCCAGGCTCGTCTTGAAGAATGCCGAGTAACGTGTCTTGGGGATGATGGGGTCATCTCTGTAGTCTATGCCCTCTATGATGCGCGTGCCGGTGGTGCCCTCCACGCAGTGGGGAGGCCACACGGAAAACTCTGTATCGGTGGGGGAATGTGTGTCGCACACGAAGACGATGAGTTCTCCTGTCTTTCTGAACTCCTCTATCCATTTGTTTATGCACTTACTTATCTTTTCAGGCTCGGGGACAGGCAGCGCAGCTTGCTGTCCGCAGAAGTCTTCCTCCATGTCATTGACGAGTAAGGCTCTCATGGATTTATTCGATGAATAAATTTATAATACTATCTGTTCGTGTTCCCCCAATCCCAATGATTCCAGGTCAGAACACAGGATTTTTAGGGATTGAATTTCCAGAATCAGTCAGTGGAACCTATGAACACGATTATGGGATACTCTGATTTGAAGAGGGGGGGTAGCCTCTGCCATAAAGAAAGATGAAGAAGACCTTTTAGAAAGGATAGTTCGCAATAGGATACCCTTATTGTGAAAGAGGAGAATTCTTTGGGAAAAAATAGTACGATGAGACGGACGCCACAGGTGAGGGCGATATGCCTTTCAGCCTCAATGTGGGTGCATAACCTTTCTCACATCCGCCGTCATTGCACTCGTGATTATGCTAATGTTCTTGAGAAATCGAGGATGATCTCTGACATGCCCGCCTTGAGAAATTCGGATTGTTTGTGTTGAATGGCGTATTCTCATCTATGATTCTACCTTCCACAGGTAAGACTGAGGCGAACTGATAAGAAGATATTCCTCTATCCCTTCGAGGACTCTCATTTTTTTTTATTTGTACCTTTTCTCCCACTCTTCCCGTAAGATGATTTTTCTCGAGTCCCGCAAATGATCTATCGCGAGGATTCCATGCAGATGATCTACTTCGTGCTGCACCAGTTCAGACATGTCATCCCCGAATTCTTCGATGAGGGGATTCCCCTCTGCGGTCCTGTATTCCACATGTATCTTTTTATGCCTTTTTATTTTTACAAAGAAGGAAACATCAAAGCTGAAACAGCTGTCCCAGACCTCGAATTGCCTCTTGCTATTCCAGACGATTTTCGGATTCACCATGGCAAATGATCTTTTAGGGAGATTGAAATAGACGACCTTCCTGAGATACCCTATTTGTGGTGCTGCGAGTGCTCTTCCAATCCTTTTTTTCTTCTGGAGATTGATGAGTGTGTCTCTCAGGTCCCCAAGGATTTTTTCTGCTTCAGCCCTCTTTTTTACATCAGAGGATTTTTTCCTCAGGATAGGATTTCCTATCATGAGTACTCTGCGTATCGCCATGGAAAGAGGAGGACTTGTGATTATTTAAAGCTGACGTTGAGCGAAAAAAGCATATCTTTAAATAATGAAAGACTGAGGAAGACGAGGTGTTAAAAATGACAGCCAAGAAACATTTTTCTGTTGAAGAAGCCAAAAAGATAGGCGAGAGATTGGGAATAAAATGGAACAAGTTTGACATTGACCAGTTCAGACGCGGAATGGATGTAGAGCTGGAGCATGGTCTCGAGGATTCCCATACCAATGTCACAAATGATGATCCCCTCACCACAGGCAAGATAGCCCTCGCACACCTCAACGAGTTTCCTGATTACTATGACAGGCTCGACAAAATGGAAGAAGAGGCCTACAAGCACTGGAGAAAGAAGCACTGAAAGTATTCTCTCTTCTTTTTTAGACAGATCGTATCTTAATCTATGATTCACGTCCAAAAATCATCTGAGTCAAAACCGACAATGAATATTGGACTCAGGCACGTTGCGAAGAAAAACGCCCTCCGCCGAAGCGAAGGGATTAACCCGCTTTGGTTATTCAACACCTCTGTTTTTGTTTTGCTACAAATGCCTTGAATGCATAATACGCAGGTTTCTTGCGTGGGGGCGTTGCATCTTGGTCAAGCAACCCGAGATGGCTAAATCTTTCATCGCTCTTTTTTATGTCGAATAACGAAAACCATAGGCAGACACTCCCACCGTTTTCTGCGCACGCAGACAGCCGCAAGGGCACCTGTTTGGCCTGTTCCTGCTCAAACTTCGCCAGATCATCTTTCCAGGACAATGGAGTAATCTTACAATTAATAAAATCCGGTCCGCCATTCTCCGTGGAGATCCAGGTAATCGGATGACCGGCTGGCAGGAGTTTCTCAACTGCCCTGACTTTGGCGGGGATGTCTTCCACACAACCATAGAAGTGCAAGTCAATCGCGTCGTATTTTCCTTGAGTCAGCATCTTAGTTACATGATTCACTTGGCGTTTGTAAAATAGACTGTTCGGGTCGATGAGCGAATCCAGACCTGCTGATGCAAAACTTGTCAACACGACTGGGATATTGGGATTCACCGATTTGACCGTCTCATAGAGCGCTTGAAGTTGAACGAGGTACTGGTCTTCCGTCCCACGCCAAAACAATGTCTCTTTGTCTATTGACGCATCGTAGCATTCATTCTCTGCCTGCACCATCACTTGCCGGCCCTGTGCCAGATAGTGTGATGCGGGCTGAAGAAAGGAGCGAATCTCCTGCTGGTACGTGTCCTTCGATTTGAAAGGAAACCCTGCATTGGGCCACTCTTTCGGTGTACCATAGGTCTGTACAGTATTGGATGGATCTTGATTGCTAATCATGAGGATGAGGTTGATGCCCGCGTCAAGATATTGAGTATAGTCTGGACTGGTTACGCCTAAATCCACATTGATCCGTACCCAGCCTACGCCAAGGTCTTTAGCACCGTTCACAAAATCCGGTCCGGCTGCTACATCTTGCCGGCTGAGAAAAACGCCAAATCGATTGATAGCTGAGGCAGATGTAGTGGTGGTGTCTATAGACAGGGGAGCATCCTCGGCAATTCGGCATGTAGCTGCTTTGCATGTTTCTAAATTCCTCAGACGCTCCGAGAGTTGCTTAAGCAATTTCGGATCTGTTTTGGCAGCCAGGTTCTGCAATTCGTACGGGTCAGTCTTGATATTATACAATTCGACTTCGCCAGTTTTGTACTCTACATAACTCAAGGTTTGAAAACGGATGCCGCGGAATGGGGGAACGGCTATCTTTTTCTGCTTTTCAGAAGACAGAGAAGAGAAATCCTTCTCATCCTGGTCCTGGGGCTCGAGTAACCCAGGCTCGGCTTCCTGCGTGGAAGTCTTGGCTATGCCTGTCGCTTCACCTTGATCAAGTCCATACTCAAATAAGAACGCCTGACGCCATTGATTCAACGAAAGGGGACTGTTACGCAATAGAGGAACGATGGAACGACCATCACTGAAATCCGCCGCCTTAGTACCAGCCAGTTCCGCCCACGTCGGAGCCAGGTCAATGTTGCCGATCAAATGCTGGAGTGTCACGCTTGCCGGTACCCCAGGTCCGCGTACCATCATCGTCACGCGCATCTCTTCTTCATAGGGTGAGACCTTGCCCATCACTTGGCGATGATTGCCCATGTGATAGCCGTTATCGGAAGTGAAGAAGATGTATGTGTTATCGAGTTTTCCGCTCGCCATAAGTGCTTTGACAATCGCTTCAATCCCTTCGTCGATGGCTTGCAACGATTGCAGCCGTTTGCGATAACCTTCATCGATTACGTTTTGCTCCTTTGGACCAAGGAGCGAACGATTGCCAATATAAGCCGGTTTATCGCTTACATCAGCTTCGTTAAAATTCGGTGTGCGTGGGGCTTTAAGATCAGTGAAGAGATTAGCGTGGCGTGGCGCAGGGGTATAAGGGTGGTGTGGCGCATATGGAGCGAGATAAACAAAAAATGGTTTGCCTTCTTTCGCGCTACGCCGGATGAAATCCACCGTCTTTCCTACGTACACGTCAGTACCATAATCTTCTGGCTTGTTGCCATATGGCACCTGTTTACCATTTTCGTTAAGTGTGTATTTATACTCGCTATATGGATCGCCTTTCACGGGGCTATACCATTCGCTCCAGCCGGGTGGAATGTACAATGGGTTAGTCTTGGGGGGATAGCCATTCATATATTTTCCGGCAAGCATGGTTCGATAGCCAGTGTTCTGGAGCCAGACAGCAATCGTGGATTTTTCCTCGCTGAGCTGATAAAATTTTTCGAATCCACCCGTCGGTAAACTATTGCCGAGGATCTGGGTGTTATGCGGATATTGCCCACGCAGGGTCGTCGCACGTGAGGGACAACAGAGGGACTCCGATACAAAATAGTTTGGAAACGTTTCGCCCTGATCTGCAATCAGTGATTTCATCTTGGGCATGTATTTCATAGCAGCAGCATCAAGATCGTCGGTGAGGATGAATATGATATTTGGTTTGCCTTTTGCCGTCCCTGAAGTGATCGTTGGCAAAACTGTTGGCATGGCAGATTTCATCGCAGGGAGAGGAAAGTTGTAGCCCAAGAGGAAAAATATTAAGATAACCAGTGCAATAAACCTTTTCATAGTATACGCCTCCTTCCTGATTCGCTATGAATCTCTCTTCTGTTTATTCTGATTTGGAATAATGGTATATATAAATCTATCCTCGAAACACCCTGCACTCCTCTGAGGAAAATCCTACCTTAACTTTGTCTCCCTCTTTGAGAACGCTTTCGGGATTGTGGATGTCGATTGTTATTTTGCCTGCCTCGGTCTCCACTTCGTAGCGCACCAAAGCACCCAGGTAGGATATCATCTTTATCACTCCATTGATTGTATTCTCCGCTTTCTTGAATTCCAGTGCTTCAGGTCTCACAGACAATAAGACATTACTTCCCACTTCCACCTCTTCTGCAACAGCCTCCTTTCTCACAAATACTTTTGTTTTACCTATCCCTATTTCGACTCTCGGTTTTAAAGAGACGAGAGTACCTTTAAGGAGATTGGTTCTCCCGATGAAGTCTGCGACGAAATCTGAGGAAGGAGTCCTGTACACAGATTGTGGAGAGCCTTTCTGTTCTACCCTTCCCGCCCTCATGACCACGAGCATGTCTGCGATGCTCAACGCCTCTTCCTGGTCATGGGTCACGTAGATTGTGGTGATGCCTATGTCTTTCTGGATTCTTTTTATCTCCGTTCTCATTGAAATCCTCAGCTTGGCGTCGAGGTTTGAGAGTGGCTCGTCCAGGAGGAGTACGGAAGGCTCAATGACGAGTGCTCGGGCGAGCGACACCCTCTGCTGCTGGCCGCCGGAGAGCTGGGATGGCATGCGCTTCCCGAACCCTTCAAGCTCCACCATGTCGAGTGCCTGCAGTACCCGCCTCTCAATCTCATGGGTTGAGAGCCTATTTACCCTCATCGATTGCGGGAGGACCTGAACAAAATTGAAATTCCCGAATCCCCACTCGCGCTCACCCGGCAGTCTCTTGAGGCGCAATCCATAGGCGACATTATCAAAGACGTTCATGTGTGGGAAGAGTGCGTAGTTCTGGAAGACCATGCCGCAATTCCGTCTGTGGGATGGCACGTCCGTGATGTCATTGCCCCCGAACATTATTTTTCCGGATGTGGGATTTTCAAACCCCGCAATCATGCGCAGCGTCGTTGTTTTCCCGCAGCCTGAGGGTCCCAGGAAGCAGAAGAATCTTCCCGATTCTATATCCAGATTGACCCTGTCGACGACTGTGGTACTATCGAATTTTTTTGTGAGGTCTCCGAGACTGACTTGCAAAGGATCACCAAAAAGATAAGGCGCCTCAGAATTATAACCGTTTGGGTATATTTTGAGGCGTCTTAGAAAAAAGAGAAAATTATTTTTTTCTCGACTTCCAGAAAACGTAGGCTAGGATGGCGATGATGAGTGCGGCTATGAGATAGTAGATTGTGTAGCTTTTCTCCTTTATGAGTGTGATTGACTCCTCAGCCTTAGTCTTTGCACCTGCGTAATCTCCCTTTGTGAGGTCGGCTTTCGCTTCATCGAGTTTCTTTATTGCGTCGCCCGTGTCCATGTTTGTCTCTTTACCCTTCTGTATGGCGATCTGCGCATCTGCCATTGCCTTTCCTGAGGCGACTGCCTCGTCGTGGGTGGCAATGATGGTGTTGATGAAAGTGTCATTCACCTTATCGTTTCGCGATGCATGCAGGTTAGGATCGTAGTTGATGACTGACAATTGGGTCATATCGACACGGAAAGGCACGGCCTCGACATCTGTTCTCAGGCAAGGTCTCGCGAATGTCTTTGACCAGAAGGTCTGACCATCCTTCGACATGGTCCAGTCCATGAACATCTTTGCCGCGTCCAGATGCTTGGCGCCTTTGAGTATGGCAGCAGAATCGGGGTTCACGTACGTACCATCGGTGGGGTATATGAAGTCGACTGGCGCCCCCTTGAGCTTGTTCTCATAGCCATAGAAATCTATGACCACACCCACGCCGAATTCCCCCTTCGTCACGAGTTCAGGCACCGTACCTGAGCTGTTGGGGTAATTACCGATGTTTGCATTGAGGTGCTTGAAGTAATTCCAGCCTGCCTCTTCACCCTTGCCCTGAAGCACGATTTCGACTATCATGTGGGTTGAGCCAGACTTTGCAGGGTTTGCCATGGCAATCTGTCCGAAGTATTTGGGGTCGAGCAGGTCGTCCCATGTTTTTGGCGCGTCAATGCCAAGCTGCGTGAGCTTATCGTTGTTCCACATTATACCGAATCCGGAAAGCATGACGCCTACCCATGCGCCATTGGGGTCTTTTGCATTGATGCCGCCCACGGTTGCAGGAATAGCATCCCAGTCTGACGTCTTGTATTTTTCAAGGTAACCTTCCTGGGCAGCTGTTATGAAAGGAGCGACACCTCCTCCCGTCCATACGTCATAGACGCCTCCTCCACCCTTGTTTTCTTTGACGAAGCGCAGGACTTCCTCTGTTCCCAACAATTTATAGGAAATATTCAGGTCTGTCCCTGTTTTTGCCTTGTAGTATATTTTGAATTCTTCTGCAATCTTTGCCATGTAGGTATCCCTATTTGGTCCCACAATACTGAGTTCAGTATCCACAGAAGCTGCAGGATGTATATGTATCATAGACAATAACAGAGCTGCCATTGTCACCAGCACACACACCTTCATTCTCATTGGAAAACCTCCGTTAAGAGGACTTCAAATATATATCCAGTGGATAATTATCTGGAGCCTTCTTCCCTGCATAACAGAAAAGCATATATATAGTTTTTGCCCTTGCCACTGCAATGAGAAAATCGGTCAATTACACGCTCATGATAGCTGCAATGGCTCTGCTTCTCTTCTTCGTCCTCTTTCCTCTCATCACCGTATTCTTTGAAAGTGTGTGGGATAATGGATTTACATTAAATAAATTTAAAGCTTTTTTTGAGAATGCTTGGTTGAGGAAGAGCCTCGTCATGTCTTTCAAAATATCTTTTGCCTCTGTTATCATGACGTCTCTTGTGGGCATTCCTCTCGCATACATACTCGTGAGGACGAACCTGCCTGGAAAAGGATTTTTCAGGACGCTCATACTCATCCCCCTCATCATTCCTCCCTTCATGGGGGCGTTCGCCTTCATCTATCTTTTCGGGATGAGCGGCTCCTTCAATATGCTTTTGATGAAAATATTCGGCTTCGCACAACCACTCTTTAACATTTATACCGAGTGGAGGATACCACTTCTGGGTAATATCCCATGGGCGGTGGTCCTCGTCCAGACCTTGCACCTCTACCCTCTCGTGTATCTCAATGTGCTCTCCTCCCTGTGCACCATAGACCCTTCTGTGGAGGAGAGTGCGCGAAGCATGGGGGCAACTGGGGCAAAGCTCTTCACCTCTGTCACATTTCCACTCATCCTGCCGGGATATTTTGCGGGAATCATTCTCGTTTTCATATGGACATTCTCTGACTTGGGCACCCCCATAATGCTCGGTTACCACAAGACGATTGCCGCAGATGCGTATGTGCGCATCATGGCATACCAGGATATTTCCATGGGAGTCGTTGAGTCCGTAATAATGGCGCTCGTCTCCATTGCAGTCCTCATCGCCTCAAAGCAGTATCTCAGCATAAAATCTTTCAGGGCGGTCTCCTCTGGCATTGCCTACTCAGCGCTTGTGAAACCCATTAAAGGCATGCGGAAATACCTTGCCGTGACCTTCGTTTCCCTGATTGTGTTTTTCTCCATCCTTCCCAATATTGCCATCATTGTCGCGTCGTTCGCCAAATACTGGTCCATGTCCATCCTCCCCAATGAGTACACACTCGACCATTTCCGGACGGTGTTTGAGAGTCTAGGTCTGAGAACATCAATCTATATATCCATACTTTATGCAGTCATTGCCACCTTCTTTGGAATACTCATAGGCGTTCTCATCGCCTACATTCTCTTGCGCACGGATGTGTGGGGGAAGGGGGCACTCGACGTGCTCGCGATATTGCCATTTGCCGTCCCTGGTACCGTCATGGCCATCGCCTATATGCGATTCTTCAATTTTGCCGTTGGGGGGGTACCCCTCTATATGGCAGTGTGGATGACTCCTCTTGGCCCTCTCTGCCTCCTCCCCCTCGTGCATACATTCAGGCGTCTGCCCTACAGCGTGAGGGCTTCCTACGCTTCTTTGCTTTCTGTGGATAAGACCATCGAAGAAGCATCCGAAAACCTCGGTGGAACACGGTTCTACACGTTCAGGAAGATAACGCTCCCGTTGATACTCATAGGGGTGATTGCGGGCGGCATGCTCACATTTGTAAATGTCATGACTGAACTCTCGACCACCGTATTCCTCTCTCCTCCAAGCGTCATGCCCATGACCCTCAAGATTTTCGGGTACGTGGAAGGTGGTGGCGGGTTGGGGGATGCCGCGGCGCTGGGTTCTGTGATGATACTCATCACCATGTTTTTCATGGTGCTCATAAACAGGGTCTTGGGGGAGAAGGTGGGAGGTATGTTCCGGGTGGGTTAGATGCCTTTCTAAAAATTAAATTTTTCTAGTCTATTCGGCGGTCGGTCCCCCGAGCATACCCTGGATTTTGGTCTGCATTTCCTTGAGTTTGTCGAGCAGTCTCTTTTCCTGTCTTTCAAGCGTCTGGAGGCGCACGGTGAGTGTTTCCTTTTTCTCGGTGAGCTCTTTTTTCACATCATCGATGGAGGCGACGACGAGTATGGAACCGACGCTCTTGTAGACGACTGAGGGATTCTTTTCAAGCTCGGAAATCGCCATCTCGGTTTCTTTCAGGTCGAGGGTGACCCTCTGCTTCTGCCCCAGAATCATCTGGTACTGCTGTTCTAACTGCTGAAATTGATTTATCTCATGTTGAACGGCCGGGGGGATTTTTTCCATGCGGGCAATCCGGCAGGGAGGTTATAAAGGTTGCGGTTTTTTGGCTGCTAAGAATAATATCTCTTCAAGACTCTTGTGGCTTTGAGTGTTATCCACTTGGATGGCTTTCCTTTTTCTTCTATATCGACCCACATCTTGCCATTGAAAGTATTCTCGAGTTTCCATCTCCCTGAATCGTCCTGCTTCGATAAAACGAGGTCAACAGCCCTCTGCATCCTTTTATCTTTCACACCCAATTTCGTCAGCACATCTAAAACCTCAAGCGCATCGGATTGGTAAAAGAGGGGAAACCCTAGGCGCGTCCACCCGAACTTCGCCTTCCTTTTTCCTTTCTCGTCCCTGAGGTACATGAAGACCTCGTTTTCGAGATAGATTTCTATTTCCTTCTTGATTGCTTCTTTCATTTCTTTGGACCTTTCTTTTTCGGGGATCATGGAGAAAGCCAGGATAGGCTTCACCCCGCCCATGAAACAGTTCTTGGGTGAGACCTTTCTTCTATCGATGGGATACACCCTGCAGGGCCATCCCTTATCGTGGGTTCTGATGAGAAAGTCTATCGTCCTCTGAACCCTTTCGTCGTTAAGGTATCCGAAGTGGAGGAGCGGTCTCAATATGTTGCCCGTGAGGCATGCCCCGTCGGTGAGCAGGCTCTTTTTCCCCCTCTCAGACTTTATGACGACGAAGCTGAAGTGGCCGCTGTCGTACTGGCAATTGCTGAACACGAGTTCGATTGTCTTTCTGATTTTGTTGTTCGTCGATACCCCGAGCTCTGAGAGGATGAGAAGCTGGTGGAAGGTCGCCTTGTATTTCGGGGTATAGAAATTCTCTGGACGGCCCCAGTAGCCCTTCGGGTCCTGCTTGCCGAGTATGGTTTTGACGGGACGAGATTCCATAATCTTCTCTCTTGCCTTTTTGACATCGGCATCATCTTCGCCTTTCCCCACAATATCCTTCAGCGCCCAGTATCTGACCGAGGGATTCTCTTCCTCGAGAAGCCAGTCTGTGGAGTCGCGCTTGAGATAAGATTTCCATTTTTCCATGGCAACAGATGGAAGAGGAGGTTTTAAGGGTTGTGGGTGGGTAGAAGAAGGTAAAGAATTCCAGAAACAGTCTTTTTCTGCCTATGACCTTATACAAGCCTCTACAAAAAGATTTATATAATCTAATCTGAAATCCTCTCATACCCTCATATGGAGGAAAAACATGAGAAAGATTGTTGTCTTGGCATTAGTATTAATGTTTGCAATCGCTATGATCTTTCTCGTCTATATGCAATATAATGAGTTTCAGATAACAACTGATACTAATAATCAATGGTCTCCAGCGGTTTATGGAAATATCGTTGTATGGACGGATGAAAGAAATGGGAATTTAGATATCTATGGACATAATCTGCTTACTCATAAGGAGTTTCAAATAACGAACAACATCGCTGATCAATTTGGTCCAGTTATCTATGACAATATAGTAGTATGGACGGATGAAAGAAATGGTGAATGTACAAATAACCAACAGTTTCCTCCAAAATCTGGAAATTGTGATATATATGGCTACAATCTTTTAACTCATAAGGAGTTCCAGATAACAACAGATCCTGCTTGTCAAAATTATCCTGCTATTTATAATAATAAAATTGTTTGGGGTGATAATAGAAATGGCAACTGGGATATCTATGCTTTCGACCTTTCAACAAAGAAGGAATTTTCAATAACGACTAATCCATCTAATCAAGATGGGGCAGCCATTTATGGAGATATTGTAATGTGGGCAGATGATAGGAATGGCAACTGGGACATCTATGGTTATAATTTTATTACGCATGAAGAGTTACAATTAACGACTGATCCTAGTGATCAACTCTTTTCGGCAATCTTTGGTGATATTGTTCTATGGTCAGAGTATAATACAGCTCAGAGTGCAATCAATGGCT
>Ga0315268_10003956_pt1 | contig 16169 bp, 16 predicted proteins | sample C1_top_MG_FD_204535 | JGI IMG/M metagenome (GOLD analysis project Ga0315268, IMG submission 204535) | Sediment microbial communities from Yellowstone Lake, YNP, Wyoming, USA - C1_top | ecosystem: Environmental > Aquatic > Freshwater > Lake > Sediment | place: USA: Wyoming | collected 2017-08-01
TCAGGTAGTGCCACGCTCACGCAGGATTTGCCGGGGCGCTTGCAGGCGGTACGTTCCGCGCAGGTAAGGGCGCGCGTCGAAGGCGTGGTCGAGAAGCGCCTGTTTAACGAGGGCAGCGATATTGCAGCCGGCACGCCGCTGTTCCGCATCGATGCCCGCACCTACCAGGCGCAGGCAGCGTCGGCCGAGGCCGATCTCGCCGCTTCACAGGCAGTGTTCGAGCGCTACCAACCCTTGCTCGATATCAAGGCGGTGAGCCGGCAGGAATTCGATGCGGCATCCGCGCGCGTCAAGCAGGCCGAAGCGACGTTGTCCAAGGCGAAGCTGGATCTGGAAAACGCCGTCCCGCCAGCGCCGATTTCTGGTCGTATCGGCCGTGCGCTGGTCACCGAAGGCGCACTGGTGGGGAAGGGGGAAGCCACCCATCTGGTGACTATCGAACAGATTGATCCGATTCGTGTCGAGTTCACTCAGACGTATTCTGACATGCTGCATTTGCAACAAGCCATCAAGGCGGGCAAGCAGAAACGCGCCGATGCGGCACAGGTGGAATTGCTGCTCGAAGACGGCGCGCTCTACCCGGAAAAAGGCCGCCTGCAATTCACCGACCTGGCGGTTGATCCCAACAGTGGCGCGGTGGTCTTGCGTGCCGAATTCCCCAATTCAAGAAGGGAACTGCTGCCGGGCACCTTTGTGCGCGTGCGCTTCCCGCAGGCGCAGCTTGATAACGCCATGCGCGTGCCGCAGCGTGCGGTGTTAGGCGGTGCGCAGGGCCAGAGCGTGATGAGTGTCGACGCCGAAGGCAAGGTCGTACCGCTACCGGTGAAGACGGGCGCAATGTCCGGCCCTGATTTCATCATCACGGATGGCTTGAAAGGCGGCGAGCAGGTGATCGTCAATGGTCTGCAAAAAGTCAAACCCGGCGCGACGGTGAAGCCGGTGCCCTGGACGCCCGGCGCGCCGCTCTTGACGCCACCCGCAGAGAAGAAATAAGCCATGCTGTCAAAATTCTTTATCGACCGGCCGATCTTTGCCTGGGTCATCGCCATCATCATCGTGCTTGGCGGCCTGCTGTCGCTGCGGCAGTTGCCGGTGGCCAGCTATCCTTCTGTCGCGCCACCGGCTCTGGCCATCAGCGTCAACTATCCTGGTGCTTCAGCCAAGGTTGTGGAGGAAACCGCAATCGCGCTGATCGAACAGGAATTGAATGGCATCGAAAATCTGCTGTATATGGACTCGGCATCCGAGCAGAACGTGGGTACCATCACCTTGACCTTCCAGTCCGGAACTAACCTCGATTTGGCTTCGGTGGAAACACAAAACCGTATCAAGCGTGCCGAGCCGCGCCTGCCCGAAGATGCCCGGCGTCTCGGTGTTACGGTAGTCAAATCCGCCCGTAATTACCTGATGTTCCTCTCCCTGTTTTCGCCGGACCGGTCTCTCGACAACGTCGCACTCGGCAGCTACGCTGCGGCCAACGTGCTGGAAAGCATCCGCCGCACGCCCGGTGTCGGGGAGGCGATTCTTTTCGGCACCGAGTATTCGATGCGCCTGTGGCTCAAGCCCGAGCGCTTGCAAGCCTTCGGCCTGACGCCGGCCGACGTAGCGAAAGCTGTACGCGCGCAAAACGCGCAAATCGCTACAGGCGAACTCGGTCAGTTGCCAGCCGTACCCGGCCAGGAATACGCTGCCACCATCATTATGCAGGGCCGCCTGTCCACCCCCGAAGAGTTCGGTAACGTCATCATCCGGAGCGATGAGCGCGGTGCCACGGTGCGGGTCAAGGATGTCGCCCGCGTCGAACTGGGTGCGCAGGATTATTCGGTTGCCGCCCGCGTCGATGGCCAACCTACGGCCGCGATTGCCGTGCGCATGGCACCGGGCGCCAACGCGCTCGACACGGCCAAAGCGGTCAATACCCGCATGACCGAACTCGCCAAATACTTCCCGAAGGGCGTCGATTGGATGGTGCCATACGACACCTCGACCTTCGTCGACATCTCCATCCGCGAAGTGGTCAAGACACTGATCGAGGCCATGATTCTGGTCGTGATGGTGATGTATTTGTTCCTCGAAAACGTGCGCGCCACCTTCATTCCGACGGTCGTCGTGCCGGTCTCGCTGTTCGGGGCCATGATCGGCCTCAATCTGCTCGGCTATTCGATCAACGTACTGACCTTGTTCGCCATGGTGCTGGCGATTGCCATTGTGGTGGATGATGCCATTGTCGTGATCGAGAACGTCGAGCGCATCATGAGCGAGGAGGGACTCAGCCCGCGCGATGCGACGCGCAAGGCCATGGAGCAGATCATCAATGCCATCATCGCCATCACCGTGGTGCTGACGGCGGTATTCGTGCCGCTGGTCTTTTTTGGTGGCGCGGTGGGCGCGATTTACCGCCAGTTCGCCGTGACACTGATCCTGACCATGGGTTTTTCAGCCTTCATGGCGCTGACGCTGACCCCGGCCTTGTGCGCAACCCTGCTCAAGCATGAAGGCGGCAAAGATGTCTTGCCCTCGACGGGCTTTTTCGGCTGGTTCAACCGTTTTTTTGCGGCCACGGTGCAGCGCTATATCACCGCCACGCGGCGCATGCTGGGAAAACCGGGACGCTGGCTCATCCTGTATGTGACGATCCTGGCCGCTACCGGCTGGTTCTTTATCAAACTGCCGGGCAGTTTTTTGCCCAGCGAAGACCAGGGCTACTTTCTCAGCATCATCCAGTTGCCATCGGGTGCTACCGGAGAGCGAACCCTCGAAGTGCTGAAGACTGTCGAGCAGCATTATCTGGCACAGAAGGAAGTCGCTCATGTCATCGGCGTTGTCGGCTTCTCGTTCTTCGGGCGCGGCCAGAACGCCGCGATCACCTTCGTACGCCTGAAGAGCTGGGATGAGCGACCGGACAAAGAAAATAGTGCGGAATCACTGGTGCAGCGTGCCAACATGACCTTCTTCCGCATCAAGCAGGCGATGATTTTCGCCATCAACGTGCCGCCGATTCCCGAACTGGCCGCCGTCGGTGGTTTCGACTTTCGCCTGCAGGATCGTGGCGGTCTCGGGCGCGAAAAGTTGCTCGAAGCCCGCAACATGGCCCTCGGCATTGCCGCCCAGAACCCAGCCCTCATGGGGGTGCGACCCGAAGGGCAGGAAGCTGGCCCACAGGTTCTCCTCAATGTCGATCGGGTCAAGGCGCGCGCTCTTGGCATCGACCTGGGCGACCTTAACGACACGCTGCAATCGACGCTGGGCACTGCTTATATCAACGACTTTGTCCGCGAAGGTCGCATCCTGCGCGTGCAGATGCAGGCCGAGGCCGGCACCCGGCGCGCGCCGGACGACCTCCTGCGCTTGCCGATCAAGAATGCGCGTGGCGACATGATCCCTCTCGCCGAAATCGCTACTGCGCAATGGATCGTCGGCAGTCCCAAGCTCGACCGCTACAACGGCTTGCCTTCGATGAAGATTGCTGGCGGCCCGGCGCCCGGTCGGTCGACAGGTGAGGCATTGCTGGCAATGGAAGATGTCGCCAGCAAGCTACCGCCCGGCGTCGGCTTTGAGTGGTCGGGCACCTCGTTCGAAGAGCGACTTTCCGGCACTCAGGCACCCTTCCTCTTCGCGGTCTCGCTGGTTGTGGTCTTCCTCTGCCTCGCCGCGTTGTACGAGAGCTGGTCGATTCCCGTCTCTGTGATGCTGGTGGTGCCGCTCGGCATCTTCGGTGCCGTGGTGGCCGTCAGCCTGCGTGGCTTGCCCAACGATGTCTATTTCAAGGTCGGACTGATCGCCATCATCGGTCTCTCGGCGAAAAACGCCATCCTGATCATCGAGTTCGCCCGCGAGTTGCAGGAGCAGGGCAAGGATCTGATTGAAGCGACGCTGGAAGCCTGCCGGCTGCGCTTCCGGCCGATCCTGATGACTTCGATCGCCTTCATGTTCGGCGTGCTGCCGCTGGCGATTTCTACCGGCGCGGGTGCCAATAGCCGTCACGCCATTGGTACCGGTGTCATCGGCGGGATGTTCACCGCCACCCTCCTGGCGGTATTTCTCGTGCCGGTATTTTTTGTCGTGGTGAGGCGCTTTTTCCCGGGCCACGCCCGCCATCATGCGGAGACGCATCATGAATAAGCTTTTACCGCTGCTTTGCGCAGCCGCGTTATCCAGCTGCTCCTTTATTCCCGAGTTTCAGCGACCGGCGGCACCGGTGCCCGAGCAATGGCCGACAAAAGTCGGCGTTGGCGAGACGGCGGTGACGGATGACTGGCGCACCTTCTTTACCGATACCCAGTTGCAGGCACTGATCGCTGCCGCACTGGAACACAACCGCGATCTGCGCATTGCCGTGGCACGTGTTGATGAGGCGCGGGCGCTGGCCGGACTCGCGCGTGCCGAGCGTTTTCCTGGCGTGGATGTCAATCTTCAGCAACAAGCCGCACGCGTGCCGGGCGACCTGAACTCCTCCGGCGCGCCGCTGATCAGTCGGCGCTACGATGCCAGTCTGGGACTCGCAGCCTTCGAACTCGACTTCTGGGGGCGGGTGAGCAGTCTCGATGCGGCGGCACGGGCGAGCTTTCTGGCCAGCGACTATGCGCGGCAGGCGTTTCGCTTGACGCTGATTGCCGATGTGGCGAACGCTTATTTCAGCCTGCTGGAACTTAACGAGCGCCTGGCCCTTGCCGAGGCAACGGTGAAGAGCCGCGCCGAGAGCCGCTGGCTGATCGAGCGGCGGCGCGATGTCGGGCTGGCGGGTGATCTGGATTATCTCGCCGCCGATGGGGCGTATCAGAGTACCCGCGCCGCGACGGCTATTCTCGCCCGGCAGCGCGCGAGTGCCGAAAATGCCTTGCGACTGCTTATCGGCAGTGGTGCACTGGTTGTCGAGTCTGCCTCGCTCGCTGCGTTATCGACGCTAGCGGACATTCCCATCGCAGCCGGTTTGCCCGCCGAAATTCTGTTGCAGCGCCCCGACGTGCTGGCCGCCGAGCAGAAGCTGATTGCCGCCAATGCCAATATTGGCGCTGCGCGGGCCGCTTTCTTGCCCAAGATCATCCTGACGGCAACGGCCGGTTCGGCCAGCTCCGCGCTGGCTGGCTTGTTTGGCGGCGGCAGCGGCGCCTGGAGCTTTGTTCCGCTGCTCCGCTGGCCACTGTTCGATGCCGGCCGCACCGAAGGGAATGTCGATCTGGCCCAGGCACGCAAACACATTGCCGTCGCCGAGTATGAAAAAACATTGCAACAGGCGTTTCGCGAGGTTGCCGATCTGTTGGACGCCCGGCAGCGTTATGTCGAGCAATTGCAGGCACTGGAGGCTGCGGCCGTGGCGCAGGCCGAGCGGCTGAAACGTGTCGAGGCACGTCATGTGGGCGGTGTGTCGAGCTATCTTGAACTGCTCGATGCCCAGCGGGAGCATTTTGTCGCCCAGCAGTCGGTGCTAACCGCCAAACGTGACTTGGTCGCCACGACGGCAAGCCTTTACAAGGCGCTGGGCGGGGCGACATGAGCCTGTCGTCGTCTGCTCAGCGCCGACTTTTGTCATCCACGCTGGCCAGCCCCACAAAAATCAGCTACAGTTCCCCCACCTTTTATAACCATAATTCATTGTGAGGTCATCATGAGCAACAAAGGGCAGATGCTACAAGACCCGTTTCTCAACACGCTGCGTCGCGAGCATATTCCGGTTTCCATCTATCTCGTGAATGGCATCAAGCTGCAAGGTCAGGTTGAGTCTTTTGATCAATATGTTGTGTTGCTCAAGAATACCGTCACCCAGATGGTCTACAAGCACGCCATCTCCACCGTGGTGCCCGCCCGCCCGGTCAGTATCAGCGCAGATCCCGAGGAGTGATTCCCGTAACACACCGGTCGCAGCGGCTGATCTAGCTAATGTTTGATCGGCCAAGCACCGGCGAGAATGCCTTGCTGGTTCAGTTGGATTTCGGCGATGGCGACTTTGCCGAGCGACTGTCGGAGTTTGAACTGCTGGCAACCAGCGCGGGTGCGCGTCCTGTGGGTACGCTCACCGCCAAGCGCGGACGACCTGATCCGGCCACCTTTGCCGGTAAAGGCAAGGTGGCAGAGATCGTTGCTGCCGCCACGGAGTTAGGCGCCGATCTGGTGATGTTCAACCATGAACTTTCGCCTGGGCAGCAGCGTAACCTCGAACGTGCTTGCGAGCGGCGGGTAATCGACCGCAGCAGCCTGATCCTCGATATCTTCGCCCAGCGCGCGAAAAGCCATGAGGGCAAGTTGCAGGTCGAGTTGGCTCAACTCGAGCACCTGATGACGCGCTTGGTGCGTGGTTGGACCCACCTCGAACGGCAAAAGGGTGGCATCGGCTTGCGCGGCCCGGGTGAAAAGCAGCTTGAAACTGACCGCCGCCTGCTGGGTAAACGCGTCGCCTTGCTGAAAGAGCGCCTCAAGCTGCTGGAACGCCAGCGTGCCGTGCGCCGCCGTCAGCGTAGTCGCAGCGAGGTGCTTTCGGTGTCACTGGTGGGTTACACCAACGCCGGCAAAAGTACCTTGTTTAACGCCCTGACCAAGGCGGGCGCCTATGTTGCCAATCAACTTTTTGCCACACTCGATACAACTTCTCGCCGTCTGTATGTGCCGACCTGTGACCTGGCCGATGGACGTTCGGGTTGCCAGATCGTAATTTCGGATACCGTCGGTTTCATTCGCGATCTGCCGCACGCACTGGTTGCGGCCTTCCATGCGACTTTGGAAGAAACTGTGCATGCCGATTTGTTGCTGCATGTGGTTGATGCAGCCAGTGCCGACCGCGAACAGCAGATGGCAGCGGTGGCTAGTGTGCTGGAGGAGATCGGTGCCGCCACGGTTCCTCAGATCGTCGTCTGGAACAAGCTGGACTTGACCGCCGCCTCACCCGGAATCGAACGAGACGAGTGTGATAACATCGCTCGCGTTCGTGTCAGTGCCCGTACCGGTGCTGGCCTTGATTTGTTGCGTGCGGCGCTGGCTGAAATGTCGCGCAAGCTCGCGGCGCCAATTGAATACGACAAGACCCAACCCCATAAAGATGACTATGATCACCGGCATTCTGATGTCGCTCAATGACCACGGCTGGGGCAACGACCCCAAGCGTGGCGGTGGCGACCGCAATAACCAGGGTCCTCCCGACCTAGATGAACTCTGGCGCGACTTCAATCGCCGCCTGTCTGGCATGCTCGGCAAGAAGCGCGGCGGGCCGGATAATTCCGGCAACAACAATGAGGGTGGTGGGTCAAACTTCCCGAACCTGACACCCGGTCAATTCGGTGGTGGCATTGGCCTCTTGCTGGGTTTGGTCGCCGTGATCTGGTTTGCCAGCGGCTTTTATATTGTCGAAGCCAATCAGCGTGGCGTGGTGCTGATGCTCGGAAAATACAGCGAAACTACCGAGCCCGGCTTGCGTTGGCGCTTGCCTTGGCCGCTCCAGTCGCATGAGATCGTCAATCTGACCGGCGTGCGTACCATCGAAGTCGGTTATCGCGGCTCGGAAAAGAACAAGGTACTCAAAGAAGCCTTGATGCTGACGGATGATGAAAATATCGTCAGCATGCAGTTTGCCGTGCAGTATCTGCTGAAGGATCCGAAGGACTTTGTTTTCAAGAACCGCCATCCCGAAGATTCCGTGATGCAGGCGGCCGAAACCTCGATTCGCGAAGTGGTTGGCAAGAATCGCATGGACTTCGTGCTCTATGAAGGGCGCGACGTGATCGCTGCCAATACGCAAAAGCTGATGCAGGACACGCTCGATCGTTACGAAACCGGCATCCAGATTCGCGCGGTAACGATGCAGAGTACCCAACCGCCGGAGCAGGTGCAAGCGGCTTTCGATGATGCCGTGAAGGCGGGGCAAGACCGTGAGCGGCAGAAGAACGAGGGTGAGGCTTACGCCAATGATGTGATCCCGCGCGCACAAGGCACGGCCTCGCGCCTGCTGCAAGAAGCTGAAGGCTATCGGGCGCGACTGATCGCGACCGCCGAAGGCGAGGCAGTGCGCTTCTCCAAGCTGTATACCGAATACGCGAAGGCGCCCGAAGTGACGCGCCAGCGCCTTTATCTTGAAACCATGCAGCAGATTTATGCCAATACCAGCAAGGTCATGGTCGATACCAAGGGCTCGGGCAACATGCTCTATCTGCCGCTCGATAAACTGCTGAATACTTCCGGTACCTCTGCGACAGTCACGCCTCCCTCTGAAGTTGTCCCTGATCGCTCATCGGCGCCAGCCTCTGCCATGGAAAATCGCGATGTACGCACGCGCGGATCGCTGGGCTCACGTGATCGGGGAGAACGCTGATGCAACGCTTACCTTTCCTGCTGGCGCTGATCTTTGCGGTGTTCGTGACCGCAGGCGCAATGCTATTTACCGTCGATCAACGTCAATATGCGATCGTCTTTCAGCTGGGCGAAATCAAAGAGGTGATCAAGGAGCCTGGACTGACGTTCAAGTGGCCGATGATCCAGAACGTGCGCTTCTTCGACCGGCGCATCCTGACACTCGACTCTGTTGAGCCCGAGCGTTTCCTCACTGCGGAGAAAAAGCCGGTACTTGTCGATTCCTTTGTCAAGTGGCGGATTGCCGATGTGAAGCAGTACTATATTTCCGTTGGCGGAGATGAAATGCTTGCACGCACGCGCTTGTCGCAGACGGTGAATTCCGGTTTGAGAGAGGAATTTGGCCGGCGTACCGTGCATGACGTGGTTTCTGGCGAACGCGACAAGATCATGGCCGATGTGCAGAAAAAGGCGGATGCCGATGCGCGTGCAATCGGTATCGAAATTGTCGATGTGCGACTGAAGCGTGTCGATCTGCCGCCAGAGGTGTCGGAGTCGGTATATCGCCGCATGGAAACAGAACGCAAACGGGTGGCTAACGAACTCCGTTCGCAGGGTGCCGCCGAAGCCGAGAAAATTCGTGCAGATGCCGACAAGCAGCGCGAGGTGATTGTCGCCGAAGCTTATCGCGATGCGCAGAAGACCAAGGGTGAGGGCGATGCCAAGTCAGCTGCCACCTATGGCCGTGCCTTTGGCGAGAATCCCGAGTTCTATGCCTTTTATCGTAGCCTCGAAGCCTACCGGCAGAGCTTCAGCAATAAGAGCGATCTGCTGGTGGTCGATCCGAGCGCCGACTTCTTCAAGTATTTGAGAAACGGCAGCAAGGCTGGCAGCAAGTAAGCAACAGGATCGCTGTTCATGTCCAATCTGTTGCTCGCCTTTGCGCTGATGCTGGTGATTGAAGGGTTGCTGCCCTTCATCGCGCCGGCTATCTGGCGTGAAACCTTTCGTCGCGCCACCGAATTGGCCGATGGTCAATTGCGTTTCATTGGCATCACGTCAATGCTCATTGGCGTGGCGCTGTTGATGCTTTTCGGTTAAAACCATGCATAACTGGTTGCTCCCCGAAGCCATTGAAGACCTGTTGCCGGTAGAAGCAGCGCAGGTCGAGCACCTCCGTCGGCAGCTGCTTGATGATTTTCTGCGCCACGGTTATCAGTTGGTTGCCCCGCCGATGCTCGAGTTTGCCGATGCCTTGCTTTCGGGCAGTGCGGCCGATCTTAATTTGCGTACCTTTAAGCTGGTTGATCAACTTTCCGGACGCACACTGGCCCTGCGTGCCGACATTACGCCGCAAGTTTCGCGCATTGATGCCCACCTGCTGAATCGCACCGGTGTGACACGTTTGTGTTATTGCGGCAGCGTGGTGCACACCCGGCCTGCTAGTCTGCTGGCTACGCGCGAACCCTTGCAAATCGGCGCGGAACTCTACGGCCACACCGGCCTCGAAGCCGACCATGAGGTCATCCGGCTGCTTGCGCGTTCCCTGCAACTCGCCGAGTTGCCGCCGAGTCGCATCGACTTGAGCCATGTGGGAATTTTCCGTGCGCTGACCGCAGAACTGGACCTGACAGCCGATATCGATCAGCAACTGTTCGATGCATTGCAGGCCAAGGACGTGCCCACCCTGCGTGAATTGACTGCGGGCTTGCCCGCGCCAGTGCGCGATGGTTTGCTCGCCCTGCCTGATCTGTATGGTGGTGCGGATGTGTTGGCGCGTGCGGGCACCTGCCTTCCCGCTTTGCCAGAAATTACCAAAGCGCTCGATGAATTGCTGCGGCTGGCGGATGAGCTCTCCGACCTGCCGTTATCTTTTGATCTGGCTGATTTGCGTGGCTATCATTATCACAGTGGCGTGGTGTTCACCGCTTACTGTGATGACAGTCCGGCCGCTGTTGCTTTGGGCGGACGTTACGATTCGATCGGTGAACGTTTTGGCAGGGCGCGTCCCGCTACAGGATTCTCGCTCGACTTGCGTGCGTTGTCGCGCTTGTCATTGCCGCTACCGTCGTCAGGGGCGATCTTGGCGCCGTGGCCGGAAAATCCAACGTTGCATGTGGAAGTTGAGCGTCTGCGCTTAAATGGAGAAATCGTGGTTGCTGCGTTGCCGGGACACGCGGGCAACTGGCGTGAAGCCGGTTGCGACCGCCAACTGGCGTGGCGTGACGATAAATGGATCATTGAACCCTTAGTGGAAAATTAAAGGAAAACTGACATGGCCAAGAACGTAGTGGTGATCGGCACGCAATGGGGCGACGAAGGTAAGGGCAAGATCGTCGACTGGCTAACCGACCACTCGCAAGGCGTGGTGCGCTTTCAAGGGGGCCACAATGCCGGCCACACGCTGGTGATCAATGGCAAGAAAACTGTTTTGCACTTGGTGCCCTCCGGCATCCTGCGCGATGGTGTGATCTGCTATATCGGCAATGGCGTCGTACTCTCGCCGGAAGCGCTGATCAAGGAGCTGGATGAATTGCAGGCCGCTGGTGTTGATGCCGAGGCACGCCTCAAGGTGTCCGAAGCCTGCCCGTTGATCCTGCCGTATCACCAGGCGCTCGATCAGGCGCGTGAGGTCGCTAAGGGCGCGAATAAGATTGGTACCACGGGGCGCGGCATTGGCCCGGCTTACGAAGACAAGGTGTCGCGGCGTGGCCTGCGCGTGCAGGATTTGCTGCGGCCCAAGCGTTTTGCTGAGAAACTCGCCGAGATTCTCGATTATCACAACTTCGTGCTGAAGAATTACCTCGGCGCAGAGACCGTCGATTTCCAAAAGACGCTGGATGGCGCCATGGCGATTGCGCCACGCCTGACGAAGATGATTGCCGACGTGCCGCGTGCGCTTTACGATGCACACAAGGCCGGGGCCAACCTGCTCTTTGAAGGCGCACAGGGCACCTTGCTCGATATCGACCACGGCACCTATCCCTTTGTCACCTCGTCCAACTGCGTCGCCGGTGCGGCAACGGCTGGCGCGGGTGTCGGCCCCGGTATGCTGCATTACGTGCTGGGTATCACCAAGGCTTACACCACGCGTGTTGGCGGTGGCCCGTTCCCGACTGAGTTGTACGACGCGCTCGACAAGCAGGATCCGGTCGGCAAGCATATGGCGACGAAGGGGCACGAATTTGGCGCTACCACTGGACGCGCGCGCCGTTGTGGCTGGTTTGACGCTGCCGCGCTGAAGCGTTCGATCCAGATCAACGGCGTCTCTGGCCTGTGCGTGACCAAGCTTGACGTACTCGATGGCATTGAAGAAATGAAGATTTGCATCGGCTACAAGCTCGACGGCAACTTCACCGACATCCTGCCGGTCGGAGCCGACGATCTCGAGCGTTGCGAGCCGGTTTATGAGTCGATGCCGGGTTGGACGGGCAGCACCGTTGGCGTCAAGTCCCTCGAAGGCTTGCCGGCTGCGGCAAGTGCATACATCAAGCGTATGGAAGAAGTGTGCGGCGTACCGGTCGATATGATCTCTACCGGCCCGGATCGCGAAGAGACCATCGTTCTGCGGCACCCGTTCAAATAAGTGAGTTCTTCTGCTGGCACCGACGAAAGTCGGCGCTGGCAGGACGGCGTGCGGTGTGATGATTGCAACAATTCCTTACATTTCTCATCTGATGTGACATCGCTGAAATACATTCCGATGCTCAAATAATTCGCGTGGGTCAGATAAAGGAGCATGGCGATGAAAGTCATCAAGCAATTAGGGGTTTCAATTATCCTGGCTGGCTTGCTGGTGGGTAATGTCTGGGCTGATCGCCCATATTATGATCATCGCCCGCGCAGTTCAGTGTCGTTGGGTGTTTATGTGGGAGATCCTTGGATTTATCCGCACTATTATCCCTATCCATATCCGTATTATGTCCCGCGAGTCTACTTGCCTCCGGTTGTGGTGACGCCACCGCCTTCGCAGGTCTTTGTTGAGCAGCCGGTTGCCTCTGCTACGGTGCCGACTTTGGAGTCTGGTTTCTGGTATTACTGCAAAGAGGCACAGACTTATTACCCATACGTGAAGCAGTGCCCGGGTTCCTGGCAAAAGGTCGCGCCGCAGCCGGCGCAATAATCGAAGAGGAGGAAATATGCGATCTAGTCTGATGTTTTCCCTGCCGGCGCTACTGCTACTGGGGGGCTGTGCCGTTGTGCCAACGGGGCCGAATGTGATGGCCTTACCCGGCGCCGGCAGGAACTTTGAGGAATTTCGTGCTGACGATTTATCGTGCCGCGATTTTGCGTTTCAGCAAATCGGCGGTAATGCCCGAGAGCAGGCGGCCAATAATGCCGCCATCAGCAGTGCGGCGATTGGCACTGCGGTGGGTGCTGTGGCCGGTGCGGTGATTGGCGGACGCAATGGCGCGGGTGTCGGTGCGGGGATGGGCATGCTTGTCGGCAGTGCATCCGGTGCGGAAGCATCCCGGTCATCGGTCTATGGCAGTCAGCGCCATTACGATATCGCTTATGTTCAATGTATGTATGCAAAAGGGCATCGGGTGCCTGTCAACGGCAGCTATACCGTTGGTCCTTCGACTGCGACTGCGCCGGCACTCGCTCCCCCGCCTCCCCCGCCGGGAAGTCCGCCGCCACCGCCAGCACGCTGAAGCACGTCCGCAAAGGAATCGCGCTGGCTTGACAGGTGTGTTATCGGACACTAATATGGTGTTCATTGGAACACTGTAGGAACCTGCCATGCCTCCGTTGGAATCCTCCCGCGACAAAGATTACCTTGGCCGTCTGCGCGACTACTATGTCGATGCCAAGCGTATTCCCACCCAGCAGCGTATCGCTGAGTTGATGAGCTTTGCCTCCAAGACTGCCGCCAAAAAACTCCTGTTCCGCCTTGAGGCCGCCGGCTTCGTCGAGCGTACTCCCGACGATGATGCCTGGATGCCGACACCGCGCTTCTTCGAGCGGCCACTGGCTGACATCGCAGTGCGTGCTGGTGCGCCGGATATGATCGAGAGTACGCAAGGCGAACTTTTTCTCATCGATCAGTACCTTGTCCGCCAGCCATCCCGCACCGTCATGGTACCGGTGAAAGGCGACTCAATGATCGATGCCGGTATCCATGACGGTGATCTAGTCGTGGTCGAGAGGGCCAAGGCAGCCAATAATGGGGATTTCGTTGTTGCTATCGTCGACAACGAATTCACCCTTAAGGAACTTGGAGTCGAAAAGGGCAAGTTCATCCTTAAGCCGCACAATCCGGCCTATCCGATCATTCGGCCCACCAGCCAGTTGGAAATCTATGGGGTCGTCACCGGTCTGGTACGCCGCTACCGGGACTGAAGTACAGGGTGATAAATTGACCGCTATTGTCCTGAATCGAACATCCCTGAGCACAGCTGAACTGCCGTTCTATCCGGGTATGGAGTTGGACAATGTAACCCTTGTTGTTTCTGATGGACAGGCTGAGGAAGCGCTTGCGGCACTGATGGCTACCGACGTCGTCGGATTTGATACGGAATCGAAGCCAACCTTCCTGAAAGATGAGGTAACAACTTGCCAGTGAAACCTGTGCGTATCTTTTCCCAATATCCTGGGCCCCCAGTTGTATTGTCTTGAAAGAAATCCTGGAGTCGCCCAGTTTACTGAAGGTTGGATTTGGCCTGGGTAATGACCATATAGCGTTAAAGAGCCAGTTGGACATCGATGTGCACTGCGTACTCGATCTCGGTGAGGTGTTACGTCAATCCTCTCAATTTAGTACGTAGTCATACAGTGGGCTTGTAGGCATGAGACTTGTGTGGTTTGGGGCCTTGTGGCCGAGGTCGCGAGCGCAGCTTGACGAACTTCTGGAGGTTTTTGGTGATCTCGACGAAGAGCTGTTTGACGACTTGTGAAGTGACGATGCCCATGGCGAGGGCGCGAGGCAGCAGGCGGCGAACGGTATTGAAGGCCAGGGTGCGGTTGATGCGCCAGTCGGAATCGACGGGCAGGTGTTCAGTGGCGGCCAGATACACGGCCAGCGCATTGAGGTTGTCGCAAACCATCTTGGCGCGAACACAAAGAGCAAGGCGAAGATCTCCTGCGCATCCTGATCGCCGGCTTACAACGAAAACTTAACCTCCCGCAGACGACTACACACCCGCAAGTTGCCAGACCGAGGAAGAAAGGGGCTGATCAACCGGACCAACTGCCGCCCCCTCTTCCACCTGATCGCCCACAGGAGATTTGCAAGTTCCATTCGGTGATGGTGATCATCTCGGAAGAACTGCTTGCCGAGCGCTGGTTTTGTTCGGTTTCACGCATTCAGCGCTGGCGCTCACAGAAGATCGGGCCACCCTACATCAAGATGATGGGACGCATCCTGTATCGGGTGAGTGACATCGAGACTTACGAACAGTCCTGCCTTGTGATCCCGGGGGCGGAGAGTTAGGCCTATTTTTGCAGCTCAGATGCAAGCCGTTACAAGTATTTCCAACAAACCGCAGCCATTTCCCTCAACGCTCACCGAAACTGACCCATTTCTGCTCAAAGGAATGGACCCAGGCAGTGCGCAGTGGCATGCCGGGAAAGGGGTCAAGGGGACCGTGGAATAAATGCGGCGGCTTTATCGCCGCGTTTATGCCGCGAAAGCTCCTTGACGCCTTGGACGGCAGATACGCTCGTGGCAGCGCCGGGGATGGGGTTTTTACATCCCCGGCGGCTGCCTCACGGCGAGTGCGGGGTCTGGGGCAGCGCCCCAGGGTTTGCGGCAGAGGAGATAGCGCGCCTTATTTCGCAGGTGACTGCGGCGCTGCTTGGCGTGGCGAGCTTGGTTTTACGGGTGAAGGAGGGGCCGGCGCACGCAGCGAAGGACCATCGATACGTATCGTAATGCAGCGGTGCTGCAATCGGTCGAGCAAGGCATCGACCAGCGCCTTGTTGGCGAACAACTCATACCAGGCGGACGGATCCAGATTGGTCGTAATGATGGTCGACACCCGGCCATAGCGCTGATCCATCAGACGGAAGAATGCATTCGACTGTTCAGGTTTTAGGGTGAGATAGCCCAGTTCATCGATCAGTAGCGGCTGGAAGCGAGCCAATTGGGTCAAGAGTTTCGGCGTCGACCGATCAGCGAGCGACGCATACAGTTCGTCGAGCAAGGTCTGCGCGTTATAGAAGCGCCCCGCGTGTCCGTTGAGACAAGCCTCGCGCAACAAGGCGAGCGCAATACCGGTCTTGCCGGTCCCCGGCGGGCCGATCAGCAGGATGTTCTCATTGCGGCGCAGGAAGTCGAGCCCGGCCAAGGCGCGAATCTGTCCCCGATCGACCCCGGGCTGGCGGTCGAAGGGAAACGACTCCAGGGTCCAGCGCCACGGCAGTTTCGCCTGTGCCAGCCGATAAGCCAGGCGAATCTCACGGCGATGGGCCTCTTCCCCGGCAAGCAATCGGTAGAGGACCTCCGCGACGGAAGAGCCTTCATGCTCGGCACGATCGAGCTCCGCATCCAGCGTGGCGGCCATGCCGCGCAAGCGGAGCCCGGCGAGCTGTTCATGGAGCTGCTTACGCATTGTCGTCGAGATCGTTCAGCGCAAAGAAGTTACCGGCGACCTGTTGCAAGACGAGTTTCTCCAGCCGTCCCAGATCGTACAAGCCATAGAGCGCCGCCTGGCGTACCGCCGCCAGGAAAGCCGCTTTGGGATAGGTGCGCTGAATTTCCAGCAACCGGCGCAAGGCGCGCACGGCGCGGCCTTGGCCACGCTGCTTGAGGGCGCGGACATAGGCCTCCAACTCGGGACTGTCGTCGCGCAATTGCGCTTCGATTCCTGGCGTGCGACTCGCCCGGGTGGGGGTAGGATGGTGCGCGGGATCGGTACTGCGCGCATCGCGTTGGCCGATCAAGCGCGGATGGG
>Ga0315268_10003957_pt1 | contig 16167 bp, 18 predicted proteins | sample C1_top_MG_FD_204535 | JGI IMG/M metagenome (GOLD analysis project Ga0315268, IMG submission 204535) | Sediment microbial communities from Yellowstone Lake, YNP, Wyoming, USA - C1_top | ecosystem: Environmental > Aquatic > Freshwater > Lake > Sediment | place: USA: Wyoming | collected 2017-08-01
TGCGCTGAAGCAGCTGATCCGTCACTTCCACCGGGGACACCTCGCCCCGGGCCAGCAGGGGCGCCAGGCGGTTAATGCTCAAGCTGTATAAAGGCTCTGTCATACAGACTGCGCTCAGCCGATTATCTTAATAATGTCAATAAATAATACAATTTATTTCATAAACATTCTTAAGATTTGCACCGGAAACCGAAAACCGTCTTTAAATCACCCGGGGCACCAGGAAGCTTCCCTCTTCCCGGGCCGGGGCGTTGTCCAGGGCTGCTTCCCGGGGAAGCCCCTCCCTGACCTCGTCCTCCCGGAAGGCATTGCAGACCGGGAGCACGTGGGCCATGGGGGTGACCCCCGTGGTGTCCAGCTCCTGGAGTTTTTCCACGTAGGCCAGAATGTCGTTGAGTTGGCGGGTGAACAGTTCCACCTCCTCAGGGTCCAGGGTCAATCTCGCCAGGTGGGCCACGTGCAGCACTTCTTCCCGGGTTAAGGCCATTTTGGTCTCCGGTTGCGAAATACGATTGGCGGTATGGGGCCAGGGACTCCCCCCAGTATGGCCGGAACCCCATGCCATCCCCGCCGGGGTTTCACCAGTCTATTATTATACCCGGGGGCGGCCCGGGGACCAAGGATAAATCCTCCCCTTCAGGCCAGATGCCGGAATTATCTACCCTTAACCGCAAGTTAGACGTTCCCCCCGGCGGCCGCTGGTTAAAGTTCAAAGCGGCCTGACCTGTAGGACCGCAGCGTCCGTGCCCTTATGGGGTTTCACGTTTTTAAGGGGGTCAACGAACCGCAGGCTCAGGTTCAACTGCCTGAAAAATAAGTTATAAAAATCCCGGCCTCGCCTCATAACAACCCCTGGAGCCGAACAGTCAGATAAAATAATAGAAGATTTGTCCCCGCGCAGGATTTTTTAGGGTTGGGGTGGAAAAAAATTTCCCAACGGGGTATAGTTTAAATAAATTCGCCGGGGTCCGATTTTTCGGGGGGTAGGCCGCAACGGAGTCGGAGTCGCCCGGGCTCTCAGGAATAATTCTGATACTTCTTTAAATGGCCGCCTTAAGAGATGAACGCCATTCCGGATGAAGCCCAACTGCAGGAAGTGGCGCGCCAGGTTCGCCTGGACATCGTCGAGATGCTCTACCGGGCCGGGTCCGGCCACCTGGGCGGGTCCCTGTCCGCCGCGGATATCCTGGTGGCCCTGTTTTTCGGGGAGATGCGCCTGGAAGCCGGCGACCCCTGCTGGCCTGACCGGGACCGCTTCATCCTCTCCAAGGGGCACGGAGCCCCGGCCTACTACGCGGTCCTGTCCCGCCTGGGGTACTTTCCCCGGGAGGAACTTTTCACCCTGCGCCAGTTCGGCAGTATTCTCCAGGGGCACCCCGATGCCGGCTGCACTCCCGGGGTGGAGATTTCCACCGGCTCCCTGGGCCAGGGTTTATCCATCGCCAACGGTTTAGCCCTGGCGGCGCGCCTCAACGGCCACGGCAGACGGGTCTATGTGTTGCTGGGGGACGGCGAAGTCCAGGAAGGGCAAATCTGGGAGGCGGCCATGACCGCGGCCCACTATGGGCTGGACAACCTTGTGGCCGTCCTGGACCGGAACCGCCTGCAGATCGACGGCCGCACCGCCGAGGTCATGAGCATCGAGCCCCTGGCCGACAAATGGCGCGCCTTCGGCTGGCACACCCTGGAGGTGGACGGGCACAGCATCCCGGAGCTGCTTAAGGCGTTTAAGACCTGCCGGGCCGTGAAGGACCGTCCCAGCATGATTATCGCCCACACGGTGAAGGGCAAGGGAGTCTCCATTTTCGAGGACCAGAAGAAATACCACGGGGTGGCCCCCAATGAGGAAGAATACCGCCAGGCTTTGAAGGAGCTGGGAACCGCCTGACCAACAGGGCGTCCCAGGCATTTTCTGGTTTTCACGCTAAGGCCCAAAGACTTCAGAGAATAGAGAGAATACGTGTCCGCCAAAGAGAGCACCCGAGTAGAATACGGCAAGACCCTGGCGCAACTGGGGGCGGAAAACCCCCGCATCGTGGCCCTGGATGCGGACCTCTCCGGCTCCACCCAGACCCACCTGTTCGCCAAGGCCTTCAAGGAGCGGTTCTTTAATCTCGGGGTGGCCGAGCAGGACCTCATGGGCACCGCCGCGGGACTGGCCCTGGGGGGCATGATCCCCTTTGCCAGCACCTTCGCCATGTTCGCCACGGGCCGGGCCTGGGAGCAGATTCGCCAGACCATCGCTTACGGGAACCTCAACGTGAAAATCGTGGCCTCCCACGGCGGCGTCACCGTGGGTGAAGACGGCGGCTCCCACCAGGCCCTGGAAGACCTGGCTTTGATGCGCATCCTCCCCAACATGACGGTGCTGGTGCCGGCCGACGGCCCCGAGACCCGGGCCATGGTTCGTTGGGCCGCGTCTTATCCGGGTCCGGTTTATCTGCGCACCGGCCGCATGGCGGTGCCGGTGATTTACGACGACAGCTACCGGTTCCAGCCGGGGAAGAGCTCGCTCCTTAGGGAAGGCGACGACGTGACCCTCATGGGCATCGGGGTCATGGTCCATGCCTGCCTGGAGGCGGCGACGTCCCTGGCCCGGGAGGGCATCTCCGCCCGGGTCCTCAACCTCTCGTGCCTCAAGCCCCTGGACTGGGAGTTGGTGGCGGATTCGGCCCGGCGGACCGGGGCGGTGGTCACCGCGGAGGAGCACATGGCCACCGGCGGACTGGGCAGCGCGGTGAGTGAAGTCTTGAGTGAACATTGCCCGGCCCGGCTGGCCCGCATCGGCGTCCGGGACACCTTCGGAACCTCGGGTAAACCCGAGCATCTGTTAAAACACTACGGCCTCACGGCCGCAGACATCACCGCGGCGGCCCGGCGACTGTGCCGGCAAAAGGCGGAAAACGGCGGGGCTCCCGTAGTTGAGCCTGCCGCGGCGGCACAGGGGAAAACCAGATAAAGTGGAAAAACTGAGATTGCAGCAAATTAACCAGCCCCGGTGGTTCTTCAGGTGGTGGGTCTGGATAGCATTTCTCCTGGCCCTGGGTCTGGCGGCCACCCCGGTCCTGTCCGGCCCTCCGGCCCAGGGACAAAGCTATGATTCCCTGCGGCTGTTTACCGAGGCCCTGTTTGAGATTTCCCAGAAATACGTGCACCCCAAAAGCGAAGAGGAGATGATCTACGGGTCTCTCCGGGGGATGATGAACTCCCTGGACCCGGATTCCTCTTTTCTCACGCCCCAGGAGTACGGGAATTTACAGAACCGCAAGAAGGGTGCCGAAGCGGAAGCCGGACTGGGCCTGCTCATCAAGGATAACCTGCTCACCGTAGCCTCGGTCATTGACGGCGGGCCCGCAGCCAAAGCCGGGCTGCAGCCGGGAGACCACATCATCAAGATCGATGGCCAGTTGGTGCGCAATCTCACCACCCAGGAGGCCACCCGGCGCTTCCGGGGGGTCGCCAGCGCCAACATCAAGTTGCAGGTCCTTAGAAACGGCCTGGTCAAACCCCTGGACCTGACCGTGGTTCTGGAGCCCCTGGGCCCGGGAACCGTCGCCACCGAATATTTAAAGGATTCCCTGGCTTATCTGCGGATCAGGTATTTTAATGACGAGACTCACCGGGAATTGGAAACGGCCCTGAAGAACCTTAAACGCCACCGGCCCCCGGTCAAGGGCATCATCCTGGATCTGCGCAACAATGCCCGGGGAAACTTGGATCAGGCGGTGCGGGCCGGGTCCATGTTCCTGGGTGATCGGGAGATCGCGGCCGCCAAAGGCCGCAGCTTTAAAAGCGAAGAAACCTTTGAAGGCAAAGCCCGGGATCTGGTGTTGAAGCCGCTGCCGCCCATGGTGGTACTGGTGGACCAGGGAACCGGACGGGCCGCGGAAATCCTGGCCGGGGCCCTGCGGGACCAGAGCCAGGCCACTCTGTTGGGCGCCAAAACTTTGGGCCTCTGCGGTCTCACCCGGGTTCTGCCGTTGCAGGACGGCTCCGCCCTGGTGATGACGGTGGCCCAGTGTTACACTCCCAAGGGCCAGAAGATTCAAGGCAAGGGCCTGGAACCGGAAATAGCCGGCAAGACCCCGGCCTCGCCGGAGGAGCAGAAACCGGCGGCCAGGCCGATACCCCTGGAACAGGACCCCTGGGTGCTCCAGGCAGTGGACATCTTAACCAAGGGGAAGCCGAGCCAGGTGGCGCAAAAACAGGATTAGCCGGAGCAGAAAAGCTTATGTTTCTGCCCGCCATTTTTAATTTCGGGAAAAGATGATGCCGCGTAAAATATGGATTCTGTCTGGCCTGGTCACCGGCATGCTGGTGGGGCAGCTTATTTGCTCGCAATTAACCACGGTGGCCGCACCTCCTTTATCTCCAGAGGGCGGGGTGCCTGACTTGAGCTCCGGGCCGGGTCTCCTGATGCCCCCGGTCAGCGACGCCAAGCTCAAAGTTTTTGCCCAGGCCCTGGCCTTGGTCGAGGAGAACTATCCGGAACCCAAGACCACCAAAGACCTGGTTTACGGTGCCCTCCAGGGCGCGGTGAGCACCCTGGATCCCCATTCTTCCTTTATGAATCCCGAAGAATTCAAAGAACTGCAGATTGAGACCAAGGGAAAATTCAGCGGCATCGGCATCGAGATCACCTTGAAGGATCGCGTCCTCACCGTGGTCTCCCCCATCGAGGGAACGCCCGCCTATCAGGCCGGCATCCAGGCCGGCGACCAGATTGTCAAGATCGACGGGGCCACCACCAAAAACATCACCCTCATGGAAGCGGTGAAAAAGATCCGGGGGGCCAAGGGCAGCAAGGTGGTTCTCACCATCAACCGGGAGGGCTTCAAGCAACCCAAGGATTTCAGCATCGTCCGGGAAATCATCCCCATCCACAGCGTCAAGGCCCGCATCCTGAACGGCGGCATCGGTTACATCCGGCTGACCAACTTCCAGGACCAGACGGATCACGACTTGCAGGCCTACCTCAAGAAGATGCGGCAGAAGCTGGTGCCCTTCAAGGGCCTGATCCTGGATCTGCGCAACGATCCCGGGGGGTTGCTGGACCAGGCGGTGCGAGTGGCGGACGAGTTTTTGAAATCCGGTCTCATTGTTTACACCGAGGGCCGCAACCGGCAGCAGAACATGAAATTTTATGCCCGGCCCGGCGGCGAGACCAAAGTGGCCAACGTTCCCATGGTGGTGCTCATCAATGAAGGCAGCGCCTCGGCCTCGGAGATCGTGGCGGGGGCCCTCAAAGACCAGAAACGGGCCATCATATTGGGCACCAAGAGCTTCGGCAAGGGCTCGGTCCAGACCATTATCCCCCTGGATGATGGCTCGGCCCTCAGGTTGACCACCGCCCTTTATTACACCCCCAGCGGCATCACCATCAATGAGAAGGGCATTGAGCCTGATATCGTGGTGGACGAGAAACCGCAGCCCGAGAAAAGCGCCAAGACGGCCCGGGACGAAGCCCTGTCCCGCCACATGCGCAAGGAAGGGCTCACCGACAAGGCCTGGAACATTCCCATCACCCAGGCCGAATTGGACCGGGACCAGCCACTGAAAACCGCGGTGGAGCTGCTCAAGAACTGGCCCCCCAAGAAGCTGGCGCAGAAGGTCGACACGCCTGCGGCCGGCTCTCCCTGAGCGGGTTCCATAAGAGGCTTTTCCTGCTTAACGAAAAGCGCCAAACGACAAACGACAAGCGTCCTTCCTCCAGCGCCCCTGTTTTGGCCGGTTCCCCCTTGGTGGCCATCATCGGGCGGGCCAACGTGGGGAAATCCACCCTGTTCAACCGCCTCACCCGGTCCTCCCAGGCCCTGGTGGCCGACATCGCCGGGGTCACCCGGGACCGCCACTACGGGAACGTCACCTATGACGATCGCACCTTTATCCTGGTGGACACCGGCGGCCTCACCGGCGGCGAAGCGGAACTGGGGCCCCTGGTGCGGCGCCAGGCGGAGCTGGCGGTTTCCGAGTCCGATGTCATCATCCTGGTGATGGACGGCCTGGCCGGGCCCCGGGAAGCCGACGAGGAAGTGGTGGATTACCTCCGCCGCACCGGCAAGCCCATCCTCCTGGCGGTGAACAAGATCGACCATCCCGGACTGGAAGACCGGCTGCCGGAGTTCTACCGCTTCGGCCTGGCTCCCCTGTACCCGGTCTCCGCGGCCCACGGTCTGGGCTTATGGTCTCTTCTGGACGCCGTGGTCCTCCACCTGCCGGAACGGGAGTTGGCCCCGACGATTCCCGGCATCCGGGTCGCCATCCTGGGTCGGCCCAATGTCGGCAAATCCTCCCTCATCAACCACTTCCTGGGCGAAGAAAGACTGCTGGTGAGCCAGCGCCCCGGCACCACCCGGGACGCCATCGACACGCCCCTCACCTATGACGGCCAGGATTACGTCCTGGTGGACACCGCGGGGCTGCGCCGGCCCAGCGTGGTGGGGCGGGAGGGGCTGGAGCGGCAGATGGTCCTCAAGACCATCAAGGCCCTGGGAAGGGCCCAGATCGGAGTGCTCATGCTTGATGCGGTCGAGGGCCTCACCAGCCAGGATCTCCGCATTGCCGGCCTCATCGAGGACCAGGGCAAGGGCTGCCTGATCCTGGCCAACAAGTGGGACTTGGTGCCCCGGGACCCGAAGGTGCGCCGGGAAATCCTGGAGCGCATCACCTCCGGCCTGGAAATTATGGCTTACGTCCCGGTGTTGCCGGTATCGGTGAAGACCGGCTACAACCTGAAACGGGTTTTTCCCCTGATCAAGGAAATCGAGGCCCAAAGCGGCCGCCGCCTGGGCACCGGGGAACTCAACGCCTTCCTGAAAGAGATCACCGCCCGAACCCCCCCGCCCAGGTATCGGGGGCGTCCGGTAAAATTTTTCTACCTCACCCAGCCGGAGGTACACCCCCCCACCTTCGTGGCCTTCGTCAACGCCCCCCAGGGGGTGCCGGACCACTACCGCCGCTACCTGGTGAAGCAGCTCCGGGAGCGGGGCGGCATTCCCTACGCGCCGGTGCGCCTGTTCTTAAAAGGCCGCAAGAGCCGGACCAGAGGCGGCTGAGCCGCCCCAAGCACCCGTCCCAGCGTTAGCGCCCATGATGGTTCCTGTCTCTATAAACCTGCCAACAGAATAGACGGGCGCCGCTGGACTTTCATAACCGCTGCAAATTGCAACAGTAACCTGTCTATCCACCTGTTTTCACAGCATTTTTATATTAGCCCCCAAGTGCCCCCGGATTATTTCAGGGTCCTGGTGATTTCCACCTTCTGGACAACTCTCAGGAAATATTTCGGTTGCAAACTGAAACTTCGGGGGGGGAGACCTGAACGGCGAAATGTTAATGATTTGTAAGGCTTGCGCAAGGCGGCGGCGGAGCGAAAAAAGGGGTATCCCCTGCCGGAAGGGGCAGAAGCAATGGAGGGTGGGGGGTTGGGGCTACCGGGGTTTGGCCTTACTTGACCACTCGTAGTGCGACGCGCCCATTTCTCGCCGGGTTGCGGGCCTTCCCTTGCTTCAAGGCGTTTTTGACCCGGACTCCATTAATCAAAAAGTAGGCGATTACCGCACGTTCCCAGGCGGGGCTGGGTTCAAATTTCTCCATGCGTGTCTTGAAATGGTTAAGGAGAGCGGTAAGGTCAGTTTCTTCATAAGCCAATACCCGGTCGGCGATGCGTTCGATGGCTTCGCTGATCATTCACTAGTTTCCTTTTCCGAACCGATAACCTTTGGATAAACACTCATTCCTTTTCTAACAAATTCACGATAAAGTCAAGGAAAAAACCTAGGGGAAATCCCTTAAGGAAATACCTCCTGTTCCAGAGCGGAGATGACCTCGAAGAGCCGCCGGGCTTCGGCCTCCAGGATCTGCCCACCTTGGGCCCCGGTGGCCGGCCCCGGGTCGCCCCACACCCCGCCAGGCCAACGGCGACGTTTGTCCCGCACCAACACGTACTTCGGAAACCTGGGCCACTCCGCGGGTCCGGTCCCTTTAACCAGATGGGGGTGAGCGGCCAGCATGAGGGCCGTTTCCACCTCCCCGGCATGGGCGTCCCCCTGGGTGGCTACCAGCTCCGGCCGGTCCACCAGAACCTCCCGCAATAGCTCCAGGACGTTGACCACCGCCATCCGGGCCTCGGGCAGTTCCGCCAGCAGATCTTCCGCCGCCTCCACCAAGGCCCCCATGTGGGTGCTGCCGGCGTGGCCGCTTAACAACACCAGGTTCCTGAGCCCCTGCCGGTAAAACTCCCGGCCCAGGTCCAGCACGAGGCGCCGCAGGGTGTCCCCGGAGAGGCTGACGGTGCCCGGGTGTTCCCGGGTGGAGCGGCACAGGCCGTAGAACAGGGGCGGCGCCACCAGCAGGGGGCGCATCTGGGATACCCGGCGGGCCAGCTCCAGGGAGTGGAAGGCGTCGGTGCCCAGGGGCAGGTGGGGCCCGTGCTCCTCGATGGAGCCCATGGGAAGGATCACGGTGCGGGTCTGCCCCAATAAAGCCTCAAATCCAGGCATGGTCAGGTTTTCCCAGTTGGCCATGGGTATCTCTCCAAAAAGTTCAGGCATGTTAAATTATTCCCATGCCCTTTCCGCAGCACGGCTCATTAATACGCCCACTTAACTGGAGGAGCAAGCAGATTTTTATTTTCGCGACAAAAAACCCTTGACTAACTTATCCTGCCTGGGTATAAAGGGCCGAGGTTGTACCAAAAAGCACAAGGAGTCGGCGTTGGAAATTCCGGAGGCCTTGAGCGATTTTTCCTTCGTCCTGGTATACCTGGTGGCGGCGGCCCTGTTCGCCCTGGGTCCCATCGTCATCGCCTACCTGATTGCCCCTCGCAGCTTCGGCGCCGCCCGGGATGCCATCTATGAATGCGGCATGCCCATCATCGGCAGCGCCTGGATCCAGGTAGCGGTGATCTATTACCTTTTTGCCTTACTGTTCCTGGCCTTTGACGTGGACGTACTCTTCCTCTTCCCGGTGCTCCTGGCTTACGGCAAGGGCTACGTCTGGCGGGACTTTATTGAGATCACCATCTTCATCGGCATTCTCGCCTTGGTCATCGTCTATGCCTGGTGCAGAGGAGTCTTCAGTTGGAAGCGAAAACAGGTGAACCTCTGATCCATTTGGGCCTCCTGGAGGAGGCCTTGAACCTGGCCCGGGCCAATTCTTTGTGGCCCATGACCTTCGGTCTGGCCTGCTGCGCCATTGAGATGATGGCTGCGGGCGCGGCCCGCTTCGATCTCGACCGCTTCGGGGCCGGCGTCTTCCGGCCTTCGCCCCGGCAGTGCGACCTGATGATCGTGGCCGGCACCATCTCCAAGAAGATGGCCCCCGCGGTGGTGCGCCTCTACGAGCAGATGCCGGCGCCCAAGTATGTCCTGGCCATGGGTAACTGCGCCATTTCCGGGGGTCCCTTCTACTACGACAGCATGTATGCCATCGTGCCCGGGGCGGACCTGCTCATTCCGGTGGACGTCTATGTGCCGGGGTGCCCGCCTCGCCCCGAAACGCTCATCGAAGGCATCCTCCTCTTGGAAGAGAAAATCACCAAGCGAGGCCGTCTCAGGAAGTTCAGAGATGTTACAGGATAAGATCAAAGCGGCCCTGGCCCCCCTGAACCTGGAGAAAGTGGCCGACGGGGATTACGCCAAAACCGGCTACCACCTGGAGGTGGCGGCCCAGCCCGAGCAGATGCCCCAGGTGGCCCAGACCCTGCTGGACACCGGCTGCTTCCTGGAGTCCCTCACCGCGGTGGACCTGGGTGAGAGCTTCACCATGGTTTACCACTTCGCCAATTTCTTCGAGCTCTGCCGCACCGTGGTACACGCCGCGCTCCCCAAGCCCAAGGGCATGCCCAGCATCTCCAAGGTGTACCCCGGGGCCAACTGGTACGAACGGGAAGTCTTTGACATGTTCGGCATCCACTTCTTCGGGCATCCCGACCTGAGGCGCATCCTGCTGCCGGATACCGTCGATTACCATCCTCTACTCAAGAGTTTTGCAGGCGACCCATGGAAATGATCACCCGCGGCATCGAGGAAAAGACCTACACCCTGAACCTGGGGCCCCAGCATCCCAGCACCCACGGGGTCTTGCGGGTGTTGCTGGAGATGGACGGCGAGTTCATCACCAAGGCGGACCCGGACATCGGCTACGGCCACCGGGCCCACGAGCACATGGCGGAGAACCGCAATTACCACCAGTTTCTCCCCAACCTGGGCCGCCTGGACTACCTCCACGCCCTGGCCTACAACCACGGCTACTGCATGGCGGTGGAAAAGCTCATCGGGGTCGCGCCGCCGGAGCGGGCCGAGTTCATCCGGGTGATCACCAATGAACTGAACCGCATCGCCTCCCACCTGCTCTGGTTCGGAGCCTATCTCCTGGACCTGGGGGCCTTCACCCCCTTTCTCTACTGCTTCGACGACCGGGAAAATATCCTGGACCTCCTGGAGCGGGTCACCGGGAGCCGCCTCACCTATTGCTACTACCGGTTCGGGGGGGTCCCCCTGGACATCGACGACGACTTCATCGCCGGCGCCCGGGCCTTCGTCAAGCGGCTCCGCAGCCGCTGGAGCGACTACGACAACCTGGTGACCAAAAACGTCATTTTCATCCACCGCACCAAGGACGTGGGCGTGGTCACCAAGGACCAGTGCCTCCAGTACGGGCTCACCGGGCCCATGCTGCGGGGCAGCGGCATCCCCTACGATATCCGCAAGGTCGAACCTTATTCCGCCTATCCGCTCTTCGATTTCGAAATTCCCGTGGGCCAAAACGGCGACATCTTCGACCGCTACATGGTGCGCCTGGCGGAGATGGAACAGAGCCTCAGGATCATCGAACAGGCCCTGGACAAGCTCCCCAACGGCCCCATCATGGCGGAGAAGGTCCCCAAGCGGGTGAAGCCTGCGGAGGGCGAGGTCTATCAGGCCGTGGAGGCGGCCCGGGGCGAGTTCGGCTGCTACATCGTCAGCCAGGGGGATATCAAACCCTACCGCATCAAGCTCCGGGTCCCCTGCTTTGCCAATCTCAGCGTCTTCCCGGAGTTGGCAGTGGACACCCTGGTGGCGGACCTGGTGGCCATCCTGGGCTCCATTGACCTGGTCATCCCGGAAATTGACCGGTAACTAAAGGTCGCTAATTATGGAACTGTTGGTGCACTACCTGGGAAGTGAAGTGGCCCGGATGATCGTGGGCCTCATCGGCGTCATCGCCCTGGTGTCGGTGAATGCCTTGTTTCTCATCTGGATGGAGCGCAAAGTGGCGGCCCACATGCAGCTCCGCCCCGGACCCATGGAGGTCGGCCCCCACGGCGCCATCCAGACCGTGGCCGACGCCCTGAAGCTCATGGGCAAGGAGCTCATCACCCCCGATGAAGTGGACAAGCCCATCTTCTGGCTGGCCCCCATCGTCATCTTTCTGCCGGTGCTGCTCTCCTTCCTGGTGATCCCCTTCTCGGAGACCTGGATCATCAAGGACATGAACGTCGGCCTGGTCCTGATCCTGTCCTTCTCCACCCTGGCGGTCCTGGCCATCCTCATGGCGGGTTGGTCCTCCAACAACAAGTACGCGGTCTTCGGGGCCATCCGCTCGGTGGCGCAAAACGTGGCCTACGAGATCCCGCTCCTGATCACGGTGATGAGCATTATCCTGATGGTGGGGTCCTTCAAACTCACCGACATCGTGGCTGCCCAGAGCAAATACTGGTACGTGCTGCTGCAGCCCCTGGCCTTTATCCTCTATATTATCTGCGCCACCGCGGAAACCAACCGGGCCCCCTTCGACCTCCCGGAGGCTGAGTCCGAGCTGGTGGCCGGGTTCCACACGGAATACACCGGCATGCGCTTCGCCCTCTTCTTCTTGGCGGAGTACACCAATATGTTCATCGTCTCGGCCATCGCCACCGTCCTCTTCCTGGGAGGCTGGCACGGTCCTTTCCTGCCCGGGGTGATCTGGTTTCTGCTCAAGGTCTATGCGGTGATCTTCCTCCTCATGTGGTTCCGCTGGACCTTCCCCCGGGTGCGGTTCGACCAGCTTATCACCTTCGCCTGGAAGATCCTGATTCCGTTGTCATTTGTCAACCTCTTGCTTACGGCCCTGGCGCTGAAGCTCAGATGAGTGGCCGCTTCAGCGGCTGAAATGAAGGTTTATTTGCGATGATGACCTATATCAAAGACGTAGCGCAGGGTTTTTACAGCCTGCTGGCGGGCATGTCGGTCACGATCCGCTATTTCGTCAAACCCATCGTCACGGTGCAATATCCCCGGCAAAAGCTGCCCATGAGCGAGGCCTGGCGAGGGTATCCCCAGTTTATCATCGACCCCGAGAGCCACACCCACCGCTGCATTGCCTGCGAGATGTGCTCCCGCATCTGCCCCTCCCAGCTCATCACAGTGGAGGGGACCAAGTTCCCCGGGGAAAAGCAGAAACGGGCCACCAAGTACGTCCATGAGCACCAGTATTGCAGTCTGTGCGGCCTGTGCGTGGAGGTCTGCCCCACCACCGCCCTGGATTTTTCCAAGGAATACCGCCTGGCCGGCTACCGCCGGGAAGACTGCGTCATCGACCACCTGGTCCTGCTGCAGAAACGGCAGAAAGCCGCCGGCCTCCCCGCCACGCCCATTCCCACGGCCGAGGAGATTGCCGCGGCCCTAGCTGCGGAGGCCGCGGCCAAGGAAGCCCGGGAAAAAGAGGCCAAAGAAAAAGAGGCCAAAGCCAAGGCCGCCAAGGCTAAAACTGAAGAGGCCCCACCCGAAGAGGTCAAGGAATGAACTTTTTGAGCTCTCTTTTTTCTCCCCAGACCGTGGCCACCGCCGCCTTCTTCCTGGTGGTGGCCCTCACCCTCGTGGGCGCCTTCATCGCGGTGGCGGCCCGCAACATCTTCCACAACGTGCTGGGGCTGGCCGCCTCACTGTTCGGGGTGGCCGGTCTCTTCCTGTATCTTAACAGTCCCTTCGTGGCCCTGATGGAAATCCTGATCTACGTGGGGGCCATCTGCATCGCCATCTGCTTTGCTATCATGCTTTCCGAGCCGCTGCACCTGCCCCGGCCGCCCCGGAGCAAAACCAAGATGTTGGGCGCCCTGGTGGGGGCCGGCGCGGTTTTCGCTTTCCTGGCCCTGTTGGTGAAGAAAACCACCTGGGTCCCGGCCATGGAACGGAGCAAGGACTGGTCCATCACCACCATCGGCCACTACCTGCTCACCAATTACGCCCTGATCTTCGAGTTGGTCTCCCTGCTGCTGCTGGTGGCCATGCTGGGGGCGATTGTCACGGCCCGGGGCGGCCGCGGCAAAGCTTAAAGAGGTTGTGAAGATGCTGTTGTTCAACCAGTTGCAGACCTATCTCTACCTGGCCCTGGTGCTGTTCGCCATCGGCGTTTACGGCGTCCTGGCCCGGCGGAACCTCATCGCGGTGCTGATCTCGGTGGAGTTGATCCTGAACGCCGCCAGCATCAACTTCATGGCCTTCAACCGCTTCCTGGCGCCGCACCCGGCCGTGGGCCAGGTCATCACCCTGTTCATCATGGCGGTGGCCGCGGCGGAGGCCGCCATCGCCTTGAGCATCATCGTGGCCGTGTACCGGAAACTGAAATCCGTCAACATCGAACAAGCCACCGAGCTTAGGGGCTGATCATGGGCTCGTTTGATTGCGTCTTCACCTTGTGTTTCCTGGTGGTGGCCCTGCCGCTGCTCTCCTTTGCGGTCATCATGATTTTCACCATTAACCGGCCCAAGCTCTCCCTGGCCATCTCCCTGACCTGCTCCACCATTCCGCTGATCATCGCCTGGGGCCTGTTCTACACCCTGAGAACCACCAGCCTGGCCCAGCCCATCATCAAGCAGGTCAATTGGCTGGTCTCCGATGCGGTGCAGGTCCCCTTCGGCTTCCTGCTGGATCCCGTGAGTCTGTTGATGCTGGTCATCGTGGCCACCATCAGTTGGCTCATCCAGATTTACTCCATCGGCTACATGGGGGGCGACCCGGGTTTTGCCCGCTACTACGCCGACCTCTCCCTGTTCGCCATGGCCATGCTTTCCCTGGTCTCCGCCAGCGGCATGCTCCAGCTCTTCATCTCCTGGGAACTGGTGGGCCTGGCCTCTTACCTCCTCATCGGCTTCTGGTATGAGAAATTCTCCGCTTCCGAGGCCGGCAAGAAGGCCTTTGTGGTCACCCGCTTCGGGGACATCGGCTTCTTCATGGGGCTGGTGTTTCTCACCTACTTCATGAAGGACATCAACTTCTTCGGCCTGGGGATTGCGGACATCAACGGCGCGGCCATCGCCCACAAGCTCACCGGGGCCCAGATCACGCTGTGTGCCCTGCTGATTTTCTGCGGCATCTCCGGCAAGAGCGCCCAGTTCCCCATCCACGTCTGGCTGCCGGACGCCATGGAAGGCCCCACGCCGGTTTCGGCCCTGCTGCACTCCGCCACCATGGTGGCCGCGGGCGTCTATCTCCTGACCCGCATCTTCCCCTTCTTCGCGGCCTCGGCCACGGCCATGTCGGTGGTCCTGGCCATCGCCACCATCACCCTGCTGCTCTCCTCCACCATCGGCATGGTGGCCAAGGATATCAAGCAGGTCTGGGCCTACTCCACCGTGTCGCAGTTGGGCTTCATGGCCATGGGCCTGGCCGCGGCCGGATTGGCCCACGGCACCCTGTTCGCCGGCTACTACCATCTCACCACCCACGCGGCCTTCAAGGCCCTGCTCTTCCTCTGCGCCGGCGTGTTCATCCATCATTTCGGCACCAATGACTTTTTCGTCATGAGCAAGGACGGCGGCCGCAAGCTCCTCATTCCCATGGTCACCGTCACCATCGGCGCCCTGGCCCTGTCCGGGATCTTCCCCTTTTCCGGCTTCTTCAGCAAGGAAGCCGTCCTGGGCCAACTCTGGCACCTGGACAACAAGCTGTGGGTGGGCCTGGGCCTGTTCGGCGCCTTCCTGACGGCCTACTACACCTTCCGGGTGATCTTCGTCCTCCTCTTCCCCCGGTCCGATAACCATCCTGCCTGGACCGAGTATTATGTGCGGGAAGCCGGCGGCGGCCACGGCCACGCCTCCCACGGCTCCCATGAGGAGGCCCACGCGGAGGAGGCCCACGGCGGCGCCGCGGCCCATGGGCCCGGCCACGGCCACGAGGAGCATGGGGTGCCCTGGGTGATGTCCTTCCCGCTCCTGGTGCTGGCCGGGTTTACTCTGGTGTTGGGGTTCCTGCAAACTCCCATCGAAAAATTCCTGCTGGGCGAATCCCATCCCCATGAAATGAATTATCTGCTGCTGATCCTGGCGGTGGGCTGCGCCCTGGGCGGCATTGGCCTGGCCTGGCTCGACTGGGGCAAAAGAGACGCCCAATGGCAGGGCTTCATCCGCAAGATGCCGGCCCTGGAACACTTCTTCATCCAGAAGTGGTACATGGACCACTTCTGGCGCTGGTTCCTCAACACCTTCATCTACGGCACCTTCTCCCGGCTGTTCACTTACAACGACCGGCGGGTGGTGGACGGCGGCGTGGACGCGGTGGCTTTCTCCACCATCGGCGGCGGCCGTTTGCTGTCCTTCATCCAGACGGCCTTTTTGCAATACAACCTGTTGTTCATGGTTCTGGTCCTGGCTGGCGTCGGGATCTATCTCTTGATGGGTCGCTGATATGACCGAACATGCTGCGAATTTTCCGTATTTGAGCTGTATGCTGCTGGCCCCGCCCCTGGGGCTCCTCATCCTCCTGTTCCTGAAGGAGGAGCAGAGGTTCCTCATCCGGGCCGTCAGCCTGGTGTCCGCGGGTATCACGTTGGGGTTGGCCATTTACACCTTCGTGGCCTACGACAAGTCCCTGGGGGGCCTGCAGTTCGTGGAGAAGTACGAATGGGTGAAGACCTTCGGCATCACCTATTTCGTGGGGGTGGAAGGCCTGAACGCCCCGCTGCTCCTCCTCACCGGCATCGTCATCTTCACCGGCGTCCTCACCATGTGGGAGCTCGAGGTCCGGGTGAAGGAGTACTTCATCTGGATGCTGGCCCTGGTGACCGGGGTTTTCGGCGTCTTCATGTCCTACGACATGTTCTTCTTCTTCCTGTTCTACGAGATCGCGGTGGTGCCCATGTACATCCTCATCCTGGTCTGGGGCTCCACCCGCAAAGAATACGCCGCCATGAAGCTGACCTTGTACCTCA
>Ga0315268_10003958_pt1 | contig 16162 bp, 14 predicted proteins | sample C1_top_MG_FD_204535 | JGI IMG/M metagenome (GOLD analysis project Ga0315268, IMG submission 204535) | Sediment microbial communities from Yellowstone Lake, YNP, Wyoming, USA - C1_top | ecosystem: Environmental > Aquatic > Freshwater > Lake > Sediment | place: USA: Wyoming | collected 2017-08-01
CAGGGAGGGGAATTCGGCTTTGTTCTGCTGACCCTGGCCGGCGGCGTGCATCTGCTTGACGGACCCGTCATGCAGGTATGCCTCTCGGCCATGCTGCTTTCGATGTTGGCCGCGCCGTTCATCATCCAACACAGTGAAGCCATCGTGCAAAAGCTGTGCGGCGGCGAATGGGTCAACCGAGCCCGCGAGCTGCATGAGGTCGCGGTGAAAAGCTCGGCCAGCGACCAGCATGTCATCGTCTGCGGTTATGGCCGCAGCGGCCAGAATCTGGCGCGCTTTCTGGAACAGGAAAACATTTCATTCATTGCGCTAGACCATGATGCGCTGCGCGTCAAGGCGGCGGCAGTGGCGGGAGAAAGCGTCGTATACGGCGATGCGAGCCGGCGCGAGGTATTGATGGCAGCCGGGCTGAACCGCGCCAAGGCGCTGATTGTGACCTATGCCGACGTGAAATCGTCGCTGCGGGTGCTGCAGCATGTCCATGAAATGCGCCCCGATCTGCCGGTGATCGTGCGCACCCTGGACGATTCCGAGCTGGAGAAACTGCGCGACGCGGGTGCGACGGAAGTGGTGCCGGAAGTGCTGGAAGGCAGCCTGATGCTCGCCTCCCACACCCTGATGCTGCTTGGCGTGCCGCTGGCGCGCGTGGTCAGGCGCGTGCGCCAGGTTCGGGAAGCGCGCTACAGCCTGCTGCGCGGATTTTTTCACGGCGTAACCGATCAAGACTACGAAATGAGTGAAAAAGCGCAGCCGCGCCTCTCGACCGTAGCCTTGAGCGAGGGCGCTGCGGCTGTAGGCAAGACGCTGGCAGAGCTGGATTTTGACAGCCTGCGGGTACGAGTGACGGCGGTGCGGCGGCGCAACATCCGCGCTTTGGAACCGCAACCGGAGACCGTTTTGCTGGCAGGCGATGTGGTGGTACTGCTGGGCGTGCCGGAGAATTTAGCGGCGGCGGAGATAAAACTTTTACAAGGATAGGTCGCCTGCGCTGAGATTTCGTCGCTGCCGTGATCAAGTTACTTCAGGGATAAGCGGCGAAATTTCAGTCGCGTAGGATTGGGTTGGGCGAGAGCCATAACCCGCTGCATGAATTCATGCGGCGCAATACGCTTCGCTTTTTGACGCCCTACGCTTAATAAATGTTGGCAGAGGTGGATATAAACCCGCTGTTGGACGAGAGGCAAAGCGTGACATACAAAACGGGCACCTTCAGGTGCCCGTTTCGGATACGGCTTGAGTCTGATTACAGCGTCTTGCAGATGGTGTAGAAATCAGCGCCGGTATCTTGATAGACGGCCACCGCAGCCAAAGCGCCGGGTGCGATGTTGCTGCCGCCATCAGTTGATCGGACTGCGCCCGTTTGCGAGTTGTTGTCGTCGAATGCAGAATCGACGGCGGCTGCCGCTTTGCCCGGAATGCTGCCTGCGCATAGTAGGATGCCGGGAAGGGCAGCAGCGCCAGCGCCCAAGACGCCGGCGGCTCCTTGCCGAACGCCCAGTGCACCAGTATAGGCGTTTTGAGGGTTGGAGTTATCAATCGCACCCGCAATAAAACCGGCATGGCGCATGTGGCGCCAGAATTGGCAGTTTTCACCGGCTGATGCGGCAACGCAGCCGAACGGGGTGGCTGCGGCCAATGTTCCGCTGCTGTTGCCCGCCGTGGCCCCGACCCAGCCACGGGCCAAGGCGTTGGGGTCGTCGCCGGGAATCGCTGCATAACGGTCCCTGTAGGCGTAAAAGCCGGCCATAACGCCATTGAAATCGTTACGCAGATTCTTGATCTTTGCGTTTTCGATCATCTCCTGCCCCTTCAGCACGCCGCCCAGCAGCAGGCCGATGATCACCAGCACGATGGCGATTTCCACCAGGGTAAAACCGGATTGATGTTTTTTCATTTCGACCTCTTGATGTTATGGCGCGCTAATGCCGGCACTCATTAAAATAGCTTTCTTCTTTGATATCGACAGCTTATTTCGTAAAATTAGGGTAAATCCTTATCAAGGAAACATGCTATTCCGCTTTTCTTCCGGATTCAAGTCATTTCAATGCGCTATCCTGGGCTGATTGTTTTATTGCCTGGCTTCCAATTTCTTCAACCTTTCGCTCAGGAACCTGATTTCATGGGGGTCGCTGATGATGTCGCTTTGCAGCAGGCCGCCGATCAGCACCTTGGCGCTTTCCAGTTCGTTCATGTCTTCCAGGATGAAGACCTCCATCTGCTTCGCCCAGTTCGGCACCTCGCTGCCGGTGGCGTTGAGGCGGATGGCTTGTGCGTATTTTCGCGCCAGCGGCAAATCCTTGAGGCGGTGCTTGGCGATAACGGCCGCATGGGCCAGCCAGGGCCAGCGGTGGTTGGGGTCGTCGAAGAAACCCTGGTAGACGAATTCCAGCATTTTCCGCTGCCGCCCTTCATCGGCCACTTCGCCATACAAGCGGCTGGCCGCGAGCAGCGGGTATTGCCCCGGCGGGTCGAGTTGCAGAGCCCGATCCAGCCACCCTTGCACCCGGTCGTAATCCAGCTTGCGGAACGGGATGCTGATGCCGGGCTGGTTGTCGAAGGCCTGCAGGTACAGCATGAGCACCTTGGCGAGCGCGATCGGCTCGCCGAAGCTGGCGATCCGCAGGGCGGAAAGGGCGGGCGCTTGCGGAAGGTCTTCCGCCTTTGCAAGGCGCTGCGGCTGGCTGGCGTGCCAGGCGATTTGCAGGCCCAGTCCCAATGCCAATAACAGCAGGGTGTGTTTGGGTACGCTGGAAATCGGGCGTTCGCGCATAAGGGGGCGTTAGGCGGCTCTCTTCCGGATGCGCGGTTCAACCTCTGGCCATGTGGTGCGCTGCGTTATTCTAAGCTGGTAATCGCTCTGCAGGTCCAGCCAGATTTCTGGTGAAACCCCGAAATACTTTCCAAGACGCAGGGCGGTGTCGGCGGTGATCGAGCGTTTGCCGTTGACGATTTCACTGATGCGGTTCGGGGGCACATCGATGTCGCGAGCAAGGCCGTTGATGCTGATGCCTAGCGGTTTCATGAACTCCTCCAGCAAAATCTCGCCGGGAGGAATCGGGTCCAGCAGTTTCTGTGTCATGGTCCGTCTCCTCAGTGGTAATCGACGATTTCCACGTCGTAAACATCGCCGTCCGCCCATGTAAAGCATATGCGCCACTGGTCGTTGATGCGAATGCTGTGCTGGCCCTTGCGGTCGCCCTTAAGCGCTTCAAGATGGTTGCCGGGCGGCTGCCTCAGATCCTCCAGAACCCTTGCGCGATGCAGATAAAGCAGCTTGCGGCGGACGGACCGTTCAATGGCGCGGAAGCGGGATGCCGGGACGTCATGGAAAAGCGCCTCGGCATCTTTGCACCTGAAGGATTTGATCATTGTAATAGCATATTACGTAACGCGTAATATGTAAATGCAGCCCGGTAAATTCGGCATGGGATGGACGCGTTTGAATTAAAGATTCTTGCGGTACAGGTCGAACAACGCCGCCCCGGCCAGCAGGGCGAGGTAAACGGCGGTTTGCGCCAGCAGCGGGGGCAGCGCAGCCCAGGTCCCGCTGTGGTAAACCAGCCATTCGGTGCGGGTGAATCCATCCAGGTGCGGCAGCAGCGCGGCAATTGCGTTGATGACCAAGTTGATGACTTGCTGCGACAGCGTGTTTTCGCTCAACGGACCTTGCCCGATCAATTGGAGGGCTGTAATGGAGCGTGCCAGCAGGTAAAACGCTAGGGTTGCACTGAGTGCAGCCATGATCTGGTTGAAGGTGAGGACGCACAGCAGGCTGAAAGCGGCGACGATCCACAGTTCGCAAACCAGTGACAGGGTCCACAGCGCGGTTTGAGCAGGAGGCGCGAGGAAAACTGTAAGCAGGCCGAAGAGCAGCGCGGGCACCAAGGCGAGTGCGGCGAATCCAGCCAGTTTGCCGAGCAGATAACCGGCACGCGGCAACGGCAGGGCCAGTAACAGTTCCAGCCCTTTGTCGTTGAATTCGCGCACCATGCTTGTCACTACGAAGGTGGCGAGAAGAAAGACCGCGGAGAAACGCAGGAAGGCCGCCAGCAGGGCAACCTGGATCTGGCCGCTCTCGGTGATGGCGATCTCTTGCAGGAAGCCACTGAGCGCAATGCCGATCAGGGCAACCAGCACGACCAGCCACATCAGGCGGTTGCGCAGTGCTTCGAGCAGGGTATAGAAAGCGACGGTTCCGATTTGGCGCAGCATGGATTATCCGGTAAAAACAAGCGTCCCCAGCCACAATGCGCTGCCGGCAATAATCAAACCGATGCCAGTGAACGCTCTTCTTGTCGCGACATCCAGCGCGGCTTCCGGCGGTACGGAGAGGAAGCCGTAGCCGAGGGTGATCAGCGCAATCCCCGTGAACATGATCAGCCGCCTGACGGGCAGCGGTTTGAGGCGTTTGGGTCGGAGTTCGTCGGCCATGTCAGGGCAGCGTGCCGGCGGAAATCATGCGATTGTACAAGGTGTTGGGCGATATCCAGGTGACGATGTCGTCGAATTCGCCGTTGGCCGCAGCGGACGTGGCGGGCGGGTGGCTGACGAACACCGGGTCGTTGTTGGCGCTGTTGGGGTTGGGGTTGGCGGCTTCATCCAGCCCGGTTCCTCCGGTCGCTGCATTTCTTCCGAGCGAATAGATTATGACCGGCGCGTTGCTGGTCTGGGTATTGGGAGCGCCCCCGCAGGTTGTGCCAGTGATGCCGGTGGCGCTGGCGCAGACGTTCAAGTCAGGGGTCAGCGCACCGATGCCGGCCGTATGCATGCCACCCGCCGTGGTGAAGGCCGAGCCATCGGAAATGGTGACGGCATAGCGGATGCGGTTGTTCCATGCATCAACGGCAAATCCCGCACTATCCACTGGGGTCAACCCCAGAGTGACGGCCGGCAGAAACCCGTTGTAGAAATTCGAGCACAGCCCGTTGGCGGCGCTGCCGCCCACCGCAAAGCTTTCCTGTCCGTTGGATGCGGCGGTCGCGGGACAAGGCAGGCGACCCTTGGCGGCAGCATAACCCAGCAGCGCATCCTTGATCTGATCCAGGTATTTTTGCGTTTCGGAAATGCGCTGATTTTCGATCTGGGCTTGCAGCGGCATCAACAGGCCGCCCAGCAGCAGCCCGACGATAACCAGCACGATGGCCATCTCGACCAGGGTGAAACCGGATGGATGCCTGGGGTACGATTTTGTTTTCATAGCTTCTCGCGCAAGCAGGCCAGTGGTGAAGGGACTCGAGTCGATCATCGTGCTATTGGGTGCGCAAATCGAAGTTCCAGATGGTGACGCCCTGCGGATTCGCGAAGCCTCCGGTAAAGCCGAAATAGACGGAGTTCATCTCCGCGGGCAGGGCGATGCATCGACTTGCGGAGGGCGTGGCGAGAAAATCGGCTGAGGTGTCGTTGCACGTGGCGCAATCCACCCAGATTTTGATTTGCGCAAAGCTGCCGCCGGCACTGGTGCATGTCGCATCACTGTAGCCGGTATGGATTTCGATCCGCTGGCCGTGCGAGAGCGGGGTGGGTGATTCCTCATACTTGTCGGCGGGAGAGAACAGACATCCCTGGGCGGTTCCGTTGCAGGCCGAAGTGGTGTAGCCGTTGCCGCCGGCAACGGCCGAGTGGGCCGTGTTGCCGCTGTACATGATCGCGGTGTGGTTCCCGGCCGGGTCGTTGTTGGCGATGTCCTGATGGACGTCGTTTTCTACCAGCAGGCTGATGAAGCCGAGCAGGTCGCTCGATGCGAACGCGCCCATGTTGGCCTGGGTGCCGCAGCTGACCGGCGCGCCGGCGTCGCTGCGCAGGAGCGAGAAGGTGAAGCCGTTGCCGTAATCCGGGCCGCCGATAGGATCGTTACTGGAAAACGTGAAATCGTAATGGGCGCGCAGGGTTTTTCCGCTCACCGGGATTGCCGTGGGAAACCAGAAGCATCCGCCGCTGCCGCCAGAGGTCGTGATGATGACGGTTTGATTGACGGGGTCCACGGTCACGCTGCTGCCCACAGGCACGAAACTGCCAAAATTGGCGGCAAAGGAAACCTGCGTGCCGGGGGGTGGGGCGGTGATGCAGGCCAGCACATCCGCTGAAGGCGATGCGGGGGAGTAGGCCGAGGCGCCGGAGAAAACGGTGGCGCCGGCATTGAAAGCCGCGAGGACCGAACTTTCCAGATAATTGCTCCAGGTGTTCTTTTGCGCGTTGGTCGCCCGCGACTGTGTAGCGGTGCGCTCCCCGGCAAAGATCACGACGCCCGTGCAGCTCGAGCCGTTCACGGTCAGGCAGCTTCCGCCGGAAGTGCAGCGTGCATACAGCAGGTTGTCCTGCCATCTTTTCAGCGGGGTGGAGGTCAGAGCCGTTTTCGGCACTCGTCCTATTTCCAGGCTGCCGACGATTGCGCCTCCCGAGGTTTCGACCGGCGTCGGGTTGGTGAAATCGATCGTGCCCGGCGCCGGGAGAAGGGAGGACAAGTTGTTTTTGGTAATGTTGAGCAATTCGTTGGAGACGAATGCGGCGAAGTCGCTGCGTTTTTTGATGCGGTCGAAGATGTCTTTGCTGGTGATCCAAAGGCCCTGGTCGTTGTTGGTGCCATTAGCGATGCTGGTGGCGGTAGCTACTGTCAGGGTGCTGGTTGCGCCGGCACCGGGTGCCGTGCCGGCGTAGATTGGATCGGCGCCATCAAGGTAATTTGCAGTAGTCGTATTACCGCCGCATTCACTGGCGGCACCGGCGTGAGTCTGTCCGTTGATAGGTGAGCGCGGAGCCAGTATCACGGCCAAGGGTCGATCATGTGGCACTGCGCCAGCGAGAATGTTGCCGGCGGCATCCTCGACAATAAACTGCCCCGTGGTATCCCAATTGAAGAAGAAACCAGTCTTGGGGTTGTCCTTGGCGAACCCTGAAATGGCGTACCACAGGCATTCGCGACGGCTGTCGCGCAAGGCGGGCAGACCTAGCGTGTTCCACGGCAGGCGGCCGATGACGGAAACGTTGGTTGCGCCGCAGGGCGGGTCGGCTTGTCCGGGAGTCAAGGGATTGTTATCCCTATCCGGGCAGAGCAGGAAGCCGTTCACATCGCTGGGATGGGTGTCGGCATAAGTGATGGCGAAGCCGATCAGCGCCTCCTTCGCTTGCGCCAGCGCCGCCGAGGTAAGCTTGTCCCGTTCGATCTGCTGATTAGCCTTGTTGAGCGCGCTGACCAGGAGGAATGCCGCGCCGATCCCGATAATGGTGAGGATGATGAGCAGGGCGGCGCCGCGTTCGCGGCGGGGGATGGGGCGTGTCTGCATGGCTGGCCTCTATCTTTCCGCCTCTTGGGGCGCGGGGGCAGTGCTATCTTCATAACCCTCGCGAATTTTCCCCTTGACGGCATCGAATGTTTGACCGGCCTTTAACTGAACCTGCTTGCCTGAAGGCAGTAGCAGGAAGGCGGATGGTTTGGCGGCCTGTCCTCGCACCGCCACGCCTTGGGGCGTTTCGTTTTCATTTTGCGGCAAGTGGTTGATCCAGGTGGTGGTTTTGCCGCTGCTGCGCCGGACGAGGCCGTTGAGCGTGATTTGTTCGATCGGGGGCTGTTGTCCGGCCGGGGCGTTGTCACTGGCGTTCCCATTGCGCATCTGGTCGAGTCTGGCGCGCTCATCGGGGCTGAAGAACAGGCGTCCAAGGGGCTCCGCGCCGGCGCAGGCGGTGTGGCCGAGCAGGAAAACGGATGTCAGCAGAACGGTCAGGCGTGCCATATCTCTCCGCTTCTATTGCTTGCCTGGTTGGGGTGTTTCACTCTGGCCGTCTGTCCGCTTGCCGAGGGTCAGCCAGTACAAGGCGCACTCGGCGGCAAGACGGGGCGACTGCGGTGTTTCTGCTGCAGTGCCGATCCGTTTGAGCGTACAGGCTTGAACAGTATAAAGCCCTTTTATTTTCAAATCATCCATGAAATTGAGCAAATCCAGCTCATGCAGCAGATCCATCTGCAATTTCATTTTGCTGCCGCGCAGTTCCAGGCTGCCGGTCAATACGCTGGAGTCGGTTTGAATGGGTTGTTGTGCGGAAAATGCATAGGAGATTGGCAGGAACTTCCGGCTTTCCTGAATGTGCCTGATGCGTTCCACCCAGTCCAGGCGTCTTTCCTCCCCGACGAATCCGCACTCGCGCAACTGCATATATTTGGCCTGGTAATCCTGGATTTCCCGCTTGTCTGTTTCGGCCTGGCGAAGTTTGTCGCTGGCGTCGTTGCGCTGTGCCTGCGCCTGGTTCATGGCGTCCTGCTGCTTGAGAAGGATTGCCCGGCTGATGCCGATGAGTGCGGCACCTAGCAAAAGGCTTATCCCGAGCGTGAGGAACGCCTTGCGGACGAGCGGAAAGTCGTCTTTCATGAAGGACCGCTGTGCCACCGGTTCCTGCTTGAGATAGAGGTTGCTCTGGGCCATGGTCAGGTTCCCGGCGCCCATGTCAGCTTGAGGCTGAACAGTGCCTTGGCGTCGGCGGGATCAAAGCCCGCTTTGCCTTCCAGTGTGGATGTCGGGCGGATGTCGAACGGCTGGCGGGTGATTTCCACCCGCATTTGTTTGTTCTTGCCTAGTTCGGCGGCGAGGCTCCGGACGCTTTCCAGCGCGGTGCGGTAGTCGCTCCGGAATGGCATGACCTCTCCCTCGACCAGGAGTATCTGGTTAGGTTTTTGCGGGATGCCCAACAGCTGGGCGGAAGGGGCTCGTTCTGCACCGCCTGCGGCGGGCTGCGGGGGCGGGGTCCCTGTGGGCTGCTGCAAATTTGCCGGGTTGTACGCGGCTTCGGATTTTTCGGTTGCCTGCCACTGCAATTGGTCAATCCGGATTTGCGGCAGCGCATCCAGCGCCTGACTGACGATGCCGAGAAGCGGCGAGGGTGTAGGGGCATTGCGGGAGATCATTTGTTCGATCTCCACCGCCGCCTTCATGTCCTGCGGACTGGCCGCCATGGGCGGCATGCTGCGGATGAAAATCTGGTGCTTCGCCTGCATGGCAGGGGCTTCCACCGCTATCTGCCGGTACTGTAGATAATACTGCATAGCCGAAAGACCGTTCGATCCCGCCAGCAGCAGCGCGCCTGTCACGACGCCGGTGCTCAGGAGATACAGGGCGATCCGCGACTGCCACAACCTGAAATAGTGGGTCTGTTCGGGAAGGGCGTAATGACTGGCGGGCGCACTGCGACCCAGCAGGGACAGGAACAGGGGGTCGCAGAATGTATTGGTGAGGGGTTTTTGGCCGAGCAGGCGTGCGGCATCTTCCAGGTCGAGGAAGCTGTGCGACATGGTCGGCGTGTCCTGACAAACCGCCTGTAGTTGCTGTAATTCTTCTCCGTGGGACAGAATGGCGACATTGAGGGTTTCGCCGCGCGGCAGCAGGCGGGCGCCGTTGAGGAATTGCTGGGTTTTGGTCGTTTCCTGCGCCACGATTTCGGCAGCTGTAACCGGATCGTGGCCGATCAGGGGAATGAGGCGGCTGAACTTGAGGAACGTGCCCTGATAATAGCTTTGGCGCAGGCCGCCGGATTGATGGGTGACCAGCAGCAGGTGGTCGCTGACCAGGCCGAGTTTTTTGACCAGGATTGGGCTCAGCAGCGCCGGCGAGTAGATGCCGGCAAACGGCGCTTTCTGTTTCAGGATCTCGTCCAGCCAGGGTTTCAGCAGATCTGCGTTGGTCAGGGCGCTGAACAGCGTGCGGTCGTCCTTGCGCCCGTATTCCTCCCGGCCCTGTGGCATGGCCTGGCGATAAGGGGTGTCGCGGTAGATCTGGCCGAGACGCCTTTGGATCAAATTTTTCCTTGATCTTCCCATTACGTGGGGCAAGTTTTCGCGCTGGAAATCTTCCTCGATCAGATCGGCCAACAAATGAACCGGGGTGTTCCGCATGCCCGCAAGATGGCGGGAAAACGCCTCATGGCCAGCCTCATCGTTGCTGAATGCAGGACTCGCGGCCGCAAGGCCGCCTCGCTCCCACAGGTAGGCGGTGAGCTGGTCGTTGGTGAGGAAGAGCAAATGCTTGCGTAACACTTTTCGCCTTCGGTCAGGTCTTTATTTTGCTGATGGTATCGTAGATCGGGCCGAGCACGGACAGCATGATCCAGCCCAGAATGATTCCCAGAACGACGGTCATGACGGGTTCGATCATGGCTTGCACTTTCTCGATCAGTTCCTTGACCTCGCGGTTGTAAAAATAACTCACGTTGCGTAGCGCCGTGTCCAGCGAGCCGGTGGCCTCCCCGACCTTGAGCATGCGCACCACCAGGGGCGGGAACATGCCGACACTCTGAAAACTGGCGGTGACGCTTTGCCCTCCCGAAACGAGCTGGCCGGCACGTTTCAGGCCGTTCGCGATGACCGTGTTGCCAACAATTTCTTCCGACAGCCGGATGCAGTCGAGAATGGTGATGCCCGAGGCGTACATCAGCGCAAAAAAAGTGGCGAATCGGGCCAGGATGATTTTATGCAGGATAGGGCCGATCATCCAGATGCGCAGCTTGTATTCGTCGGCCTTGTAGCGGGCGCGGGGATTCGTCCTGATCAGGAAGGTGGCGCCCATCCAGACCAGTGGCGGAATGGCGAGAATCACGTACCAGTAATTGACGAAAATTCCGGAGACGAAAATCAGCGCCTTGGTGTGGAAGGGAAGTTCCTGGCCCATGTTCTTGATGAACCCGACGAGCTGTGGCACCAGGTAGACCATCAGGAAGAAGGTGACCCCGAGCACAATGGCGCCAACGAAAGCCGGATACATCAGCAGCTTTTTGGTTTGCGAGGCGAGCTCGTCCTGCCATTTAAGGCTTTCGGACAGGTTTCTGAACACCTCGGCGATTTTTCCGCTTTGTTCGCCCGCCATGATCAGGCTGACGAAGGTTTTGTCAAAAACACCGGGATGGTGCGTCAGCGCCTCGGACAACTGCGAGCCGCTCTCGATGTTCTCGATCAGGTCGGCGACGATTTCGCGGAAGCGCGGGTGATCGACACTGTCGCGCAGATCGGCCAACCCCTCCAGCATCGGCACACCGGCGGCAATCAACTGCTCCATGTGGAAGCAGAAGTTGATCAGGTCCTGACGCTTGACCGTGTGCTTTCGCAGCGTAAAGGTTTGCTGTGCCGCCGGCTTGCAATCGACCAGGTCCAGCTCCATGTGCTTGAGGCGCAGTTCCAGATCGGAGAGGTTGGTTGCGTCCATACTGCCGCGAATCAGCTTGCCTTGGGCGTCCATGGCCTGATAAACGAACAGGCTCATCAGTGATGGCCATCGCGCGCGTAGCTTCTGATCTTGTCGGTCAGGTCCACCACCCGCGACACTTCGTCAAGCGAGGTAGAACCATCCAGCACACGGCGGGCGCCATCCTCGGCCAAGGTGCAAAATCCTTTCGACAAAGCCATGGACTTGATTTCATTCGTGGGGGCGCGGCGCGCAATCAGTTCATCCAGATCTGCGTCCAGCTTGAGCAGTTCCATGATCGCGATGCGGCCCTTATAACCCTGGTAGTTGCAGAATTCACAGCCGGTGGCATGGTAGATCGTGGTGCTCAGCTCGTCTCTTCCCAGCCCGAGAAGCCGGCCTTCCAGCTGATCCGGCTGGAACGGCTGCTTGCAGTGCGGGCAGAGCTTGCGCAACAAACGCTGGGCGACCACGCCGATGATGTTGCCGGCCATGATGTCGGGCAGAATGCCGATGTCCAGCAGCCGTGGAATGACGCCTACCGCCGAATTGGTGTGCAGGGTCGAATACACCTGGTGACCGGTCATGGCCGCGCTGAAAGCCATTTCCGCTGTTTCCTTGTCGCGGATTTCGCCCACCAGAATGATATCCGGGTCCTGCCGCATCATCGAACGGATGCCGCCGGCAAAATCCATCTTGGCAGCCTCGTTGACCGAGGTCTGGCGGACCATGTTCATCGGGTATTCGACCGGGTCTTCCAGCGTCATGATGTTGACGCTTTCGGTGTTGATGTGGTTGAGGATGGAATACAGCGTGGTGGTCTTGCCGCTGCCGGTCGGGCCGGTGACCAGGATGATGCCGTTCGGCCGCGCCAGCATGAGCTTGAGCAGGGTCAGCTCGGCGTTTGTGAGGCCGAGGCTGTCCAGCGCCACGATACCCTTTTGCCGGTCGAGAATGCGCAGCACGATATTTTCGCCGTGGGCGGTGGGCTGGGCGGAAACGCGAAAATCGATGGCGCGCCCCGAGAAGGTGATGGATATGCGTCCGTCCTGGGGAGCGCGCGTTTCGGCGATATTCATGTTGCTCATCACCTTGAGACGTACGGCCATGGCCGCCCAGTAGGTCTTGTGCAGGCTGCGGATCTGGCGCAGCACGCCGTCGATGCGGTAGCGGATGCGCAGAAAAAATTGCTCCGGCTCGAAGTGGATGTCTGAAGCACCTTGCTGCACCGCGTCGGCCAATAGTGAAGCCACCAGCCGCACCAGGGGCTGGCTGTATTCGTCGGTGACGGTTTGCAGGCTCTTGAAATCAATTTCCCCGGTTTCGATTTCGTGCAGGATGCCATCAATAGACAGTTCGAAACCATAATACTGGTCGATCGCCCGCATGATTTCTGACTCGCCGGCCAGCACCGGGGAGACCGTGACATCCTTGCCGAGCATGGCGCTGATCTGGTCGAGCGCGACGATGTTATTGGTGTCCGACATGGCCAGCATCAGCAAGCGGCCCGGCTTGTCGTATTCAAGGGGAAAGACGCGGTAGCGCTTGGCGACGTCCTTCGGGATCAGTTTCAGCGCGGCGGCGTTCACCACCATGCGGGACATGTCTGCGCTTTGCTGGTTGAGGCTTTCGCTCAGCGCTTCGCGCACCGTGGCCTCGGTGACGAACCCGAGATTGACGAGCAGTTTGCCCAGTTGCAGGCTGGAGCGCTTTTGCTCCAGCAGGGCGATGCGCAGTTGGTCTTCGCTGATGACGCCCTTCAAGACCAGCAGCTTGCCCAGGGGAAGTTTCTGTTGTTCCTCCATGGCGCTAGTTTTGCGAGTTGGGCGGCAAGCCGCCCATCCCTGCCAACCCCGTTTCCGCCGGTTTCTGCTCTGAAGGACTCCGATCCGCTACGGGCTCTTGTCCTATGCGACCCGCAGGAGAGTGTAGGGGAAGCCCGGGTGGAATCGTACGCAGTTCTTTGATGCGGTTCTGAACCGGTATTTTGTCGAAGCTCGCCGGGCCGGACTGGGCTAGCTCAAGAGCGCGCTGGTAATATTCCAGCGCCAGTTTGCCCTGGTTCAGATGATCGAGGCTGACGGCGACGTTGAAAGCATAGTCGGCGTTGCCGGGCGCGCTGCTGTAGGCGCGAAAGTAGGATTGCTGGGCTTCGGCCCAGCGCGACTGCTGGATGTAAAGGTTGCCCAGGGCAAAGTGGACGGCGCCGGCCTGGGGTTGAAGCGCCAGGATTTTTTTCAGGCGGCTTTCGCTCTGCACCGGGTCGGTTTGCCCCTGCACGCCAACCAGACCGGCCATGGCCTCCGGATCGTCCGGGTTGAGCTCCAGCAGCTTTCCGTAGTATGCCGCGGCCTGCCCGGACTGCTTCCGGCTCAGCGCAATCGCGGCCATGCCGAGCAGGGCATCGCGGCTGTTCGGCTCCTGTTGCAAAACCTTATGATATTGCTGTTGCGCCACAGCAATATCACCGGAGAGAAAGGATTGGTAGGCTTTGCTCAGCGACGGGTTGATCTGGCTGGCAGTGGTGCTCTGCCGGATCTGGATGGCCGGGTTGGAGGCGGGCGCCGTGGAGGGGGAAGACGGCATCGGCACAACTGGGTTTTGCGAGTTGGGCGGCGAACCGCCCATCCCTGCAAGAGGCTTTTGCGAGTTGGGCGGCGAACCGCCCATCCCTGCCAACCCCTTTTCGGCGGGTCCAGCGGCATTCGTGCCAGGGGGCGCAGCTTCGCTTTTGGCCAAGGCCGACAGGCGTTCAGATGGGCTCTGAGCGCTGAGTCCAGGATACTGAGCCCTAAGTGCTCCGTCTTCGCGGGGCGCAACCGCCGCCGAAGGAGCCGGCATGGCGGCCTGCCGGGCTGGTTCGGGCGACAGGCTGGAGGTGCCGCCGGATACGATTTGCCAGTAGTAGTAGCCGAAGACGGCGAGGCCGGCCAGGGCGATGGCGGCAGCGCCGGCAAGCAGCACGGTACGGCTGCGCGCAGGTTGCTTGGCGGCAAAGACCGCCTTGGCATACGATCTTTCACGCGCTTCAGCGCGTAGAAAGTCGGAGTCCTTTGGGGCATACGATCTTTCACGCGCTTCAGCGCGTAGAAAGTCGGAGTCCTTTAGGGCTTTCTGCTGGGCAGCGGTGGATTCCTTGCTCTTCCCTGCCAACCCCTTTTCGGCCTGGCTGGCGGCGTTCATGCCAGGGGACGCAGCTTCTCTTTTGGCCAGGGCCGACCGGCGTTCAGCTGTTTCTGACCCCTGACTCGTCGGCATTGCCGCCTGCTTCGCAGGAGGCTCCGCGGCCCTGACTGAATCAGGCGCTGGCCCGGAAAGAAAGGGGTCGGGAGAAAGGGTCAGCTCAGGCGTGACGGGTTGATCGAGAGTCAGACTGAGCGGCGGAGACTCGCTTTTGCCGGCCGGCTGTGCTGCTGTTTGTTCAGTGGACAGCAGGGAAAGTTCGGCGTCAGGCGTTTTAGGGACGCCCGGCGGATTCTGCTTCCCCGGCGCGGCGTCGGGCATATTCCCTTGTGCCTGTTTGGAGCGCTCGGCCTTCTTCAGCGCTTCCATCAACAGGCTCATGGCTTTGTCGCCTCCGCTTTGACTGTGTCGATCAGGGGGTTGGGCCCGGCATCGCGCACATCCCTGAGGGTGTTCTCGTCAGGCAGGAAGCTGCGGTACGCCTTGAAATCTCCGTCGAGGCTGGCATCCTTGACCACCGCCGGGCGCAGGAAAATCACCAGTTCTGTTTTGGTGGTGGTGTCGTCACGGTTGCTGAAGACATTGCCCAAACCGGGGACTTTCGACAGTCCGGGGACGCCGTCGGTGGACTTGCTCACCAGATCCTGCATCAGGCCGCCCATGATGGCGGTCTGGCCACTGTTGACCTTGAGGATGGATTCCATTTCGCGCACCTGGATTTCCGGGATGCTGCTGACCACGCCCACCCTCGCCAAGTCAGGATTCGGGTCGGGAACATAGCGCAAAATCCGGGATATGGTCGGTCTGACGTTGAGGGTGACGGTGTCGTTTTCGTCGATCTGGGGGGTGACGCTCATGACGAAGCCTACCGGCACGGTGTTCAGGTTGGAGGTGTAGGTGGTCTGGGTGGATGTCTGGTTCGCCGTGGTCTGCGCCGTGATGGTGAAATAGACACGGTTGTCCACCACTTTGAGCAGCGCGGTCTGGTTGTTCAGGGCGCTGATTTTCGGGCTCGACAGCACCTTGACGTTGCCGAAGGTGTTGAGCAGCTTGACGGCGGCGGCAATGCTGCCGGCATTGGAGTAGCCGATGGTCATGCCCTTGCCCTGACTTGCGAAGGCGGTGTCGGCAAAGGGGATCTTGCCGCCGGCTGCAGCGAAGCCGGGTGCAATCTGCTCGATCAGGTTGTCCTGCATCGCGGCGGTCAGGTTGGTGTCGCCCATGATGCTCGAAATCAGCGCCTGGCGGGCCGGGTCGGGCAGCGGATTGGCGACATTGGCGAGGTCCGTGCCAGCCATGTTCTGCCGGAAGGTGAAACCGGCGCCGAGTGCAATTCTTTTCCAGTCGATGCCCGACTGGTACTGGTCGTTGAGCTGCACCTCCACCACGGTAGCTTCGATCAGCACCTGACGCTTCGCGCTGGACATCACCTGGTCGAGGAATTCCTGGATCTTGTCATGCTGGCGACCGGTGGCGCGCACCGCGATCAGCCCCGCTTCGGCGTTGACGATCACGGAGGCAGCTTCGCGAAAGGTGGTGCGGCGTACCGTGGTGGTGCCGGCACTGGTCAGGGCGGCGGGATTGGGGCTGGTGGCGATGGAAGCGGCGGCGGCGCGGCGGCTGGTGGTCGCAGGCGGCGGCGCGCCCGTGCCGGTGGTGGTTTGGCTGCCTGCCTGTTCCGTGGTGGTTTCGGAAGAGCCTTCGGGGAGGATCTTGTCGGTTTCTCGCAGAATGTCCTTGATGTTCTGCACCAGGGTTTCCCAGAAACGGTTGTTGGAGGTGTTCGTAACCGAGGTGGTGGAATTGTTGTTGCCCGCTCC
>Ga0315268_10003961_pt1 | contig 16155 bp, 13 predicted proteins | sample C1_top_MG_FD_204535 | JGI IMG/M metagenome (GOLD analysis project Ga0315268, IMG submission 204535) | Sediment microbial communities from Yellowstone Lake, YNP, Wyoming, USA - C1_top | ecosystem: Environmental > Aquatic > Freshwater > Lake > Sediment | place: USA: Wyoming | collected 2017-08-01
TCGGCGGCGTAAATGTGACGCTCACTTCACGCTGAAGCAATCATTTTTGCGGCAGGCGGATCGTGAGTTTCAATTCTGTGCGCATGACTTGCAGTTGGTAAAAGAGTGCGAAGCGGAAATCCGCAGGCGTATCAAGGCGCAGGCGAAACGCCGAAAGAAAGAAGAGGAGTGGCAGAGATTGCTTCAGGGCGTAGCAGATGAATTCCGAATGAAGCTCGCAGTAGCATGTTTTTGAGATTTTTAGCTCGACGATAATCCTTTACAGACATTCTCAGGTCTGCTTTCATAAAGCCATGGTAGGTGTCACATCACGTTTCATCACAAATGAGTACACAAGGGCAAAAAGATAGAAACTGGCTGAATCAGCAATTCAGATGCGACAAGTTTTCCAAGGCTACAGAGGAAGAGCTAAGGGAATATCTACTAATCTTGTGCAACGAGGCGCGGCCCAAAGAGGAGTTGGAATCTCGCGATATTATCCGTGCTTTGACGCTCAATCACATGTTGAACGACAAGATTCAGCGTGAGATTAGAGACATGACGTGTTGGCTGAAGTGGTTCACCGTTGCCATTTTTATTTTCACTGCCGTCGTCGCGTATCCGACCATCAAGCAGATTTGTTTTCAGTCGTCGTCCCATTCGACAAGCAGCGCGGAGAAAACCAACGCAGCACCAAAATAAAGATCCTGCCCCCGGAACAAGCAGCATTCAGTCTCGGGCCTCCGGTGATACAAACTCAACCCATCAACAATTATGACCCTCCGAATCGCGATTATCTTAATGGGGCTTCTGCTTTGTTTTGGCTGCAATAAATCCACCACCGATCCACGCATCGCGCAACTTGAAGCCGAGATCAAAAAATTGAAATCGGGTGATGAATCTTTAGATGCTGCTAAAAAGGCGACGCGAGAATTAAAGAAGATCAATTCTGTTATCGAGATGGGTGTAAATTACGCCAATTACACAAAAACGCTTTTGGACGCGAAACCGGCCTTTGATGAAGCGATGGAAAACATATCGGATGAAAAGCTGAAAATGGCCTTAAAAACTACGATGCAGGCATTCATTGACGCTGAGAAGTTTTGGAATATCTGCATAACGAAACAAGCGAATGACGAAGGTTGGATTTACTTTTCACCAGAACAGCAAAATCAGTTCAAGGTGTATAAATTACAATGGAAGTTCTATCCCAATGTCTGGGAAGGATATCTTGCAGGAAATCAGTCGATGATTCAAGAGATTTGGAAGTTTGCCAATATAAGTCTGGCGCTGTCAGAACAGTTATCAAAGCAAAACGAAACGAAATGAATCTTGGAAAGCTGAGGAAATGTGCAAAAGTGTCTTTTCCATTTTCCAGGCGTCTGCCTTAAACCACTCAGCCATCTCTCCGTCGGCGGCGTAAATGTGACGCTCACTTCACGCTGAAGCAATCATTTTTGCGGCAGGCGGATCGTGAGTTTCAATTCTGTGCGCATGGCTTGGTGTGTTACGGGGCTGGGATGTCGAATCCGTATTCGCGACAGAATTCCTCGACCGGCGCGCGGATTTCCACCCGCCGACGGATGAACGGATCGGGATACGCCAACCGCACCGCGCGCAAACCGAGCCTCAGTTTTTCCCGGCCCCGACCGTAAACGTCGTCGCCCACGCACGGACAGCCCGATTCCGCCAGGTGAATGCGAATCTGATGGGTGCGGCCCGTGAGCGGGCGCGCCTCGATTAGCGTGAGTCGTTCACGCCGTTGCAGCACGCGGAAGTGCGTCTCGGCTTCCTTGCCGCCGCTCTCGTCCACTTTCATGCGGCCGATTTGACCCGGTGCCGGCCCGAGCTTCAGCCGGCAGGTCCACTCGTCTTGTTTTGGCACGCCGTCCACGACTGCGAGATACGTCTTCTCCATCCGCCGGCTCTCGAACAATTCCGAATACGATTCCACCGCGCCCTGGCTTTTCGCGAACAGTAAAATGCCCGTGGTCTCCGCGTCGAGCCGATGCACGAACTTAAGGAACTTCAGCCCGCGCGACCGCGCCCAAAAATCGCCCGCTGCAATCGAAGAGACCAGCGCGGCCTGTAGATTCCAATTCGTTTTTTGCCACGAGTACGGCACGAGCATCCAGCCGCGCGGCTTGTCAATTGCCAGCACCGACCGGTCCTCGTAAAGAATTGGGATCGGCGGCACGCCGGGTAGTTCGATGCAGGTTGGTTTGGCCATTAGCGCTGGGTTGATGAACTATCCACGAATGGTTTCAATTCTGACGGCGTGCTGAACACCTGCCAGAGTTCGGCCGGCAGGCCTCGGAATGTTTTCGTGTAGCGCCCGGCACTTGCCGGTTCGTCAGTCACGTCACGAATGTAGATGCGGGCGATCTGCGCGGGATGTTTCCGCGTCAGCGCAGCATAAATCTCCGGATCGCGCTCGCCCGAATCGCCGATGAGGATGAAGCGCCGCTGGGGAAATTGCTGGAGCAACGGTTCAACGATCGTGGGTTTGTATTTCTCGGGGCTTTCGAAAAGACTGAGGAAGGTTCTGTTTTTCCAACGGAATTCTTTCAAGGCAAAAGTTCCGTGCGGAAAGCCGTGTGCGTTCACGAACTCCGCTAGCGGTTCGTAAAGTTGCCACGGGCTGGCTGAGATGTACTGAAACTGCGCGCGATTTGACCGGGCGAGCGTTTGATAAAACTCCGCCATGCCCGGCACCGGCGCGAACTCTCGCAGAAAAGTATTCCGCAACGCGGCGCGCCGGTCGCGCACCTCGGTGATCTTGATCGTGTCATCAATGTCCGAGATCACGCTCAGACCAGTTTCCTCCAGTTTGAATGCCTCGCCGCAAAACGCCCGGTTGTCGCCTCCCCGTAGCGCCGCGTCGTAGCTGATGTGGAGCGATTCGCGAACTTCACCATCTGCCAGCCGGACCTCGCCGGAAAACCCGCCGTCCGCCTTCGATTTTCCAACCGCGAACGATTTCCCGCCAACCCGGACAAACATTTTCTTTCCCCGCTCATGGTCCGCGAGGAACAGCCGTGCCCGTTCATTGAAAATGTTTTCTTCCGAGGCAGTCATCTCCACGTCTTTGAGGTCGAGCGCCTCGCGCAACGCCGCCAACAAGACACCGCGCTTTTCCGGCTCGAACACACGACCGCAAATCTCCACCCGCCACTCCGCCTCGCCCGGTATCCGTTGGGCGATGGTGGGATAGAAAACGATTGTTTCATCCGGCTTGAGCCGGATTTGATCGTCGCCCAGGCAGGCGACGCAGTAAACCAGCAGCAGTCCAATGGCGCGCGGAAGTTCCATCAACTCTTCTCCGCAAGTCGCCGCACAACTTCGGCACAAATTGTCTTCGCTGCGTCGGCGCGTCCGAGTGTCTTCGCGGCCTTCGCAAGCCCGGTCAGTCGTTTCGAGCTGAGCAATTGCTCCACGCGATGTGGCAAATCTTCCACGCGATTCACCTTCACGGCCGCGCCGTGTTCGAGCAGGAAATCGCTGTTGGCCGCTTCCTGGCCGGGAATCGGGTCAAGGATCAAGAGCGGCCGGCCCATCGCCAACGCCTCCGACGAAGTTAGCCCACCCGGCTTGGTGATGATCAGATCAGCCACCGCCATTAACTCGTGCATGTTTGTGGTGAAGCCGAGCACATGCGTGGGGTGCTTGCGGTCCTGCGCCGCGAGCTTCCGGCGAAGTTCCTCGTTGCGGCCCGCCACCACGATGGTCTGGAACGGGCGAGTCACGTTGTCCAACTCGACGAGGACTTCGGCCACCGGTCCCATGCCGAATCCACCGCCGAGCACAAGCAACACCGGTTGGTCGTCCCGCAGGCCGTATTGTTTGCGGACGGCGCGCGGATCAATTTTCGCGGAGAACTTCGCGGCAATGGGAATTCCGGTGACGACGATGTCTTTCGCCGTGGCGCCGCGCGCGACGAGGCGAGCCTTGGTTTCTGCGACCGCCACACAATACAAATCTACGGCCGCATCCATCCACAGCGCATGCGCTTCGAAGTCTGTGACAATGCTGACGATGAAGGGATTGATTCCCGCAGACCCACCCCTGACCCCTCCCAGGAGGGGAACGTGCGCCCGACGCCCCGTTGTTTGCTCCCCTCCTTTGGAGGGGTTGAGGGTGGGTTCGGAGGCTTTTGTTCGCATCCGGCCCAGCGTTTCAAACGGCAGATAATGTGTGCAAAGCACGACATCGGGTTTGAACTGATTGACGAAGCGCACGAAGCGATGCCGACTGGGAGTGGTGAAAAGTCGCCGCCACCGCGCCAACTTGCGTGCGCGCGTCGGGTTGTCGGTTTGCTTGAACAGCATGCCCCACAACTCAGGCGCGTGCTCGACGAGCTTATCGTAACCGCCGCGGTGAATGGTCTTGTGCAGCTTGGAAAAGAATTTCACCAAGTCCACGCGCTCGACGACATCGCGCGGACGCAACGCGCGCCAGGCTTCGTCCAAAGCGGCTGCTGCCGCGAGATGTCCGCCGCCCGCCGTGACCGTGGCAATCAAGATGCGCATGGTTGGATGATGATTGGCGGGGCAGTGGAGAGCAAGGTAATGAACAAAGCGACGCGCTTTTCGGCTTTCAGCGCGTTGCGTTTGCGGTTAAAAGAATTGGCTGTGAAGAATCCGCGCTGGAAGCGAATTGATACCTCGAACGACGACGCCTTGCGTCCGCTGCCTTCCGAGAGCAGGGATGTGATCGTTGTCAGCACGAGTTTTAATCCGCAGGAAAAATATACGCCCGCGGCAAGCTTTCGATTAGCGGATGATTCGGCGCGGCTCTTGAACGAGTGTGCGCGCGTGCTGAAGTTCGGCGGGCTGCTGTTCGTTTACGGAATTCCACGCGACCTCGCCGTTTGGGGAGAGCACCTTGCGCTCAGAGCCAACAAAGAGTGGACGATGCTGTTTAAGTATTGGATTGCGTTGGAAATTGACGCCGCGCCGAGGACGGGGTTTCTCAAACCATCGCACCAAGGGTTGCTGTTGTTCCTCAAGAGCAAAGCAAACTCACGCTCGCCTTCACCATTTCAACTCAACACAAGCACAGTCAAAGTGCCACATGCTTTCTGTTCCGCTTGTGGCAAAAATGTAAAAGATTGGGGTGGAAAAAAGCATTTGATGAATCCTAAAGGCACGGCGCTGGCGGACGTGTGGCGCGATCTGCCCAGGGTTTGTATTCGCGATTCCATTGCTCCCAGTTTCGTTCTGAAACGCATCCTCGCTCTGACCTCGCTGGAACGAGGCAGCTATCTGCATGTTGTGGAGAAAGCCCAAGGTTTCAAGGTTACGGGCTTGGACATGCAAAACGGTTCAGTCGCGAGCAATGGCAAAGTGTCAGAAACAAGGGACATTCACAGCCTAGAGCGCGACACGGTTTATCTTGGCGACTGTGTTTCATTTCTGAAGCGAGTGGAGGAATTGCACCCGCAAGGAGTTTTCGACTTAGCCTTCGCTGACCCTCCTTACAATCTCGCCAAGAAATACGACAATTATCAAGACGCGCTGGCTGACCAGCATTACATCGAATGGTGCAATCAATGGCTCGACGGTATGGCGCGTACTCTCAAACCCGGCGGCAGTTTGTTCGTCTTGAATCTGCCGAAGTGGGCGATCCATCACGCAGCGTTTCTAAATCGGCAACTGGAATTCCGCCATTGGATTGTTTGGGACGCGCTGTCGGATCCGCGGGGAAAAATCATGCCGGCGCATTACGCGTTGCTTTATTACACGAAGCCGGGCGGACAACCGGTGTTCAACTACGCGCCGCTGGGCAATGGTGCCAAGATCGATGCCGTATTGCCGCCCGACGCGCCAAGATATTGCCTGCGGGCAGCGTGCGTGAAGCAGCGGAAGGCTGCGGGTCACAACGAGAAGGTCGAGCTTACCGACATCTGGTTCGACATTCACCGCATCAAGCACAAACGTGACCGGGATGCACATCCCTGTCAGTTGCCGGACAAGTTAATGGAACGAATCATTCGGCTCACGACTAATCTTGGCGGGTTGGTGTTCGATCCGTTCTGCGGTGCGGGTACAACGGCGATCATGGCAGCGAAACTGAAGAGGCATTTTGTGGTCACCGACGTTGACCCTAACTACGTTCGGATCACTCGTGAAAAGCTCATCTCGATGAGAGATAATGTCGACTTGTTCGGCAACTACATGGTCCCACGCTTGTCCATCGCGAAGAAGAAAGCACCCGCTTCAAAACGCGAGGTAGAAATGTACCTTCAGCACTTGGCCAGAAAGCTTGGACACACCCCTACTGAGCAGAATATCGAGGTGGATAATCCGGGTATTTTGCAGAAAATCGACATGCTCTACCCAAACCGAGGCGCGGCACTCAAACGTGCCAAGATTGTGTTACCCGGGTAACTCGTCTCCCTCGACTTTCGGAAGATCTCGATCAAATTCAACCGTCTTTCCCGAATCAATTCTCGTTAAGTCTTGTCGCAATCCGCTTCGCTGTGCAGGGTTCATTTTCTCGTACCATTCGAGAATGTAGGACTTACGCCTGAAATTTCGGGATGCAGCCAGCCCCGCCCTAAAGTGTCCTAAGTCGCGCCAGAACGACGCTCCCTTTTCGAAATACGACCACGGCTTAGGCCGCAGCTTGCCATCATAAGGGCGGTACGACACGCCATCAGACGCCGCTCTGTAACCTACCGTTTGATAGGTGGCCTCAATGTAAACAGCTACAACTTCCATTTTCTCGCGTCCTCTCCACCTCACGACGACAGAAAACTCTCCCGCATACTTATCCAAGTGCTTTTCCTCGTACGTATCGAGGCGGCTGATGTCGTACCACGGATCCATGTGGTCCTCACCTGACTTCACGTCGATGGCGAATACGCTTCCTTGGAATTTTATTTTGAGGTCGGGATACGCGCTCTTACTTGTCGCCTCCTTAATATCTGAGGTCGGGACTGAAAATGGTGGCTGTCGAAGGTAAGCAATCAGGATTGGATTGATAATGTCTTCGAAATGCTCCCACACAGAGCGGAACCCGGCTTTGGCGTCCTGACTTCTAAATGCGGCGAGGATTTCCCGTCGCAGCTTGGGAACAACAGCGAGAAAGTGGCTGCTAAATGTTTCCATGTTATCGAGCCGTGAACAGAGTTTTTACTTCCACCTGCAGCGCTTTCGCGAGGCGTTCAATGTTCTCCAGGGAGATATTCCTGCGGCCACGTTCCACGCTCGAAACATATGTTCGGTCTAACCCCGCCTCATTTGCCAACGCCTCTTGGGAAATACCTCGGTCTTCGCGAAGCCTGCGAACAGATTTTCCAAAAGTGATCTTGATATCCGGCACCCGGAAATATGTAGGGGTTTGTTGAGTTATAGTCCACGGACTTTAAGTCACGTGCGTTCGTGGCTTTACGTTGAGCAGTGCCGGACGAAAATAGCGTTGCGCCTGTCCCACAGCATGGTTGCGTCTGAAGAAGGTTTAACGCGTAATCCAACCGCCTCCGACCACGAGGTCGTCCTGATAAAAAACCGCCGCCTGGCCGGGTGTGATGTCGCGCTGCGGTTCATGCAACTTCACTCGCGCGCGACCTCCGCCTTGCGGAATCATGGTTGCCGGTGTGCCGGAACGATGACAACAGATTTTTGCGGGAACCTTTTTGGCGGCTAATCCTCTCACCTTTTGTAAAGCAAACCGATTGTGTCATTTTGAAATCCATGGGGTGTTCACCTCCATGGTTGTTCGCGTCAACAATGACTACAACCGACCAGTCTGACACAAACAAAAAAATTACGGAGAACATTCTATGATTAAACTACAACCCAAGAGTTCGGCCGGATTTTCTTTCCGCGCCGTCCTCATCGCCGTTGGCGTCATGGCTCTCGCGAGCACGGCTTCGGCTGACAACATGAAGTTAAGCCGCGAGTTCAATGAACGCGGCAACATCCTGATTGCCGATCAGTTCAACAATCGGGTCATCGAGATCAACCCGTCCGGCGAGATCGTCTGGTCGTTCGGGCGCGGGCCGAACGACTTCACAGCCAAGTCGGTCATTGGAGTCAACGACGTCCAGCGTGTCGGGGACTTCACCCTGATGGCCGGCACCGGCACACCCGCCGGGGTGATCCCGGAGGCGCCCGACGGCGCGGCGGACAACCGTGTCCTGTTGGTGGATCCCTTCGGCAAAATTGTCTGGCAATACGGCCAGTTCGGCCAAACCGGTTCGGGGCCAAACCTGCTGGATACCCCGGTGCAGAGCACTTGGCTCCCGGACGCGCATGTCCTCATCACCGACCAGGCCAACAACCGGATCATCGAGGTGAACCTGGCGAAGAAAATCGTCTGGCAGTATCCGGGTTCGAACACGAACGAAGCGGACCAGCTCAATGGCCCGAATTCAGCCGAGCTGCTCAAGAACGGTCACATCCTGATTGCCGACCAAGGCAACAACCGGGCAATCGAGGTCACCCGTGGCGATAACATTGTCAGAACCTTCACCGTCGGCGGCACGGCCAACATTGTCGCATTCGCCAGCCGCCTCAAGAACGGTGACACGCTGCTGACCGATGCCGGCAACTCCCGCGCTGTCGAGGTGGATGCCAACGACAACGTAGTCTGGCAATACGTCACAGACACCGACCCGCTCAGCGTCCCGGCACCTTTGCCAACCCGGGCAGTGCGACTCCACAACGGAGACACGTTGATCAGCGACCAGTTCAACAACCGCGTCATTCGCGTCAGTCCTACTGGGGTGATTGTCGCCAGCTATGGACTCCCGCTCGCGGGCGGCGATCCTATCGGGAACAACGTCGGCTACGACATTCACACAACGCAGAACGGGTTGTATTCGCCCTACGATGCAAAAGTAGTCGGGGACTACACCGGTTTGACGCCACCCGAAGGTTTCGATAGAGGCATTGATGCCAAATAAGCACCGAAAGAAAAGGTGGGAACGGGCCAGGCTCGTTCCCAGCTTGGGGCGGCGTGAAAATGTGCCGCCCTATTTTGTTATCCACCCGCCACCCACGACCAGATCATCCTGATAAAAGACCGCCGCCTGGCCGGGCGTGATGGCGCGTTGCGGTTCGTGCAATTTCACCCGCGCGCGGCCTCCGCTTTGCGGGATCACGGTTGCCGGTGTGCCGGAATGGTTGTAGCGAATCTTCGCGGTAACTTCGAGGGTTGAAGGCGGATCATCGAACGGAATCCAATTGCAGCGGTCCACGGTGAATTTATCGCGGTCGAGCGCGGAGTCATCGCCAACAACAACACGGTTGTTCGTTGCATCGAGTTCGATGACGTAAAACGGTTGTGGGGAGGAAAGCCCCAGCCCCTTCCGCTGGCCGATGGTATAGAACTCAATGCCGTCGTGATGGCCGAGCACCTGACCTTGGAGATTCACTATCTCACCGCGATGCTTCTGGACGAGGTTCGCTTGCTGGAGAAATCCGCCGTAGTTGTTGTCGGGCACGAAGCAGATCTCCATGCTCTCCTCCTTGTCGGCGGTCTTGAGATTGCAGTGGCGGGCGACTTCGCGCGTGTCGCTCTTGGTCTTTTCGCCGAGCGGAAACATGGCGCGGGTCAGTTGGTCCTGCCGCAACGAAAACAGAAAGTAACTTTGGTCTTTGCGCAAATCGCGACCGCGCTTGAGAAGAACGCGACCGTAGTCGCGCCGTTCAAGTCTCGCAAAATGGCCGGTGGCGATGAACTCCGCGCCAAGCTGGTTGGCGCGATCAATCAGCCGGCCGAACTTGAGATTTTGATTGCACATCACGCACGGGTTGGGCGTGCGGCCGGCCTTGTATTCATCGGCGAAATACTGGATGACGTGTTTCTGAAAGTCGGCGGCTTCGTCAATCAGGTAATACGGAATGTCCAGCTTGTGGCAGACGGCGCGGGCGTCGGTGACGGCCTGCGGGCCGCAGCACTTGTCCTCGGCGCGGTTCACGCAGTCCTGGGGCCATAGCTTGAGCGTGATGCCCACCACGTCGTAGCCCTGTTCGAGCAACAACGCCGCCGTGGCGGAGGAATCCACTCCACCGCTCATGCCGACGACGATTCGCGTTTTGCCGTTGCGGGTCTGACGCTCAATCTGCTCAAGGTCCTGTCGGATGCGCGGCATAGCCGAATTGAGAATTAGAAATCAAAAATGCAGACTGAAGCAGTCGTCGGTGTTCAATTCGCGAGCAATTCCTGCACGGAAATTCCGCGCAGCTCAAACAACCGGCGGATCGTGTCTTCGATCAAGTTGTTCGGGCATGACGCGCCGGCGGTGATGCCGACGGTGACCTTGCCGGCTGGCAACCAATCGTTTGCTTCCACTTCGCATTTCTCGTGTTGGTCGTAGTGGATGATGACCTTGTCCGAAACCATCTTGGCCGCGTTCTTGATGAAAAACGTGGGCAGCTTGGCTTCGCCCATTTCCGCGAGGTGCGAGGTGTTCGACGAATTGTAGCCGCCAATGACGATGAGCAAATCGAGCGGTTGCGCGAGGAGTTTTTGCAACGCGTCCTGCCGGTCCTGCGTCGCGCCGCAGATCGTATCGAAAAAACGGAAATGCTGGTCCACAGTGGCCGCGCCGTATTTTTTTTCCATCGTGGCCTTGAGCCGGCGTTGCACTTCCTCGGTTTCGCCGCGCAGCATCGTGGTTTGGTTGGCGACGCCGACGGCCTGGAGATGCGTGTCGGGATCAAAGCCGTTAGAATACGCGCCCTTGAATTTGGCGAGGAATTCCTCCCGGTTTCCGCCTCGGAGAATGAAGTTACAAACATAGTCGGTTTCGTCGAGGTTATAGACCACGAGATAATGGCCCGTGCCGTAGGCCGTGGCTTGCGAGGTCGTGGCTTTCGTTTCCTCGTGCTTGGCCTTGCCGTGGATGATGCTGGTGACGGCTTCCTTCGAGTATTGGCGCACGCGTTTCCACACGCTCATCACGTCGCCGCAGGTGGTGTCCACGAGGAGGCAGCCCTTTTCCTCCAGCTTGCGCCGCGTGGCGACCTCCGTGCCGAAGGCCGGAATGATGACCACGTCGTCGCAGTGCAACTGGCTCAATTCCGCGTCCGTCGGTTTGTTGGAAATGGTCTTGATGCCGAGATTGCGAATCTGGTCATTGACCTCGGGGTTGTGGATGATTTCGCCGAGCAGAAAAATCGGTTTGTCGGCCGGAAACGATTTGCGCGCGGCATAGGCAAGGTCAATGGCGCGCTCGACGCCGTAGCAAAAGCCGAATTCCTTCGCGAGCTTGATGGTGAGGTTGTCGGCGGAAAGCACGTGGCCGTTGGCGCGGATGCGCTCGACCAGTTCACTACGGTAATGGGAAAGCACCTGCGCCTGCACGGCCTGCATGATGTCAGGGCGGCGCAGATTGATTTTTTTCGGCGCAACGGGCGCGATGGGGGCGGTGGTTGACATAACGAAGGCAATTTAACACGGGGTGTGGGAGCGTCGAGCAATAACGCCGGGCCAGGATGTAGAGAACAGGGAACGGCGCTGGCCTATCACCCCATCACTCCAACAATCGCATCCACCATAAAATGCCGCAAAAAGACATTGCGCGGCGGGCGTTTTCTGCAATCATGCCGCAGTCGTCGGAGCGTAGCTCAGCCTGGCTAGAGCACTTGCTTTGGGAGCAAGACGTCGCAGGTTCGAATCCTGTCGCTCCGACCATTTTCTTTTCTGTGTTGCGTTGTTTGTTCAGCGCGCCCGCAGGTGCGGGTTTGGTTGACGAAACCGATTCGAGCCGTCCATTATCACGCCCCACATGAGTTTGCCCGTGGCAGAACCCATATCACGCTCCCGGCTGGCGCGAGCGGCCTCTCTCCCTGAACCATGAACGGTCCCGGCGTTCACCGTCCGCGCAACGTTGACTGGAAACGTGCCGCCGCGCTGCTCTACGGGGATTGGGGCACGAGCAAGGCCTACGTCATCGGCTTGGCGTTCGTCGCGGCGGCGTATGCCGCGCTGCCAATCATCCTGGCCGTCTGTGCGCTCACACTGCTTGTCGCGCTGAATTACATCATCGTCTGCCGGCATTTCCCGGACGGTGGTGGTGTGTATTCGGCCGCACGCAGCCAAAGCCGGTTGCTGGCAGTCATGGGTGCTCTGTTGCTGGTGGCGGATTTGACGGTTACGGCGGCGTTAAGCGGATGGTCGGCGATGAGCTACTTCGGTGTGCCCAAGGAATTCGTGAGCTGGGCCACGGTGGGCGCAATCCTCATCATCGGCGCGCTGAATTATTTTGGTCCCAAACATAGTGGCAGTTTTGCAATGTCTCTGGCTGTGCCGATGGTTGTTGTTGTGGTAGCCATCATCGGTTTGAGTTTTCCTCATCTTTCGACCAGTCATTTGGAGCCGTCGCATACGAGCTTCGGGAAAAACTGGGTGGCGTTCGTCGGCGTCATTCTCGCGTTGAGCGGCGTGGAATCCATCGCAAACCTGACCGGCGTGCTCAAGCTCAATCCGGGCGCGACGATGGAGCAACCCAACGTCGGGCGCGCCTCCACGACGGCGATTCTCGTTGTCGCGGTCGAAGTTGTGTTTGGAACGGCGCTGCTTGGTTGGGCCATGCTATCGTTGCCGCAGGAACTCAAGCCGCAAATGGATGCGCGGTGGGAGGACATGATGCGCTTCCTCGGCGAGCACTACGGGGAAGTGACTTTCGGGCCGGTGTTCGGTCAGATCTTCGGGATCGTGGTCGGGATCGTGGTCGGCATGTTGCTGTTGAGCGCGGTAAACACGGCAGTGGCGGCACTGATCGGTCTGCTCTATATGATGGCACGCGACGGTGAGATGCCTCGAAATTTCGCACGCCTCAATTCACACGGCGTGCCGTGGCAGCCGCTGGTCATTTCAGTTTCGCTGCCGATCATCGTCGTCCTTCTTGCCAACGACCTGGTGTCGCTCGCGGGTTTGTATGCGATTGGCGTTGTGGGTGCAATCACCCTCAACCTCGGTTCATGCAGCTTCAACAAACGTCTCAACTTGAACTGGCTGGAGCGCGGCCTTTTGCTGGTGACGTTTTTGGTTCTCGTTCCTATCGAGTTGACAATCGCAAAAACAAAACCCGACGCGCTCTTTTTTGTCTGCTGCGTCGTAGGTGTGGGGCTTGGTTTGCGCGCGTGGTCGCAGAAACGCGCCGGCTTGCGTACCGTGACCGTGCCGGAGCATCTCGTGCCGACAATGGCACCGGAACTCGTGCCGGAATTCAAGATCAACCTCAGTCCCGGCCAGTCCATCCTCGTCGCCGCGCGCGGGCTGACGCCGGTGTTGGGCTTTGCCATCGAGGAAGCGCGCCTGCGACAAGGCACGCTTTACGTGCTCTACGTGAAGGAACTGGCCGTCACGTTGCCCGGCCCGTTGGAGAGTACCGAGCGCCCGCGCTGGCAGGACGATCCGGAGGCGGCGATAATCATGACCAGCATGTTGGAGTTGGGCCGGCAAAACAACGTGCCGGTGGTGCCGCTCTACTCGGTGAGCGAAAATCCGGCGGCGACCATCCTCGATTTGTCCGCGACGCTGGGTATAGACATTCTGATGCTCGGCGCGCGGCATCGCCGGACGCTGGAGCAGTTGTTCAAAGGTGACGTGGCGAATCAGGTGGTGAAAGATTTGCCGGAGAACATCCAGTTGGTCATTCACGGATAACTGGAGTGCCGGCTTCTAGGCACGGCGCGTTGATCAGTTATCCGCAGGGTTGAACCGCGCCTGGAGGCTGGGACTTCCTTCTGTGGCGAGAATTTTCTAGCCTGTGCAAATAGCAACACCCCGCGTGCCGGTGTAAATTTTCATCGCGCGCACAAATCCCATGTAAACTCAGGCTTTCCTCTGCCTTGACTGGCCCGCAGAAGTCGCGTGGCATCGCCGTTGCTAAAGAGGCGCGGGCGCATGAACCAACGACCTGAGATTACACATTTGTACATCGGCGCAAAAAAACCTTATGAAGAAAATTGAAGCCATCATCAAGCCATTCAAACTCGAAGAAGTCAAAGATGCCCTGGGGGAAATCGGAATCGAGGGGATGACCGTCAGTGAGGTCAAAGGGTTCGGCCGGCAAAAGGGCCACACGGAAATTTACCGCGGCAGTGAATACACCGTGGACTTCCTTCCCAAGATCAAACTCGAACTGGTCGTTGCGGACGGGCAGATCGAAAACGCCGTGGCCGCGATCGTCAAGTCTGCCAAGACTGGCAAGATTGGCGATGGCAAGGTGTTTGTCTCCCCGGTCGAACAAGCCGTGCGCATCCGCACCGACGAACAAGGCGACCAAGCCATTTAACAACCCGCCCAATAAAGTAATCACTCTGAAAAACCCAATGAAAAAATTCCTCTGTTTGCTCGGAATAGTGACAGCCCTCACGGTTAGCGCGCCGCGAATTTGTTTTGCCGATGCCGCCTCGGCGGTCACGCCGCCAGCCGCGCCGCCGCAACCCACCTTGGAACAACGCATCGGCTCGCTCGAAGCCTACGTGAACAATGGCGATCCGACCGCCGTGTTGAAAGTCGGCCCAAAGGACAAGGACGGCAACCCGACCATTCCCGACGGCTTGGTCACCCCAACCTCGGCCACTGCCGGCCCCGGCCACAACGCGTGGATGATGACCAGTTCCGCGCTGGTGTTGTTTATGACGCTGCCGGGTCTGTTCCTGTTTTACGGCGGCCTAGTGCGACGCAAGAATGTCCTCTCCGTCATCGCGCAATGCTTCGGCATCGCGGGTTTGGTGACGATCCTCTGGGTAGTGTTCGGCTACAGCTACGTGTTTGCCGATGGGACGGACATCATCAAAGGGATCGTTGGCAACTTCAAATTCGCGATGCTCAAGGACGTAGGCTCCGGCCCGAACACGAACTACGCGTATTGGGTTTCGCACAACGTTTTTAGCATGTATCAACTGATGTTTGCCATCATCACACCGGCGTTGATTCTCGGCGCGATTGCGGAACGCGTGAAATTCAGCGCCATCATGCTCTTCGTGGCGCTGTGGATGGTGGTGGTTTACTTCCCGCTGGCGCACATGATCTGGGGCATCAACGGCATGATGAACGGCGTTTGGAATGCGGGCGCATCCATCAAGGCTATTGACTTCGCGGGCGGCACGGTGGTGCACATGTCGTCCGGTTGGTCGGCGCTGGTTTTCTGTTTAATTCTCGGCAAGCGCGTCGGCTTTCCGAAAGAGCCGATGCCGCCGCATAGCATGGTGCTTTGCGCCGTTGGGACGGGAATGTTGTGGGTGGGATGGTACGGGTTTAACGCCGGCAGCGCCGTGGCGGCGGATGGCATCGCAGCCAATGCGTTCATGACGACGACCATCGCCACGGCTGTGGCCTCATTCGTGTGGCCGCTGGCGGAATGGCTCGTGCGCGGCAAGCCCAGCGTGCTGGGTTATTGCTCCGGCGCGGTGGCGGGCTTGGTAGTCATCACACCAGCTTGCGGATTCGTGACGGCGGGTGGCGCACTGCTCATCGGCATAGCGGCGGGAATAATTCCGTGGTTCTTCTGCTTCAAGATCAAGTCGTGGTTTGGTTACGACGACGCGCTGGATACGTTTGGCGTTCACGCGGTGGGTGGAACGTTGGGCGCGCTGATGACGGGATTCCTCGCGAGTGGAACCGCGAATGGAAATCTCACCGAAGCCAACGCTGCTGCCAAAGCTAATGGCTTGGCGAATCTCGTCGCAAAGGGAACTCTTTGGCACGAGCAACTCAAAGCCATCGGCGTGACGTTAGTGTTGGCGGTCGTGGGCACAGCCGTCATCGCTTACATCGTGAAGGCCGTCGTCGGTCTGCGCCCGAGCGAGGAAGTAGAAGTGGCAGGCCTCGACCTGGCCGAACACGGCGAGGAAGGTTATCACACTGCGCGTGGATAATTCACGTCGCAATTGACGCAACGAAACTAATCTCTAAACTAACGCGGATTTTCGTCGAGGTCAGACCGACAAGCGGCATGTGAAACGCCCCGGCCTGGCCTCGCGATTTGCAACCAACCTAAACCAAACCAAAAAAGAAAGTATGAGTACACCCAAAAGCGTGATTGAACTCGCCAAGAAGGCCGGCGCGAAAATGATGGACATCAAGTTCGTGGACACCTTCGGCACCTGGCAGCATTTCAGTTGTCCCATCCGGGAATTGAACGAGGAAATTTTCAGCGAAGGACTCGGCTTTGACGGATCGAGTATCCGCGGCTGGAAGAGCATCGAGGCC
>Ga0315268_10003962_pt1 | contig 16154 bp, 15 predicted proteins | sample C1_top_MG_FD_204535 | JGI IMG/M metagenome (GOLD analysis project Ga0315268, IMG submission 204535) | Sediment microbial communities from Yellowstone Lake, YNP, Wyoming, USA - C1_top | ecosystem: Environmental > Aquatic > Freshwater > Lake > Sediment | place: USA: Wyoming | collected 2017-08-01
GAGTTCTGGTTTCTCGACAAATAGTGTCGCAAAAATTTCCCCTTCCAATAAGAACAAGCTTGTGAACTCCCAGGCCCTTATAAATAAGAAGAAGCCGCTGAATGAAATTAATAATATAGCGGGCGACAGCAATAAAGATTATTGCCAGCATCCAGCCAGTGAGAATGACGAAACGGGAGGAAAACCATTCGCGGCGCAGAAATATCATAAGAATAACGAGGGTTGTCCCTACGGTAACCGAAAATATAATTTTGAAAAACTCCCTCCAAAACGAGCGAGTCGATTTCAACGAATAGAGTCCTTCAAGGGCAAAAATCAATAAAAAAAACGGCGCCATGAGGAGCACAACCTTTAAATAAGTATTGAACGGAAAATCAAATAGGACAGGCTTTATCTCAATGATGCTTGGTGTGAAGCGAAACCAATAGGCAAGGATTGCTGCCGCGATTATCATCGCAAAATCGACCGGCACGAGAAGAATGGCAAAAAATAGTTCGGACTTCTTCATGATTTCTCTACGAATTACCCGCCCGCTTTGACTTCGCCGTGTCAATCTCGGTGAGTAATCGCAAATAATGATAATTTATCAGCGTTCTAAAAATTCCGAATGGTCAAAGCGAAGTCGGGCGTGGCGAATTCGCTTCGCTCTACGAATATACGAATGTACGAATTTTTTTACTTTCGTATATTCGTACTAAATTCGTAATTCGTAGAGTTAGTCGAGGCCTGTAAGCCGGATTCTGTTCCGCCCAAGTTTTTAGACTGACGATTTCGTCATTTTGAATCGCGCAGCGATTCAGTCCAAAAATCTGGGCGGAGATAATCATTTATCTAGTCCCGCCATCACTGGCGGACTCAAGCGTCTTCCTAACTCTGGCTTCTGAAGGTGTCCGACTGCATGCCTCATCAGACAGCAGTCGGACACCTCTATTTCAGAAGCCAGAGTTAGATTCAGACTTGCACCAGGCAGGGTTTGCCAAGGCACGACCGTTGCCGGCCGGCTCGATTTGTAGCTTTCGGAGTCAATTGAATTTCTTCGAAAACACCAAACCGCTTTTCACGTTTGACCAATGCTTCGCACTGGCTTGTATAGTCTCTGTGGCTCTCCGATGTTACGTCGGGGAACTCCGACTGAAACGTCGGAGCACTTTCCCTAAATACATCTTTCAATGTATCCGATGGGTATTACCCATTACCTGCTTCCACCAATGAATGCTACGCACTGGCGGGGTGTCCGGACTTTCCTCCAGATCCCGATTTCTGAAGGTGTCCGACCGCATTCTAGTGAGGCAGGCGGTCAGACACCTTGAAGCAGAAATCGGGATCCAGCGATTATCCAGCCTTAACTAACTGAACATATTATAACTCTTTTTTCTTTTTGTCAACAAGGGCCAAATCAAAAAAGAGGCTTATAAAAGCCTCATAAAAGACCTAAAACATCCGCGATTGGGCTCGGGTAGCCTCGTCCAAGGCCAAATTGGCAAGTCGGTCAGCTTCGGAATTCTTCGATCTGGGAATGTGGGAGAACTCCACTTCCTTGAAGTCAATTATGAGATTCCAAAGCAAAAGAAAAAGTTTTTGGATATTTTCTTCGATAACTTTGTACTTGCGGTTAAGTTGCTTTACGATCAGCTCGCTGTCAAGGTAGCAGTCAAGATTCAAATTTTTGCTTTTTGTCTTGCCGTAAATCAATTTGACTTTTTGTAAAGCGAAAATAAGAGCCTTGTATTCAGCCTCGTTGTTTGTCGCGTAGCCTATAAATTCCCGATAGGTTTTCTTTTTTCCGCCAGTTTCAAGAACAATCCCAATCGCCGAGGGGCCGGGATTGCCCCAGGCGGCGCCGTCCGTAAAAATGCGAATTTTATTCATAAAGTTTTTTGTTAAGGATTATGAATCTCTTCTAATATCAATTATATTCAGTTCTATTTTGTGATTTCCATTCCATTCATTGGAGCGCAGGTTATAGGAGACAGAAACTGCATCGCCTAAACTAAATTCAGAAATTCTTTCCCCGCCTTGGAAGAAAATGCCTTCAAAAATTTTTGCGCCCAGAGAGGATGAGGAAAAAATGAACTTCAGGTGTTTTTTCTCGTTTCCAACCAGGCCAAGCTCCTTGATTTTAAGATCCTTTGTTAGAAATATTGGCTCTTGATTTCCTTCTCCAAAGGGCTCGAATTTCTTGAGCTCCGAGACGATATCCCAGTCAATCTTTTCAGCCTCAATTTCTGCATCAATATGGACTTTCTTGCCCCAGCTCTTTTTATCATAATTCCTTTCTATGATTTTTAGCAACTCTTTTTTAAAGTTGCCCAAATTATCCTTTCTGATTTTTATGCCCATTGCCTGGGAATGGCCTCCGTATTTTTCAAGAAGATTGGGAATTTCGTCCACGGCTTCTATCAGATTGAACACATCAATGCTTCTTCCCGATCCTTCCACAATCTCTTTGTTTTCCCGAAGAATGAAAACAGGGCAATGATATTCTTCGGCAATTTTTCCAGCCACGACTCCCACGACCCCCAGCGGCCATTTTTTTCCGCTCCTTACGATCAATTTGTAGTTTTCGCTTTCAGAAAGAGTGGTTTTCACTTCTTCGTAAATTTCCTGGGTTATCTTTTGGCGCTGGCTGTTTTTACTCTCGAGTTCCAAAGCGGCAACCCTGGCTTTTACTGGATTTTTTTCCGTCAGGAGATTGAGCGTAAGATCGGCGTGATTCATTCTTCCAGCCGCATTGAGGCGGGGGCCAATTTGAAAAGCGATATTTTCCGCGCTTGGAGGATTGACCTCGCTTATGTTGAGCCGGGCGGTTTTTATTATTTCCTGAATGCCAATTCGCTTCGTTTTTTGAAGAACAATAAGCCCGAAATTGGCAAAAATCCTATTTTCGTCAATAAGCGGCACGCAATCGGCAATTGTTCCAATAGCCACCAGATCCAAAAGCCATTTCAGCTGCCCGGCCTTTTTCGGAATAATATTTTCCCAGACGGCTTGGCATACTTTGAATGTCACGCCAACGCCAGCCAGGCCCTGAAAGGGATATTTTTGCCCGGGTAATTTCGGATTAATAAGAATGCAATCCTCGGGCAGATTTTTTGGGACAGAATGATGGTCAATAACAATGACATCTATGTTTTGCCGGCGGGCGTACTTTATCTCCTCACTGTTTGAAATTCCGCAGTCAACAGTTATGAGAAGCTGGGTGCCGTATTCTCTCTTTATAAAGTCTATCGCCTGCGCATTCAAACCGTAGCCCTCCTTGTTGCGGTCAGGAATATACGTCGAAGGCTGAATTCCCAATTCCTCCAGAGATTCCTTCAGGACGACTGTTGAGGTAATCCCGTCTGCGTCGTAGTCGCCAAAAATTGTTACGGAATCTTTTTTTTCTGCCGCTTTTTTGATTCTTGCCGCCGCCTCCTGAACTCCCCATAGCTCGTCCGGGAAATAAAGATCTTCGTAGCACGCGCTTAAAAATCTTCTAATTTTCTCTTTAGAAAAAAAACCCCTTTGGAGAAGAAGTTGAAGGGTTACCGGATTTAGCGACAAAGGTTCAAGCTCCTTTGGAATCTCGAAAGAAGGCTTAATAATCCATTCCATAGCATTCTATTCTATTTATTTGGAGAGAATTCGCATTTTGGACACTTCAGCACGGCATTGTACTCGGCCCCTTCGGGTTTCGGGGTTACTTCCAAAATCATTTTTCCATTGCAGGCCGGACAGCTGAAGTTTCTCCCGGGAAGAGTTTTGGCTAGTCTTGGGGCGTCCCAGGCATAGGGATCAAAGCTTAATTTGAAACTACCCCCGCTTTTCATGAGGCTCTTTATTCTTTCGACGATTTCATTGACGGTGGCCGTTCCCTGGACAATAAACTCGCTTATGCTCAGCTCTTGCGCTTTTTTTCGGTCCTCTTCGCGCCCCAGATGAGAAAGAATAGCAATGGGAATGTCTTTAGTTTGTACGTTTTCTCGGAGAGTGTTAACCAGATGAAATCCATCCATACGAGGCATGATGATTCCGGTCATAATCACATCCGGGATTTCTTTTGTGGCGATGTCCACGCCTTCGACTCCGTCAATCCCGCTCAAAACATCAAATCCCTTTTGCTTGAAGACTTGAACATATGTTTCGCGGATCACATCATTGTCATCGACAATAAGAATTTTTGGCTTTTTATCTTCAATCATATTGTTTGTCAAGATTCGATCTTTTTATCTTTTAGGTCGAACCCTATAAATAAATTTTAGCATCGACTATCTGAAAGCCTCTTCCGTCATTATAGAACATCGCCGGATTTATATCAATTTCCGAAATATCAGGGTTTTCGGGGGCAATTTCCTGAAGGGCCAGAACAATCTTTGTGATTTCGCGCGCGTTGTAGGCTTTTTTCCCACGAAAACCTTTTAGAATGGGGAATATTTTGAGTTCTTGAAGTTTCCCTCTTACTTCTTTTTCCGCGAAGGGCGGAATCAAAATTACCCGGTCTTTTATAATTTCCGTAAAGGTTCCGCCCGTACCGACAATGACCACCGGCCCAAAGGTTGTGTCTCTTTTGAGGCCAATTATCATTTCTAAACCGGGTTTTGCCATTGGTTGAACAAGAATTCTTTTAGACCCAGCAACCCTTTTGATTTTTAGAAAAGCGGATTTTAATTCTTTTTCGTTTTGAATATTAAGGATCACCGCTTTTTTGTCCCAGCGGTGGATAATTTTGGGATCATCTGCCTTTAGAACACAGGGATAGTTGATTTTTTTTAGCTCCAGTTCGGAAAATTTTTCAAGGGATAGCGATTTTGTCAGATCAATCCCGTAACTTCCAAATATTTTTTCAGCTTCCTGCCAATAAAGCATTCCCCTTTTTTCTTTAATGGCTGACTGAATGATTGAGTTTATTTTCAGCTTCAGTCGAATTTCTTGTTGCGCCGCAATGCCAATTTTTTCGCCCTTTCGAAGATTATACTTCACTAATTTCTCAATCGCCAAAAGCGCTTCTTCCGGATTTTCAAAGTTGGCAATCCTGCTTTGAAGAAAATATTCAGCCGCTTTTTTCACTTTTACTCCTCCCATAAAGGAGGCAACCAGAGCTGGAAATTTGCTTTTGTAACTTTTGACAATTCTCGCGACTTTGTCCGGGTTAGTTTGGGATTGCGGCGTGAGGACTATCAAGATAGGATTCTGCGAATATTTTTTGGAAATAATTTTGAGGGTTTTTTCATATCGGTCCGGCGCTGCGTCTCCGATAATGTCAATAGGATTTTCCGTTGACGCGCTTGCGGGAAGATATTTTTTCAACTGGCTTTTCACCGCATCGGAAATTTGGAGCAGCTTCAAGATTTTAGAGTTTCCAATAAAATCCGAGGCCAGAACTCCCGGCCCGCCGGCGTTAGTAAAAACGATTACTTCACGTCTCCCGGGAATCTCATCGGAATTGAGATAAAGTATGAGATTTTGAAACTCTTCAATGGTTTTTGCTTCAATGATATTCAATTTTTCAAACACGGCTTCGGCAATCGCCCTGTCTTGAGCAAGCGATCCGGTGTGCGAAGTTATCGCTTTTTGCCCAGCTGAACTTTTTCCGGACTTGAGAACAATCACGGGCTTTTTGTTTTTTAGCTTGGCTACCGCCTCAATGAAGCGCGGCCCGTCTTTTATGTCTTCAAGATATAAGGCAATTGCTTCCGTATCTTTGTCTTTGGCAAGATAATCAATAATATCGCTCTCATCAAGAACTGTTTTGTTGCCGATTGAAATAACTTTGGAAAATCCGACGGCTAGATTTTCTGTCCAGTCAAGAAGCGCCACGGCCAGCGCGCCGGACTGTGAAACAATAGCCGTTTTCCCGGATTTGAATTTTCCGCTCGTAAAAGTGGCATTTAGTTTTTCGGACGGGTTTATGAATCCAAGACAATTCGGGCCGAGAATATTGAGTTTTTTCTTTTCGGCGAGGATTTTCAATTTTTTCTCCAGTTTTTGGCCTTCTTTTCCGGTTTCCTTAAAACCGGACGAAATTATCGCGTAATTTTCAATTTTGGGATTAGTATTTACTCCTTCTTCTATCACTTGATTTACTAACGGAGCAGGAATAGCAACCAAAACCAAATCAACTGGCTTTTTTAATTCGCTCAAATTCGCGTAGCACTTATTGGCTCCGATTTTCTTATATCTCGGGTTGATGCAATAAATTTTTCCCTTATATCCGCCGGAAATTATGTTTCGCAGCAAAATATTCCCCAATTTTTCCTTTTTGGGCGACGCGCCGACAATGGCGATGGATTTGGGATCGAAGAATTTATCGAGATTTTTCATGCCTTTCCTATATTATAGGCTATTTCCAAAACAAAAACCAGCCCTCCACGTTTTAAAAAGGGGGCGGAATATATTCCGTCCCCTTAGGGCAAACTTAATTGCGGGATTGTCATTGGATGGTGATCAGTTCCACTTGGCGGATTTCCTCCTTTATAACATCGAGGAAACGGATCCGACTTTTGCCGTATATCCTGTGGCCAGGGATGTTCTCAAGGATGAACAGATTCGGCTCATTGACCGGAAATTGGACGATCCCTCGCTGGCGATAATGGTTGGCACACCGTCAGCGAAGCGCAGGCCGCATTCCCCTGCGATCTTTCCGGCTAAAGGAGCATCTTCTTTCGGAATGCTGATCAGTACCCAGATAATATCCTCCCGATTAATGATGGCGATCCTGTAAAGTCCGTTGCGAACCGTTCCCGGAACGTAATGCTCATATTCCAAACGGGTGGAAAAAAGCCGAACACCCGGCCTGGGAGGAAGAAGCATTCCGATATAATGGACATTCCGGGGATCTCTCACAAATTCAGCGACATCATCTAGCGTCGCATCCTTAAAGAGCTCTTTGGTGGAATTTCCCATGTTGACCTCCTACCTCCAGATTTGCAAGACAGCATATAATATAACTTTATCACTAAGTTGTCAAGATCAGAATTTAACGCAATTTTTTTGAGAGTTCTATCTAAAGACCAATCTTGGCAAAAACATTATGTTTGTAAATTATGCTATCGCATAAATTACAAACTTTTGATTTCAGGCGAGGTTGAAATGTCTTCTAAGCTCTTGGTCGTCTTCTATCCCGGAAGCAGTTATAATTTTCATCTCTCTGTTTTTCAAACCGAGGAAATTCCGCAGGAGATCCGCTTCTCTCTGAAAGCTATAGGGACAAACCCACACGCTTTTCTGGAGCTGGAACAGCCTCAATTCCTTCAACTTCCCCCTCAAAACCTCGCGTTTGATTTTGTGCTTATCCTCAATGTCAAAAATCAGAATTCTCCACAATCGGTCCCATCTTTTGGGCTTCTCAATTTTCAAATCGTCTATCTGATACTTTCCCGCTTTGGCTTTGCCCTCTTTTGTGAGTGATATATAGAGCTGTTTGCCTTCATATTCCATATTTATCATTCCTTGCTGTTTGAGATAGTAAAAGGCGTTGTAAAACTTCCGCTTTTTGTATTGTTTCTTTTTTAGTTCATATCTGGCCCATTTGATGAGTTGGGGAAATATTCTGGCCGGAAAAGTCGGCGAGGCAATCGAAAGGGCAACAAAGCCCCCGCCGTACAAAAGACCCTTGAGAATTATTTTTACCGCGTCACCCTTTTTCATTTTTGGCTTTTACTGCGATGAGATTTTAATTGTCTGTTTCTTACCCTGTATTTTATATTTTAGCATAGTTTGTAAAAAATGCGATAGCATAATTTACAAACTTCACAAATATTGAGAGAAGTTGCTTACAATTTTTTCATCCCCCGCCGGAATTCGAGCGACGGGTTTTACTTCCCAACATCGAATGTTAGGAGAGATTAATCTTTCGAGATTTTTCATTTAAAGATTCATTTATAATGACTATTGATCTTTTTATGGCAACAAATGAATAAGCCCAAATAATTGGTAACCAAATTGGCATAATCCCAAATAGACTTCTCCTCTGAAAAATTTCTGCTCCCGTACTAACAAAGACCCATTCGAAAAAAGTTATTACGACGAAGCCAAATAAAAAATAAATATATTCTTTCGATTCGTATTTTACCAAAAAAAACACGACTGTAATCAATACATACACGGCAGCCAAAAGATAATCATTCTTAACAAAAGGAATAAGAATGATCATTAAAAGTACTGGAAAAGCATTGAGTAGAATTTTTACAAAATAATTTTTCACTTTGATAGTAGGCCTCTTGTTGTACCAATGTATTTTACTACGCTGGCACTGTTTCTAATTCCTATTCTCAAGCCTTTTTTAATGTCTTTCTCTTTGAGATATACTCCCAAAAATCCGCTAGCGAAGGCGTCGCCGGCGCCGGTGACGTCAACAGTTTTCACTTTTTTGATCGGAGAATAGAGTATTTTGTTGCCGTCACTTGCGTACGCGCCTTTCACGCCATTGGTCAGACAGACGATTTTAGGGCCAAGCTTGTGAAGAAATTTCATTAAAATTTTAACGTTTGTATTTTTCGCTTTTTCTTTCGCCGCGATTTCAACTGCTTCGTTTCGATTGAGAAAGATAATTTCAGAGTTTTTCAGCAGTCTTTTCAGATTTTTATATCCCTCCCGAATCATGCTGGTGCTAGGCGCGAGGATAAGTTTGGTATTATTTTTCTCAATATAATGCAGAATTTGATTAGCCTGCTTCGTCCAATCACCAGTGAGTGACGAAACAGAAAGCCACTTCGTTTTTACTTTTTTAAGGAAGCTTAAATCGATCTCGCCAGACGCTTTTTCATAAAATATTACCCGCTCACCCGTTTTTTGGTCCACGATTATCACGGAAACAGCCGCCTTGGCGGGGCCAAGCGGGGCTGATTTCAAGCCGAGTCTTTTTGTTCCTATTGATAAATTGGTGGCTACTCCGCCGACATTCTCAACAATACCTTTCACGCAAATTTTTTCTCCCAACTCGAAACCAAGCCAAACGGGCGCCAATTTGTCTTTAGGCGTTTTGAAAATTTTTCCCCGGTCAGTGAGGAGAAAAATGTCTTTAGTGATGGAGCCGATAGAGATTAAATCGTAAATCATATTTTTCCAAAGCTAAGCTTTCGGGTTCTCCTAAAGCTTAGCCTTTATTATAGCAAACTTTTTAACTTCATTTCCTTTAGCTTATCAACATTCATCATTTCACACAATGTCGGCGCGATGTTTCCCAGAACTCCTCCGGATTTCATTTTTTTGCCGCGGAGCTGGTGGGCGCCAAGAATGAACGGCACAGGATTTTTAGTGTGAAAGGTCATCGGGAGTTTCGCTTTTTCATCCCACATGCAGTCGGCATTGCCATGGTCGGCGCTGATCACGAGAGCGCCGCCTTGATTGCTGGTCTCTTTATAAAGTTTGGCAACGAATTGGTCGACTGCCTCAACCGCTTTCACGACCGCCTTCATATTTCCGGTATGCCCGACCATATCGGCATTGGCATAGTTCACCGCAATAAAATCATACTTATTTATTTTTACGAAATCTAATATTTTCTTAGTAATTTTTTCGGCCGACATCTCTGGTTTTTGAGCGTAGCTTTCAACTACCGGCGAAGGAATCATCAAGCGGTCTTCGCCGACAATGGGATCGGCGTAGCCCCCGTTCAAAAAATAGGTGACGTGAGCGAATTTTTCCGTTTCGGCGATATAGAGCTGGCGCATATTTTCGAGAGCTACAGGAAGCGTTCCATTAAGGGAGTTGCTGTAAAAAGCGGTGTGAACTGCGAGATCTGGTCCGAAATGGGTCATGGCGACAAAATAGAGATTTTTGAGACGCGGCGGCGGCAATTTTGTTTCCTTTGATTTTTCCAGAACAAAAAGTTTGGTGAACTGGCGGGCGCGGTCGGAGCGAAGATTGTAGAAAATAACGGCGTCATTGTTTTTGATTCGGCCGATCGGTTTTCTATTCTCTACTATCACCGAAGGCTTGATATATTCATCGGTGGTTTTGTTTTTATAATTGTATCGGATGGCGTCTTCGGAGTTTTGGAATCTTTCCCCCTTGGAATTTACCAGCAGGCCATAGGCGACTTCCAGGCGCTTCCAGTTCTTGGCCCGGTCCATGGCATAGAATCTCCCGACAAGCGTCGCGATTTTTCCGATCCCGATATCGTAAATTCTTTTTTTCCATTCCTTGATATGATCAATAGCGCTATTCGGATAAGAATCTCTTCCATCAGTGAAAAAATGAATGAAGACATTTTTCAGTCCGGAGCGCTTGGCCAAAAGAAGAAGGGCTTCGAGGTGATAGGGATTCATATGAGGACTATCTTCGTTTCCCAAAAGCCCCATCAAATGCAGATCCGAATTATTTTTCCTGACGTGAGAAACAGCGCCGAGAAATGCGGGGTTATGAAAAAAGGCTCCGGTATTGATGCTCTCGGAGATAACGCGCGAGTCCTGCTCGGCAACGCGGCCGGCGCCGATGTTCATATGTCCCGTTTCCGAACCGCTCGTTTGATTATTGTCAAGGCCAACATCTGTTCCCGAAGCCCCCAATTCGGTTGCTGGATACTTTTTCGACAAATAATCAAAGGCTGGCGTTTTGGCAAGGTATATAGCGTTGGTTTTATTTTTTGGACCCAATCCCCAACCATCGAGGATGGCGAGAATTGTTATTTTATTTGAGTTCATTTTCGATTTCCAACAAGCGATTATATTTCGCTGTTCGCTCACCTCGGCAGGGAGCGCCAAATTTCACAAACTGGGCGCCGACAGCGACAGCCAGATCGGCCACAAAATCGTCTTCTGTTTCGCCGCTTCGATGAGAAACAATGATTTTTATGCCGTTTTTTTGGCAATATTTCACGAATTCAATCGTTTCAGTGAGCGTCCCGATTTGATTGGGTTTCACAATCGCGGCGTTCAGAGCTGAAAATGACAAGGCCTTTTCGAGACGATTTCGATTAGTGGCCAAAAGGTCATCACCGATCACCAGGCATTTGTTTGACAATCTTTCATTTAATTTTTTCCAGCCCTCAAAATCACCCTCCATCAAGCCGTCTTCAATTGAAAATACTTTGTATTTGCTCACCCATTCCTGATAAAGGGAAATGAGCCTTTCTGTTTCAAGCGAGGTATTTTCCGGCTTGAGCGTGTAGCGATTTTCACTTTTGTCAAAAAAATTGGAAGCAGCCGCATCGATGCCCACCGATACCAAACCGCTGAAATTATAGCCGGCTTCTTTTATGGCTTCTCCGAGAAATTCAAAAGCTTCGCCCTGGCTGCCAAGCTTCGGCGCAAAGCCTCCCTCGTCGCCAACTCCGGTCGGGTATCCCGAATTTTCAAAAATAGCCTTGAGTTTGTGAAAGACTTCGCTGGCTACCTGCAATTTTTCAGAGAATGTTTTGAACTCACGGGGAATAATCTGAAATTCTTGAATGGAAAGCCCTGAATCAGAATGAGCCCCACCGTTTATAATATTGAAAAAAGCCGTCGGCAGAGTTCTTGGCTTTTTGAGCCCAAAAGTTTTGGCGATATATTCGTATAACTCAAGGCTTTCTAGCTTCGCCGCGGCTCTCGCCGAGGCAAGCGACACAGCCAGAATCGCATTGGCGCCAAGACCGGACTTATTCTCTGTTCCGTCAAGCTCAATAAGAAGCTTGTCGATTGACTTTTGATCAGCCGCGTCAAATCCTAAAAGAGCTTCGTTTATTCTTTTATCTATATTTTCGCAAGCCGTCAAAACTCCCATTCCGCCATAGCGCGCATCTTTATCGCGAAGTTCGAGCGCTTCATAACTTCCTGTCGAAGCGCCGGAGGGAACTGACGCTGAACCTAAAATTCCGCTTTCAAGGACAACGGTCGCTTTCACAGTCGGATTCCCGCGGGAATCAAGGATTTCGAGAGCCGAAATTTTTTTGATTGCATTCATATTATTAATACAAAATACTAAATACTATTCTCCAGTGCCTCTATCCCCGGCATTTTTTTCCCGCTTAAAAATTTGAGCATTGCTCCTCCGCCGGAGGAAATAAAATTAAATCTCCTTGCGCCTTTTTTCGAATCAATATACTCGACTGATTCACCGCCACCTGCGATCTTATACGCGTCCGCGCTCGTTATGGCATCGTAAACTGCGTCAGTTCCTTTGCAATAAGTTTTTTCTTCAAATTTTCCCATCGGCCCGTTCCAGACTATGAAAGAAGCAGCCGATATCGCCATTTTATATTTTTCAATGGTTTTCGGGCCGATATCGAAATTGCCTTCAGTGAAATCTTCTGGCAGAACGACATTTTGCGGGAAAGAGGTGTTTTTTTCCTTGGCTTCAACGGCAATTTTTCCGCCAACCAGAACTACATCATAAATTTTCGCTAGATTTTCAATTACCGGAAGCTTCGTTTCGATTTTCACTCCACCAATCACCGCCATAGCCGGTCTCTTGGGCGGATTGAGGGCTTTTGACAGTTCCTTGATTTCCTTTTCCATCAAAAGCCCCGCGCATGACGGCTTGAAGCGGGGAATTTGGGCGACTGTGGCATGGGCCCGATGAGACGCGCTAAAAGCATCGTTGACAAATACGCCGAAATGATGGCAAATTTCAACCGCGAATTGCTCATCATTTTTTTCTTCTTCGGGATGGAAACGGATATTTTCTGCAAGAGCTACTTCTCCATCGCGAAGATTGCGAGTCATTTCATCGCCTTCCAGACTTTTTATGTTACTGATGAATTTTATTTCTTTTTTGAGAAGTTTTGACAATTTTTCAGCAACTGGTTTCAAGGAAAATTCCGGCATAATTTTTCCATCAGGTCTCCCTAGATGGCTCAAGAGAACAATTTTTGATCGGGACTGCTTCAAAATATATTCAATCGTTGGAAGAGTCAATTCGATTCTCCAGTCATACTGAATAATCCCATTTTTAATCGGAACATTATAGTCAACACGAACAAGAACTCTTTTATTTTTGAAATCGATATCTCGTAAATATTTCATGAATTTCTCTACGAATTACGAATACGCTTCGCTCTACGAATATACGAATGTACGAATGGTATAAATTTATTCGTATATTCGTACGAAATTCGTAATTCGTAGACACTAGCCCATTCCCAATATCCCAATCACAAGCCCTATCCCAGCGGCCACTCCTGTCAAAATCCAGGCTCGCATGGTCACTTTTGTTTCCGGCCAGCCAATAGCTTCAAGGTGATGATGAATCGGCGTGGAGAGAAATATTTTTCTGCCAAAAATCTTTTTTGACAAGAGCTGGATTAGCACAGAAAGCGATTCAATGACATAAACAAAACAAACTATTGGAAGAATAAGAACTGAATTCGTCATAAGAGCCACAACAGCCAGCGTTGCCCCCAGCGAGACAGCGCCGGTATCGCCCATAAAAAATCGGGCTGGATGAATATTGAACCACAGAAAAGCCAGAAGTGCCCCGCAAATGGCAGCGCAAAAAGCGGCTAAGTCAATTTTGCTTTGCACGAAGGCGAAAGCGCCGAACACGGCGAAGGCAATGACTAGAATTCCGCCGTTGAGACCGTCCAGCCCGTCGGTTTCATTTGACGAAATGGCCATCGCCAAAACAACAAAAATGAAAAAGGGAATATACCACCAACCGATTTGAAAATCGCCCACTCCGGGAATATGAATGAAGTCATGTCCCAATTTGTAAAAAAACCAGAGTGATCCGGCAATAGCGATGATAAACAGCCAGCCGAAGCGGTATAAAAATCTCACCCCTCCCCCCCTATTCGTCCCCCATCCGCGGACGCTCATAAAATCGTCGAAAGCCCCCACAATAGCTGTCGTTCCAAGGGCAAAAAGGGGAAGCCAGGTTTGCGAACGACTCAAAAAGTCAAGTCTTCTTATGATTTTCGCGCTAAAAAAAGGTGTTACATAATGAAGCGCGAAAGCCATAAAAAGGACCGTAGCCCAGACAAGAGCTCCTCCCATAGATGGAGTCCCGCCTTTGCTCTTGTGGAGACTGTGGTATATCGGCACTTTCTGGCCGTCGGCCGAAGTCTTTTTGATGCGGACGCCAATTTTATATTTATAAAGAAATTTGGTGAGAAGCGGCGTCCAAAGCATAGCCAAAACAAAAGCCGTCGTACCCAAAATCCAAATTTTGAGAGCGGCCATCGCGGCAGGAATAGTTGTAAAGTCGGCAAAATGCATAATTAATGAAAAATGTAAATATCAAAAGTAAAAATGACAATTAGAAATGCAAAATGTCTTGAGCGCTAAAATCATTTTGACATTAAAAAATTTTTATATTTTGCACTGTCATTTTCCATTTTGATTTTTTAATTTTCAATTTTTATCACTTCCATTCATAATTATCAAACGTCCAGTTGATAAGGCTGCTCATATCTTCCCAGCGATTGTTGTCGTTTAAGATCACTGCCACAATCTTGTGTTTTCCGGTTTGCGGATCAGCAGCGGCCAAAAGAAGAGATTTTCCGGCATTATATGTGAACCCTGTTTTCCCACCCAGACAATTCGGAATCTGTCCGAGAAGCAAATCCGTGTTTTTCAGGCGATGCGAATATTTTCCGTCGCAGGAGCCGATCTCAATCTCCGGCATTTTCATAACCTTCCAAATCAGATCATATCGCATCGAATAGGCGGCAATTCGAGCAATATCATAAGCAGAGGAATAACAATTGTCTTCATCAAGCCCCGATGGATTGCAGAAATTAGAATCCCCGAGATTCAATTCTTTGGCTTTTTCGTTCATAAGTTCGGCAAAACCCTTTTGGGATCCGGCAATGTGTTTGCTTAGCGCAACAGCCGCATCGTTGGCGCTATTGAGAAGCATCGCCATAAGAAGATCCTTTACGGTCACTTTTTCTCCTTCGTGCAGTCTTTCGTCAACGCAATATCCGCTTCTCGGACAGCCCACTTTTGTCCCATCAGCCAGAATTGCTTCTTCGTCAATGGCGGCTTGCTCATCAAGATTTTTCACTTTATCCATCACCATAACAGCTGTCATCATTTTTGTAAGCGAGGCGATCGGCATTCTGTTTCTCCCGTTATCGTAATGAAGAATTGTTCCCGAATCAACATCTAGGACGACAGAGGAGCCCGCGAAAATCTTCGTGTTATAAAATGTTTTTTTTCTTTGAGGAAGAAGCCCCGATCCTCCATAGCTTTCGCTGTTTGCCGGCTTCGCTTTTTCGAGGCTCCCTTTGAGACTTGACTTGCCAGGAGAAGACGAATCAGATCTTTCTTTTTCAATTGAAACGCCCTCGACACGGTTCGGCGCGCCGGTTTTCTCAAGCAGTCCCAGCCCGGGAATAAAAAAGTATTGAAAAGGCAGAGAAAAAATGATTAACACCGCTGCTAAAGTATTCATAACTCCTATTCTGATGATTGGTTTACCCCGCACCAAATCTCTGATAAATATAATTTGCGGCAAGATTACCGCTATCAGTTCGTTTAATTAAGATTTGGTGCGGGGTTTATATTTAATAGTTCGCTCACTTTTTCGTTTTTTGACAAATTTTCCCAGTCCGGCAAATCTTTCACGTTCCGGACGCCAAGATTTCTCAAAAATTCAAACGATATTTCATAAAGGTATCCACGTATATCCGCTGTTTCCCTACGCTCGACGAGTCCTCGCACCAAGAGGCTGCGAAGAACATAACTGCAGTTGACTCCTCGGACAGCTTCAATTTGCGCTCTTGTTATCGGCCCGCGATAAGCAACTATGGAAATAGTTTCGATGGCCGGCCGGGAGAGATCGGCATTCAATTCGCCGCTAACGAGCTGATTGACATGACTTGCGTTCTCCGGGCTGGTGGCAAGCTGATAGGATTCGCCCTTCGAAACTATTCGAAGGCCCCGGTTGCCCTGATATTCCCCTTCTAATTCTCTGATGGCTGCCCCTACCTCATTCTTGGAAATTCCGCAGATTTTGGCAAGTTTTTGCGCCCCTATCGGTTCACCGGAAACGAAAAGAAGGCTTTCAATGGCTGACTTTAGTTTATCTTTTTCCATTTTGCTTTTTCCTAATTTTGGAGATTAGTAATTTAGTGTTTTCTTATTTTTATTTCTTCGAACAATTTGCTTTGCTCAACGCTTATCAGTCTCTGTTTCACAAGCTCAAGAAGCGCCAAAAAACTGACAATCACTTCAATTTTATCTTTTGCCTTGTCCTGAATTTGAGAAAAAGACAACTCAACCTTTTTTTTGAGGCTTTCTTCAAGTTCGATA
>Ga0315268_10003963_pt1 | contig 16153 bp, 21 predicted proteins | sample C1_top_MG_FD_204535 | JGI IMG/M metagenome (GOLD analysis project Ga0315268, IMG submission 204535) | Sediment microbial communities from Yellowstone Lake, YNP, Wyoming, USA - C1_top | ecosystem: Environmental > Aquatic > Freshwater > Lake > Sediment | place: USA: Wyoming | collected 2017-08-01
TCGAGCTTCCACTCCGGATGGAAGCAATGCGCCAGGCCTTCCTTGCCGTCGATCACGTGCTCCGGCCCGGTGTAGCCCTGGTCGGCCAGCAGCGCGGCAAAGACGCCGCTCTGCACCGCCATCGGGTCCACCGTGTTCTTCATCATCGTCAGCTTGCCGGCCGTCACCGCGCCCAGCGTGCAACGCGCCGACGCCGCGATGCCGATCGCGTGCTGCATCTTTTCGGCCGTGAGTTTCAGCATCCTCCCGGCTACGATCGGCGAGACAAAGGCCGTCAGCGTCGCATGATGCCAGCCGCGCTCGCGGATGCCCGGCACCGCCGCTTCACACAGGCGGCATTCGAATTCGTGTCCCAGCGCGATGCCGACGATCAGCTCCTCGCCACCCGATCCTTCGCGCTCGCAGCAGCTCAGCGCCGCCGGGATGAGGTCGGAGGGATGCGACGGGTCCTGCTTCCAGTAGATGTCGTTGTAATCCATGCACCGCACCATCAGTGCATTCGCCAGGGTCGCGGAAACCACGTCCACCTTCTTGCCCGTTCCGATCACCGTCGCCGGGCCGCGCCCCGCGATCTCGTCGAGGACTTCGAGTGCGATCCGCACGTCGTGTTGCTGGTAGCCGCCCAGCGCGCAGCCAAGAGAATCCAGCAGGTAGCGCTTGGTCTCGTGGACCGCCTTCTCCGAGAGATCGGAGAACTTCAGTCCCGCCGCCCACTGCGACATCCGTGCCGTAACCGTTTGCGTTGCCGGCTTCGCCGCGCTTTCCAGAGTCGTTGCCATTATGTTTCTCCCCTCAACGGTCAACGCCGCTCGCGTTCAGAACTTCAGGTTCTTGTAGGGCAGGTAAGCCATGAAATCCGCGTGGTGGACGATCAATGCTTCCGTCGTCCGCTTCACCAGGTCCCCTTCGCCGGCGTGGGCGGCGATGATGTGGCACACCGCGTCGGGCAATCCGCATTCGATCGCCAGGGCAACCCCCGTGAAGGGATGCCGCAGCAACTCTCCGCGCGCGCTCTGCGCGGCCTGGCCGTTACGCTTTTCGTATTCCAGCAGCTTGCCGACGTCGGCCAGGATCGCTCCCGCGATCACCGTATCGAGATCGATCTTCAGGGCGCTGCCGAGGAACTCCTTCATGCTTTCGGCGGCCCGACGCGCGATGTGGACCACGCAGCGCTTGTGCTCCATGAACGTCGTCGGACAGTTCGGCACCAGCAGCGTGAACGGGATCTGCCGCAGGTCCTCGGGAGTCAGCGGGCTCAGTTCGAGTGCGCGCTCCCAGCAATGCGTCACTTTGTCGCGCAGCCGGCGGTCTTCGATCCAGCCGAGTTCGGGCCACAGCGCCAGGACCTGTTTGCGGAGGGTGGGATTTTCGGTAAGCATTTCGGACATAGCTCGATGGTCCTCAATAGAGGAAGAGTGTCGTCTGGATCGACGGCACGAAAAGCGACCCTGTCGGCCGCCTCGGAGGTAACCAGTGATTCAATCAGAATGGCCGTGCCGATGAGGTGACGGATGTCATAGGCGCGGGTGACGTGCTACCAATTTTCGCCCAAACGCGCTTCTCAAATGGAACATTCAACAAGGCTTATCGGATTGGGTCTCAACGGCGAAGTTCGGCGATGTCGGCCAGGCTCGAATAGTCGAGGCGAGGCAAGACCGCGACCCCTTCCAGCTGGATCTGCGGGCTGAGGTAGCTCTCGCGGACCGGCTCTTCCTTGATCAGATCGGTCGTCAGGTACTTCTTGTTGTCATCGGCAAAGACCGTGACCACCGTCGCGTCATCGCCAAGATCGTCTTGCGTCATGACCGCCGCCAGGAAGTTACAGCCCGACGAGATTCCCACGCCCAGGCCCAGTTCGCTCGCGAACCGTTGCGCCATCAGGATCGAATCGCCATCGGAGACCTTGATCGGCGCGTCCAGGCGCTCCAATTCGACCAGCGCCGGGATGAATTCATCCGAGATCCCCTGTATGCGGTGGTGGCCCACCTTGCATCCCGTCGAAAGTGTCGGCGACTCCGCCGGCTCGACCGGGTGGACTTTCACTGCCGGGTTGTTCTTCTTCAGGAAGGTTCCCACCCCCATCACCGTTCCACCGGTGCCGACCCCGGCGACGAATGCATCCACGCCGAAGCCCTGCTTGCGCAGCTGCATCCATATTTCCGGTCCGGTACACAATTCGTGAGCCTCGGAATTCGCAAGGTTGGAGAACTGTTGCGGCAGGAACACGTTCCCACCCGCGGCCAGCTCCTCGCTGCGCGCGATGCTTCCCAGGAAGCCGCCTTCCTCTTTGCTGACCAGCACGATGCGCGCCCCGAAACTCCGAATCAGCTCCACCCGTTCCCGGCTCATCCAGTTCGGCATGTAGATCGTCACCGGGTGTCCGAGCGCACGCCCGATGGCCGCAAACGAGATGCCGGTATTGCCGCTCGTCGCCTCGGCGATCCTCACCCCTGGGCGGATCTTCTCCTGCGCGTAGGCCTTCCGCAGGATGTGCAGCGCCATGCGGTCCTTGATGCTCCCCGTCATGTTCATCTGCTCGCACTTGGCGTAGACCGTGCGGCGTTTGCCGCGATAGGTGTATGCGATGCGGAACAGCGGGGTATTCCCGATCACGGGAGCCAGATCGGCGAATTTCTCTTCCACCGCCAGGGGAAGAGCTTCATGCGCATGGAAATCATTGCGGTACATACAAAGATGGTACTGGCCGCCCAGCTTCCAGCCCATGAAAAATGACCGGAGCAGTTGTGATTTGGGTCACAATCTATCGGCGCAGTTTGCGCATCGTGATTTCCGCTCCGTGGTGGGCGAATCTCACCTCATCCATCAGGGAACGTATGAGGTGGACGCCCCGCCCCGAATGGCGCTCCAGTCCTTCGTCGGAGCGCGGGTCCGGCACCCGCTCCGGATCGAACCCCGTCCCCGGATCGCGGATCACGATCGAGAGCCCGTGATCGTCCGCCGTCACCCGGCAGTGGATCTGCTGGGCCGCGTCGTCTCCGCAACCGTGCAGCCGGGCATTGGCGAGCGCCTCTTCCAGCGAAAGATCGATTTCCATCTCCGCCGCGCTCATTCCCTGCTGCACGGCAAACGTCATCACCGCCGTGTGCACTTCGCGGCAGTCCTCAACCGTCGCCGGGAACCGGAACTCCAGTTCTCCCGCCCCCGATCCTCGCGAAGGTGAACCCGCCGCCAATGAACGCTCCGATCCATGCTGCGCCAGCCAATGAGCGCAACATCCTACATCGCGCGCGCCAACCCCGCTAGCTCCAAGCAACCGGCCACTCCGGGGTGGCCCACTTAAGCCCACCTTTGGCTTAGAGTGCGGCTGTTGACTTTGCTTTTGCTGTGTTTTCTGCCCTCCGGCGCGCAGTAAGCGTATTTAGATTTAGAAGCGAGGGTTTTGCCGTTGCCGTTGCCTTGTCATCCTGAGCGCCTTCTTCCTGGCGCGTGAGGACCTATGCACTGTTCTCTCGACTTGTCATGGTGAGCGGAGCGCCGCCCAAGGAAGCTTGCCGGTTATCCAACCGAACTTCCGAAGCGGCACCGAACCGTGTCAGCCACGAAACCTCCGGCGCGCAGTAGGCGTATTTAGATTTAGAAGCGAGGGTTTTGCCGTTGCCGTTGCCTTGTCATCCTGAGCGCCTTCTTCCTGGCGCGTGAGGACCTATGTATTTTGGATTCTCTTTCGGACCATCGCCGCTTGCTCGATGCATCGCCATGGAAGCTCCAGTCGACGTCATTGGCCCACTCAACGCGGAGTTCGTGGAGGGGAGCGGTTACTCACTTAGACAGCAGAACAAAATGCATGACGATTGAACAAAGCTGGAGTTAGCTTCCGAAGATGCGAAACCTCGATTGAATTCAAGAGCTATACTTTCCGAACGAACTGCCCCACACAAGCCAAAGGAATGTTCAGTCTCATGACATGCTTTCCAAAGTGTCTCGACACATCCTTTACACTCCCGGCGCGAGCGTAGCGAGCGCGGGGAGTGTAGGTCGAGATGCCCTGGAAGACTGAAGACTATGGATGTCAGAGAGCAGCGGGCGAGGTTCGTTAGTTGTCGATCAGGCTACTCGCTGCTGCCAAAATCACTGCCCTTTCTTCCCCGCCGCTGGTATGTTGCGAGATCATGCTGACTCTTAATGCAATCTTGCGAAATGAAGGTATAGACCCTTTAGGCGTGCGACTCGTGCGCCATCAGGACAACCGCTCTTCCCTAAACTGCACCCCCTACAATTTATGGAGGGCTGCCGATGGACGCCTTGAACTCTACCAACGAATCCAGCGGCGGCAAGTTTTCGCGGTCGGCGATTTCCTTGCGAGTTTCGCCGCCACCCCAACGGATGAAACTCTTTTTATCGGTTTCTATCGAGTAACTGGCTTGGGAGTCGCACCAGAGGGAACAATTGATCCAATCGCACATATAGATCAGGCCGGATTACATCTTTATGAAATTGAACACGACGACAGAATGTCTGAACTCGTTGGTCAGCTAGTCATCGATTGGGGCAAGGGTTTTAGAGCGTGGGTGCAACGAGCGGACTCACAGGACAAACGAGTCCTTGAAATTCGCAAGGATCGACAGGAACAGCCATTCCCCGGATTCGCTTATTTCAACTGGGACCTTGACGAGATTGCAGCAATCCCTCTCGGGTGGCAGGAGGTATTACGAGCCGTCAAAGGCGTGTACCTGTTAACGTGCATTGAAAGTGGCAAGCAGTACGTAGGATCAGCGAAGGGCGAGCAGAATCTTTGGGGACGCTTCCTTGAGTATGCGGCGACTGGGCACGGCGGAAATGTTGAGTTGCGTCGCCGTGGCAAGGGACGGTACAGAGTATCGGTTCTTGAAGTCGTTAATTCCGATGCAGGCATTGAGCGCGTGGAAGAAGCGTGGAAGCAGAAGCTCATGTCCAGAACATTCGGACTAAACAGGAATTAAGGATGGACACACGAACGGACGCGGTGGGTCGAGCCTTCGCAGGTAGTCAACGCCAAATTCAAACGTACGTTAACGAGAAACCCAGCGATCTCTCCCTTGCAATCGCTGGAGCCTTCAGCGGCAAACTTGAAGTGCCAGAAATAGAGTGGGTCTCGCCCTTAGCAAGCGATCTCTACACCGAATACCGAGACGCTGATTTCTTGAAAGTAACAGGGCTGGAGCATCTCACTCCGGCACTTCGTTCGTTCTGGCCTCGCGGAGGCCCCTGTTGGGATGCACTTGCCCGGATTCCGAATGGCTGCGTGCTTATTGAAGCCAAAAGCCACATTCCTGAGATATACGGCGGAGGCTGCGGTGCTTCGGAAAAAAGCAGGCAGCAGATCACGACTGCTCTCTCGGCCACAAAGGCTTGGCTTGCGGTTCCCGATTCAGCAGAGTGGACGGGTAGGCTGTACCAATCGGCGAACCGCTTCGCGACACTGTATTTTCTACGTGAGATTGCCCGAGTCCGTGCGTTCTTAGTCAACGTTTATTTCATCCAAGACCCACGAACTCCAACCACTCGCCAGCAATGGGAAGTCGCATTAGAACAGGTCAACGTGGAGCTAGGAATTCGTTCGCCCGTACCCTCTACCACATCCATTTTTCTGACCGTGTAGCGAGAAAAGAATGCCGGGTGCCCCACGTTCGCCTTCGGTTGGCTAACGTGGGTTTACAGATGCCTCATACGTTGCGCGGCAGTAAGTCGGATCGCGACCCGAAGTCCAGTCCTGGAATTTCTACTTGGGAAAAATCAGGTGATCACAACGCTTGTCTCTTCCCTACGCCCTAAGCGCTAAGCTCTTGGCAACGGAACCGTGAACTCGCCCCTAAGCTGTCAATCCCCCCAATCCTTCCTTTTCCTCCCAACCCCCACAAACAACGGCAGATATAAATCTTCATTTCATGTCCGGTTCACCCCATCGGATTTCATATAATAAAAGTAGAGGGAAAACATTCAGCCGCCCACCAGGCGGCTGTTTCCATCAGCACTCGGAAATCTCCGCGCAACTCCTTTGTTATCGCGTTTTTGCGAGTAATCTCTGTGGAATCAAAATTTTACAAACCGGCAAATTCGTAACTCCTTTGTTATCGAGTTTTTACGTGATTCAGGGGGAGGGGGTGGGGTGACAACTTCGCCAACTCCAAAGTGGCCGTGCACTTCAGTTCGGCCCTCAAGCAGTTTGCGTGCGAACGTCCATGACTAAGGATTGCGGTGGGAATTCGTGGCAGAAAGGAAAATCAGGCAAGAAATGGCTCCTCAGGTAGGACTCGAATCAACAAATCAACGTAGTTTCAACAACATGCAGGGACACGGATGACACCCAAGACCATGAAAAGCAGTCCTAAACAGACAAACGGAGCGCAGATGGAGCGCAAGTGGGGGCGGATCGGAATGTAGGTTGATTGCCATCGTTCGTGGAATCAAACTCGCTCAACCGCGCGGCTATGCAGAGGCTTCGCATGTTGCCTGTATCGGAAAAACGCGGCTGGAAGGACTGGGAACTGAAGGGCGGCGGTCATCCTCGACGGCGACTGGATGTTCGTTACGAGAAACAGCATCGACTTCCGTGGCACGCAACGCCTTTCACGCTATCTCATACGGGGCTGTTTGCGAGACTTGCGATTAACACATACAACCCTTAATATATTTAAGGGTTACGTATGAAACGTGAAAGCGATAATCTTCGAGGCTTCCTTCACTCGCACCCGGTCTTTACCGGGCTGGAATTCGCTAGTTTCCTGAATTCGCGAGGGTCTTCCAATCCCAGAACCCGCGAAGCGCTGTTGCGGTATCACCGCGAGCGAGGAACCATTCTGCAAGTACGCCGCGGATTGTACTACTCGGTTCCTCCGGGCACGAAGCCCGAACAGGTTCCGGTCGATTCCTATCTTGTTGCTGCCAAGTTGGCACCCGATGCAGTGCTGGCCTATCACACTGCACTGGAGGTTCATGGGAGGAGCTACTCTGTGCAGGATCAGCTCGTTTATCTCACGACCAAGTACCCCAGCGGTCGCACCTTCAAGTTCAAGGGAACCACGTACCGCGCAATCAACCCTCCGACAAAGCTGGGTGGGGAACAACCCGGCGTGGAGTCTGTTGATCGCGCTGGACAGCAGGTTCAAGTGACCAGTTTGGAGCGCACCGTGGTTGATGTCCTTGACCGGACGCGATTGAGCGGCGGATGGGAAGAGGTGTGGCGATCACTCGAAACTATCCCTTACCTCGACCTGGAGCAAGTCGTGCAGTACGCGCTTTTGCTCAAGAACAGCACGACGGTTGCGAGAGTGGGGTTCTTCCTATCGCAATATCGAGAGGCGCTCTCGGTGGAGGATAACCTGCTTGAGCGCCTGCGCCAAAACCGTCCGAAGAATCCGAAGTACCTGACAAACGATGAACCAAGATCCGGGCGTCTCCTCCCGGAGTGGAATCTTGTCGTACCTGAACAAGTCCTCAAGAAGACATGGGATGAGCTGGCATGATTGTTTCCAGAGAAACACTGCTCAAAGAGGCTGGGGCGAGTGGCTATCGTCCAGAGATTCTTGAGAAGGTCTTGCACCTGCTGCGGCTTCTGGAAGCCATCCGCCGCCACCCGTATTTGAAGGACCGCCTGGTATTGAAGGGAGGGACGGCACTCAACCTCTTTGAGTTCGATGTGCCTCGCCTGTCTGTCGATATCGACCTGAACTATATAGGCGCTGTAGACGTTGAGGTCATGAAGGCGGAGCGTCCAAAGGTTGAACAGGCGCTCAGCGACGTTTGCAACCGCTCGGAACTGACGGTGGAGCGGCGCGCCAAGGAACACGCCGGGGGCAAGTGGCAACTCCGATATGCCAGCGCGCTCGGTGGCGGCGGCAACCTGCAAGTCGATATCAATTTCATGCTGCGGCTGCCGCTATGGCCGGTGGTGATTCGCAACTCCAAGGAGATCGGGCCGTTCCGGGCAATGCAGGTTCCGCTGCTCGACATCAACGAACTCGCGGCGGCAAAACTGGCGGCGCTGCTTGCTCGGCACACGGCCAGAGACCTTTTCGATGCTCACCAACTGCTAACCAGAGTGCCTCTCGACGATGCCAAACTGAGGCTCGCATTCGTGGTCTACGGGGGGATGAATATCGAGGACTGGCGAAAGGTCTCCATCGAGCACGTTGCCTTTGACCCGGAAGAGCTTAAGCAGAATCTCATTCCAGTGCTTCGCAGTGAGGCCGTAGCGATGTTCGAAGATGGGCGCGAGTGGGCCGAACGTCTGGTGTGGGAGACGCAGGAGAACTTAGCCAGAGTTCTGCCATTTAACACCGGAGAACGGGAATTTCTCGAAGCGTTATTGGAGAGAGCCGAAATCCTCCCCGAACAGATCACGGGCGATTCCGCGATGATCGAAACGATCAAGAATCAGCCGATGCTTCGCTGGAAAGCGCTGAACGTAAGGCAATTCCGGAAACTCTAGGCGCAGACTCAATACTGCGACACTCAGCCATCGGGGCAATGAGCCAAAGGTTGGTGGCTTCGATGAGGCCCGCCTGATCGCCGCCGCGCCGGATTTAGCTTCAATGAGGCCGCGATGAATTCATCGCGGAAACGTGCCTGATGCGGTTTTGCCCGCGAAGTTGACGTTCAGCGTGTTCGGCAGTCTTTCCGCGCAGAGTGATCAAGCGAAGGCGAATCATGGTCATCCGCGCTAGGGTGCATTCAATCGGGAAAGCTTTTCAACACAATTAACACCGTCGTCGTTTCCCGTGTGGACGCCTCAAAAGTAAGCGTCAGTTGATAGCTGTCGTGTCCGTCGAATTTGGCAAGACTCAGATCAGAATCAGCCTGCCGCACTAGGGTGTACCCGGCAGGGATATGATTTCGAAAGAACTTCATCGCGGCATCGCGTCCGCCTGCGAACTGGTAGGCCCATATCTCCTGCACTGCGTTCGCGTCTTTTCGAGGCGCGTCGGTCCGTATGAGTTCGGCATCGCCCGACCAGTTCGCCTGCAACCATTGCGCCTCGCGTGGGAACGACGAGTGCCCGCCCCCGCTGCAAGAGCAGAAAGAGAGCGCCAGGAGAAGCGCGGCGAGAAGCGTTCTGGCTGGCACAGCGATCAAGCTCGCTTTCGGCTGAGGTCGCCCATTACGAATCGCTCGTCAATGTGCGTAACGATTTCGTCCCGCACCCGGCGAAAAACCGCGAGACGTTCCTCGTGCGAGCCAACCGCCTCGGCTGGATCTTCAAAACTCCAGTGGAGAAACTCCCACGTACCAGGGAAGATGGGGCAGCGCTCCTTGGCGTTATCGCAGACGGTCACGACATATGGAACATGCTGACCGAGAAGAGTGATGACATCCTTTGATTCTTGACTTGAGATATCGATCCCGACTTCGCGCATGGCTTCGACCGCGAGAGGGTTCAGGCCTTTGGGGGCGATGCCGGCGCTGAGCGCCTCGAAGCGTTCGCCAGCCACGTGGCGCAAATAGCCTTCGGCCATTTGGCTGCGGGCGGAATTGCCCGTGCAGAGGAACAGGACTTTCGGCTTCATCGCTTATCTCCACTCGAAGTCACGCGGGGCTGTGCCCGGCGTCACAGTATTTATTCTAGCATACATGTACACGTGTATAGGCATAGATGGAAGAGCTGGTAGAATCAAGCCGGGAGTTTTCAATGAAGCAATTAGAGCAGTTGTTCAAGGGATTGGCGGATCAGACACGGCTTCGGATTCTTAACTTGCTGATTCACGGCGAGTTGTGCGTTTGCGATATCCAGTACGTGCTGGAGTCGTCGCAGGCCAACGTCTCCCGTCACCTCACGTATCTGAAAAACTCCGGCCTGGTGCTTGATCGCCGGGATGGGGTGCGGATGTACTACAGGCTCGCGCAACCGTCCGAGGGTATCCACAAGCACTTATTCGGCTTTCTGCGTGAGGCTTTCCAGTCGTCGGAAGTTCTCGAAGAGGACGCTCGCAAGCTCAAGAAGGCCATCGAAACCGGCTCCTGCACCGCCAGCGAATGGAAGCCCTTCTCCGCGCTGGGCCGGGCACGTGCGATGAACACGCAGAGAGCGTAGAGGAACAGATGAAGAACACAGTTGCGTCGCGTCTTAGCTTTCTGGATCGTTATCTCACCGCCTGGATCTTTGCCGCCATGGCCGTCGGTGTCATTGCCGGTTGGCTGACACCGGGTATCGTACCGTTTCTCAACAAGTTCAGTGTGGGTACCACGTCGATCCCGATTGCGGTCGGGCTGATCGTGATGATGTATCCGCCGTTCACCAAGGTTCGCTATGACGAACTCGGCGAGGTCTTCCGCAACAAGCGCATTCTGGCGCTTTCGCTGGTTCAGAACTGGGTAATCGGCCCCATCCTGATGTTCGTGCTGGCCATCGTCTTCCTGCGCGGCTATCCGGAATACATGGCCGGACTCATCATGATTGGACTGGCCCGTTGCATCGCCATGGTGATCGTCTGGAACGAACTGGCCAAGGGCGATACCGAGTATGCTGCCGGGTTGGTCGCATTCAACTCGCTGTTCCAGGTCTTCCTCTATTCCGTTTACGCATGGATCTTCATCACCGTTCTGCCCCCACTGTTTGGCCTGCACGGCACAGTGGTCAACATCTCGATCGGCCAGATCGCCAAGAGCGTATTCATCTACCTCGGCGTTCCGTTCCTTGCTGGCTTCCTGACCCGTACCGTGCTGGTCCGCGCCAAGGGCCGCGAATGGTACGACCATAATTTTGTTCCGCGCGTCAGCCCCTTGACCTTGATTGCTTTGCTGTTCACGATTGTGGTGATGTTCTCGCTAAAGGGTGAGTACATTGTGCGGTTGCCCCTGGATGTCGTCCGCATCGCCATTCCGCTGTTGATCTATTTCGTCCTGATGTTCCTGGTGTCGTTCTACATGGGCAGGAAGCTCGGAGCAGATTATTCGAAGACGGCGACGCTGTCCTTCACGGCCGCTTCGAACAACTTCGAGCTGGCAATCGCGGTGGCTGTGGCGGTATTTGGGATCAACTCGGGAGCGGCCTTTGCCGCTGTGATTGGTCCATTGGTTGAGGTTCCCGTAATGATCGCTCTTGTTAATGTTTCATTATTCTTCCAGCGCCGCTACTTCGGTGAAGCCGTCAAAGTAACGCAGGCGGAGCAAGTGTGCCGATAGAAATGGTGGAACTGCAGATGGCAACCGCTGCTCCTAGTCCAGCGCTGAAGCCCTCCCCCAGGCCGACCTTGCTGAAGTTGTGCGGGGCGGCTCTCTACGTCGGGACCGTCGGTTACGGCGGTCCCGCGATCCTGGCGCAAATGAAGCGGACGTTCGTCGACGAAAAAGGCTGGATCAGCGAAAGGGATTTCATGGATGCGCTGAGCCTGGCCCAGATTCTGCCCGGTGCTACTGGCGTGTGCCTGATGGGGTACATCGGTCATAAACTGCGGAAGCCATGGGGCGGGATTCTTGTGCCGGCATGCTTCGTTCTGCCTGCGGCAATTCTGATGACTGTCGCGTCCTGGGCCTATTTTCGGTACCTGGGCATCAAAGTCATCCAATCCCTGTTTACCGGACTCGGGGCGCTGGTCGTGGCGCTGCTGGTCAACGCAACCCTGCAGTTGGGTCGGTCGGTGTTGAAGCCCGGTACCGGCGCAAAATATAAAGATGTACTGATCGCGGGGATGGCGTTTCTTGCATTCTATTTTGGACGCGTCAACGTCATTGCGCTCACTTTGGGGGCGGGATTACTGGGACTCGTGTTCTATGCCAAAGAACCCGGCGAGAACGCGAAAGAGCACTCGGCCGCGCACAAAGGGGTGATCCAGAAGCCTTACGCGCCCTTGCTGGCAATTGGGATAATAGCCCTCGGTATGATCACGTTCCCTCTGTCCCGGCGGATGTTTGCCACCTTTTTCGGCATCGGAACATTTGCCTTCGGCGGCGGCTTCGCGGCAATTCCGCTGATCCAGAGCCGAGTTGTGGATCAGCTACACTGGCTCACTCTCGCACAGTTCCGTGACGGAATTGCATTGGGGCAGGTCACTCCGGGACCGGTGTTCATTACTGCGACGTTTATCGGCTATAAGGTCATGGGATTTGTGGGCGCACTGGTCTCAACCGTGGCGATCTTCATGCCTTCGCTGGCGGCCATGATCGCGCTTTCTGAGGTGCACGGCGCTGTCCGGCATTTCAAGGCAGTGAAAGCCACTATACGAGGCGTTCTGGCGGGATTTATCGGCCTGATTGCCGGCGTTACGGTGCAATTCGCGGTGAAATCCCTAATTGGGTGGCAGACCTGGCTGATCTTTTGCGGCTGCTTGCTGGTCGTAGTCTATTTGAAAAAAGATGTGCTCTGGGCGCTTGCCGGAACGATTGTCGCTTCGCTTGTCCTGTTCCATTAGGAGATCACGCACGATGAAACGCGGATATTACGAACACAGACGGTGTCGTCAATGAAGAGCAGAATTCTATTTCTTTGCACCGGCAATTCGGCGCGCAGCCAGATGGCCGAGGGGCTGCTGCGTCACATGGCGGGCGACCGCTTTGAAGTGTTCAGCGCGGGTACGCGTCCATCTGGTCTGAATCCGAATGCGGTACAGGCGATGGCTGAAGTTGGGATCGACATTTCTGGCCACCGCTCGAAGCACGTGGACGAGTTTGCTGGTCACCAGTTCGATTACGTGTTTACCGTCTGCGACAACGCCAAGGAAACGTGCCCGTTTTTCCCGGGAGGCGGGAAACGGTTGCACCAGAGTTTCGAAGATCCCGCGGGGTAGCAAGTGCGCATTTAGTGGAATAAGGATGAGATGGCTCAATGCTTCGAACAATTATTCCCGCAGTTGTGCTGGCCGTCCTGAGCGCGGTCATTCACGCCTTGGGACTGCTGGGCCTGCTCTACTGGCAAACGCGGCAATGGCCCAAAATCGAGGCGGACTTCCGTCCCCGGCGCAACCTGCCGGTGTTTCTGCTCTTGTTCGGCGTCATCCTGACTTTGCACTTGGCCGAAATCTGCCTGTGGGCCGGCTTCTACGTCTGGCGAGGCTGGCTGCCCGACCTGGAAACCAGTCTCTACTTCTCAGCAACAAGCTATTCGACCACCGGCTACGGCGATGTCTTGCTACCCCAGCCCTGGCGGTTGTTGGGCGTGATGGAGTCACTGACGGGCGTGCTGCTGCTCGGCTGGTCGGCAGCTTTCTTTTTCACCGTCGTCCAACGCTTGTTCGAGACTCGCATCCGGCGTTGGCAGCCAGAAGGAGTTGGGCGTGGGACAACCGCCTAAACCAACCCGTCAACTGGTCGAGCAAAACGGGGCCGGCCTTGTCGAGGCGTCTGCCATCCGCCGCTTCAGGCGAAGCTTGTCCCTAAGAAATGAGAAAGGCCTATGCCCAAAGATTTGAGCCAAACCCAATGGCACGGGATAGCGCGAAAAGAAATCCCGTGGTTTCCGGTCGTGGACGCCGACAAGTGCATCGGGTGCGAGTTGTGCTACGTGACCTGTGGACGCGAAGTGTACGAAACCACGCCTGACAAGTTCCACAAGGCCGTGGTTGAACGTCCGTACAACTGCATGGTGGGGTGTTCCACATGCGCGGTGGTCTGCCCGACCCAGGCGATCTCGTTTCCGCCGCGCGATCTAGTGTGGCAGTCTGAGCGGGAACACAAGATTTTCAGCGCGGTCCACAAGGAAGCAGCGGAGAAGCGCGGCAAGTTGCAGATTGCGCAAGCCCGCGAACGCGCCGAAGAACAGCTTCGCCAGGTACAAACGCGGGCGCGGGTGGAAATCGCCGGGGAATTCGGGGCCAAGGCGTTTCTGACCAAGTTGGAAGCCAAGGTGAAAGATCAGCCATTTGACATCGTCAATCTCCGACTGGAAGTGCCGACCGTCAAAGGCTTGTTGGAAAAGACGCCAGCGTACATGATGTTTGAAGTCACCTCTACCGACCAGCATGACGTTGGCGGATTTCTAAACGAGATACGGGAGTTGGTCCGCCAGAATGCGCTGATCTGGGTACGCGAGACCTATGTGTAGCGCTTTCAAAATGAAGCCGCGCGATTTGTGAAGGAAGGATCAAGGATGGCAAGTAATTCGTCGTACTGCGAGATCAAAACTGAGGTTCCAACAATTCCAGCAGCCAGTCCTCGCAATCGGCTGTTGAAAGTGCTGATTGCCGTTGCCGGTCTGGTGGCATGGTGGGTGCTCTACCGGCATCTGGAGAGGTTCGCCAACTGGGCGACGTTTTCGCTCCTGCATCTATCGCCAACCAGTCACTTAGGTTCGGCGGTGCAGTTCCTCATATTTGAAGTGCCCAAGGTGTTGATGCTGCTGGTGCTGGTCGTATTCGGGGTTGGCATCGTGCGGTCATTCTTCACGCCGCAGCGCACCCGGACCATTCTGGCAGGCAAACGGGAATCCGTTGGCAATGTGCTGGCCTCTTTGCTGGGAGTGGTAACACCGTTTTGCTCATGCTCGGCTGTGCCGCTATTTATTGGATTTGTGACAACAGGCGTGCCACTGGGCGTCACCTTCTCTTTTCTGATCGCGGCCCCGATGATCAATGAGGTGGCGCTGGTACTGCTGTTCGGCCTGTTCGGCTGGCGCATCGCAGCGATCTATGCGGGAACGGGCTTGCTGATCGCGATGATTGCCGGATGGACCATGGGACGCCTCAAGATGGAGCGCTATGTCGAGTCGTGGGTGTATGAGACGCAACTCGGCGATGGTTCAGAGGAGGAACCCAAGCTCTCCTGCTTCGAACGCGTCCACCTCGGAAACCAGGCCGTGCGCGACATCGTGGGCAAGGTGTGGCCGTACGTGATCGCCGGGATCGCCGTCGGTGCCGGTATTCATGGCTACGTGCCGCAGAATTTCATGGCACACATCATGGGCAAGGGCGCGTGGTGGTCGGTGCCGTTGGCCGTACTGATTGGCGTGCCCATGTACTCGAATGCCGCAGGCATCGTCCCGATCGTACAAGCCCTGCTCGGGAAAGGCGCGGCGCTCGGTACGGTGCTGGCCTTCATGATGTCAGTGATCGGGCTGTCGTTTCCCGAAACCATTATTTTGCGCAAGGTGTTGCGCCCGCAGTTGATCGCGGCTTTCGTCGGCGTGGTCACGGTCGGAATTCTGATCGTAGGCTACATCTTCAATTTCATCATGTGACGGGCCGTATTTTTTTAGGTTCGGTGCTTGCTTATTTGGCCATATGGCCATATTGTAATGTTGATGACAAAGTGCAACGTTTTCGCAAAGCAGGCACGGGTACTGAAAGCTCTGGCCCACGAATCGCGCTTGATGATCGTGGACCGTCTCAACCGCGGGGAGTGCACGGTGGGAGAACTCACGCAGTTGGTGGGAAGCGATGCATCCACCGTGTCAAAGCATCTGGCGCTGCTCCGGGCGCATGGCATTGTCGAAGACCGGCGCGAAGGCAATCTCGTGTATTACCGGTTGCTGACGCCGTGTGTATGTAACTTTTTCACCTGCGCCACGCAGGTTCTTAAGGAACGATCGAGGTGAATTATGAAAATTCAAATATTAGGTACGGGTTGTGCGCGTTGTAAGACGCTGACGGCGAACGCCGAACAAGCCGTGCAGGAACTCGGCCTGCAAACGGAAGTCGAAAAGGTGACCGAGATCAGGGACATCATGAAGTTCCAGATCCTGATGACTCCCGGGCTGGTGATTGACGGCAAGATCAAGACTGCAGGCCGCATCCCGTCTCCCGAAGAGATCAAACAGATGCTCGTGGAAGCTGGAGGTGACTAGATGTCTGAGCAACGACCTGGCCTTGTGATGTGTGTCTGTACCGGCAAGTGCCCGGGGTTCTCCCAGATGGATATCTGGGACTTCATCAACCGGGCGCGCGTGGAACTGCCGGTCGAGTTTGGTGTGATTCATCCGCAACTCTGTGAGCAGGATGGCGACCGTTTCCTGGCCGACTTCCTCGAAGCCAAACGTCCGCTGGTGATCGCGGCCTGCGCGCCGAACATGCAGTACAAGATGTTCCGGGATGCCTTCGCCGAAAAAGGGATGGATGTGAAGCGGGATATGACCCCGCTGGACATTCGCGACATGTCGACCGACGCTGCGGTCGAAAAGGTTGCCGCCGCGCTTCGCGAGATGGGGGTAAAGGAAGATGTCTGAAACAACCTTCATGGGAGTGCCACGAGACCAAATCCCGTGGTTCCCGACCATCGATTACGACAAATG
>Ga0315268_10003964_pt1 | contig 16153 bp, 10 predicted proteins | sample C1_top_MG_FD_204535 | JGI IMG/M metagenome (GOLD analysis project Ga0315268, IMG submission 204535) | Sediment microbial communities from Yellowstone Lake, YNP, Wyoming, USA - C1_top | ecosystem: Environmental > Aquatic > Freshwater > Lake > Sediment | place: USA: Wyoming | collected 2017-08-01
TTAGGCGATACAAGTTGGAACGGCACTAGTCAGCGGTCGTTGGCGCGCTCCCGGAAGTGCCGCCCATCCGGCGCATGCGCTCGTTCCAACTCATTGACGGGCGCCCTGTGTCTACCTCTTTCATCGTGATGCAGTTCTCCACCGGACAAACCAATGCGCAGAGATTGCACCCAACGCATTCCTCCTCGATGATGCGGGGCACGTGGACAAGCTTGTCGTTCACATTCTTCTTGCTGTCGCCGGATGCGGGGTACGGCTCGATGCACTGGTGAGCGCCATCTTCGCAGGCAATGTAGCAGAGCTGGCAGCCGATGCAGAGGTCATGGTTAATCCGGGCAACGACCTTGTAGTTCAGGTTGAGATCGCCCCAATCCACCACGTTGGACAAAGCACGCCCGCGGAACTCCTCGATGGACTGGAAACCGTGGTCGTCCATGTATTGCGAGAGTCCCTCGATCATGTCCTCGACAATGCGGAAGCCGTAATGCATCACCGCGGTGCAAACCTGCACGGTGGTGGCACCCAACGCGATGTGTTCCGCAGCATCGTTCCAATAGTGGATCCCGCCAACGCCGCTGATGGGAATCTTCACCGTCTTCGCCACACTCGATACCAGATGCAACGCGATCGGCTTCACGGCCGGGCCGCAGTAGCCGCCGTGGGAGCTTTTCCCGCCGACCGTCGGCCGCGGCGCGAAAGTGTCAAGGTCCACGCCCATGATCGAATTGAGTGTGTTGATCAGGCTGATGGCATCCGCACCACCCCGCTCGGCCGCGGCGGCGATGCGGGTGATGTCGGAGACGTTAGGCGTTAGTTTGACGATCACCGGCGTGCGCGACGCCTCCTTGACCCACGAAGTGATCATCTCGGTATACTCGGGCACTTGACCGACGGCCGAGCCCATCCCGCGCTCGCTCATGCCGTGCGGGCAGCCAAAGTTCAACTCCAGCGCGTCGGATCCCGCGTCTTCGGTCCGGCGGACCATTTCGTGCCAGGCTTCGCGTTTTGATTCCACCATCAACGAGGTGATGACCAGGTTTTTCGGGTAGCGCTTCTTGACCTCGGAGATTTCGCGGAAGTTGACTTCCAGCGGGCGGTCGGTAATCAGCTCAATATTGTTGAAGCCCATCACTTTGACGCCGTTGTAGTCAATTGCGCCATAACGCGAGTTAGTGTTGATGATGGGATCTCCGAGTGTTTTCCAGACCGCGCCGCCCCAGCCGGTGTCGAATGCGCGCATCACCTGGTCCCCGGTGTTCGACGGCGGGCCGCTGGCCAGCCAGAACGGGTTCGGAGACTCAAGACCACAAAATCTCACGCGTAAGTCAGCCATCGTTCACCTCGCTACATCTGAGACCTGTAGGTAAGAGCCCGTTTGTCCAGTTCTGGATTCCGCGCCTCAAGCATGGCCCGAGAACTAATTGGCGTTACGCAGTTCTTGCGGCGCTGGATGCCAGGTAAGCATCGATGCCGCGCGCGGCGGCCATGCCCTCGGCGACGGCGTCTACAACTTCCTTGCCACCGTTGGTGCAGTCCCCGCCGGCAAAGTACTTCGCGTTGCCGGTTTGTTGCGACTGGTTGACGACGACAGTACCGTCCTTGCGCACCTCGATCCCAGGCACCATGTGAAGGAACTCCGTGACCGGCTTCTGGCCGACGGCACGCACAACCATGTCCACCTCGAGGGCAAATTCACTGCCGGGCACGGGCACAGGTGCGCGACGCCGACGGGAATCAGGTTCGCCCAAACGGGTTCGGATGCATTCCAGGCCGGTTACCACGCCGCTTTCGCCCAGCACGCGCACAGGCTGCGTCTGCCAGTAGAAAATCACACCGTCTTTCTTGGCCAGTTCGTACTCGTAGTGAAAGGCGGGCATCTCCTGCTCGCTGCGGCGGTAGATGAGATAGATGCTCTCAGCGCCGAGGCGTCTGGCGGCGGTAACGACGTCGATGGCAGTATTCCCTGCGCCGATGCAGGCCACACGGCGCCCGACTTCAATCTGCGGGAGTGGTTGCGTCTTGGTTTGCTCGATGAACTCCATCGCGCCATAAACACCGTGCAGTTCCTCACCCGGCAAATCGAGTTGCCAGGTTTCGCCCAGGCCGACGCCGATGAAGATGGCGTCGTGCTCCTTTTCCAGTTGCGCGAAGCTGATGTCGCGCCCGACCGTCACGCCCTGGTGGAATTCGACGCCTAGTTCGCGCACCAGCTCCACCTCGCGCAGAGAATCCTCGGCGCGGGTCTTGTAGGCCGCGATGCCGTAAGTGTTCAGCCCCCCTGCGAGCCGGTTGCGATCGAAGATGGTGACCTGATAGCCGCGCTTGGCCAACTCCGAGGCGCACGCCAGGGACGCCGGGCCCGAGCCGATGCAAGCTACGCTCTTGCCGTTCGATGCACCGGCATGGAAAAGCTGAATGCGATTGTCGAGGATATGGTCAACCGCGTAGCGTTGCAGGCGGCCGATTTCAATGGCTCTCTCGCCGCGCTCATGCATCACACAGGCGCCTTCGCAGAGGACTTCGGTGGGACAAACGCGCCCGCAACTGTGGCCGAGGATGTTTGCTTCCAAGATGGTCCGGGCCGCGCCGCGTAAGTTGCCAGAGAAGATCTTCTTGATAAATTTCGGCACGTCAATGCGCGTGGGGCAGGCCTTGATGCAGGGCGCGTCAAAGCAGTAGAGGCAGCGCGCCGCCTCTGCGAGAGCGCGGTGCCGCGTCATCCGGGGCGAGATCTCGGCGAAGTTCTCTTCATATTCCTCAACCGGAAGCTTCGGCGCGGGTTGGCGAAGTGGCATGCCGGCTCCTCAAGCTGCTGCCCGATGACCTGTTGCCTCGGGCGAATTCTCCGCGGACATCACAACGGCAAAACTGCCCTAAAATGCGCAACCCGATAGGCAACCAGCCCTACCGGGCGAACAAAATCCTCAAAGTCGCCTCATTCTAGCACCACCGTGCAGCCGCGGCGTTAAACCTTTTAAGAGGCGAGTGCCCGGGGCAGCGCTTGTCGAGGCTTGGCAAGCTGGCCTAAGATGGGCACCTCGTTGGGGGAGGACATCATGCGCTTCGATACGGTCATCCGAAACGGCACGGTGCTCACTGCATCGGACACTTTCAAGAGTGACGTCGGCATCCTTGGGGACAAGGTGGTGGCAATCGCGCTCCCGCTCCCTATCGAGGGCGCCACCAAGGTGATTGACGCGACTGGCTGCTACGTCATGCCCGGCGGGATTGATGTGCACACGCATCTCGACATGCCTTTCGGCGGCACCACGAGTGCCGACGATTTCCAATCCGGCACGATCGCCGCCGCTTTCGGCGGAACGACAACGCTGATTGACTTCGCCATCCAATACAAAGGCCAGACCCTGCGCACGGCCTTTGAAACCTGGATGAAGAAAGCCAGCGGCAAAGCCGTCACTGATTTCGCCTTTCATTGCATCATCACCGATCTGCCGGACGCGCGGCTGGAAGAGATGGGCGCCCTGGTGCGCGAGGGCGTTTCGAGCTTCAAGCTCTTCATGGCTTACCCGGGCGTGTTCATGCTCGATGACGCGACAATTTTCCGCGCCATGTCAGAGGCGGCGAAGCATGGTGGACTCATTTGCATGCACGCGGAAAACGGAGGTGTGATTGACGTCATCGTCCAGCGGGCGCTCGCTGAAGGGAAACGTGCCCCCAAGTATCACGCGCTCACGCGTCCGACCACCGCCGAGGCCGAGGCGACTTCGCGGACCATTGCACTTGCCGAGATGGCGGGCGCGCCGGTTTACATCGTGCATCTTTCCTGCAATGAGGCGCTCGAGAAGGTCCGCGAGGCGCGCGACCGCGGCTTGCCTGTCTATGCCGAGACCTGCCCGCAGTATCTTTTTCTTTCCATCGAGAACTTTGATGTGCCGGGTTTCGAGGGTGCAAAGTACGTGTTCACGCCGCCGCTGCGCGAGAAATGGCACCAGGAAAAACTCTGGCAGGGGCTGGTCAAAGACGATCTGCAGATCGTCTCCACCGACCATTGCCCGTTCTGCTTCAAAGAGCAAAAGGAAATGGGCAAGGACGACTTTACGAAGATTCCGAACGGCGGCCCGGGGATCGAGCACCGGATGAACCTAGTTTACACCGGCGGCGTGCACGGCGGCCACTTTTCGCCAAATCGTTTTGTGCAGTTGGTCTCAACCGCTCCGGCCAAACTCTTCGGGCTCTACCCGCGCAAGGGAACGACTGCGGTGGGGTCAGACGCCGATCTCGTCGTATTCGACCCGAATCTCGAGCAAGTCATCAGCGTCAAGTCGCACCATATGCGCGTGGACTATTCGATGTTCGAGGGCATCCACACCAAAGGTGCGCCGAAGGTGGTTCTCTCGCGTGGAAAGGTCGTCGTGGAGAACAATGAGTTTGTCGGCCGGCCGGGTAGCGGGCAGTTTCTTCGCCGTCAAACCTACGCGGGATTATAAGCAGCAACCTTCTCGACGTGCGCGTTTCCCACGACGTACGCTCGCCCAAAAGGAAAACCTGAGCTCGGGTTCCCAGCGTGTGCCGTTGAATCGATAGGCATCAAGGGGACTATCCGAGACCGGTCACGACCAGGTGTTTCGTCTTCCCTCATAAGTCCAGCGGGAGAGGACCACCTTGGCGCGCGTGTAGAATTGGATTCCTTCCAGCCCCTGCACATGCAGGTCGCCGAAGAAGGACTGGTTCCAGCCCGAGAAGGGGAACATAGCCATGGGGGCGGGGACACCCACGTTCACGCCCACCATGCCGCAACGGATTTCCCGGGAGAACTTCCGGGCCGCAGCCCCGTTAGTTGTGAAGATCACTGCTCCGTTGCCATAAGGAGAACGGTTCGCCTGAGTGATTGCTTCGTCCAGAGAAGCCGCGCGCATGACGGATAGGACCGGCCCAAAAATCTCATCCGCCGCCAACTGCATGCCTGGCCGAACCTGGTCGAAGATACTCGGCCCGACGAAAAAGCCTCGGGACCCTTGCAGCCCCGAGCACTGACGGCCGTCCGTCGTCAGGTGAGCACCTTCCCGGACGCCCAACTCCAGGTAGCGAAGGACACGATCTCTGGAAGCGGAATCGATGAGCGGGCCCATTGCCACCGAATCATCCTGGTCCGTCGGCCCCACTTTCAGGGCCGCAGCCGCCTCTGTGAGCCGGCTCATTAGAGGCTCCCCAGCCCGCTCCACAGCGACCGCGACGCTGCCGGCCATGCAGCGTTGCCCCGAGCAGCCAAAGGCGGAACCCATGATTGCTCCAGTAGCCGCATCCAATTCCGCGTCGGGCAGGACGATCATGTAATTCTTTGCGCCCCCGGCGGCCTGCACGCGTTTACCGTGAGCGGTTGCCGTCTCGTAAATGTACTTTGCAACCTTGGTCGAACCCACAAAGCTGATCGCATCCACGCCCGGATGCCGGAGCAGTGCCTCCACCGCCTCCTGGCCACCGTGAAGGACATTGAGCACACCCGGGGGCAGGCCCGCTTCCGTGGCCAACTCGGCCAAGCGCATCGCTGTGAGCGGCACTTTCGGCGAAGGTTTGAGAACGAAAGTATTCCCGCAGGCAATCGCGATGGGATACATCCACATGGGGACCAGCGCGGGGAAATTGAACGGAGTGATCCCCACACAAACTCCCACCGGCTGACGCAGCAGGTGTCCATCGATTCCGCTTGCGACGTTGTCCAGCAATTGCCCCATCAGCAGCGAGGGAATGCCGCAGGCGAATTCGACGACGTCGATGCCCCGGCGCACATCGCCGCGGGCCTCCTCGATCGTCTTCCCGTTTTCCCGGGTGATGCCGCGCGCCAGAGACTCGAAGTTATCTTCGAGGAGTTGCCGGTACTGGAACAAAATGCGAGCCCGGTCGGTGGGCGGGGTTTCCATCCAAGGGGGCACCGCGGCCCGAGCAGTCTCGACGGCGCGGTCCACGTCCTCTTTGCGGCACGCGGGGACTTGGGCGATTACCTCACCCTGCGAAGGATTGAAGACCGGGGTAGTCTCCGCGGCCAGAGCGGGCACGGGCTTTCCCCCAATGTAGTTCATGCATACGGCTGCCATCGTGATGCACCCCCGGCGCTAGGAATTGATACCTAGGAACGTCCAACTAACTGTCGCGTTGGAGTCTACCTTACTCCTCGTCCCGCTTCTAGCGGACCCAGGCCTCCCAGGATTTCCACAATCTTGTTCTTGCGTTCAACGCTAGCCTTCCTATAATCGCTGCAGTCGCCGAAGGGCGAGACCGCGCCCCGGGTTTCTAGCTATTCATGTCTTTAGCGACAAGCCGACGGAGCTGCTCCTCCGGCATTTCTCCCGTGGAGGTTTCTGATGAAGAAGTTGTGGTGTGTCGTGTTCTTGCTGGCGCTGTGCTTGGCTTTTGAGGGAACAGCGACGGCCCAAACGCAAATCACCACTGGCGTCATCCAGGGTACGGTGACGGACCCATCGGGCGCCGTGATCCCCGGTGCTGAGGTCGAAGTGAAGAACCTCGACACGAACTACACGCGAAAATACACCACCGATGCGGACGGGCACTTCGCGGCTCTTTTGCTTTCGCCCGGCCGCTACACCGTCACCGTCACGAAGGAAGGTTTTGCCACCCTGATCCAAGAAGAATTTCAGCTCACGGTCGGTCAAACGATTTCGTTGCCCTTGAGCATGAAAGTCTCCACGACCAAGGAAACCATCACCGTCACGGCCACGCCGGTCATCGATACAGTGAAGACCGAGTCCAGCTCCACGCTGAACCAGTTGACTATCAAGTCCACGCCGGTCCTAGGCCGGAAATTTGAGGACCTTCTCCTCCTGACTCCGGGAGTGAGTATCGTCCAGGGGCCTGACGGCGACGAGATCAACTTCGGTGGACAGCGCGGAATCTTCACCAACATCAGCTTGGACGGCGGCGACTATATGAACGGCTTCTTCGGTGAGCAGGTGGGCGGTCAGCGCGCCTCGATCGACATCACCCTCGAAGCGATCAAGGAATTTCAGGTGATCGCCACCGGCGGCAGCGCTGAGTACGGGCGCACCGCGGGGGGAATCGTCAACGCGATTACCAAGTCGGGCACCAACGAATTCCACGGCAGCATCTTCTACTACCAGCGGCTGGAGGCCCTTTCGGCAAATACGTCGGATGGGAAACCGTTGAAGGACTTCCATCGCGAACAATTTGGCGGCACGCTGGGCGGGCCGATTGTGAAGGACAAAGCGTTTTGGTTCCTGACTGCGGAGCAGATTACCGCCAACCTGCAGCGCGACAACCTGAGCGCCCAGATTGGCAGTACCGCCTGCCCGAATTCCACACCCCTGATCACCAGCGCCGCGGACCGGGCATTGATCAACAGCAACCCGGACTGCGAACGGCTTGCCCTGATCAACTTCATCGGCACGACGCGTAGCCAGGAGGAAGGCCAGCCGGTGCGGCGTCCGCAGCATAACACGGCGATCTTGGGCCGGTTCGACTGGAACGTCACACCCCGGAACCAGATGAATGTCTCCTGGAACTTCAACCGCTCCAACAAGCTCAACGAGACCTTCGACGTGGCTACCTACGGCAACTCGGCCAACGGCACTGAAGGGCCTTCCAAGATCAACGTGCTCAACGTGAACTTCTTTTCCACTTTCAGCCCAACGGTGCTGAACGAGGCGCATTTCACTTACAACCGCGAACTGCGGCCGCGCGCTGCCTCTCAGTCCAACGTCCCGGCCGACACGGCCATGGGCTTCGTCAATACATTCCGCTTCGGCGCGCCATTCTTCCTCCAGCCGAAGGTTGACGAGCTCTTCTGGCGCACACAGGCCCGCGACAACCTTTCCCTCGTGGTCGGCAAGCACACGATCAAATTCGGGGGTGAATGGATCCACAGCCTGAACAACCAGGTCTTTCGCGGATTCTTCACCGGCCGCTACATTTTCGACTCGACCGAAGGCTTCCTGCGCTACGCCTCGGCCTCCTCGCTCGGCGCGGGGTTTGGTCCCACCACTGGCGAGTGCGTGGGGACGGGTGGCACAACCTGGATCAACCTTGCGGCCGGGCCTTGCCCCGTCGGCACCAGCTTGGTGGGACCCCTGCTTCTGTACCTTCAGGACGGTACACCCACTGGCCTGATCAATATTCCGCCGGGCGCATCGAACATCTCCAACGAGGAGATCGGCTTCTTCGTTCAGGACAAGTGGCAGATCAGGCCGAACCTGACCCTCAACTATGGCCTGCGATGGGAGGCCCAAACCTTCCCGGAGCCGGTCGTGCCGCCCGCCCAGACGCTCTACGGGTCGCTTCTGAGTAACCCGAATTTCCCGTCGGACGGGACGCTGCACAGTGACAAGAAGATGTTCCAGCCACGCATCGGCTTCGCTTGGGACATCGCCAACAACCGTAAGTCAGTGCTCCGGGCAAGTTGGGGCGTCTATAACGCCCGTCAAAACATGCTCACGCAAGTGGGTTCCATCACCACGAACGGAGTCCAGCAGTACGGAATCACCTGTGCCACCACCTTCGCCTATAATTGCTTCGGCCTATCGCCTTCCGGACCGCCCACTTGGCCGAACATCGTGCCCGCCGTGCCCTCCGGTACGCTCGCCTTCGGTTCCGACGTGCGGGTGTTCAGCAAGGACTACCGGAATCCGCGGATCTATGCGACCAACGTCAGTTATGAGTACGAGATCTACCGCGACATGAGTCTGTACGCGGACTTTACGTACACCAAGGGCGTTTGGCTGACGCGATTCATCAATGAAAACTGGGCGAGCGCCTTCGCGGGTGTGGGTGCTGTATTCACCGCCGAGGCCCGAGGGAAGTCGCTCTACCGCGGCCTGACCATGGGAATGCGCAAACGCTTCAGCCAGAAGTACCAGTTCGAGTGGAACTACGTCCTCTCGAAAGACATGGACGACGACTCGAATGAGCGCGATCCGTTCACCGATCGCGTTTGCGACCATACCAACCTCTCGCTCGACTACGCGCTGTCGGACCGCGACATCCGGCACAAGTTCAATTTCTTCACGTACGCCGAGCTGCCGGGGGGCTTCCAGGGCAACATCCGTATGCAGGCGCGCACGGCCCAGCCCTTCCCGGGCATCGTCACGCCCCCGGCTTGCGGGACGCGCAACAGCCAGCGCAAGGACAACCAGTATTTCTCCTTTGACTGGCGTCTGCAGCGGCCCTTCAAGTTCGGCGAGCGGTATGAGTTGACGCCGACGATCGAAATGTTCAACAGCTTCAACAACAAGAACAACATCAACCCGCTCGTCACGCCGGGCCTGTTCAACTTTGATGGCTACCTGCGCCAAGGCGTGGGCGACCCACTACAAGTGCAGCTCGCCATCCGGTTCTCGTGGTAGCTGCGCGGGCCTAGGCCACCACTCAACCTTCATCCCGGCGGCTCCGCTGAGGCGGGGCCCCGGGATGAAGCTCTTTAGGGAGGGTTTCTATGTCGGAAAGTCCCCGTCAGGTCGTGGAGGCGTGGTCAATCGCTTTCAATCGCCAGGACGCTGACGCGTTGACCGCGCTTTACGCCGAGCGAGCCGTGAATTGGCAGGTGAACGACCAGCCGCTCGAGGGGCGCGAAGCCATCCGCGAAAGTTTTCGAAGCCTGTTTCGCGCCTTTCCGGACATAGGCCACGCGATTGTGAATCTGCTTGAAGAGGGCGAATGGGCTGCACTCGAATGGGATGGCTGGGGCACTCAGCGCGGAGAATTCGCCGGCCATCCCCCATCGGGCCGCTCATTCCGCCTGCGTGGTTGCGGCTTTTTTCAGGTGCGCAACGGCCTGATCGTTTTCCAGCGAGGCTACTGGGACCGCTTCACGTGGTTTAGCCAGATCGGTTTGCCAGTCTGACTCCTGTAGCCGCCCAGCTTGTAGTTTCTTTTCCAATAGAGAGGTAGGTGCAGGCAAATCGATCGCCGCGGAAGGATCAGTTTGGAGCAATGGCTAGGCGAGGGCGTCGGAAAACGGTAATGTATGGGCTACGATGCGGAGGTCGGCGTGCGCTTCGTCCAAGGATTGAAATGCGTTTTCTGTGGTGCGACATATTCGACGCGCGTGCCCTACACCTGCCCTGCGTGCGGCATCACGGGGATTCTCGACGTGCAATACGACTACCGCGCTATCGCGCGGCGACTGACACGCCGCCGGTTGGGCACGAGACCTGAACGCACGCACTGGCGCTATCGCGAACTCCTCCCTATCGCCGAAAAAGCTGCGCTCCCTCCACTCTCCGTCGGATGGACACCTGTCACGCCGGCAGCGTCGCTCGCCCGGCATCTCGGCGTGAGGACGCTTTACCTCAAAGACGACGGGCGCAACCCCACCGGCTCGCTTAAGGACCGCGCGAGTTCGCTCGGTGTGGTGAAAGCGCGCGAGAAGCGTTACGAGATCATCGCCTGCGCGAGTACGGGCAATGCCGCGTCGTCGCTGGCGGGGATGGCCGCAGCAATGGGCCTGCGGAGCGTGATTTTCGTGCCGGAGCGCGCGCCGGAACCCAAAGTGACTCAACTCCTGATTTTCGGCGCGACAGTGTTGCGCGTGCGCGGCAGTTACGCCGAGGCCTTCGACCTTTGCCAGAGGTCCTGCGAACGCTGGGGCTGGTATAACCGCAACTGCGCCATCAATCCATATCTAGTGGAAGGCAAGAAGACGGTCGGGCTGGAAATCTGCGAGCAGCTCGACTGGGAAGTGCCCGACTGGGTCGGGGTCGCCGTGGGCGACGGTTGCACAATTGCCGGAACGTGGAAAGCGTTCCATGAGATGAAAATGCTGGGGCTCATCCGGCGTACGCCAAGGATGCTCGGCGTGCAAGCCGCCGGTGCGGCGCCGGTGACGCAAGCCTTCCACAGCGGGCAGGCGATGCGCCCCCTAGTGCCGGAGACAATTGCGGACAGTATCGCCGTGGGCGTTCCGCGCAACTGGAAGAAGGCCGTGCTGGCAATTCAGGAATCCGGTGGCACGATGGTGAACGTCAGCGACGAAGAGATCCTCGACGCCATGCGCTACACCGGGCGGCTGGCAGGCGTTTTTGCCGAACCGGCTGCGGCAACCGCAGTGGCGGGCCTGCGTCGCGCCGTACAAGACGGAATCGTCAACCGGCGGGCGAGCGCGCTGGCTGTGATCACGGGCAGCGGGCTCAAAGACATTCGCGCCGCGCAATCAGCGGCCGGCAGGCCATTTGATGTGGCACCGGACGGGGCGGGTCTGGAGGATGAGCTCAAGCGAGAGCAGTTGATCCGCTAACGTCTGCCGTTTGGGGGAAAGTTGTACGCTCGACGGCTCCCACGCGGCGGTGATTTCCGGTCGAGTTTCCTGCCTATGACGAGCCAGGTGCGCAAGACGAATTCACTGCTGGTGCGCGACATCCACACGCTCGTGCTGATGGATGCCGCCGAAACGCGTATCCGCGGCGGATTCCTTTATGCCGAGGACGGCGAAATCAAACTTGTCGGCACACGCCCACCGCGCACGCTGCGTCCCGCTCGCACAATCAGCGCGCGTCACATGGTGGCGATCCCCGGGCTGATCAATACGCATCACCACCTCTGGCAGACGCTCACCCGCGCTTATCCCGCGACGGCTGATGCAGAACTTTTCGACTGGCTCCGCACGCTTTACCCCCTCTGGGCGCGGCTCGACGAAGAAGCGATGTACCTCGCCGCGCTGGTCGGAATGGCGGAATTGATGTTGAGCGGCTGTACGACCACGGCGGATCACCACTACCTCTTTCCACGCGGCCAGAGGCAACTGATCGACGCCGAGATCGAAGCGGCGCGGCGCATCGGCATCCGTTTTCACCCGACCCGCGGCAGCATGAGCGTGGGCCAGAGCAAGGGCGGCCTGCCGCCCGATTCGGTGGTGCAAAACGAAGAGAAAATCCTCGCGGACTCGGAACGGCTCATCCGGAAGTATCACGACCCGCGGCCCGGCTCGATGCTGCAAATCGGCCTAGCGCCGTGTTCACCGTTTTCTGTTTCTCCGCGGCTAATGCGCGAGACGTCGGAGCTGGCGCGACGTCACAGCGTACGCTTGCACACCCACTTGGCGGAGACGCGCGACGAGGTGCGCTACTGCCTGAAACGCTTCCGGAAACGCCCGCTCGAATTGCTGCGCGATGCCGAGTGGCTCGGCGACACCACGTGGCTGGCGCACGGCATCTACTTCAACCGTTCGGAAGTGGCGCGGCTGGGGCGCGCGCGGGTGGGCATCGCCCACTGCCCGACCTCGAATATGCGCCTGGGCTCGGGCTTGGCACCGGTGCTCGAACTGCGCCGCGCAGGGTGCCCGGTCGGGCTCGGCGTGGATGGCAGCGCGTCGAACGACAGTTCGCACATGCTTGCCGAAGCGCGGCAGGCTCTGCTGCTGAACCGCCTCGGCCACGGTGCGGCAGCGCTCGGCGTGCATGAGGCGCTGCGCATGGCCACGGCCGAAGGCGCGCGGTGTCTGGGGCGCAGCGATATCGGCAGCCTCGAGGTCGGCAAGCGCGCCGACGTGGCGCTTTTCGACCTGCGCGATGTCGGCTATAGCGGCGCGGGCGACGTCCTGGCGGCATTGTTGCTCTGCGCGCCGACGCGCGCGCACACCCTGGTGGTCGAAGGCCGCGCCGTGGTGGAGGGGTACGCACTGAAAACGCTTGTGCTCGAACCGTTACTGGCACGCCATCGCCGCCTAGCCGCCAGGATGGTTGGGAACACTCCCTTGCTCTGATATAGTTTTGTGAGTTGGTAAACCGGCCTTGCAGGTGCGGCTTTCCCGCCATGCGGGGCCGCGCAGGCTGCTGGTGCCAGCGACAAAGGCTAGTGCGCCATGTTCGACCACATCCAAGCCTTCTACCAGCCCAACAGTATCCGCGAAGCCGTCCGTTTGCTCCGCCGCGGCGGGCGACAGGCGCGCATCGTCGCCGGTGGAACGGATCTGGTTGTTGAGGGGAACCGTTCGATCCGCTTCTTGGTGGACGTGACGCGGTTGGGGCTCGACTACATCCGGCAGGATCGAAAGGGTCTCGTGGTTGGCGCCACTGCGACGATGGCTTCGCTCGTACATTCGCCGAAAATCCGCGCCTTGGCCGACGGCATCCTGGCCACAGCCGCTTCGACGTGCGGCTCGGTGCAAGTTCGCAACATGGCCACGGTCGGCGGGAACCTGGCGAGCGCTTCGCCGGCGGCCGACACGGCCACGCCGCTGCTCGTGCTCGACGCGATGGTGGTGCTAGCTGGGCCGCGCGGCCGGAGCAAAGTGTTGCTGGAGAAGTTTTTTACGGGGCCGCGCAAGACGCTGCTGAACGGCGCCTTGCTGGTGGAGATTGCAATTCCGGCACTGTCGCGCGGCTTGCGCACGGGCTGGTCCTACCAGAAGCTCGGACGTATCGAGACCGACATTGCCGTGGTAAATGTGGCCGCAGGCTTGTGCCTGGATCGCGCGGGGCGCTGCGCGTGGGCGCGAATCGCGCTGGGCGCGGTGGGACCGACACCGATGCGCGCGCACAAGGCGGAGGCACTGCTCGCCGGGCAGATGTTGACGCAGGAATCAGTGGACCGCGTCGGCGATACGGTGATGCAGCAGGTTCGCCCGATTGACGACTTGCGGGCTTCGGCGGAGTACCGCCGGGAGATGAGCCGCGTGCTCGTGCGTCGCGCGCTCGCGGAGTGCGCCGCGCGCGCAGGATGCTCACTATGAAGAGCCTTCAAATCCGCATGATGGTCAACGGCGAGACAAAGGACTGGAGCATCGCTCCGGGCGACCTGCTGCTCGATGTGCTGCGCCGCGAAGGTTACTTCGGAGTGAAGCGCGGCTGCGAGACAGGTGAGTGCGGCGCCTGCACGGTGCTGGTGAACGGCCGCGCGGTCAATTCCTGCCTGATGTTTGCGGCCCAGGCGCAGGGCTGTGAGATCCTGACCATTGAAGGAGTGGCCCGAGGCGACGCGCTCGATCCGATTCAGGAAGCGTTTCTCGACCACGGCGCCGTGCAGTGCGGCTTCTGCACACCGGGGATGATTCTGAACGCGAAAGCGCTGCTCGACCAGAACCCGAACCCAAACGAGGAAGAAGTGCGCGAGCTGCTCGCTGGAAATTTTTGCCGCTGCACAGGCTACAAAAAGCCGGTAGAGGCAGTGCTGGCCGCGGCGCAGGCCTCCCGCCAGAAACCCTGGAAATCCGCGCCGGGCGCGAGGGCGAGAACGCGATGAGCGCCGAGCGTTCCATCGTCGGGAAGAACGTCCGCAAGGTGGACGGCATCGAACTGGTCAAAGGCGGGCCCGTCTTCACCGACGATGTGCGCATGCCCGGGATGCTCTTCGGCAAGATTCTGCCCAGCCCGCATGCGCACGCGCGCATCAAGCGCATTGACGCGCGAAAGGCGCTGGCGCTGCCCGGCGTCCACGCGGTGCTCACGTATAAGGATGTGCCGCGCGTGCCACACACCACCGCCGGCCAGACCTGGCCCGAACCTTCGCCCTACGACACCTACCTTCTCGATTCGAAGGTGCGCTTCGTGGGCGACCGCGTCGCTGCGGTGGCGGCCGAAAGCCGTGCCCTCGCGGAAGAGGCCATCCGACGAATTGCAGTCGAATACGAAATTCTACCGGCCGTGCTGGACATGGAACACGCCATGGACCCGGGCGTGCCGATGATTCACGACGAGCCGGACTCCAAGGGCATCTACGATGCGAAGCGCAACATCGCCGGTTACATCCTGAAGGAGATCGGCAACGTCGAAGAGGGCTTTCGCGAAGCCGATATTGTCTTGGAGCGCGAGTTCCGCACGCACCGCGTGCAGCATTGCAGCATCGAGCCGCACGTAACCATCTGCTGGCTCGACGAGGACGGGCGGCTAGTGATCCGCACCAGCACGCAGGTGCCCTTTCACGCGCGGCGTCAGGTCGCCATGATCCTCCAACTCCCCGTCCAGCGCGTCCACGTGATCAAGCCGCGCATCGGCGGGGGCTTCGGCGGCAAACAGGAAATGTTGCTCGAGGACATCTGCGCCGCGCTCACGTTGGCCACGCGCCGACCCGTCAAGATGGAATACACGCGCGAGGAAGAGTTCTACATGGCCCGCAGCCGCCATCCGCAGGTCCTGCGGATGAAGATGGGCGTGAAGCGCGACGGCACCATCCTGGCGAGCCAGATGAAGGTGCTCGCCACCACCGGCGCCTATGGCAGCCACGCCAGCACTGTCCAAGGCAATACCGGCAGCAAGGTGCTCCCGCTTTACCGCGCGGCGCACATGAGATTCGAGTGCCACATCGTCTATACGAACGCGCCGGTGGCCGGCGCCTTTCGCGGCTACGGCTGCCCGCAAGGATTCTTCGCGCAGGAAAGCCTGGTGGACGAGATTGCGCACGAACTGGGGATGGGCCCCATCGAGTTCCGGAAGAAAAACATTATCCGCGCAGGTGATACTGATCAGCTTTCCGCGCAACTCGGCGAAGGCAAGAAGGGCCTAGCGCGGTATATCCGGAGCTGCGGCCTGCCGGAATGCATCGAGCGCGGCGCCGCGGCGATTGACTGGGAAGGTAAGCGCACGACGCTGCCGAAGGCGGTTGGCCATCTGCGGCGGGGCGTCGGCATGGCCTGTTCGATGCAGGGCAGCGGAATCGCCGGCGTTGACTGGGCCTCGGCGTTCCTGAAGATGAACGAGGATGGCTCGTTCATGCTGCTGGTGGGCGCTTCGGACGTAGGCGCCGGCGCGGACACGGTGCTGGCGCAGATCGCCGCGGAGACGCTCGGCGTGACGCTCGACAAAATCGTCATCCGCTCCGGCGATACGGACTTCACTCCGTTCGACGTGGGCGCGTACGCTTCCAGCACGACGATCATCTCTGGCGGCGCTGTGAAGAAAGCCGCGGAGAAAGTGCGGCAGCAGATCCTGCAAGTGGCGTCGAAGATGCTCGACGCGTCCCCTGAAAATCTGGCACTGCGCGAGAACCAGGTGGTTTGCGAGGGCGAGGGCAAGAAATCAGTGGCCATGAACGAGGTGGCGCTCCAGGCAATGTATCGGGAGAAGACGCAAATCATGGACGGCGCCTCGCACTTCAATACCGATAGCCCGCCGCCCTTTTGTGCGCAGTTCGCCGAAGTCGAGGTGGATACGGAAACGGGCCAGGTGCGCGTGCTGCACCTGGTGACGGCGGTGGATCCAGGCGTGGCCATCAACCCGATGCAGGCCGAAGGGCA
>Ga0315268_10003965_pt1 | contig 16153 bp, 15 predicted proteins | sample C1_top_MG_FD_204535 | JGI IMG/M metagenome (GOLD analysis project Ga0315268, IMG submission 204535) | Sediment microbial communities from Yellowstone Lake, YNP, Wyoming, USA - C1_top | ecosystem: Environmental > Aquatic > Freshwater > Lake > Sediment | place: USA: Wyoming | collected 2017-08-01
GGGGCTGATGTCACACTTTGCAAAGTATGGCGTACAGGTTCCGACGCCGGACGCACGGGCTCATTCCACACTTTGCAAAGTGTGGAGTACCGATTCTGAGGCTGGCATCAGGGGCTGATGTCACACCTTGCAAAGTGTGGCGTACAGGTTCCGACGCCGGACGGACGGGCTCATTCCACACTTTGCAAAGTGTGGAGTACCGATTCTGAGGCCACCATCAGGGACTGATGTCACACTTTGCAGAGTATGCCGTACCAGTTCCGACGCCGGACGCACGGGCTCATTCCACACTTTGCAAAGTGTGGAGTACCGATTCTGAGGCCACCATCAGGGGCTCACGCCACGCTTTGCAGAGTGTGGCGTAACCAGTTTCTACGGCGGCAGGCCGGAGTTGTTGCCTGCTTGCGGAATTCCGTGGCGCGCTCAGCTCGCGGATGTGAGAGACGGCCACGGGGAGTGCCGTTCGGCGCTCGGCGGCGTCAGGCAGCCTTGCCGAAAGGACACCTGGCTTCTCAGTCGCGCAACTCCAACTCCATCCAGAACCGGCCGCCACAAGCAGCGCGGGCGTCAGACGGGAGCCGATGAAAGCCAAGGGACTCGTAAAGGCCGACGGCTTCTTTCATGGTCGGCAGCGTGTCCAGGCGCAACCGCGCGTAACCGCCCCGCCGCGCCAGCCTGATTGCTTCTTGCACCAACCGCCGGCCCAGTCCGCAGCGCCGAAATGCCCGGCGCACGTAGAGCCGCTTCATTTCACCTGTGTTCGCGTCCAGCCGGCGCAACGCGACGCAACCCGCCAGTTGCTTGCCTTGCCAGGCCAGGAAAAGCTCCCCGCCTGGCGGCGCGTACTGGCCGGGCAAGCCGTCCAATTCGCCCTGAAAGTCCGTCAAACAGAGGTGGTGCGCCAGCGATTGCGCGTATTCGCGGAGAATCTCTTGCGCTGCTTGCGCCTCCTCAACCGACTCCACCCGCCTAATCTGGAACTCACCCATAGAAGTGCGGAGCGCGAAGCGCGGAATGAGGAGTTAGTCAGACGTGTCGGACTTGTCTGGCTGGTCTGACTGCTGAATAGATTCCTCGCGCTTCATTCCGCGCTCCGCACTCAGAAGCATCGCTCAACCAGGCGCATAAAATCCACCCACCGCCGGACCAAGTCAACGCCTTGCAGCGCGTTGAGGACCAGGCCCGCCAGCGCCGCCAGCGCCACCACGGTGAAGAGACAACTCTCGGCAGTCTGCTCGCGAGCCAGTTCATTGGCCAGATTCCGCGCCAAGCAACAGCGCCTGCGCGCAACCACGGGCCGCGCCGTGATGACGCCCGGCGGCGAGCGCCCCGCAGCGGCGAGCGGCCCCGCCGGTCCGGAAAAAGGCGCCGCCACCCCAGCGCCAGGCTTTGGCAACAAGCCAGGCTCAGCCTGGCTTCCCGGCGCAGCGACCCAAGGCAAGCACGTAGAACCCGTGTTCATCGTGGTGAACCTTACCCCCAGCCGCCAAATCAGCCCAGATGCAGCCTGACTGATTTTGCACCGGTACACTTTTCGTTGCGAGCAAACTGTACTGGTCAATTATTTGCGCAACTGCCACTGTTCCGACGCGGGTCGGTCGGTAACGTCTTGCTCGTGAAAATGGAATCCGCTGCCCCAGAGACGGCCCCCGAAGCGCCGTTGTATGAGCAGCTCGCGGCGAAGCTTCAACGCTTGATCGAGAAGGGCGCCTTGCGCGCCGGCGAGCGCGTGCCTTCGGTGCGCGCCTTCAGCCGGCAGCAGCGGGTGAGTATCGCCACGGTGCTGGCGGCCTATCGCCGCCTGGAGGACCAGGGCTGCATCGAGGCGCGCCCTCAGTCCGGCTACTATGTCCGGCCCCAACTTTTCCGCGCGCCCCCGGTGCCGGAGATGTACGAGCCGCCGCCCAAGGCCACGCGCGTGAACGTGGGGGAGCTGGTGATGGAAGTGCAGCAAGCCACGCACTACAGCCGGTTGATCAACCTGGGGCTGGCCCTGCCCAGCGCCGAAATGCTGCCCGCCCGCCAATTGATCCGCGCGATGGCGGCGATTGGCCGGCGCGGAGTGCAAGTGGCGCAGGCTTGACGCGCACAGCGCCAAGATCAACGTCGTTAGCGCACTCAAGCCGGGATTCTTAAGCAACATTCGACGCGCAAAACGCAAATTACTCATATTGGCAGTCCGCGAACGGCCGAAGCCTCGCTGGCAGTTCTTATGCCAGGAATGGGACCATGTTTCCAAGCCCTTATGAACCAGCGGCTAACAAAGCCTGCAAGAAGGCGATGGTCCGGCGGAGCGTTCTGATTCCGGGACTGGTCAAACCGGAATCGGGAAAGCGCGGAACTCACGTTCCTCGGAGCGCGGCGTTTCATTCCGCGCGGGGCTACCATTGTCAACGGGAAGCGGAACGAATTTCGCGCCCCGGAGAAATGCGGGATGCCCCCGCGCTTGTAGGCTGCGCTTGTATGCTTGCCAACGGGCGGCCAGTGGTTATCCTCCTGCCGCTGACAAGTGCGCGGGGCAGCTTGGCGGCGTCAGTGCGGTGACAGGACCACAGGGCGCGCCGGCCACCGCTCGCGACGCGATGAACATTATTTGTTAAAGCTATGCCTGCATACTCCATCACTGACCGGCTGGGCGTTTGTGCCTGGTCACTCCAGCCAACCTCGGCGGAAGACCTCTTCGACAAGCTGGCCCAGACCGGCATCTCCAACATTCAGATCGGCCTGGACGCCATCCGCGAGCACCCCGCCGACTGGGATAACTTCATGCAAGCCTGCGCCCAACGGGGCGTGACCTGCGTCTCCGGCATGCTTGGCACCCTGGACGAGGATTACACCACCTTGGAAACGATCCGCCGCACCGGCGGCCTGGTGCCCGACTGGCACTGGGAAGAGAACTGGCGGAACTTCACCATCGCCGCCGGCCTGGCGCAGGGAATGGGGTTGAAGCTGATCAGCTTCCACGCCGGTTTTCTGCCGCACGACGACCGCGATCCGAGCTACGGGAAGCTGCTCGACCGCGCCAAGCGTCTGGCGGAGTTGTTGGCCGCGCGCGGCGTCACGCTGGCTTTTGAGACCGGCCAGGAAACCGCCGAGACCTTGCGCGCGTTCCTTGAGAAGCTGGACTTTCCCAACGTCGGGATCAACTTCGACCCGGCGAACATGATTCTATACGACAAGGGCGATCCGATTGCCGCGTTGCGCGTGCTCGGCCCTTACTTGAAGCAGTGCCACATCAAGGACGCCCGGCGCGCCAAGGTGCCCGGCACCTGGGGAGAAGAGGTCGTGGTCGGCACTGGCGAAGTTGACTGGCGGGCGTTCTTTGGCGTGCTGGGCGACTTGGGCTTCAAGGGCTGGGGCTGCATCGAGCGGGAGGTCGGCAACCAACGCGTGGCCGACATCCGCGCCGCCCGCGCCTACGTCGAGAAGTTGGCGAGAGGCGCTTGAGCGGCGCAAGTCCAGAGCCTCCTTAAGTCGGCTCTTGCCAAGAACCCAGCCGCGACTGTCAATCCAGTATCCAGTATCCAGCATCCAGAATCTGCCCTCAACCATCAACCCTCAACCATCAACCATTCTATGGCCAACATCGGCGTTATCGGACTCGGTTTCATGGGGTTGACCCACATCAAGGCCTACCGGCAAGTGCCTGGGGCGCGCATCGCGGCGATCTGCGACGCCGTGCGCCTGCCGCTTGACGGCAACTTGTCGAGCATCGCCGGCAACATTGCCACGACTGACCAGATCAAACTCGACATGAGCGAGGTCAAGGCCTACTGGAAGTACGAGGAGTTGCTGGCCAACCCGGCGGTTGACTTGGTGGACATTTGCGTGCCGACGCCGCTGCACCCGCCCATTGCCATTGCGGCGCTGCGGGCCGGCAAGCACGTCATTTGCGAGAAACCGCTTGCCCGTACCGCGGCATTGTGCCGCGAGATTGTGGCCGCTGCCGCCCAGGCCAAAGGCTTCTTCATGCCGGCGATGTGCCTGCGCTTCTGGCCGGAATGGGTGTGGCTCAAGCAGGCCATTGCCCGGCAAACTTACGGGCGCGTCCTGGCCGTCCATTTCCGCCGGCTCTCCGAGCCGCCCGGCTGGAGCCAGGGCACCTACCTTAACGGCGAAGTGTCCGGCGGCGCCCTGCTGGACCTGCACATCCACGACAGCGACTTCGTGCAATTCTGCTTCGGCCGCCCGCGCGGCGTGTTCACCACCGGCGCCACCTTGCTGAGCGGCGCGATTGACCACGTGCTCACCCAGTATCAGGTGGCCGGCGGCGCAGTTGTCTCGGCTGAAGGCAGTTGGCTGATAGGGCCAGGTTTCGGCTTCAAAATGGTGTACATGGCGGTTTTTGAAAACGCTACGGCTGACTACGACAGCAGCCGCGGCGCCGAGGCCCTCCGGCTCTTTGAGAAAGGCCAAGCTGCCCGCACGGTCAAGTGCGAAGGCCCCGACGGTTACGTGGGCGAGCTGGCCCACATGCTGGCGGCCATCCAGACCGGCCAACCGCCGACGGTGGTGACGGCCCAGGACGGCCTCAGCGCGGTCGAAATCTGCGAAGCCGAAGGGCGGTCAATCCAGACCGGCCAACTGGTGGAGCTGACCTGAGGATGGGGTTTTGCCACGGACTCACTCGGACGAAACACGGAAATGGAGAATCGGCCTTTCATTGACACCCACTTCAGCGGGGTGTGGGACGGGCCGGTTCGGGACTAACCGGTTCAACGGTTTCCTCAGCGCCGCGCCTGCAGCCGACTACGCCTGCCACGCCTAGAGACTGCGGAGGCGCGCTTTGCAGAGTGTGAAATGAGCCCCTGGTGGCGGACTCAGAATCAGTACTCCACACTTTGCAAAGTGTGGAATGAGCCCGTGCGCGCGGCTTCGGAATCAGTACTCCACACTTTGCAAAGTGTGGAATGAACGCCCGTGTGCAGCCAACCTCGCGCGCAGCCGCGGAAACCGCTGAAAGGCCTGCCTGCCGCGGCCCCGGCGTAGGCGGGGTTCGGGCGCAGCAGCCGCACTCTTGCACCCCACTGAAGTGGGGTGTGAATGAGAACCCGCGCTCCGCACAGCCGGGCGGGCGTTGGGAAGCGACGGTCTATTGTCCCGCGGCACCTGCGCGGAGGGCGCCGATGCCACCCCACAAGTCGCCAGTGCGCGACTGGTCTTTGAGGACTTCGGTTACCCGCTGGGCGACGTCGGTCTGCACCGCAAACACATCTGCAGCGTCTTTTTCGTAGGTCTCTGACCAAAGGTGGTAGCCGTCACTGACGTTGACGAGTTGAACGGTGATGCGCAACTTGTTGCCCGCCTTGCGCACGCTGCCTTCGAGGATGGTCCGCACCCGCAGTTGTTCGCCGATCTTCTGGACGTCTTCGCTCTTGCCCTTGAACGCAAATGAAGAAGTGCGCGAGGCCACCCGCAGCGTCCCCAGCTTGGCCAGCGCGTTGATGATTTCCTCACTCAGGCCGTCGCTCAGGTACTCATTCTCCTTGTCGGAGCTCATGCTCACGAACGGCAGCACGGCGATCGAGGCCCGGCTTGGGGCCGCGCCCCACCTGCCGCCCGTCACCCACTGCCACGCTTGCAGGCCCACCCAACCAACCAGCAAAACCACCAGCAGGCCCACCGCCCACCGGCGAATGCGCCGCTGGCGCCAGAGGAAAGAGAGCCGGGGCAGCCAAGGCCCGCGCGCCGGCGTGGCCGACAGGCCCAGCTTGTAGATCACGACTGGCGCTTGGATGTTCTTTAGCTCGCCCACGCCGAAACGGATGAGCGGATTTTCAACCTTGTTCCGGATTTGATCATAGACCTGCTGGGAAACACAAATCCCACCCGGCTCGGCCAGCGGTTCGATGCGGGCGGCAATGTTCACCCCGTCGCCGAACACGTCCTGCCCGCGCTGGACGACATCGCCGAGGTGGATGCCGACGCGGATGAGCACCCGGCGCTCCGCCGGTGCGGTGGCGTTCCGGGTGGCGAGCGTTTCCTGGATGTCCACGGCGCAGCGGGCGGCTTCCAAGGCGCTGGCAAACTCCACCAGGAATCCGTCGCCGGTAGTCTTGATCTCGTTGCCCTGGTATCTGGGGAAGATGCCACGCAGCAAGCGCCGGTGTTCTTCGAGCAAGTCCAGCGCCAGCGCCTCGTTGCGCTGGGCCATGGCGCTGTAGCCGACCATGTCGGTAAACATGATCGCCGCCAGTTTCCGCCGCTCTGTCGCTGGCTCAGGCATGGACTAACTCATTTGCGATTTGCGATTTGAAACGTGAAACGTGATGCGTGATACGTAAACTCAGTTATCAGGTTATCCAGTTGTCAAGTTATCAGGTTCGGCCCATCGCCCAGCCTCTTCTCTCAACTCTCCACTCTAAACCTCTCTCAACTTCCCTCACCGCTTCGGCACGTACGGCCAGACCCAGTCGCCTTGGCCCAGCTCGGAGGACGTCCAACGCCAGGTCGGGCCAGCCACCCCGCCGTCGTCCTTTAGGTTCCACCCGACCGAATAGAGCAGGAATTTGCCGTCGGACGTGCGGCGGTACTTGAGCGGTTGGCCGGTGAAGAGGTCATGGGGCAGCTTGTCGAGGAAGCGGGGTGCCAGGGCCTCCAACGACTCCGGGTACTGGCCCGCCTCCCGCCGGCACCGTTCCAATGCGCAGGCCACCAGGGCCTGGTTGACCAAAGCCTGGTTTTTAACCGTGGTCCGGAGGGCTTTGACATAGTTGGGGAGTAACAAGGCGGTACCCCAGGTCCAGGGCCGGAATCCCCTTGTCTCCCGTTCGAAGCTGTGGTCAGCCAACTCTTCCAGCCCAACATCAATGCGCTGGTTCTTGAGGTCCAGGGCGTCCAGGCCAATTTGATGCAGGCGTGAGATGAGCCGTTGGTTTTGGCAATGCCACCCGCGCGGACTCAGCTCGATAAACACACGCATCGGGTCCCGCCAAAGAGGCTTCGCCTCACTGAAGACCTCAGCGTAAACTCGGCCGGCGTCCCCGCCTTTGAAACGCTCGAACAAGTAAACCCCTGCGGCTCGCTCCCAGCGCATCGCGTTGGCGTAGCTACTCAGCAGGTCCATCGTGCGCAATTGCTCCTGGATGGCCGCGCAGTGCCGCTGCGGCCAAAGCCCCTCAGCCAGGCCCTCGCCGACGCTATCCACATACAAGCCGCCGACCGCCACGCGGATCATGGCCGCCACCAACGTAAAGTCAGACTCCCTCAGATACTGCATCAACTGCGCCATGATCGCCGCGTCCCGCAAGGCCGCATCGGGCTGGCCGACCAGCAGGTTCGCCTTGAGGCTGACGCTGAGGGCCTGGGCGAGGATTCGCACGCTGACGAAATTGGGAATGGGCGCTCCGAAGGGATCGCCGTAAGAACCCGGCAGGCGCATGTGTGGCCGCTGGCAGGCCTCCTGGAGGGCGTCGAACTCGGCTTGGAACTGGTTGAACCAAGCCACGGCATCCTCAGCCAGGACGCCCGAGGTGCAAACGACGCGGATGACGTTGGTCTCCGTAGTGGGTTCGGCGGTGAAGAAGGGGCCGGAGCCCTTGCCCTTGAATTTCGCTTCCAACCACCGCTGGCTGCTCTTGGCGTCCAACTGCACGTGAACCCGCCGCGGCTGCCGGTCTGGTCCGCCCCCAATAATCATGGAGAAGCTGCGCGGGTCGCTCAGGATGGCGACCTGGGCCGCCCGGCTCAGGTGGTTGCGGAACGCATCGGGATCGTCCACGTCGAAGTCCTTGAGCGGATAGGCCGGGCTGGGCACATTGGTTGCCGCCGCGGGCCAGACTTGCACCTCGACAATCGGGAATCTGACGCCATGCCGCGCCTCGGCGAATTGCCGGTACTTTTCCTGGTTGGCCAACTCGCGGAGCCGCTGCAGCTCGTTGGTGTTTTTTGTCTGCCGGTTGAACCAGGCCTCCATCAGCGGGACTTTCAGGAAGTTCTGGTCCGGTGGCACGGGCCGGGGGATGTAGGCCTGCCAATCCAGCACTTCGCCCTTGGCCTCCAACTCGCGCCGGTATTTGTCCCAGGCGCGTTCGCCGCGCCAGTTCTCCTCGGTGTAAAACGCGATTATCACCAGCGCCAGCACCAACAAGGCCCGCAGAACCTTGCGGAGCCGCCGCCGACCGCGGCTTGTCTCGGGGGGAGAGGTCGGATTGCTTAAGCCGTTCATAGGAACCAATCTGCATTTGTGTCTCACCAGTTCCCGTCCTTAGCAAGGAAAAACCAGACGCGATCCAAGGGCCGGCGGGTCTGGCGAGCGGCAGTCCGGTGCGGGGGGCGGGAAGCGATGGGAGTGCGTGGAGCTTGCTCTGGACTTTGCAGGCATCTACGGAGCGGAGCGTGGCCTCGGAGTTTCCGAACGCCGTGTCCCCCTCACCCCGGCCTGCTCCCTGAACGAGAGGGAGGCATGCCGTCGGGGCGCCGGCCCACGCCGGGGCTAGATGGTGCCCTTGGCAATGCGCAACTGGGTGTCGCGCAAGACGGCGAGGCGGAGGTCGTTTTCGGCGACGGCCTGCTGGATGATTTGGGCCAGACTGGCCAATTGGCGCGGGTTGACGACGGCGTGGACGCTCTGCTGGAAGGCCTGCATGGCGCTGAGGCTCTGGAACTCATGGCCGATGAGGATGACCACGGCGTGGCGGCGCATGGCCATGGGCATGTGCTGGAGGCTCGACAAGGAGGCGTTCTCGTCCGAGCTGGAAGCGGCAAAGAGCAGCTCGGTGATGACGACTTGGTATTGGACCTGGCCGAAGCGCTGAGAGAACTCGTCGTGGCTTGCCGGGGCGTGGACCTTGTAGCCCAGCTCGGCCAAGGCGGCCTTGGCAGCTTCGAGCCAATCGGGCGTGCTCAATAAGACCATCGCCGGCTTGTCGGTGGGGCCGATGAATTCAAAGTCCATAGGATAGTTGGATTGCTTGAAATAGTTAGCTTACTTGAGCTTGAACTTAGGCGGCGGGGTGGGGCCGGCGGGCTTGGGGCTGACCTCGTCGGCCTTTTTCATTTGCAGCCCGGTCAAATCCGTCGTGGATTCGCCGCGTTTTTTCTTGACGTTGTCAATGCCGCGCGTGGTGACACCGCGTTTGGTGCAATAGGCCACGGCGGATTCCTCGGTGATTATACCCTTTTCGAAAGCCTCAACGCAGGCGTGGTCGAAGTGGCGCCAGCCAAAGGGATAGCTGGCCTCAATGATTTCGTAGAACGTCTTGCCTTCGGCTTCGCCGTTGGTGATGGTGTCCTTGGTGCGGATGTTGGCACCCATGATCTCCAGCAGGGCGAAGCGGCCGCCGCCGATCTTCGGGGCCAACCGCTGGCTGATGACCCAGCGCAAGGTGTCGGCGAGCCGCACGCGCACCTGCTTCTGCTCCTCCGGGTCGAACATGCCCAAGATGCGGTTGATGGTTTGGCCGGCGTCAATGGTGTGGAGGGTGCTCATGACCAGGTGGCCGGTCTCGGCGGCGGTCAGGCCGATTTCGACGGTCTCGCGGTCGCGCATCTCGCCCACGAGGATGACTTTGGGTGCCTGGCGCAAGGCGGCGCGCAACCCGATGGCGAAAGCGTTGAAATCGGTGCCCATCTCGCGCTGGTTGAAAGTGGCCACCTTCTGGGAGTGGACGAACTCGACGGGGTCTTCGAGGGTAATGACGTGGATGGACTTGGTTTCGTTGATTTCGTTGAGCAGGGCGGCCAGGGTCGTGGATTTGCCCGAGCCGGTGGCGCCGGTAACCAGGACCAAGCCGGTCTTCTCCTGGGCGACTTGCTTGAAGATGGCGGGCAGACCCAACTCGGCGAGGGTGGGGACGGAGGTGTTGAGTTTGCGCAGCACGATGGAGTAGCTGCCGCGCTGAGAGAAGATGTTGACGCGGAAGCGGGCCCTGCCCGTGAGCGAGTAGGAAGCGTCGCACGAGCCGGTCTGGAGCAGGTCTTCGGTCAGGCGGCGGTTGCCGCCGAGGAGGTTCAGGGCGACCATCTCGGTCTGGAAGGGGGTCAGGCGTTCGACGGGCGGCTCAATGGTGACGGGCACGAGTTCGCCGTCGGACTCGATCTGGAGGGGCTTGTCCACGGTGAAGTTGAGGTCGGAGACGTTCTTGCCCGACGAGAGCATGGTGCCCAGGACGTAATCGAGTTCGTTGCGGCGCATAGCTTAGTTGATGGTTGATGGTGGATGGTTGATGGTTGAGGGCGGATGGGCGGAGCGGCAGACCCGAATCCCGCCGGCTTGGGGCTGGCGCAAAGGCTAGGCGTCCTCGTCTTCGGGCGGATTGGCCAGGAAGGGCCGGAACTTCTTCTTGTCGAGGCACTTGTCGTAGGCCTCTTCGGTGGAGATGCGTTTCATGCGCAGGTGTTCCATGATGGCGTCGTCCAGGGGCTGGTTGCCGAGGCGCTTGCCGACCTGGATCATGCCTGGAATCTGGTGGGTCTTGCCTTCGCGGACGAGGTTGGCGATGGCAGTGGTGAAGACGAGAATTTCGAAGGCGGCGACCCGGCCTTTTTTGTCAATGCGCTTGAAGAGGTTCTGGGCGACGACGCCGCGGAGGGCCTCGGACAAGGTGGTGCGGATTTTGTTCTGTTGGTCAGCGGGGAACACGTCAATGATGCGGTCCACGGTCTTGGCGGCGCTGGCGGTGTGCAGGGTGCCGAGAACCAGATGCCCTGTGCTCGCCGCCGTGAGGGCCAATTCGATGGTCTCCAGGTCGCGCATTTCCCCCACCAGGACGATGTCCGGGTCCTCGCGCAACGCCCCCCGCAGCGCCGCGGTAAAGGAACGGGTGTGGACGCCCACTTCCCGGTGGTCAACCAGGCAGCCTTGGCTTTCGTGGACGAACTCAATCGGGTCTTCAATCGTGATGATGTGGTCTTTGCGGTTCTTGTTGGCGTAGTCCACGAGGGCGGCCAGGGTGGTGGATTTGCCCGAGCCCGTGGGGCCGGTGACCAAGACCAGGCCTTTGTGCAACATCGCGAACTTCTTCAGCACCGGTGGCAGCGGGGAGCCAACCCTCTCAAAGTCCTCAAACGACCAGACCTTGGAGGGGATTTGGCGGAAGACGGCCGCGACGCCGTTGCGTTGGTTGAAGAAGTTGACGCGGAAGCGCGAGACGTTCGGAATCTCGTAGCCGAAATCCACGTCGCCGGTTTCCTCATAGATCTTGATCTTGTAGTCCGGCGCGATCTCGTAGAGCATTGCCTTGAGCGTGTCGCTCTCCAGCGGCGGGTAGTCCACCCGGTTCAGATCACCACTGATGCGCAAAATGGGCGGATTGCCCGACGATAGGTGGAGGTCGGAGGCCTTCTGCTCCAACATTAGATTGAAGAAAGCATCAATTCTAGCCATAACTCAACGGCGCAATTTGAAGAAAGCGTCAATTCCAGCCATAACTCAACGGCGCAATTTGAAGAAAGCGTCAATTCCAGCCATAACTCAACGGCGCAATTTCGCGTGACGAGTAGAGCAAAAAGCCGCGCCGAGTGCAAGTCAAGTAGTGGGGTAGGGGAGGCAATTCGGGAGGCGGTTGCCGAGGGGGGGGCGATTTCGTTTGCGCGGTTCATGGAACTGGCCCTCTACGAGCCGGAGCACGGCTATTATGAGCGGCGCCGGCGACCGCCGGGGCGGGCCGGCGACTATTACACAAGCGTGAGCGTGGGGAGCCTCTTTGGGGAATTGCTGGCGTTTGCGTTCGCCGGGTGGAGCGCAGGGCTCCGCGCCGAACCGCTGCAACTGGTGGAGGCTGGGGCGCACGCGGGCCAGTTGGCCGCCGACATATTGGAGTGGCTGCGGGGGCAGCGGCCGGAGCTTTTCGGGCGCACAGAGTACTGGATTGTGGAGCCGTCGCCCAACCGGCGGGCCTGGCAGGCCGAAACGCTGGCGGGCTGGGGTGGCGTGGTGCGCTGGGCTTCCGGGTGGGAAGCGTTTGCGCCGGGAAAGGTCAAGGGGATAATCTTCGCCAACGAGTTGTTGGATGCGCTGCCGGTGCACCGGCTGGGCTGGGACGCGGGGCTGGGGCGATGGTTCGAGTGGGGTGTAACGATGGATGGAGACCGGTTCACGTGGGTGCGCCTGCCCTGGGACAGTTCGGCGGGGGGCGCGGCAGCTTACGCGGCTCATTTCCCGAGCGCGGCGGCGCTCGCCTTGCTGCCCGATGGCTTCACCACCGGAATCTGCCCGGCGGCGGTTTGCTGGTGGCAAGCGGCGGCAAGGGCGCTGGCGGCCGGCAAACTGATGACGCTGGACTACGGCCAGGAGGCGCAGGACTTTTTCTCTCCTGAGCGCGCGCCGGGCACGTTGCGGGCCTATCGGGAGCATCATCTGGCCGGCGATATACTGGCCGACCCAGGTGAACAGGATTTGACCGCCCACGTGGATTTCACGCTGATTCGAGCAGCCGGAGAGGCCGCCGGTCTGCGCACGGAGGGGCGGCTGACGCAGGAGCAATGGCTGACAGAAATCGCCCGGCAGACTTGGGCTGCGCCGGCAGATTTCCCGCCGTGGACGCCGGCGCGGCTGCGGCAGTTGCGGACCTTGACGCACCCGGAGCACCTGGGCCGCGCCTTTCAGGTACTGATTCAGGCCCGATAAGAGCAACGCTATGCCAAAGGATAAGGTCCACGTCCTGGTCTGTTTCGCGGTGCCCCAGGAGGCCAGGCCGTTCCGGCGGATTCGCTGGCCGGCGGCGCCACCGCGGGTGCTGGTAACCGGGATTGGCCCGGCGCGCGCGGGCAAGGCAATCGCGCGGGCCTTGGCGGCGGTTGAGCCAGGCCTGGTCATCAGCGCCGGTTTTGCTGGCGGACTAAACCCGGCGCTGAGCATTGGCACCGTGCTCTTCGACGCCGACGAGGCCAGCGGTCTTGGGCCAAAGCTGTTGGCCGCCGGGGCGCGGCCCGGGCGGTTCCACTGTTCTGGCAGCGTGGCGGTGACGGCGGCGCAGAAGGAGGCGCTCTGGCGTTCAACTGGAGCGGACGCCGTGGAGATGGAGTCCGGCCCTTTGCGGAGGTTATGCCAGGAACAGGGCATTGCTTCCGCCACCGTGCGGGTGATCTCCGACACCGCCGGCGAGAGCCTGCCGCTGGATTTTAATCTGCTGCTTGCCGGTGGGCCGGCGCTGCGCTATGCGAGGATCGCGCTCGCGCTGGTCAAGGCGCCCGGCAGCATCGTGGAACTGGTGCGGTTTCGCCGGCGGTTGGGGGCCGCCGCGGCCACGTTGGCCAAGGTGCTAGCGGAAGCCATCTGAGTGCGGCCTGCGGAGTGCGGAATTGGTCGGACATGTCAGACATGTCCGACGTGTCGGACTGGCGTGATCGGGGAGGGCGGCGTTCAGCGGGCTTGTTGGTGGCTGATGGCCGCGGGCGGCGGGCGGGCGGGATTGTGTTTTTCAGTCCAAGTGATGATGCCGGCGCCGACCATGATGAGGCAAACGCCCGCCCACCGGAGCGCCGATACGTGTTCGTGCAGGATGAGCTTGGCGGCCAAAGTGGTCAGCACAAAGCCAAGGGAAGTCAGCGGCCAAAGGAAGCTCACGTCGCTCCTGGCCATGAGCACCAAGAGGCCGGCGAAGAAGATCGCCTCAAAGCCCACGCCCAAGAGAATGTCGCGGTTGGTGACGCCTTGGCCGACCAACCGGGCGACGGCCGGGGCCGTGAGGCGGGGAGGGCTTTCGAGTTGCCGCAGCCCGCGATTCAAAAAGACCACGCCAATGGCCTCGAAGACCAAGGCGACGAGCAGGATGACCAGGAGTTTTGCCATATCAGAGGTCTTGGTAACGGATGAGCTGGATGCCCTGTTGGGCAACCAGGGTCTTGACTGTTTGGCTGGTCAGTGCCGCCAGTTCGTGCCTGGCGCCGACCAGCGAGGGGTGGCAGTAAAGTTCAGCGTCGCCCGGCGGCAGGCGCGGGAGCAACCGCAGCAGGTAGTCCTCGTCCACGCGCCCATTTTGCAGCAGGCCAAAAACAAAGCGGGTATGGCGGAGGCCGCGTTTTTCGAGGATGGGCTTGGCGCTGGCCGCCAGCAGGCCGAAGACAATGGCGTGGGCCAGGCGGTAGAACCAGCGGCCGCGCGCCAGGCGGGCGTCAAGCCAGAAGGGGTCGCGGGTCAGGCGCAAAGACTTCAGCCCCCAGGAGGGGGCGTGGTCTGAGAGCAGGCGCAGGACGGTGGGGTGCAAGTGGAGGTGCAGGTGGCCGTCGAGGTGGTCCAAGGGCAGGCCGGTGGCGCGGAACATCTGCACCTGCCCTTCGATTTCGTGCCGCAGTTGCCTGCGGACACTGCGGTTAAAAAAATACCAGAGACCACAGAGGATGGGCCGGTCGCTGAACTGGCATTCTTCGTCCACCAAGCCGGGGACATCGGCGGGTTTGCAGGCGGAGCGGGCGCGGACCAGGCACAGATGGAGGCCGACGCCCAAGGCAGGGTGCGCCCGGGCCAGTTCGACCGCTTCTGCAAAGGCCTGGCCGCTGACCATGAGGCTGGCGGAGGTGAGGATGCCTTCGCGGTGGGCCTGGATGACCGCCTGGTTGACCGCCTCGGAGCAGCCGAAGTCGTCGGCGTTGACAATCAGGCGGCGGGGCTGCTCAGCAGACGCCATAGGACGGCGCGAAAGTCCCCCGGCGGGCGCGCCACCAAGCGGCCAGCAGCAGCAGCAGCTTTTGCGGGCGGCTGATCTTGGTCAGGCCGGGGCCAAAGACATTAAAGTGGCGGGCCGCGAGCCGCTGCAACAACTGCCAATAGACCGAAGCCATCAGCTCGGCGGGGAGCATGGCAGGGCGGTCTTCGGCAGGCAGGCTCTGGCGGGCTTGCCGATAAAACTCCTTGGCGCGCTGGGCGACGCTCTCTGCCAAGGCGCGAAAACGGGCTGAATACTGCCCGCGCAGGATTTCATCGGTCGTGACTTGGAAGCGGCTCAATTCCTCCAGCGGCAAGTAGATGCGCCCGGCGGCGGCGTCGGCGCCGACATCGCGAAGGATGTTGGTGAATTGGAGGGCCTTGCCCAGGTGCACGGCGTAGTCGCGACAGGCCGGGTTTTGGTAGCCAAAGACCTCGATGCTGAGCAGGCCGACGACAGAGGCGACGCGATAACAATAGAGTTCCAACTGCTGGTAGGTCGCATAGCGGTCGGGCGCGAGGTCCATTTCGACGCCGCGGATGAGGTCATCGAAGTGGCCGAAGGGAAGGCGAAAGCGGGCGATGACCGGTTGGAGTTCGCGGGTGACCTCGAACTGCGGGGAGTCGTTATCACAAGCGGCGCGGACATCGGCGCGCCAGGCCTCGAGGCGGGCGCGGCGCTCGGCCAAGGGCAGCGACGGATTGTCGGCCACATCGTCCACCTGGCGGCAGAAGGCATAGAGCGCGCTCATGCAGGCGCGCTTAGGGGGGGGGAGCAACCAGAGCGCCAGGGTGAGATTCGAGGCGCTGCGGCGGGTGATGGACTGGCTGGCCGCAAAGCTCAAGCGGAAGGGGGAGGCTGGTCCTCAGGCCGCGGCGGGGGCAAGCCGCCGGTTTCGGAAAGCGTGGGGTTCCGCGGGCGATGGTTTCGGCGGTGGCGGCGATGGCGACGGTGATGATGATGTGAACCGGCCTCGGAGCCCGCACCCACGCCTTCGATGACGCGATAGCTGACGCGCGGGTTGGAGTGATGGCGGGAACGTTTGCGGAGGTACCTGGCCCAGAACAGGAGCAGGATCAACAAGAGGAAAATGACCCCCATGATCAGCATCATGTCCCTCAACGTGCCGGGGGTCCGGCCAAAGGGCCAAGCCCCTGGCTGGCTGGGGTCGAGTGGAGCTTCGAGGCAAGGGAGAACGAACATCACGCCGGTTCCTTTCCTGTTGGCAGGGCAGCTTCCTCGTCGAAGCTCTCGCCGGTGTCAATGTTCAAGCGGTGGATCCGGTAGCGGAGGGCATGGCGGCTGATGCCCAGTTGGTCGGCGGTTTTGTGGAGATTGAAATTGTGGTGTTCAAGCGTGTGCAGGATCAGTTCGCGCTCGTAGTGGGCCAGCGACTCTTCGAGCGAGCCCTCGGCCGGCGGCTGGGCGGGGCCGGCCCTGCGGAGGCGGGTTTCGAGGTGGAAGTCCGGGAGGCTCTCCGGCTGGACCTCGGCAGAGGATTCAAGGATGACGGCCCGTTCCAGGGCGTTGCGCAGTTCGCGGACGTTGCCGGGCCAGTGGTGGGCGAG
>Ga0315268_10003966_pt1 | contig 16150 bp, 20 predicted proteins | sample C1_top_MG_FD_204535 | JGI IMG/M metagenome (GOLD analysis project Ga0315268, IMG submission 204535) | Sediment microbial communities from Yellowstone Lake, YNP, Wyoming, USA - C1_top | ecosystem: Environmental > Aquatic > Freshwater > Lake > Sediment | place: USA: Wyoming | collected 2017-08-01
TTGTCAATGGTTATTCTGAATTATATTGCAAACAAGCCTTGCTTCATGGGCAACACTTTTGTTGACATGACAGATGAAACATTAATCATCAGTCACTGCGTTTGCCCACGAAAAATGGAAGGATATAACACAAAACCAGCGCCTTACACGTTAAGACGCTATCACAAAGAAAAATTCACGGGTAGTTTGACAGCGTTTGTAAAAATGGAAGTAGGCGAAGAAGTCACAATTTGTCGTCTAAGCGGTGACTTAAAGACAATGCTACTTGCAAAAGGAAACATTGTGGATTGTGTGGATATGGATTCTGATGAATATTGCAGAGTGAAAGTGAAGGTGCAAATCAAAAATCCAAAAGAATTTATCTATAAAACGTCTGGAAATCATCACGTCATGGTTTATGGTGATTATAGAAGCCAGTTGAAAATGCTGAATGACATCTTAGGCATTACAACTATTGAAGTCTAAATGCTTCATGATTAAGTTTAATAGGTTGCTTGTGTATATGACGAAAGAAAGGTGAATCACATGGAAAAGCAAGGTCAACAATCCGAATACCTTTGGATTCCAGGTGCAACAACCATTGGTGTAGTATGCAAAGACGGAGTTATTTTAGCCTCAGAAAAACGTGTCTCATATGGCTATCTCGTTGTTAGCAAAGGCGGTAAAAAAGTCTTCAAAATAACAGACTATATTGGTGCAGCGTGTGCCGGGCTTGTTTCTGACATGCAAATCCTCGTAAGAGAAGTGGAAGCCTATGCAAACTTGTTTAGCTTAGATGTTGGCAGAACAATTTCCGTGAGGTCAGCAGCCAAACTCATGTCAAACTTGCTTTTTGAGCGGCGGTTAGCACCGTTGATTACCCAAACAATCGTCAGTGGTGTAGATGAAGAAGGCGCATCTCTTTATGTTCTTGATGTTCTCGGCTCAGTAATACCTGACAAATATGCAGTTGTGGGTTCTGGAACAGAAATCGCCATGGGAGTGCTTGAAGAAGGATATAGAGAAGATTTAACCATGGAGGAAGCAAAAGACCTAGTTGTCAGGTCAATAAAATCTGCGATAAGTAGAGACATCATGAGTGGTGACGGCATAGATTTTCTACTAATAACCAAGGAAGGAATAAGCGAAGAATCCATAAAGTTCTAAAGTCCAATTTTCATAAAATTTTAAACTTTAATCTTCGTAATAATTGCTATCGAATGGTGCGGAGCATAAATTGTCATTTGAGTTAAGCTTGGAAGAAGGAAAATTCCTAGTTGAGCTTTCTCGTAAAGCTGTGGAAGAATATTTGCGGAATAAGAGAAGAATTAACGTTCCAAGCAGCGTTTCTGAAAAGCTCATGCAACCTTGCGGTGTTTTCGTTACAATAAACACCATAAGAAACAGAGAAAAAGAGTTGAGAGGATGCATCGGGTACCCCTATCCTACTACCGCACTGGCAGAGGCGGTTATTGAATCTGCTATAAGCTCAGCAACGCAAGACCCACGCTTTTATCCAATATCATTAGACGAGCTTGATAATGTAGTTTTTGAGGTTAGCGTGCTAACACCTCCACAACTAGTGGACGCCAAAAAATCGAAGGAATATCCAGCAAAAATCAAAGTTGGAAAAGATGGGTTAATTGTTGAAAGAGGCGTGTTTAAAGGGTTGCTTCTTCCTCAAGTGCCGGTTGAATGTAAATGGGATGAAGAAGAGTTTCTTTGTCAATGCTGTATTAAGGCTGGTCTGCCTCCTGATAACTGGCTTTTAGATGGCACGAAAATTTACAAGTTTCAAGCCATAGTATTTGAGGAAGAAAAGCCAAAAGGCGTAGTGAAGCGTAAAGCCCTTGGCGGGTAATAATTTCATGAGGGTTTATTTTGCTCCGTGCGGTATCGGTCTAGGACATGTTGGAAGATGCATTCCCATAGCAAGGAGCCTTGCAGAGAAGAAAGTTGATGTAACATTTTCCACTTATCGTGAAGGCATAGGTTATGTTAAACAGGAGAAATTTCCCCTTATTGAGGCTCCACCCATCGGTTTTCAAGTTAAACCTGATGGAACCGTGGATTTTAGGCAAACAGCAGTTAACCCTGGCCCCTTTTTTGCTTCATTCACTTTTTTAAAGCAAGTTGATGCTGAAATTCAAAGCATTGAAAGTTTTGGACCAGATATTGTAGTGTCTGACTCTCGTGTGTCATCTATTTTAGCGGCAAGGATTTTGGGAATCCCGAGAATTTGCATTCTGAATCAGTTTCAAGTGATAATCCCAAGGAAGAAACGTTTTCTAAACTTGGCAAAATTTGCGGATTCCGTGACTCTTACAATTATTGGAAAAATGTGGACCAGTGGAAACATTGTTTTGATACCGGATTTTCCTAAACCATATACGATATGTGCTGGAAACCTAAACATCCCGAAATCGTATGGGAAAAACGTGAAATTGATAGGCCCGATATTGCCCATGCATCCTAATAAATTGCCAGATGAAAAAGAATTGCGCAAAAAATTGAGATTGTCAAATGATAAACCAGTAATTTTCGCTCCCATAAGCGGTCCAGTTAAGGAGAAGGCGTTCTTAATAGGAATTTTGAGGAAAATTCTGCTAAATTTTCCAAAAGATTATGAAGTTGTTATTTCACTTGGCTATCCCAATACTGACAACAAACCTATGCATTATGGCAATGTAACGCTCTACAAATGGGTTCCGAACCGTTTTGAGTATTTGAAAGCCTGTGATATAATTGTGGGTCGCGCTGGACACGGAACTATAACGCAATGCATGTCTTATGGTAAGCCTATGATACTTGTGCCCACGCCAAGCCACACGGAACAACTTAGCAACGCCAAACAGGCTGGGAATCTTGGAGTCGCAAAGATTGTTCTGCAAGAAGAGTTGAACAAAGAGAAACTTCTAGGAAGTGTTCAGCAACTCCTCGGGAACGATGTTCGTGAAAGGCTTAAAGAGGTTCAGAAAGAAACGCTGAAGCATGATGGACTGGAACACGCTGTGAAAACAATAATTGGCATAGCTGAAAATGAACAAGTATTTTAAGCTAAAAATTCAGAGAGTAAAAGTATGTTCTTGCCTCGCAGAATTTTGGAAGAAAGGCTCCTAGAAATGCTAGCGGAAGATATTGGGCAGGGAGACATAACAACTGCTTTAATAATTCCAGAAAACTGCACTGCTGAGGCTAAAGTAATATGTAAAGAGTCTGGAATTGTTGCAGGAATCGAAGAAGCGACGATTCTTCTTGAAAGCCTTGGACTTAAAAGCGAAGCCTTAGTTAAAGATGGGGAAAAAATAAAAGCGAAACAAGTTTTGATGAAAATTTTAGGAGATGCGCGAACGATACTTTCGGCTGAGCGGACACTTTTGAACATTCTCTCTCATATGAGCGGTGTCGCAACAATTACGAGGAAGCTGGTTGAAAGAATTCAAAGAGCCGAGCTTAAAACGAAGGTTGCTTGTACACGAAAAACAGCACCAGGTTTACTTTACTTTGATAAAAAAGCGGTTCTGATAGGTGGTGGCGATACGCATCGGCTTCATTTGGATGACATGATTTTGGTGAAGGATAATCACATTGCTGTTGCTGGGGGTGTTGAAAAGGCCATTAAAAGAGTCAAAGAAAATGCTTCTTTTAGCAAAAAGGTTGAGATTGAAGTAACCAGCATTGCAGATGCCCTTACGGCAGCCAAAGCGGGTGTAGATATTGTTATGTTGGACAATTTTTCTCCACAACAAATAGAAAAAGCGGTTAAATTACTGAAAAAGTCTGGTTTCTTTGGAAAGGTTTTGTTGGAAGCCAGCGGTGGAATAACAATAGAAAATGTGATAACTTTCGCCTCTTCTGGCGTTAGCATTGTAAGTTTAGGTGAAATAACAGATAGTCCCAAATCTTTAGACATTAGTTTGGAAATCACAAAAATCAAGGAAAAATGAGACTGCACACTTTTGCGGAGGCGTACTTATCCGACAAGCAGTAACAGTAAAGTTAGCGTTATGAGATTTAGTGTGGCATGGGCTATGGCGGCAATAACGTATGAATGCCAACGATGGTAGATATAGCCCAGCAGCAGTCCCATAAAGAAGGCTGAGAGCGTGTAGAAGGCTTGTGGATCGAAGTGGAAGAATCCAAAAGATAAAGAGGAAACAAGCAAGGCGACACCAAAGGAGTATCTGCTATTTACTGCAGTCTGCAAAAAGCCTCGGAAAGTAAACTCTTCGCATATTCCGGCCAAGGATAAGGAGATTATCACCAAGAGCAATCCACCAGAGGAACTACTCATATCTTTTAATAACGTATTAGCCTCTTCAACCGTTTGGCTTGGTCCAAGAATCATTGTAAGTATGATTGAAACAAAAAAATCAAATGCGAGAAGGATGACTCCAAAGGTGATGCCCAATAGAATATTAAGAGGCTTTGCATCTAACCCTATGTAGCTTCTAATTTTAACCCTTTTGTAAATCATATAACATAGTGGAATAATGAGCACAAGCAGTTCTGATGCCACAATTGAAACACCCTCTCCGAATAGAACCAGAATTACACTTCCAAGAAATATGAGAAGTAAGAAGCTTGCTACAACAGCCAAGATGGCTGCAAAAGGAGAAATAGTGCTCTTTTCTTGCATTCTAATCACTCTTTAAATGGAGTTATTTTCAAAATTCGGAAACCCCGAGCAATCGGGTTTAACATTTCTGCAATATTAACTTTTTTCAAAATCTCTTTAGTGTCTTCTGCATAACCTCTAACGTCATGTTCTGCGCCAATGAGAGAGTATAAATATACTCTTTTTTCTGCAAGTCTTGGTTGACATTTTGAAGGTAAACCGAGTAAAACTGTTTGATTTTCTTTGACGGCTTTGTCGCATGCATATAATATTGCATGTGCTCCTGCTGTTAATTCCGCGATTCTCACTGGGATGCTCTCTTTCCCTATCGCTATGACTTCGACTCCATACTTTTGTGTTATTTCATTAGCAATCTTTCTTAGTCGTGGCAGAATTTTTAGGAGATGACGTTTTGCTTTTGCCGAGATTCTTAAATCAGAGAATTGAATGGGTGATAACTGCTCCAGTGGGAGTGCCCCCAAAGACATGTCAAGATGAACAATGTTGGCTTTCACCTTTGCAAGCAAGTCTCTACAAAGTTCTGCTTCGTGCACTATAACTTCATGTCCATTTCCTGCATATGCAAAAATTGCTTCTGCTAGGCATGTTGCAGGTTCTCTATATGGCGGGTTAACTAATACGGATGCTGCTGCAACGATTGATAATGGTTCAAATTTATCATTAAGTATGGCGGCGGATGAATCTGCGGCAATAATATTCAAGCGTTTCACCTTGCTTTTATTAATAATTAGAAACAGAATATAGCTTTGCCGTCTATTCAGCGGCTTTCTTTAAGTGCATACCTAAAATGAATATTTCTGAGCTTTTAGCCCTGCTCGCCTTCGGTTTAATCACCTTCACAGTTTGAAAATGCGTTTTCATCTCTTTTATGAAATTGTCAAGCATATCCCCTTGGAAAACCTTTACAAAAAAATTTCCGAAAGGTCTCAAAGTTTCCAATGCTATTAATAATGATTGATGTGATAAGTCTATTTGACGTGCATGGTCAACTTCCCATATTCCAGAAATATTCGGCGAAGCATCCGAGATTACTGCGTCAGCTTTTTTTGGAAGCATATTTAATATCTCTTTCACAGTTTCCTGCTCGCTTATGTCGCCTATTATTGTTCTGACATTATTTTGTGGAAAAGGTTCAATAGGCTTTAAGTCCACTCCCAGAACAAAACCCCTAGTTCCAACAATCTTTCTAGCCGCTTGAACCCAGCCACCTGGTGCAGCGCCCAAATCAACGACGATGTTGCCACTCTTAATGAAATTGTATTTTTCTACAGTTTGGAAAAGCTTGTATGCTGCTCTAGAACGGTATTTTTCCTCTTTAGCTTTCTTGTAATAATAATCTCTTTTCCTTTCTTGAATCCATGCTTTTGGCAAAACTAACTGTCACCCAGTGCGCCAGATTGGTTCAGGGATGGGGAGATAAGCCATTCTGTGAGTTTTTCGCAGTTTTGCGGCGAAATTGTACTGGATGAGTCGCATCTTGAATTGTCTGGGCACATCAGGCATGGAACATCCGCTATTGAATCTATTCTCGCAGGAAGCCTCTTTGGATAAAGTCTATAAGTCCATCTTCCATCGCGAAGTTCTTTCTCTCTGCGGATTAAGTTTTTGTCTTCTAGTTTTAGGGCTATCCTTGAGCCTTCTCTGCTGCTTGCCCTAAGTTTTCGCCATAAATCAGATTGAAGTATGCCTTCAAAGCCTGTGTTTATGATGTGCTGTAGGGCTTTCTGTTCTAAATCATTGCGTTTTGACATTTTCTTTGACACTCGGATCTCTACATTGATATATGTGCGTTTTTTAAATAAAAAGATGTATGTTTAAAATTGTAGGATTTAATGTTGAATGGGGATAAAATGAAAGAAAAAAAGGTAAGAAAACCTTACTGCTTAGGAATTGAATCAACGGCGGATGATTTCAGCGTAGGAATATCCACATTCAACGGCGAAATATTAGCCAACATAATAAGCTCTTACATGCCAGAAGAAAGCGGTATCCACCCTCGAGAAGCAGCAAGACATCATGCAGACGTGGCAAGCAAAGTTCTAGAAGAAGCCTTTGCAAAGTCAAGAACAAAGCCACAAAATCTATCCATCATAGCATTTTCTCAAGGTCCAGGCTTGGGTCCATGTCTCCGCACTGGCGCAACAATAGCCCGAGCTCTTGCTTCCTATCTCAAAATTCCACTTGTTGGAGTAAATCATTGTATAGCGCATATTGAAATAGGGAAACTGAAAACAGGTGCTAAGGACCCGATTACGTTGTATGTTTCTGGTGGAAACACGATAGTTGCGGCTTTTGATTCTGGACGTTATAGAGTGTTTGGCGAGACTTTAGATATTGCTCTTGGGAACTGTCTGGATGTTTTTGCGAGGGAAGCAGGATTACATCAAAGAGCTGGCATGCCGTTTGGAGCTATTGTTGAAAAGCTTGCTATGAAAGGAAAGAAACTGATTTCCCTGCCATACACTGTTAAAGGTATGGATACGTCCTTTAGCGGCTTACTGACTGCCGCTGTTAACATACTTAAAAAAGGAGAATGTAGGCTTGAAGATTTATGCTACAGTCTTCAAGAAACTGCGTTTTCAATGGTTACAGAAGTCACTGAAAGAGCTTTGGCGCACACAGAGAAAAAGGAAGTTTTACTCACGGGTGGAGTTGCTGCTAATAAACGATTGCAGTCGATGATTAATGTTATAGCGGAGGAGCATGCTGCTGAATTCAGTGTTGTTCCAAGCGAATTTGCAATTGACAATGGTGCAATGATTGCATGGGCGGGCGTGTTAGCCTACAACCAAGGCATGGTCACGCCAATCGAAAAAAGTTTTGTAAAGTTAAGATGGCGCCTTGAAGAGGTTGAAGTTCCGTGGATAAAACAGAGCCTCAATTGATTAGGAAAGGCGCTGAAGCCAGCCTTTACCTTGCAGATTGGCATGGCAAAAAAGTGATAATGAAGAAGCGTTCGCCAAAGAGATATCGTCCATCTCAGCTAGATGAGCAAATAAGAACTTTTAGGACGATTCATGAACCGCAATTAATGCATGAAGCGAAAAGAGCAGGAGTGCCAACACCAACAATTTTTTTGGTTGATGTGAAAAATGCAATGATAATAATGGAGTTTATTGAAGGAAAACAAGTGAAACAACTGTTGGGTGATGCTAGCGTAAATGTGAGGCAAAGTCTATGCTTCAGAATTGGCAAATTGATAGGTAATCTGCACAAGCATGGGGTAATTCATGGCGATTTAACCACATCCAACATGATTCTTGACTCTGAAGGAAAAATTTTCTTTGTAGATTTTGGTCTCGGCGAGAAAACAAGCGAATTGGAGGCTAGAGGGGTTGATTTACATCTGATGAAAAGGGCTTTGCAAAGCACGCATTTTCGATTTACAGAAGAATGTTTCAACGCTGTAATTAAAGGGTATTCTAAGGTTTTAAATGCTGAAACTGTAAAAAATGTTTTAGCTAAAATAGGAGAGATAGAAAGAAGAGGAAGATATATTGCAGAGAGAAAAAGTGAACTGGAATGATTAAGACTGTTTGGAGCATAACCTTTTATGTTTCAGATTTAAAACGGGCTGCAAAATTCTATGAGAAAACGTTAGGCTTGGAAAAGAAGTATGAATACGCAAGTTATGTTGGTTTTGAATGTGGCGGAGTAGAGATAGGATTAATCCCTAAACCCAAAGAAGAACAGAAATCAAACCCTATATCGCCTTCCGTAGAATTTCTCGTAGATAATGTGGATAAAGTGTATAGGGAATTAAAAGGCAAAGGAGTGAAAGTCATCAAAGAGTTACATGATGAGCCTTGGGGTGGAAGAGAAGCCACTTTTATAGACCCTGATGGTAACATTCTGGAAATAGTGCAAATAGACTGGGAAAACTATTTTAGCATATCTGCTGAAGGCGCAAAGAAAAAAGCGTGAAGTAAAAATGGGCTTTCAGTTGAAGGGAAAAGTCATATTCTTTGCAACAAGTAATGTTAACAAGTTTCAAGAAGCCCGTGGAGTATTTTCTGAGCATAAAATAGCTGTCGGCATGCTAAGGGTCAAAACCTTGGAGATTCAAAGCGAAAGCCTAGAGGAAATTGCAAAAGCAAGTGTTATAGAGGCTTTTAAAAACTGCAATTTGCCTGTAATAGTTGAAGATGCTGGTTTATTTGTAGAGGCGTTGAATGGATTTCCTGGACCTTACGCTTCATACGTTTACAAGACCATAGGTAATATTGGTTTGCTACGACTTTTAGAAAACGCGAAAAACAGAAGGGCATGGTTTAAATCAGTAGTGGCTTACTGTTCTGAAGATTGCGAATCACCAAAGTGTTTTGAAGGCGAAGTCTCTGGAGAGATAACGAGAACTGAGAGAAGGATCGACGGTGAATATGGTTTTGGTTTCGACCCAATTTTCCAACCTGCAAACAGCAATAAGACATTTGCAGAAATGAGCATAACAAGGAAAAACAAGTATTCACATCGGGCAAAAGCCTTGTACAAATTCGCAGAATGGTACAAAGCACAGGGCAAGCGATAGAATGGGTTTCTTTGGAGATATAGCCAAAATTATACTGGTAACATGGGTTGTCTATTGGGTTCTAGCCATGATATGGTTTGCAGCGGTAGGGCAGATAGTAATGCTATTGCTGTTTTTGGTAGGTTTAATCTTTCCTTTGTCTTTTATAGCGTATGAATACTGGCAATACAGAAAACGGAAATAAGCGAAACAAGCACATTTTCAAAGGAACATCAATATTCTTAAATATCTGTTTTCCTTCGCTCATACAGAGTTTAAGTGATCTGGAATGCCTAAGCAAGAAAAGGGAAAATCGCATCAAATAAGACCTGTTGCCAAGCGACCTCCAACATGGTGTAAATATCAACCAGAAGAAGTCGAAGCCTTAGTTATTAAACTGGCAAAGGAAGGGCATCCACCAAGTCGCATAGGCACAATTCTAAGAGATCAGAATGCAATTCCCTTGGTAAAGCCGATTACTGGGAAAACAATAACGAAAATACTTAAGGAGGCTGAGCTTGTGCCTGCGATACCAGAAGATATAGGTCATTTGCTTAAGAAGGCTGAAAGTCTTGTTGCGCATCTAGAGAAAAATCACAAAGATTTGCACAATAAAAGGTCTCTTCAAATTATAGAGGCTAAAATCCACAAGTTGTCAAGATATTACAAGCGTAAAGGTCTTTTGCCTGCAAACTGGAAATACGAACCCAAAATAGCTTCTCTTGCCTAACTTTTCGAACATTAATCAATGTAACTGTGTTATGAACAAAATTGTGTATAGCGTCAGTTTTAAATCTTTAAATGCGCAAGTTTCTTAGCCTAATGTGATTATCATGGCATTGGATAATAAGCGCATCTCAGGCTTTCTAGATTCTGCCGAGCAAGCAGCGAAAACAATTTTAGAAACGGTAAAAGCTGATGGCTTTATTCATGTTTTTTCGCATTTGGATGCCGATGGCGTTGCGGCTGGAGGAATTATTGGAAAGGCTTTGTTTAGGCTTGATGCCAGATTCAGAATTCGGATAACTCAATGGGTTGATGAAAAAATCGTGAACGAAGTTCTCTCTGATAAACCACAACTAATAATTTTCACCGACTTTGGAAGTGGTTACGTTAATTTGTTAAATGAGAAGCTTGCGGATTTCAAAATAGTCGTTTTGGATCATCATCAAGTTGTAGGTGAAAACTCGGCAAATCTTGTGCATGTGAATCCGCATTTATATGGAATAAATGGTGCACAAGACATTAGCGGTTCTGGTGTTGCGTATTTTGTGGCTAAGGCTGTGGATAAAAATAATGTTGATTTGGCGCCTATCGCCGTGGTTGGGGCTCTCGGAGATTTACAGGATAAATATGACCAGCGAATGCTTGGCGGATTAAATGAAAAAATCGTTGAAGATGCGATGGAGGCAGGTCTTTTAACTGTTGAAAAGGACCTTATTTTTTTCGGCAGAGAAACCCGTCCGATTCATAGAATGCTGTCTTCTACAACGAATCCTTTCATTCCTGGCATAAGTGGGGAAGAAGATAAGAGTTTAGCTTTTTTGGTGAAGGTGGCGGACATTAAGCCGAAGCATGATGATAAGTGGCGGGCTTTAAGGGATTTGTCAGAGGATGAAAAGAAACGGTTGTGCTCTGCTCTTGCAGATTACCTGCTTTCTAAGGGTTTACATTATGAAGTGACAAATCTGATCGGGCACGTTTACATTTTGAACCGTGAGGAATCATGGACTCCACTGCGTGATGCACGGGAATTTGCTGTTTTGTTGAATGCCACTGGTCGGATGGATAGGCCAAGTTTGGGCGTTTCTATTTGTATGGGCGATCGGAGTGCGGCTCTTGAAGCGGCTGGCAAAGTTTTGGAAGACTATAGGCGAACGATCAGCAAGTATCTCGGGTGGATTATGGAGAAGCCTGAAAGAATGAAGGAGTTGGAGAACATTTATGTGGTTTATGGCGAAAATTTTATGGATGACAAGATAATTGGAGCAATCTCCTCTATACTATCCACAAGCCTTCCTAACCCAGAGAAGCCATTAATTGCGTACGCAAATGTGGAGGAAGAAGGGATAGCGAAATTTTCTGCAAGAACCATAGACATAGTAACCAACAAAGGTGTAAATCTGGGGAACATTATGCAGGTGGCTGCGGAAAAATGTCAGGGAAATGGTGGAGGGCATAACATTGCTGCTGGAGCGCAGGTTCCACTTGAAAAAATCAGTTCATTTATCGAAATTGTTAACGAATTGGTTGGACGACAGTTGCGAGGCGAGAAGATTGGAAGCTGAAATAATATTAGAGTATGATGATGCTAAAACCGTGGAGGCAATTGCCAAAGCGGTTTCTCCAGACAATTTCAAAACACCAAAAGACTTGTCCATCAACACCATGAGCTGCGACAAAAAAGTGGTTACAACAATAAGAAACGAAGGAAAAATGGCAACGTTCATCGCCACCATTGACGATTTGCTTTTCTGCGCTTCCACAGCGGAGAAAATACTTCAAACAGCAAAAAAGCTGAATAAATAACGTGTTAAACCCAGCGCGCTCTTATACTTACCGTTTTTATGTTATTTTTGGCTTGAAAATCAACCAATATTGCCCCTATCCTCTAGGTTTTTGTAGTTTTTAGCTTATTGCTGTTATTTTGTTACCACTTTGGTTTTTTCTGTGGAAATTGGTGTGCGAATAAGAAGGTATCTTAGAGGAGAAGTGCAATCTGCTATAGTGTGGCGTTTGTATGGTGGAAAGGCAAGCAGTTGCATTGGTTTTAGAAGAATTATAGAATCTTCGACTTTTACCGTTAAAGTGCCTTGTAGAACAAGGATAAACTCCTCTATCGGAGGAGTGTGATAATGCTCTACTTGGATTTTCAGAAACTCCTCTTTTTCTGGGTTATTAACAAATGCCATTTGAACTTGTTCCGAATAGAAGAGAGATGATTTTGGGACATCTGGAGGTGTTCCAACAATCCACCGATTCCAGTTTTCTGAGCCATTAAGGTCAAGAACTGCAACTTTTACCATCTTGTCACGCACTTCTCCTTTACTCCTTCAAGATAAGGAGGACATATCTTATTGAAAGTATCTGCTTTTTAGGGTATGGTGAATTTGACTAATGATGCTTCTATCGTAAGGTTAAATAGTTAATTTAAGGGTAAAGTTAGAAGGCAAAAGCGAATCATAAAGCATATCATGTGTGGGAAAGATGTTAGACATTAAACTCATCCGCGAAAACCCTGACCTCGTAAAGGATAATTTGATGAAGAGAGGAGACTCTGAAAACCTGAAAATGCTGGGTGAACTGATTGATTATGACAAGAAATGGCGGCAATATTTAACTGAATTGAATGGGCTTCGGCATGAAAGAAGGCTTATAACAACAGAAATTGCGGCTTTAAAGAAAAAGGGGAAAGATGCAGACAAAGAACTCTCCAAGGCAAAAGTCATCGACACGAAAATTGCATCGCAAGAAAAGCAGATGAAAGAATGTGAAGAGAAAGTGCGCTATTATCTTATGCGCTTGCCTAATCTATTACACGAGTCGGTTCCGTTTGGCAAAGATGAAAATGATAACGTTCCAATAAGAACTTGGGGTAAAGCACCAATTTTTAGTTTCACGCCGAAAGACCACATTGATTTAGCCTTAAACTTGGACATTATGGACATTGAAAGGGCTGGAAAAATTGCTGGAGCCAGATTCTTCTATCTAAAACGGGAAGGCGTTTTGCTCGACATGGCTTTGATGAGCTTCGCAATGGAGGAAATGGTTAAGAAAGGCTACAAACCAGTGGAGCCACCTTTTCTAATGCGGCGAGAACCCTACGAGGGTGTTGTTGCCCTAAGCGACTTTGAGGATGTGCTATACAAAATTGAAAACGAAGACTTGTATCTGATTGCTACTTCGGAGCATCCTATGGCGGCTATGTTTATGAATGAGGTCTTGAAGGCAGATAATTTGCCACTTAAGCTTGTAGGGATAAGCACAAACTTTAGGAAAGAAGCTGGAGCGCATGGCAGAGACACACGAGGAATCTTTCGAACGCATCAGTTTAACAAGATTGAGCAGTTCATTTTCTGCAAACCCGAGGAATCATGGAAAATACATGAGGAGCTTCTACAAAATGCTGAGGAGCTTGTTCAAAAGCTGGGTTTGCCCTACCGAGTTGTAAATTGCTGCACAGGCGACATTGGAACGGTTGCAGCCAAAAAATATGATGTTGAAGCTTGGATGCCCGCGCAAAATGGTTACAGGGAAATAATTTCATGCAGCAACTGCACCGATTATCAGGCTAGAAGATTGAATATACGGTATAGGGAGAAGGAAGGTGAAGCTCCTAAAGATTTAGTGCACACGTTAAACTCTACAGCCATAGCCACAGGCAGAACAATTGTCGCAATATTAGAGAATTGCCAACAGGAAGACGGCTCAATTATAATTCCTGAAATCTTAAGAAAATACATGGGCGGCATTGAGAAGATAAAGCCTAAACGGTAAACCTTTTAATACTCTTTTGCGAATTTTGAAGCTACATTTGGAGGATTAAAGTGTCTTCAAAAACAAAACGTGTAAGGGATAAATGGCGAAGCAAATCATGGTACACGGTGATGGGTCCACCATATTTCGGAAACGTTGAGTTAGGCGCTATACCCGCTGATGAGCCAGAGAAAATTATTGGAAGAGTGATTGATGCGACACTGTATGATGTTACAAATGATTTTGCACATCAATACTTGAAAATGTATTTTCAAATCACAGAAATAGACGGCAAAACTGCCAAAACAACCTTTAAGGGGCATGAATATTCGCGTGATTATCTGCGAAGTTTGGTTAGAAGGCGAACAACAAAGGTTGATGGACTTTTCAATATAACCACGAAAGATGGGTGCAAGTTGCGCATAGCAGTTTCAGCCTTTTCGCTTTCCCGAATCAGGACATCGCAGGAGAAAGAAATTCGTGCTATCATGGATAGGATTATTAAAGAAAAATCTTCAACTTTGACGCTGGACCAGTTTGCACAGGAAATGGTTCTTGGAAAGATAGCATCAGATATTTATAATGAAGCTAAAAAAATAGTTCCCCTGCGGCATGTTGGAATTAGGAAATCAAAACTAGTAACGCAATTGGCGCAGCTACCAACACAGAAGGCTGAATGAATCAACTTTTTAAAAGATTTTTAGCATACTCGTAACCTTTTTCAAAAGCCGTCAAATTCAATTCTTCTGTGCCCTTTGGTATGTTCTCTTTCACAGATTCTTTGAGAGCCTCTTTATCCAATATATTTGTTAAGGCAACAACAGCACCTAGCATAACTATGTTTGCAACAATTTTTCTTCCAAGCTCTTCAGCAATTTTCGTGGCGGGAATCTTGAATGTTTTAATGTTTGTCAAATCCTTTTCGTGGGGAATCATGTCTGGATCCATGATGATTATTCCATCTGCCTTAACATCTTCCACATATTCGTTATAAGCATGCTGGGACATTACGACTAATATGTCTGGTTCGACAACTTTTGGAAAATCTATTTCTTCTTCTGATATTACAACTTCGGATTTGCATGCTCCACCTCTCGATTCTGGACCATAAGATTGTGTTTGAACGGCGTTTTTTCCGCCATGAATGCATGCTGCTGCGGCAGTTATTATTCCAGATTTGATTATTCCTTGTCCGCCGAAACCTGCAAATCTAATTTCAGTTCGCATGTCTGAATTCACCATTCCACTTTTTTCTCGTTAATCTGAGCCAATTTCTCGTGGAAGAATTTTTCGTAGCTTACTTTTGTTACGTTTACAAACTCGCCCACAACTATCTTGTCTGAACTGATTTCAGCTTTTGAGGGGTCGGAAAAGTTCTCCACAACTGAAGCTCTTCTAAACCATTCCATCATTTCTAACCCAGTTCGCATTTTGTTTTGTCTACCGAAAATTTCTGGGCAAGGTGAAACCACCTCGATAAAGCAGAAACCTTCCTTCTGCAGCATCCGCTTAATTGATTGCGTCAGCCTTCTCACATGTAAGGTAGTCCATCTAGCCACGTATGTTGCACCTGATGCAGCCGCCAAATGCACAAGATTGAACGGATGCTCAATATTTCCGTACGGCGTGGTATTTGTTATTGATTCAAGGGGCGTTGTGGGACCTTGCTGACCTCCAGTCATTCCATAGTTAAAATTATTTGCACAAATAACTTTGATTCCAATGTTTCTTCTCGCGGCATGTATGAAGTGGTTTCCTCCTATGGCGAAGAGGTCGCCATCTCCACTTATCACAATGACTTCTAATTCTGGATTTGCCAACTTAACTCCTGTAGCGAAGGGTATTGCACGTCCATGCGTAGTGTGGAAAGAATCTGCGTTCGTGTATCCTGCAGTGCGTCCAATGCAGCCTATGCCAGAAACAACCACCAGCTTGTCCAAATCCAACTGTAACTCGTCTAGTGCATGAACAAAACAGTTCAGCACGATGCCATTGCCACATCCAGAACACCAGATGTGTGGCATCATTGCCGAACGCAAATATTTTGAAAATGGGTGCTCCATTTCTTGAACCATTAGGCATTCCTCTTTATCAATTCCAATATTTCTTTAGGTGTATGCGGTTCTTCACCTAACTTTGAAAGAAAAGCCACAGGCGTTGTTTTTGCAGCTCTCTCAACTTCTCGAACAATCTGTCCGCAATTCATTTCTGGAACAACTATTGCCTTCGTTTGCTTGGCCACTTTTGCAATATGCTTTTCTGGAAAAGGCCAAAGCGTGATTAAACGTAAAAGCCCAGCCTTTATGCCAACTTCTCTAGCCTTTTTTACCGCGCTTAAAGCTGCTCTTGCCACTATTCCATAAGCAACAACTACAATGTCTGCATCTTCCAGCATGATTTCCTCAACCCTTATAATTTTATCCTCGTTCCGGCTGATCTTCTCGCAAAGCCTCCTAACAAGTTTGGATTGGGCTTCTGAGCTTTGCGTTCTTGGATAACCATGCTCATCATGAGTTAATCCTGTAGCATGAAAACGGTAGCCTTCGCCA
>Ga0315268_10003968_pt1 | contig 16148 bp, 14 predicted proteins | sample C1_top_MG_FD_204535 | JGI IMG/M metagenome (GOLD analysis project Ga0315268, IMG submission 204535) | Sediment microbial communities from Yellowstone Lake, YNP, Wyoming, USA - C1_top | ecosystem: Environmental > Aquatic > Freshwater > Lake > Sediment | place: USA: Wyoming | collected 2017-08-01
CCGAGTGGATCAGCACGCGCACGCGCTCGCCGTCGACGGCGCTGACGATCTCGATGGGCTTCTCCACGCCCGCCTTCTCGGCGCGGTCCTTGGCGAACGCGACGATCTGCTTGAGCCAGCCCTCGCCCGGCTGCCCGGCGGGAGAGGTCAGCGCTCCCGTCACGGTCTCCGGCCAGCCCGCGGCCGCGACGGCCTCGGTCACGGCCTTGATCTCCGCGCGCGACGCCGCGTCGGCGCCCTTCGCGCGGTTGTGCTGGGCCGCGGCGGCGCGCGAGCCGTCCGGCATCGCCAGCGCCGCGTCGGGCGCGAAGAACGCCCGCGCCGCGGGCGCCGCCTCGGCCTTCGCCGTGCCCTCCGCCGCCGGAGCGGGGCGGGACGAGCGGAGCAGGCGGTCGAAGAGTCCTTCGGACGGCTCCTCTCCGTCGCCCTCGCCCACCAGGCGCTCGATGAGGCTGAACACCTCGGCCGCCATCGCCGCCGACGCGTCCTTCATGGACGCGCGCTGGAGGTCCTTGACCGGCTTGACCTCGGCTTTGAAGACGATCTTGGTCCCGTCGTAGGAGATCGTGATCAGGCCGCCGCGCACGTTCTTGTGCCCCTTCGCGGCCTCGTCCAGGATCCACTTCGCCATCGGGTCCACGATGTGCTTCTCGATGGCCGCCGTCATCGGGCGGGCGCCGTACAGGTGCGAGAAGCCCTCTTTGGAGAGGAACTCCACCACCGACGGGTCCACGACCAGGTCCGTGTCGTGGCGGTCGGCGAGCAGGCTCTGGAACTCCCCGACCTGGATCTTCGCGATCTTGGCCGTGTCCTGCTGGCGCAGGCGGTTGACGCGGATCCACTTATTCTTGGAGCGCGGGTCTTCGTCCAGGCGGTTGAGGAACTCGGGGCGGAAGCTGCCCTTGAGATGCTCGGCGACGGCGGCGTCGATCTCGTCGTCCCAGGCCTTCTCGATACTGGCGGTCTGCGCGGCGCGCTCCTCGACGGTCGCGTTGTGCGCGTTCACCTGGTCGAGCAGCTTCGCGTATTTCTCCCCGTCGACGGCGCCCATGCCCGCGTTCGACGTCATCAGGATGACGGTGTTCTTGAAGTCGATGGTGCGGCCCTGGCCGTCGGTGAGGCGCCCGTCGTCCAGGATCTGGAGCAGCACGTCGAACACCTTCGGGTGGGCCTTCTCGACCTCGTCGAACAGGATGACCGAGTAGGGCTTCTTGCGCACGGCCTCGGTGAGCTGGCCGCCCTCGCCGTAGCCCACGTAGCCGGGCGGCGAGCCGGTGAGGCGCTGGGCCGTGTGCTCTTCCATGTACTCCGACATGTCCATGCGGATCATCGCGTCGGGATCGTTGAACAGGAAGCGCGCCAGCTCCTTGGCGAGATAGGTCTTGCCGACGCCGGTCGGGCCGGTGAGCAGGAACTTGCCCATCGGGCGGTTCGGGTTGGAGAGGCCGGCCTTGTTGCGGCGGATCGCGTTGGCGATGGCCGTCAGGGCGGGATCCTGGTTGATCACGCGCGCCCCGATGGTCTTCTCCATGTCGTTGTAGCGGGCCGCGTCCTCCTCGCCCATGTTCAGCTGGCCGCTCGCGATGCCCGTCTTCTGGGCGATCACGCGCTTGACCACGTCCACCGTCAGGCGGCCCTGGCCGTCGGCCACGGCCTCGCGCTCGGCGTACAGCGTCTCGGCCTTCTTGATGAGGTCGGCGACCCGGTTGTACATCTCGATGGGCAGGGCCAAGGTCGAGGCGATGCCCTTGTCGAGCAGGGCCTGGCGCGCCTCGTTGACCGCGACGGTCAGCTCGGTCCAGGTCTCGCGGATGTCGAGGGTGACGGCCGCGCGCAGGTTCTCCGGACGCGACAGCTCGGCGCCGTCCTGCACGGCCTTGATCGACTTGTCCGGGTTGAAGTTCGTCTTGTCGAACTGGTCGGTCAGCTTGGCGGCCGCGACCAGGGCCTCGTCGGGGACGACCGCGTCGTGGATCTTCTGCAGCCAGAGCTTCATGGCGCGCAGGATGCGGGTGGTCTGCTCGACCGTCGGCTCGGCCACGTCGATCTTCTCCAGGCGGCGGCGGAACGCGTCGTCGGACTCGATGAACTTCTTGTACTCGGAGTCCGTCGTCGTCGCGATGACCGAGATCTTGCCGTCGCGCAAGGGGCCCTTCAGGATGTTGGCGATCTTCTGGCCCTGGTTGTCCAGGAAGAACTTCTGGATCTCGTCCATCAGGACGATGACCTCGTTGCCGCGGCCCGGGTTCGGGTCGTTGAAGCGCGGCAGGAGGTCCAGCACCGCGTTCAGGATCTTGATCGGGTCCTCGGCCGACAGGATCTTGTTGATGTCCAGCTCGACCAGCCAGCGGCCCTTCAGGCGCTGGAACTGCAGGAACTGCTCCGTGTCGTTGGCCGACGCGTGCTCCGCGTCCTCGATCATCTCGGCCAGGCCCTCGGCGACGGCGGTCTTGCCGGTGCCGGCGCCGCCGACCAGGATCACGCTGTTGCGCATCCCGCGCGGCGAGGTCACGATGGGCAGCATCCGCTTCACTTCCTCGGTGCGCGCGACCACGGGCGGGCGGGCCTCTCCGGGGCCCTTGGCGACGGGCTTGAGGAATTCCGCCAGCGCCTGCACCTGCTTGTCGTTGAGCGTGGTGCCGTCGGAAAGCTTGCGGGTCTGAAGGAAGTTCAGCCACTCGGCCTGCACGTCGCGGCGCGGCGTGTGCTTCCTGGTCTCCTCGGCGGCCGCGGCGGCGGCCTTGCGGGCCTCGGCGCGGGCGACGGCGGCGGGCGACGGGGCCAGCGGCGCCTCGCCGGGCTGCTCCTTGAACGGCTTGATCTCGGACGCCTTTGCGCCCTCGTCCAACGTCTCGTCGGCCAGCATCTGCCGCGTGGTCGCGGCGTCGCCGTTGAAGAGGATCTCCGTCAGCGCCAGTCCGTCCATGCCGCGGAACTGCGGGTACACGAGGCGCAGGCGCCGGGCTTCGGCGTAAGCCTTCATCTCGTCTCCGGTCGTCCCGGGCTTGAACTGGACCAGGACCGCCTGGGCCGGGTCGTAGCTTTCGGCCGAGGGATACGGCTTCGCCACGCGGTTCTCCAAGAGGGCGGCGGCGTTCGGGTGGACCTCGACGCTCGTCACGTTCGAGTCCTCGGCGATCTTCAACGCCGCCTCGGCGGCGCTCTTCACGTCGGACGCGGCGACGACGTAGGCTTCGCCGTGACGGATCAGGCGCTTCTCCCCGCCCAGCGCCAGGACGTGGCGAATCCAGGCTTCCGGCGCGTCGGCCGCGAAATTCACGAGCACGGCCGAGGTGCTCCAGTGCTCCTTGCCGTGCGAGACGACCTTCGCGGGAAGGGACACGGCCATCAGGCGGTCGCGAACCTCGACCGGCGCGGTGACTTTCGCCACGGCCTTGTACCGCGCGAGCTCCTGGACGACGCCGGCGAAGTCGTCGGTGTTGAAGCGCAGCCCCAGAGAGAGCGTGCGCTCGTCGCGCTCGCTGACGCGCGTCACGTGGTCGTGCGCGCGAATCACCTCTTCGAGCTTCTCGCGGACCTCCGCGGACAGGCCGTCGGCCAGCTCGACGATCATCTCGGCGGCGCCCAGGGAGCTTTCCCCCTCCTGCGGCGCGAAAGCGGCGACCTTCGCCGCCCAGTCGCCGGAGTCCGGGGCCGTCGCCTCGGCCGCGATCGCGGCCGCGTGCTTCGCGGCGAGCTGCTCCGGCGTTTCGACGGCGGGAGCCTCCGCGGCCGGGGTGGAAGCCGCGGCGGCGGGCGTCTCGGCCGCCGGAGTCTCGGCGGCGGGAGCCGGCGAGGGCTCCTCGGACGGCTCGGAGTGCCCGGTCAGGCGGTGATACACGGACGCCGACACGGAGACGGTCTCGACGCGCTCGTTCTTGGCGAGGTCGCGGGCGATCTTGGCCGCCTCGACCTGGCTGTCCGCGTCGACGCGGAACACCAGGCGCGCCGGCCCGCCGACGGGGCTCTTGCGCTCGTACTCGCGCAGAACCTGCTTGGCGAGCTCCAGGGGCGTGCCGTGCTTGAAAAGGACGTTCAGGCGCGCGTGAAGGGCGCCGCGTGCGGTACGCAGCTTCGCATGCCACTCGCGCGGCGCCGTCGCGGGCGCCGCGTGGCCGCGGGAGTCGCCGTCAGCCTGCGGGACGAAGGCGGTCTCGCTCTCCCGGGCCAAAGTCAGAACGGAGGGACTCACCGAGACCCTCTCGACCCGCTCGGAACGGGCGAAGACGGCCGCGACGCGCGCGGCGGCCTCGGCGTCCGGCGCGGAAACGCGGAAGATCATGAGGTTTCCGGCGTCTTCTTGGCTCGCGTCCTCGTAGCCGACGAGGACCTCGAGCGCTTGAGCTCGCGTCGTGCCCTCGGCGAAGCGGACGCGGACGTCGTTGCTCTCGTCGCCGGGACGCGGCTCGATCTTGGAAGAGGATTCCGAGCCGCCCAGGCCGAGCGTGCCCATCACTCCGAGCATGCCCAGGCCCGCCAGGCCCGCGGCGTGCGCGCCCAGGCCCGGAATCAGGAAGGAGGCGCCGCCGACCAGCGCCAGGAAGCCCAGCATGCCCAAGGTGGTCGAGCCGCCCTGGCCCCGCGACTTGGGCTTGTCGGCGTCCTTCATCTGGTCGCGCAGCTTGCCCTCGTACTTCGGGTTGTCCCAGCGCTTGAAGATGTCGTGATCGGTGAACCACTTGGTCAGGCGCTCGTAGAACGGCGTGTTGCGGGAGTCCTTCAGCAGCTCGAGAATCTTCTCCTTGGTGTCGGCGCCCTCGGTGAATACCTTGTCCTTCAGGAACTCGGCGGCCTTGTCGGGATAGGCGGCCATCACCGCCGCGATCTTCTCCTCGTCGGACAGCGCGCGGAAGTCCTCCTTGGCCATCATCTCGTCGATCAAGGTCTCGAGCGCGTTCTTCATCGCGTGCTCGGTCTCGAACAGGCTGACCTCGCTGGCCATGCCGCGGTCTTCGGCGATCTGGGCGATGACGGAGCTCCAGACGCTGAAGATGTCCATCACGTCCTTGACCGCCGCCTCGGAGCGGACCTTCTCGCGGATGCACCAGTAGTCGTACGTGCACGGCAGCGCCAGGAACAGAAGCGGGATCGCGACCGAGAAGTGGACGTAGGCCACCGAGTAGAACGCGGCCAGCGCCGCGAACGTCACGCCGTTGGCGACCCGGTTCAAGCCCTTCTGGCTCTTCACTCCGAGCTTGTCGCCGAGGAAGGTCAGAAGATTCGTCGGGCCCTCGTACAGGCGGCGGAACAGCCCTTGGTAGCCCTTCTCCACGTTCGGGTTGTACACCCACTTCGCGTACAGACCCTCGGGAAGAGCGCTGGCCAGCATCTTGCCGCCGTCGAGCTGAGGCAGGGGCAGGAGATTGAACACGCCGAGAACCGCGTTCATGTGCGCCAGGCCGATCGCCACGCCCGCGAGCAGGCCGCCGGCCGGCAGAAGCGCCGCCGCGCCCAGAGCCAGGCCCGCCAGCGCGAAGTTCGTCAGCGGCCCGGCCGCCGCCACCCAGAAGGCGTTGCGCGCGGAGCGCGGTCCGCCCAGCGGGCCGCGCAGGTTGTTGAAGTCCGCGTCCACGGCCTTGCCCGAGCCGATCAGGATCGGGAACGGAAGCAGCGCGCTCGACAGCGCCAGGGAGATCGCCGGCAGGATCACGGTCTTGACCGCGTCCACATGATGGAACGGGTTCAGGCTGTGCGAGCCGGCGTGCTCCGCCGTGTGGTCGCCCAAGGCCTTCAGCACGGCCAGATGCGCGACCTCGTGCGCCAGCACCGAGACGACCAGTCCCGCGCCCAATGTCAGCACGCCGACCGCGCCGAAATGGACCGCGGCGACTCCGGCCGCGATCACGGACAGAGGAGCGACGACCTTCGCCCACAGCGGCGTGCCGTGCTCATGTCGAATCTCGCCCACGCGGCGCGCGGCCTCGGGGGTCGGAATGGACATGTCGTTGACGACGCGCGCCGACTCATCCGACGGCTTCGCCAAAGCGGGCGCGGACGTCGACTCGGAGCCCGCCACGGGAGAGGCATCGCCGAGCGCGGCGCGGCCGGCCTCGCCGTCGAAGGCCTTCTTCGAAACCGCCGCGTCGGCCTTCGTCCAGCGCGCGACCTGCCGGCCGATCCAACCCGTCAGGCCGCCCTTCGCGGGAGAGACCCACCGCGGACCCGATTCCTCGGACCTGGCGGGCTTCTCCGCGGGGTCGGACTCGACCCAGCGCGGGCCCTGGTCGCCCTTGGCCGCGGACGGCGCGGCGGCGGGAGCGGACGGCTTCGTCTCGGGCAGGGAGGCGGCGCGGGCCAGGCCCAGCGCGGGGGCGGACGCGGCGGCGGTCGCGGCCGTTCGGAACGCGGACGGCGCGGAAACGACGGGCAAGGACGCGTTCATCGACCCGGCGACCGGAGCGAGGGCGGACAACGGGGACAGGCCCGCGGCGGCGGAGGCGGGAAGAGCCCGGACGGAAGACGAACCTTCGCCGGCGCGGGCGGCGTTGAGGGCCTGGGCGAACGCGCGGGACGCGGGCCAGCCCGCGGAACTCACGAACAGAGAGAAACTGACGGCCGCAGCGATCGCAGATTTCACGTTGCGAGTGAATCGAATCGAAGTCATCTCTTGTCTCCCGTAAATGCCGCCATGGCACGCGTCCACGGCTCCTTCCTTTAGAAGGAGATCGCATTATAGACATCAGTTGATTTAGATCAACAGGAACGAAGGTCCCAAAAACGGCGAGGAAGAGGGCCTACGAAACGCGTCGACAAAGGCCCACGCGGCGGAGGGTCCTTCGGGCGGGACGCGAGCGCTAGCGCGCGGCGGCGGCGGGGCGCAGGCGGAGGATCACGCGGATGCCGGCGAGGTTCACTTTCTGCTCCATCCAGCCGCGTATCTCTCGGAGCAGTTCCATCTCAAGATCGGAATACAGCCGCTGACGGCCAGGCGTGCGGTTTGGACGCAGCAGGCCGTTCTTCTCGATCCAGCGCAGAGTCCAGATCGGAATGCCGGTCAGACGCGCCGCCGCCCCGATCGTGTAGATCGGGGTCGCGCGCGTCCGGCGGACGGGGCGGTCAAGCCGGCCCACGAGGCGGCCTTCTCCCCGGCTTGCGCGCCGTCTTATCCAGATACGCCGAAGGCCCGGAGCGCACGGCCTCCGAGCGGATCTTCACGTACGGCGTCCAGGTCGCGGTTCTTTTCACGAACATCCACGGCATCAGGTCCTTCGCGATCATCGGCGTGATCCTCCGGGTCCCCTCGTGCGCGTCAAGCTATTACTATATAACAGGTATTCTAATTTCTGTCAATAGTTAACCTGACAAATTAAATCATAAAAAAAGAAACGGCCCCCGCGCTTGCGCGCGGGGGCCGCGTCATTGTCCGTTGCGAAGACTTACTTCGCGGCCGGAGCGGCGGCGGGAGCGGCCGGAGCGGCTTCGGCCTTCTTCTCGTCGGCCTTCTTCTCGGCCTTCTTCACGGCCTTCTTGGCCTTGTGGTGAACGGCCTTCTTGGCCTTCTTCTCGGCCTTCTTCTCGGCCTTCTTCTCGGCGACGGGAGCGGCGGCCGGGGTGGCGGCGGGAGTCGGGGCCTGCGCGAAAGCGACGGCGGCGAACGAGCACAGCGCGACGGCGATCAGAAGCTTCTTCATATTCCTAGGTCTCCTTTGTGTTTGGACATCATGATGTTTGAAGAGGGTGCGACCCTCTCGGCGTATTCTACATATATCTTACGCGCGTCCGTTAGAAAAGTTCGGAGCTCTTTTTATTTTTTAGAGGCTCGCCAGGACGGCCGCGAAATCCCGGGGCGGCTCGGCCGCGAACTCGTAGGCGCGGCCGGCCTCGAAACTCAGCGAGAGCGCGTGCAGCATCAGCCGTCCCGTCCCCCCGATCGGGCGCGGCGGGGGCCCGTAGCGGGGGTCGCCCAGGATGGGATGGCCCAGGGCGCACAGGTGCGCGCGGATCTGGTGCTTGCGGCCGGTCTCGGGCTCGACGCGCAGCAAGGTCGCGCGCTTCCAGGTCCGCTCGACGCGCCAGCGCGTCGCGCACTTCTTGCCGTCCGGCGACGGCGCCACCCGGCCCGAGCCGAACTCCTTGAGCGGCAGGTTCACGCAGCCTTCGCCCGTCAGCGCGCCGGAGACCGCGGCGAGATAGACCTTCTTGACGCCGCGTCCTTCGAACAGGGCGCACAGCGCCTTGTGGGTCGGCGCGTCCTTCGCGAACGCCACCACGCCGCTCGACTCCAGGTCCAGGCGATGAACGACGAACAGCTTGCGGCCGAGGCGGCGCTCCAACTCCTTGTTCAGCGCCTCGGCCACGTCTCCTCGGCCAGGGATCGTCGGGCGGCCGGCGGGCTTGCACGCCGCCAGCACGTGCTCGTCTTCGAAAAGAATCTCGGATTCGTTCACGGCGCGCCCAGGCGTTCGACGATTTTCGACGGGGACGCGGCGCCCTTGACCAGGCGCAGGGCCTTGGCCGGACAGTCGATCTCGCGGGCGAGCAGCGCCAGCGCCGCCGCGTTGGCCAGACCCCGCTCGGCCGGAGCGCGAACCCAGACCTCGTAGCCCCCCGCCCGTCGCCGCTCCAGGCGGTCGGCGCGCGCGTCGGCGTGAACTTTCAGCAGAATCAACACGTTGCGCCTCCTGGACGGAGAGTCTATACTATCGCCATGCACGGCGCCAGAGTCCTGGTCGTGGACGACGAAAAGCCCTCCGTCGAGGTCATCATCCGCTATCTCGGCGCGAAAGGCCACCGAGTCGTCGGCGCCGGCAGCGCCGAGGAGGCCGAGGAACAGCTGCGCCGCGGCGCGGTCGACTTCGTCCTGCTCGACATCGTCCTGCCCGGCCGCACCGGCCTTCAAGCCCTGACCGGGTTCCGCGGGCTGACGAAGGCTCCCATCCACATCATGAGCGGCGACGACGAGGCCCGCCGCGACGCGCTCCTGCTCGGCGCGCGCGGGTTCTTCGTCAAGCCCATGGACCTCGCCGAGGTCGCGGCCGAAATCGACAAGCTCCCGGGCGCCCCGGCGGACGCGCCTTAGCGCCGGCCGGTGGGAATCGCGAGCACCGGCGCGCGCGAATGCCGCAGGACGCGCTCGACGGTCGTGCCCAGGACGAAGTCGCCGAGCAGGGACTTGCGGTGCGAGGCCAGCACGACCAGGTCGCAGCCGCGCGACGCGCGCAGGATGGACCGGATCGGGTCGGAGTCGCGGACTTCCCCCTCGGGCTTCACGTCGCGAACGACGTCCGCGGGAAGCTCGGCGATCCGCGTCTTGAGGAGCTTCGACGGATTCATCCCGAAGATCGGATCGGTGACCACGGTCAGGACCTTCAGCCGCGCCTGGAGCGCGCGCGCGACCAAGCCGGCGGCGAGCAGGGATTTGCGCGCGTAGTCGGACTCGTTGATCGGCGCCAGCACGCGGCGGATCGGGTGCATCGCGGCGGGCACGATCAGCACGGGGCACGGGGCGTCCCGGACCACGGCCTCCGCGGTCGAACCGAGCAGCCAGCGCGCGAAGCCATCGCGCCGGTGCGAACCGAGAACGATCAGGTCGTAGCGGCGCTCCCGCGCCAGGCGGACGAGCACGCGGACCGGATCCCCGACGACGGCTCGCAGGCGGGCGTGCGGCCCCATCCGGCGGCGCAGGTATTCGACGGTGTCCAGGCGGCGCCGCGCGTCCGCGCCCGCTGGCGGAATGTAGGCGGCCATTTCCGGCGGCGGAAGATTGTCGCAATAGACGGCATCGAGCGAGGCGCCGAACCGCTCGGCCGCCAGCCGCGCGGCGCGCCACGCGCGCAACGACACCTCGGACGGGTCCACGGCGGCGAGGATGCGGCGCGGCGGGAAGCGGAGCATAGGCCCTCCTGGCGGACGTCCGCTTCAATTTCTCGCAACGGTCGTGCCCGGCGCGCGGGACTCAGAGCGCGGCGCGCAGGACCGAGAGGGTCAGGAGCCAGCGCTCCTCGCGGGCCAAGTCGTCCAGGGACTCGTACAGCGAGTCGGCGGCGGGACGGCGCGCCAAGAGGGCGCGCGTGCCCCGGCCGCGCAGGGCCCGCGGCCCGCGCGCGACGAGTTCCTCGACGAGCAGGAGAAAATTGGCCTCGGCGCCGTAGCCCATCTTCGCGCCGAGCACGGAGAAGTCGAACGCCCGGGCGTCCATGCGCACCCGCCGCGACGGTTCCAGGAAAAGGAGGTCCAGAACAAAGGCCCGGTCGCGCGTCTCCACGACGCGCTTGGTCTGCTTCGCGGACTTCATCAGCGGAATGCCGGTGGCCATCGTCAAGCCCAGACGCACCGCCTGCTCGCCCATGTCCACGGGGGCCGTCTCGGTCACGGTCTTGCTGGTGCGCTCCTCGACGCCCGCGGCGCAGATCGCGGCCAGCCGCGTCCAGGACAGCCGCTCCGGCGCCGCGTTGGCCCGCCCGGCGACGAGGTCGAAGCCCTCGGACGACAGCTCGGCCTTGGCGGCGAGCACCGGCTCGGGCGGGAGTTCCAGAAGGCTCGTCGGAACGGCGAGCGCGGCTTGGCCGGCCGCGGTCAAGTCCGCGGCCAGCGACTCGGCCTCGACGGCGGGCAAGGACTCGGCCGCGACGCCCCAGGCGCGCCGCGCCCGCGCCGCGAAATCGAGCGCGGGCGCCCTCGCGCGCCGGGCCAGCACGCCCGCGACGGCCGTCGGCGAGAACTTTTCCGGGGAGCGCACCAGGACCGCGTGCGGCGGGGGCGCGGCCTCGCTCATTTCTTCGGCGGGATCAGCGCGTAGCCGCGTCCGGACACGCTGACCAGCCAAGTCTCGGATTTCCAGCCGAGCTTCAGGCGGACACGGCGCACGTGGACCTCGACGGTCTTCAGCACGCCTTCCGACGGCGGCTCCACGCCCCAGACGTCGCGGTAGATCGTCGCGCGGTCGGTCGGGTTCGGCGTGCGCTGCGCGAGGTAGTACAGCAGCTCGAACTCCTTCGGCGTCAGGTGCGGGTGCTCGGTTTTCCCGATCACCACGAGCTTCCGTCCGTAGTCCAACGTCAGCGCCCCGACGTCCACGCGCGCGGGCGGAGCCTCGCGCGACTCGCCCGCGTTGCGCCGCAGCAGCGCGCGGCAGTAGGCGAGCAGGCGCTCGCTCTTCACGGGCTTGGTCAGATAGTCGTCGGCGCCCATGTCGAGGCAGGCGATGTCCTGCCCATCCTTGTCGTTGCCGGTCAGGATGATGAGCGGAATGCGCGCGGTCGCCGCGTCCTGCTTGAGGACCTGGCAGACCTCGAGGCCCTTCATCCCAGGCATGATCAAGTCGAGCACGACCAGGTCGGGCATTTCTTTCTGCGCGGTCGTGATGCCGGCCTTGCCCGACGGAGCCTGGAGGACCTCGTAGCCCTCGAGCGTCAGGACGTCGGATACCGCTTTGCGGAAGGACGCGTCGTCTTCGATCAGGAGGACCTTTGGGTTCACGCCCCGATATTATATAAATGCCGCATGGACTCCAAGCTCTTTGCGGCGCTGACGGCCGCGGCCGGCCTGCTGGCCGGCTGGTGGCTGGGACGGCGCCGCGCTCCCGGCGCGCCTTCCGGCGTGCCGGACGAGGAGCGCCTGGCCTGGCTGCAGCGCCTGTCCACCGTCGGCCAGATGATGTCCGGCGTCGTCCACGAGGTCCGCACGCCGCTGAACACGGTCATCCTCACCGTCGAGCACGCCCAGCGCGTGCTCGACCGCGGCGGAGACCCCCGGGAGCACCTGCTCACCGTCGCGCGCGAAGCCGACCGCGCCGTCGACATCCTCTCGGACATTCTCGATTTCGCCAAGCCCTCGCCGCTGGATCTCAAGCCCGTCGCGCTGGCGCCGCGGCTTGCCGCGGCGCTCGAGCCGCTGAAGATCCGCTTCGACGAACGCGGGGTCTCGGTCTCGCTCGTCGCGGAGCCCGGCTTGACGGTGATGGCCAGCGAGCGCCACTTCCACCAGGTGCTGACGATCCTGCTGATCAACGCCCTCGACGCGATGCCCTTCGGCGGACGCCTGGAACTGCGCGCGCGGCGCGTCGAGGCGGGCGCGCGCGTGACGATCACCGACACCGGCGTCGGCATCGACCCGGCGGCGCTCAAGCGCCTGTTCCAGCCGTTCGCGACCGGCCGCGCGGAAAGCGGCGGCACCGGACTGGGCCTCAACGTCGCCCGCTGGATCATGAACAAGCACGGCGGCGACGTCTCCATCGCGAGCGCCGGCATCGGCAAGGGCACCACGGTGACGCTTCTGCTGAAGGCCTCGCCCGCCCCCGACTCCGCCCGCTGACCGCGCCCGCCCCGCGGAAATGCTAGACTGGACGTCCCTTGCGGCTCGCGCCCGAGGTATTAAGGAGGACGGATGCCCGGATTCTACCGCAAGAAGCGCCGCAAGGCCGGTCCCAACAAGAACCAGGAAAAGGTGCAGCGCGGCCGCACCGCCGAGGCCGAGGCGCACGCCGCCGGCACCTTGGCCACGCGCTTCCCCGGGGTCCGCGGCGTCAAGGTCCGCCTCACCGTCACCTCGCCGCAGGGCGTCGTCCTCGACGAGACCGAGGACCTGATCGGCCCGAACGATCCCTTCATCGTCGAAGCCGACTGCCCGGGCCGCTGCGGCTCCGGCTCCTTCGATTTCGCCGAGCTCGTCGCGCAGTCGCTGACGAAGCTCGAGGAGCGCGGTTCCGCGGAGATCGCGTGCGCCGAGCCGCTGTACGGCGGCGGCCCCGAGGCGTGCGGCAGCGTCGCGAAGTGCGAGTTCGAAGCGGAATTCGCCCCGAGCTGACCGTCACGCGCCGGGCCTTGCGCGGCGCGCGCTTCCCGCTTACAATTCTTCCATGGCGAAGATTCTCGTCATCGACGACGACCAGGCCATCGTCGACCTGCTGCGCCTGCGCCTGACGGAGGCGGGGCACCAGGTCTTCGCGGCGATGGACGCCACCGGCGGAGTCATGGTCGCCGCGCGAGAGAAGCCGGACCTGATCACGCTCGATTTTCAGATGCCCGCCGGCGACGGAGCCAAAACCCTCCAGCGCCTGCGCGGCAACACCTTCACCGCCGGAACCCCGATCATCTTCATCACCGGCATGAGCGAGTACGACCTCCAGCCCGCGGTCCCCAACGCCCCGCTGGTCCGCTTCCTTCAGAAGCCCATCGACATGGACCGCCTCAACGGCCTGATCGCCGAGCTCCTGGGCGTCCCGCCGGCCCCGTCCGCCGCGATCCCGCCGCAGGCCGCTCCCTCGGCCCCGCCCGCCTCCGCGCCGCCCGCGGCCCCGGACCAGGCGTTCGGCGGAGACATCCTCGACCTCGACGTTTGACCGGCCGGGAACGCCCTTCCCACGACGGGATATTAAGCTAATGTTGCGCGGCCTTGAACTTTCCTCTGAGGCCTGTTAGACTTCGAAGGACATGCGCCGCCACACTCTGGGACTTTGGTCCGCCGCCGCGCTTCTCGCCCCCGCCCTCGCGGCCGCCGCCGTGACCCCGAAGGAGGCCTCCCGGGAGCTGGAGGCCAAGGTCGCGCTGGAAAGTTCCCTGGAAAAGCGCCTGCAGTCCGTCCTGCGCGAGGCCTTGGGCTCCAACGATCTGATCGTGATCGTCAACGTCGCGCTCCACTCCGAAAGCGAGCGCGACGATTCGGACGCCATGCCCGGCGTGCCCGTCAAAGAGGCGCAGGCCGCCGATCCGCTGGCCGCGTCCGCGGGCTTGACCATGCCGATGGTCAGCCGGCTCTCGACGACCATCATCGTCGACCAGGACACGGAGGCCAAGGACGTCGAACTGGTCAAGAAAGTGGCGGCCGGCATCTTGGGCTATTCCGCGGCGCGCGGAGACAGTCTCGCCGTCGAAAAAATAAAGTTCCACAAAGCCCGCGCCCAGCCGGACACCTCCCGTTATTGGACCCTGGGCGCCTCCGCGCTCTGGCTGTTCTTCGCGGCCGTCGCCCTGGCGATGATCCAGAGGAAATTTCTCGGTCCGCTGATCACCAACCTGCGCGATCTCAGCGCCGCGGCCCTCCTGCGCAAGGGCGGCGACGAGCGCGCTCCGGCTGCCGAACGCGAGGCGTCCGCCGCCGCGGCCTCTACTGCGGCGGCGAGCGCCGCTCCCGCCGCGGCCGGCGGCTCGCGCCCCGGACTGCCGTTCTCGTTCCTGGACCAAGGCGACCTGCCCAAGCTCGTCCACCTGCTGCGCGGCTCCAGCGCGGAAACCGCCGCCACCGTCATCCAGTACCTGCCCGCCGACCTCGCGGGCCGGGCGATGGCCGAACTGGACTCCGACGCCCGCCGCCAGATCGTCGGCCTGCTGAGCCGCGTCAGCGAGCTCGACGAAGCCCAAGTACGGCCCCTGGAGGAGTCCGTCCGCAAGCGCATCGACTATCTGATCGGAGGCGAGGACAAGCTCGTCCAGCTCCTGGAATCCCTCCCCGCCGAGATGCAGGAGGACCTGCTGTACACCTTGCGCGCCGCCGACCCCGAGACGGCCGAGGCCGTGGGCCGGCGCCTGGTCTTCCTGGACGACCTCGCGGAGCTCGAGCCGGCGGAGATCAAGCTGCTGTCCCGCCGCGTGCCCGCCAAGCTCCTGGCGGTCATCCTGAAGTCCTCGGCGGTCCTGCGCCTGAGCGTCCTGCCCAAGCTGGCCTCCGGCACGCGGGAGTGGCTGAATCAGGAGATCGAGCTCTCCCAGGATCCGACCCCGGAGGCGCTGGAGGCCGCGCGCAAGCCCGTGCTCGCGGCCGTCGCGCAGCTGGTCCGCGAAGGCCGCATCGTCCTGAAAAAGAAAGCCCCGGCCGCCGCGCCCGAGTATGCCGACGCCGTCCCGCAGGAGGCCTGATCCGCCATGGATTTCATGACCATCGGCGGCATCCTGTGCGGAGCGGGCGTGATCTTGTACGTCCTCGCCGTCGGGCACATGACCCAGTTCCTGCTGAACTTCGACGCGATCGTCCTCATTTTCGGCGGGACGTTGGGCTCCATCATGATCAGCTACCCCTGGTCGGTGCTGAATAAGGTGCCCATGGCCCTGAGCATCATGTTCTTCCCGCCGAAGCGCCCGTCCGCGCAGACGTTGATCACCGGGATCGTCAAGCTCGCCGAAAAGGCGCGGCGCGACGGCATCGACTCGCTGACCGAGGAGTCCCCCTACGTGACCCACCCCTATCTGGGCGACTGCATCCAGATGCTCGTCGACGGCCTGGACCCTGAGATGATCCGGGAGCGCTGCGAGCGCGACATCCTGACGACCCAGCAGCGCCACGACCAGATCAGCGGCATCTTCCGCTCCGCCGGCACCTTCGCGCCGATCTTCGGCCTGCTGGGCACCTTGATCGGCGTCGTCCAGGTCCTGCGCAACATCACCGACCCGAAGGCCATGGGCAGTTCCATGGCCGTGGCCATGACCGCGTCCTTCTACGGCATCTTCTCGGCCAACTTCATCTTCCTGCCGATTTCCAACAAGCTCAGTCATTATTCCGAGGAAGAGGTCCTCGCCCGGGAGCTCATCAGCAAGGGCATCCTCGCCCTGGCGCAGGACGAAGCGCCTTGGCTCATCGCCAAGCGGCTGGAGGCCTATCTGTCCTTCCAGCTGCGCGCCCGCGGAGAGCGCCCCTACAAGGCCGCCGCATGATGCCGTTCCTGCACCGCGCGACGCGCGCCCAAGCGGAGGACAATCCGCTGTGGCTGGTCGTGCTGTGCGACCTGATGACCAACCTGATGCTGTTCTTCCTGGTCATGTACTCCTTCACTCTGCAGAATCCCAAGACGCGTTCCGAGTGGCTGAAGGCCTTCGAGGCGTCCCAGGTCATCGACACCCAGCAGGACCGGGCCGACGCCGTGGTCCGGGAGTTCCAGGAAAATCAGGCCGCCGAAGCGCTCATCGCGCTCCTCGACAAGTCCAACCTGCGCAAATCCGCGGACCTGGACGTGACCGAGCGCTTCATCCGCGTGCGCCTGCGCGACCAGCTCCTGTTCGGCACGGCCTCGGCGCGCCCCGGCCCGGCGGCGGAGAAGACGTTGGGCCTGCTCGCGGGAATACTGAGGCAGATCCCCAACGACGTGCTGGTGGAGGGCCACAGCGACGACGTCCCCGTCGTGTCCGGACCCTACAAGACGAACTGGGAGCTGTCCGTCGCCCGCTCGGCGTCGGTGATCGGACTGCTGACCCGCGCCGGGATCCCCCCCGCGCGCCTGA
>Ga0315268_10003969_pt1 | contig 16145 bp, 14 predicted proteins | sample C1_top_MG_FD_204535 | JGI IMG/M metagenome (GOLD analysis project Ga0315268, IMG submission 204535) | Sediment microbial communities from Yellowstone Lake, YNP, Wyoming, USA - C1_top | ecosystem: Environmental > Aquatic > Freshwater > Lake > Sediment | place: USA: Wyoming | collected 2017-08-01
CATCTCGCCCCACTCGTTGTCGGGTAGGGGCTCCAGGGTCTCAGGGTCCAGAATCTCCAAGATGTAATAATCGCTCCAGTAATGGATGCAGTCGTGGTCCGGACACTCGATGCCGGTCCCGGGGCCGTAGAGCTCCGTCAGGCCCACGATGTCGAACAGCTCCACGCCGCCGAACAACTCCGAGATTTTGCGCCGCATGGACACCGAGGAGCGCTCCGAGCCGTAGATGACTTTTTTGAGGTTGATCTTGTCCGCGATGCCCCGCTTGTGGACCTCTTCGGCCATGAGCAGGCCCATGGAGGCGGTGCAGCAGAGCACCGTGCTCTGGAGATCCACCAGGAACTCGCAGTGCATGTCCACGTTGCCCGGCCCCACGGGGATGGCCAGGGCCCCCAGCTTTTCCACCCCGGCCTGGAAGCCCGCGCCCGCGGTCCAGACCCCGTAGCCCACCGCGATCTGCACCCGGTCCAGGGGGGTGACGCCGGCCATTTCGTAGCAGCGGGCAAAAAAATGCTGCCAGTCGTCCAGGTCCTTCTGGGTATAACCGATAATCTTGCGCTTGCCGGTGGTGCCGGAAGAGGCGTGGAGGCGCACGATCTGCTCAAAAGGCACGGACCGGAAGGGAAAGGGGTAGCCCTCCCGGAGGTCCTCGGGGGTGGTGAGGGGAAGTTTCCGTATGTCCGCCAGGTCCCGGATGTCCTCGGGGGTGATGCCGGCTTCCTCCAGCTTCTGGCGATAGAAGCTGGAGCCCTCGTAGGCGTGGCGCACCGTCCACTTGAGGCCCTGAAGCTGGTGGGCCTTCAACTCCTCCACGGTTTTAAAGGGGGGCATGAACGTCTGTTTGCTCAAGTTCGGTTTCTCCAGTCTGATATTGGTGAGGCCCGCGGCGCCCAGGCGCGATGCGGCCGGGTTGTGGTCGGAACCCGCGCCCAGGAAGGCCCGGCGCAACTCCGGGTCAAGGAGCAGCTGGTCGCTCTTTCCCTGGCCCACGATCTTGCCGTTGGCCAAAAGATAGGCCGAGCCGGAGGCGGTGAGGGCCCGGGCCGCGTTCTGCTCCACCAGCAGGATGGTGACGCCGGCCCGGCTGAGCTGTTTGATAAGGTCAAAGACTTCGTCGGCCACCAGGGGGGCCAGGCCCAGGGAGGGCTCGTCCAGCAGCAGCAGTCGGGGCCCGGCCATGAGGGCCCGGCCCATGGCCACCATCTGCTGCTCGCCGCCGGACAGGGTGGCGGTGCGCTGGCCGGCCCGCTCTTTCAGCCTGGGGAAGCGGCGGAAGACCTCCTCCAGGCGGCGGTTCAGTTCAGAGCGGCCCGGATGGAGGGCCAGGGCCCCCAACTCCAGGTTCTCCTTCACGGTGAGGGCCCCGAACATCTGCCGGCCCTCGGGGCACAGGGCCACGCCCCGGGCCGCCATGGCCGCGGGCGAACTGCCCGTAACCTCTTTCCCCTCCAGAAAAATTTGGCCGCCGCTGGCCGGCACCAGGCCCATGACGGCCTTGAGCAGGCTGGTCTTGCCCGCGCCGTTGGCCCCCACCAGGGCCACGGTCTCGCCCTGCCCCACCGCCAGGTCCACCCCGAACAGCGCCTGGGCCGCGCCGTAATGGACGGTGAGGTTGGAGGTATGGAGTAAGATATCTTTTTTCTCAGACATACATTAATCTTGATCAACTGATATAGTATAAACAGGCACTATTCATTTATTTGTCTCACGATAAGCCTTTAAGTCGGCTTCATATGTTTCCCCTGACAGCCGCCCATCATATTACCGGTGGGCGGTACTCACAGGGCAGTTGTAAACAGCCTGATTGCCTTGCATTATATGCCGCCTCCCTCCACCTGGCAAGCCTGGCCCATGGCCCCCTGCCCTGCCGCCTATGGCAAAATTGTCGGGGCTGGGTTATATTTCAATATAGAAAAATTGTCTTAGAGAAGATGGGACGGCGAGCCTGCCGGTCCGGGGGTTCGGGGCCGGATGATGCGGCCCTACCAGGACCCCGGCGAAGCATGAAGCGCCTGAAGGAGAAGCATCAATGTACACGGAATATACCACCGACCCTTTCACCAGTCCCGAAGAAGAACAGGAAGTGGCGGTCGTGGCGGTGCTGCCGGACCCCCTGCACGGCCGGCTGGTGGAAAAGGTGATCCTCTGGGTCAGGCCGTTTTTCTACCTCCAGGGGCGGCGCTATGAGCTGACCTGGTGGTCCGACGGCGTGGCCTACTACCGGCCGGTGAGCGGGTGACTGCGGAAAGTCTGGCAAAATAAACTCAGGGTTGTTCCCATCGGCACCCTGTTTAGCCTAACCTGGTAAATGCTTCCGAGCCAGTTCCACCACCCCCTCCCCTCCACCGGCGAGACCGCCATAAAGTTAACAACGGCTAAAGCCGCGGCCTAACGGCGGGCCCGGCCTGCCCCACCTGACCAGCCCCATAATTCCCGCCTCACCGCAAGTCCTTCATGACGACCAGGACCTTCTGGAACACTTCCGGCTCCACACTGATAAAGCCAGAGTAAGTGGTGTCGATGTCGTGGATGAAATAGAGGCAGGCCAGCACTAAAAAGATGACCATGAATTCGAAGGTAACGCTCACCAGGTTCTGCTGACGGTTGAGAAAATAAAGTCCAAAGACCACGGAAACGAAGCCGAAGATGAGGATCACCCACACCGGCGGGTAAAGGTTCCCCTTGAGCAGGATGGCCCGGGCCAGACGTTGTCGGCTGGCCTCGGCCAGATTGTCCCGGATGTCGCTGCCTTTTTGGGGGTCAATATTAAGTTGGTAGAACTTCTCCCAAATCAGGTTGAAGTGCCGAGCGGTCTTCTCACACATGGAATCCCTCTCCATGGCGGGCCACTCATCCTCGATGACGCTCTGGACATAATTGATGAGGGAGATGCGCAGCTCCTCCGTCCCGGGGGTGGACTGGGCGATGCGGTGCACCGTCAGGATGGCGTCGGCTTCCTTGGTAACATTGGCCTGGGCGTGGAGGTAGGCGGTCCACAGGGTCACGATGGCAAAGCCGATGAAAAAGGCATACAGGGTGGTGAAGAAGCTGAACACCGACGAATGGATATACTCCTGGTCCAGATAGGTCCCTTTCAATTGTTTGCGGAGCAAAAAGAGGGAGACCGAAATGGCCAGGCTGATGCCCGTGATGATCAAAAAAAGCAGGACAAAATTCATCCGAACCTCCCGAATCGTCCAGGCAGTGAGCGCAATCCTACCTTGCCCCGAGAGCCTTGTCCATGAAAATAAGGAGAAATTAGTTACATAGCTGCCCCAATCGTGGCCAAGGATTCCGCCGCTCTCCGGATTGACATTGGTTCAGGCAATTCTTAAGTTATCCATCAATCAACTTTTCAAAGGAAGGGAGAATTATGCACGTAAAACGGCTGGTTTTATGTCTGGCTGTGTCCGGGGCCCTGCTGCTGGCTGCCTCGATGGTGGGAGCGCAGCTCCAGGAGCCTTATCTTCTGGGAGAAATAACCCTGGAAGCCAAGCAAGTGGCTGCCGGGGTGGGCTACACCTGGGGCGATGGCAAGCTCAGGTTTAAGAACAAAGAATATCCCTTCAGCATCCAGGGTCTCAATGTGGCTGCGGTGGGGCTTTCCAGAATCAGCGCCAAAGGCGATGTCTACAATCTTAAGGACGCTGCCGACTTTCCCGGCAATTACGTGGCCGCGGAAGCGGGGGCGGCGGTCATCAAAGGCAAGGCGGGCCTGGTGATGCGCAACGCCAAGGGGGTCGTCATCAACCTTGTGTCAACCACTGAGGGAGTGCAGCTGTCCCTGGGGGGCCAGGGCCTCACGATCAAGATGATGTAAGGGGTCCTGGGAAACAGACATCAGAGGGGCTTCCCGGCCAAACAGGGGTGATCTTTACGAACCCCCGCCTTTGCCGGGAAAGCCCTTCTCAAGTTTTGAGCCTTCCGGCCGATAAGACTTAGGGGCAGGTTAAGCCTGTGAGAACCGAATATGGAAGAAGAAACACCCGCGACTTGACAACATCCGCTTCGTTTCTTAAGATGACCGTGGTGAATTATCCGAAGAAAGGACGGCTGCTGATGCGTAGAAACCGAATTATCTTGATTCTGGCCCTGGCCTTGGTGCTTCTGGCGGCGGCGCCGTCCGGGGCCCAGAGGCCGTTACGCCCCATCGGCACGGTGTCCATCGAGTTAACCAGCGTCGCGGCCGGCATCGGCACCAGTTGGGGCAAAGGCACCTTACGGTTTGACGGCAGGACCTATCCGTTCAGAATCACCGGCCTCACGGTGGGAGACGTGGGCATCTCCACCATCACTGCCGTGGGTAACGTCTACTCCTTAAGAAGACCTTCGGACCTGACGGGCAATTACGTGGCCGCGGGCGCCGGCCTGACCCTGGCCGGCGGCATCGGCGGCGTCACCATGCGTAATCAGAAAGGGGTGATCATCAACCTCTATTCGGTGCAGCAAGGGGTGCAGCTCACCGTGGGGCCCCAGGGCTTCAACATCGAAATGTAGTTGCCAGATTTTTGATCAGGATTAAGCCACTTCTTCTTACGCGGTGACGCTCATCCTTCCCAGGTAGGCTTCCAAGACCAGGGGATTGGTGCGGATTTCCTCGGGGGTGCCGGACGCGATGCGGCTGCCGCCGTCCAGCACCACCACGTGGTCGCTCACCTCCATGACCAGTTCCATATCGTGTTCGACCAGCACCATGGTCTTGCCGTACAGGCGCATCTGCCCGATCAGGGCCGCGATCTGGGCCGTTTCTTCGGGGTTCAGGCCCGCCACCGGCTCATCCAGCAAAGTGAGCAAGGGTTGGGAGACAAACGCCCGAGCCATCTCCACCCGTTTCTTGTCCCCGTAGGGTAGGGCCGCGGCGGGTAGCGCCGCCTTGTCCGCCAGGCCGAAGTTATCCAGGGCCTCCATGGCCGTGAGCATCAAGCGGCGTTCCCGGTTGCGGAGTCCGGGGAGACGCAGCAGGGCTTCCGGCAGGGAATTGCCCGCCGCCACCGTCAGGCCGCAGAGGACATTGTCCAAGACCGAGAGCCGGGGGAACAGGCGCAGGTTCTGGAAGGTGCGGCTGATCCCCAGCCTGGCCACCAGGTGGGCGGCCAACCCCGCGATGTTGCCGCCATTGAACCGGACTTCTCCCTTATCCGGCCGGATGACCCCGGTGAGGCAGTTGATGAGGGTGGTCTTTCCTGCGCCGTTGGGGCCGATGAGGGCCGTAACCTGGCCCCGGGCCGCCCGGAAGTGGACCTCGGACAGCGCCGGCAGGCCCCCGAAGTGCTTGGTGAGGCCGGTTATTTCAAGGAGGTAGTTTCCCATACAAAACTTAACCACCAAGGCAACAATGACACCGAGAAATACCCAGCATCAAGCCGTGTCTGTGCGGGGAATTTCTTCAGCTTTCACCTGTCCACGGCGAACCGCCAACCGCCGTCGGGCCAGGCGGATTTTTGCCAGGTCCACGAGTCCGGTGACGAACCCCTGGGGCAGAAACAGGAGGATCACCACCAGGATCACCCCGTGGATGATGTCCGAGTAAGTTTCGAACCAATCCACCAGGTGGGGGAGCACCGTGATCAGGGAGACCCCGAAGAGGGTCCCCCAGATGGAGCCCAGGCCCCCCACCACCACCATGATGACCAGGTCCAGGGATTTGAAGATGCTGAAAGCGTCGGGGTTGATGTAGCCGAAGTAGTGGGCGTATAAGCTCCCGCCCACCGAAGCGAAGACCGCGGACAGCACGAAGACGCGAATTTTGTCCCTCCGCACGTCAACTCCCAGGCAGGAGGCGGCGAGCTCGTCCTGGGCCAGGGCGGCCAGACCCCGGCCCACGCCGCTGCGCACCAGGTTGAGGCACAGGGTCAGGGCCGCCAGGGCGAAGGTCCAGACCAGGTAGTGGAATTTAACGTCATCGTTGAATTCCAGACCCAAAAGCGCCAGGGGCGGCACTCCGGAAAGCCCGCTGGGGCCGCCGGTGACCGCGTCCCACTGGACAAAGATGGTCTGGACCACATAATTGAACCCCAGGGTAGCCATGGCCAGGTAATGACCCGAGAGCCTCAGGGTCGGTACCCCGATGACCAGGGCCGTCAGGGCCAGACCCAGGGCAGTCAGGATCATGGCCGGCCACGGCGGGAAGTGGTAGGTGGCCGTGAGAATGGCGGAGCCGTAGGCCCCCAGGCCGAAAAACGCCGCGTGCCCCAAGGAAATCTGGCCCGCGAAGCCGATGAAGAGGTTGAGCCCCAGGACGACTATGGTAAACAGGCCGATGAGGTTGAGGATCCCCAGGTTATAGGGGTTCTGCATCACCAGGGGGACCGCAGCCAGCACCAGGGCCGCCCCCCACACCGTGAGGCCCATGGCGTGGCGGGCCACGTAGGCCCTGAGGCGGGGCAGGGATTTCATGCCGCGGCCGCTTCCACTCCCAGGCGAAAAGCTTTGAGGTTCGATTCCAGAAAACGGGGCGGAGTCTTGGCCGCAACAACCTTCTCCAGGAGCCGGGAATCACAGAACAGCGCACCTCTGGCCGCGGCATAACCCAGGAGGACTAAATTGGCGGCGACCGGAGCCCCCATTTTTTGGGCCAGGAGCCGGGCGTCCAGATGGAAGTAGTCGCCGGCTCCGCCGGTATTGACAAAAACCGCAGCCCCGGGCTTGAGGTAAAAGCAGTGGACGGCCAGATTTTTGGAGTGCAGGAACAGCCCCACGTCGGCCTCCCCCCCGGGGATTAACGGCCCCTTAAAGGGGCCCACCTTGACCATGGAGATGACGGTGCCGCCCCGCTGGGCCATGCCGTGAGTTTCCGAGGTGATGACTTCCAGCTTAAGGGCCATGGCGGCCTCGGCCAGGAGCCGGGTCACCGTAAGGGCCCCCTGCCCTCCCAGGCCGCTGATGATGATTTGCTGCTTCATGGCCGCTCCCCGGGCGCGGCCGTAATGGCCCCCTCCGGACAGACCTGGACGCAGACCCCGCAGCCGACGCAGCGGACCCCGTCGATGGTCACCCGCTCTTCGGTCTCATCCAGCTTGAGAGCCGGGCACTCGAAGTCTTCCAGGCAGTGCCGGCAGCCGGTGCAGTCTTCGGTGATGAACATATCGTAGGCCGGTTGTGCCGCCCTGGCCTCCCGGTCCAGCATGCAAGGATGCCGGGCGACGATCACCGCCACCCCGCCCTCGGGGCTGCGGCAGAACCGGTCCGCGTCGCCCAGGACCTCCCTGAACCCTTTCAGGTCATAGGGGTCCCTCACCTTCAGGAACTTAACACCGCAGGCCGTAACCAAGTCGGTTATTTTGACCGGCGTTCCCGGCTCCCCGGCGGCGGTGCGCCCCGTCTCCGGGGTGGGCTGGTGCCCTGTCATGGCGGTGGTGGCGTTGTCCAGGATCACCAGGACGAAGCGGGCCTGCTGAAACACCGCGTTGATGAGGGCCGGGACCCCGGCATGGAAGAAGGTGGAGTCCCCGATGGTGGCCACGATGGGGGGGACGGCCGCCGCCGCCGCTTTGTGGGCAAGGTAAAACCCCGCGGCCTGGCTCAGCCCCGCGCCCATGCAGTGACAGGTGTCCACCGCGCCCAAGTTCATCCCCAGGGTGTAGCAGCCGATGTCGCTGGGGAAGATGCCCCGGGGAAAGGTCTCCCGGATGGCGTAAAAGGCCGCCCGATGGGCGCAGCCGGCGCACAGGGTGGGGCGGGTGGCCTCCCCCTGGGGGGCGGCGGCCACGGGAGCGGCCGGCAGGTGTAAAAATTTTTCCAGGATCGGCCGGATGACCTCTGGCGTCAGCTCCCCCTGGCCCGGAACGTCCCCGGAGCCGCGGCCGTGCACGTTGCCGCGGCCCAGTTGGATCTCGATGACGGGGGAGGTTTCCTCGACGACCAGCACCTTCCGGTACTGGGAGTTTATCTGCTGGATGAAAGCCCGGTTCAAAGGATAGGGCATGGTGACCTGGAAGAAGTCCGCCCGGCCCAAAAGTCCCATTTCATAAAGGAGGTCCCAGGTGTGGGCAAAGGCCACTCCCGAGGCGATGACGGCGGTCCCCGGCTGGGAGCCGTCGCCGGCGGTGAGGCGGGGGGCTAACTCCGGCTCCCGGGAGAGGCGAGCAATTTTCTCATTAAGCTGGCGGTGCAGCTCCTTGAGGTATTGCGGCGTGGCGCACCAGCGGCCGGGGTTTTTCTCAAACCGGGCGGGGCGGTCCAGCTTCAGGGGCTCGGACAGGGAGACGTTCTGGCGGGCGTGGCAGACCCGGGTGGTGGGCCGCAGCATTACTGGAATTTCGTATTTCTCGGAGAGCTCCAGGGCGAGGCGCACCATTTCCTTGGCCTCCCGGGGGCTTGAGGGGTCCAGCACCGGGACCTTGGCGAACATGGCGAAGAAGCGGGAATCCTGCTCCGTCTGGGAGCTGTGGGGGCCGGGATCGTCCGCCGCGATGACCAGGAGGCCGCCCTTGACGCCCAGATAGGCGGAGCGCAGGAAGGGGTCCGAGGCCACGTTCAGCCCCACCTGCTTCATGGAGACCGCGGCCCGGCGGCCGCAGTAGCTGTTGGCCAGGGCCACCTCGAAAGCCACTTTCTCGTTCACCGACCACTCGGTGTGGACGGAGGCGCCGGTCTCCCGGGCAAAGGCCGCCACCGCGGCCAGGATTTCCGAGGCCGGGGTGCCGGGGTAGGAGGCCGCCAGGGTGACCCCCGCCTCGATGAGCCCCCGGCCCATGGCCTCATTGCCCATGAGGAGGCGCTGGATCTTGGCGCTTTCATTATTAATTTTTACGGTTTCCGATTTCATGGTCATTTTTGCCGAAAAATACAACTTCCTTAGAAAAACCAAAAATCTCCCCCCTTTTCTAAAGGGGGGGTAAAATATACCTTCCGAAGCCCTGATAATGGCTATTTTTCACCAATTCCCAGGGACCCGGGTTCCCTTCTAACCTTGCAGACCCCACGCCTAATTCGCTCAAAAATTGCCCTCTCTGTACCGGCACAATAACATGCGCCATTATTAGTGTGATTTTTATAATGATCCGATGGCAAAATCCATTGATCTCTTCCTTGGAATGCAGGAACCCCTTCGATAATTCTTCTGATTCTCGACGTCTCCAGGGTTTGATTTTGATAAGGCGCCATCGCCTCCATCAGGTCACCAATGGAATGTGCTTACAAAGTCCCTCAAACCATTCATTTTTCCGCCGTCTTTCGTAAGAGTTCTCAAAAAGGAGACCTACCCCTCCCCACCCAGGAGGCCCCGGGGCCGGACGAAGAGGACCAGGAGCAGCACCACGAAGGCGATGACGTCCTTGTAGGCGCTGCTGATGTAAGCCGCGCCCAGGCTCTCCAGCAGTCCCAGGATGAGGCCCCCCAGGATGGCGCCGGGGAACGACCCGAACCCCCCCAGGATGGCGGCGGCGAAGCCCTTCAGACCCAGCAGCACCCCCACATCGTAGGACAGCGTGGTAATGGGGGTCACCAGGCAACCGGCCAGGCCCCCCAGGGCGCCGGCCAGGGCGAAGCTCACGGCTTTGAGTCGCCAGACCTTAAGCCCCACCACCGCCGCGGCCTCGGGGTTGGCGGCCACCGCCCGCATGGCCAGCCCCAGGGAGGTGCGCCGGAAAAACAGCACCAGGAGCACGATGGCCCCCGCGGTGAGGGCCAGAATCCACAGCGTCTGGGGCAGGATGGTGGCCCCCGCGAGATGGACCGGCTCCTCGCCGGTCAAGGGCGGCACGGCCATGCGGTTTTTGCCCCAGATGAGCTTCATCAGCCCCCTTGAGATGATGGACAAGCCGATGGTGAGGAAAATCAGAACCAGGTGGCTCTCGGTGCGGGAGGGCCTCAGCCCCGCTTCCTCCACCACCACGGCCACCAGCGTCACCCCCAGCACCGCCAGGGCCAGAGCCGCAGCCATGGGCGCCCCCGCGGCGAACAGGGCGCTGAAGAGGATCATGCCCCCCAGGGAGACAAAGTCCACCTGAGTGAAGTTAACGATCCCCATGGTGTTATGCACCACCCCAAAGCCCAGGGCCACCAGGGCATAAATGGCCCCGCCGGTCAGCCCGGCAAAGATGAACTGGATCAGGTCCTGGAGGTTAGCCACTCTTAATTCGGTTTGCGGTTTGCGGTTTAGGGTTCATGATTTTGGTTTTGGTGAAAAGAACTTTAGGTAACGGAATTAGCCGGCGCGTCGACAACTGACAGTTGTAGCCGAAGCCCCCGCCTCAGCCTCCACCCTTTTTGGGCTCCTAAATTTAAAATTATATCAAATGCATAAAATATATAAGGAGGGGAAATCTGGCAAGGGAAAAGGCGCGGGGCCAAGGCCCTCTGGCGGCACACCCTTCCCTGGCGGGAAGGGCTTGGGGGGATGACCAGGGAAAACCCGCCGGTCAACCGGCGGGATGAAGCCGAGGTGCTGCGAATCGCTCTACTTCAGGGAACTTCCGGGCTCTGCTGGGCTTTAGCCGCCACCAGATGGCTCAAGGTCTCCACCGCTTCGTCCAGGGTCGACCTCACGGTGGTCAGCCTCTCCCTGCCGCGGCTGATGTTCACCAAGTAAACCTGGTCGCCGCTTTCTGCGTCAAGGCACCTGGCGTAACCATAACCCCAGCCTTGCCGGCGCAAGGATTCCAGGACCTCTTCCCAGTTACCCATTGGCTTGAGCCCTCCATTTAACTGTTTCGGGTTGTGGCCAAATTAACGGGAGTTCGGCGCCGCCGGATTTACCGATGGGAATTGACGGTGGAAGCTGAGAGGAATTTGCCGGATCCGCCGGGCGCCTCCTGACCCGGAGCATGAGGGATATCCTCTCGGTTTGCGCACCATAGACCAACCTTCTCCGTCTGTCAAAAGCCGGGGGCCGGAACCAGATTTTAGCCAGCCTCGTCCTCAGGTGGACCAGGGTTGCCGGCAATACGCCGGGGCGGCATTGTTCCCGGAAGTCCGTTTTTTGGCGGAAAAAAGACCTTTTATAACTAGTTAATTCAATTAGTTAATCTCGCCTCCCGCGCACCGTCCTGATGCTTGTAAACTTCCGGCACCTCGCGCATTCTCCCAATTTTGCCGATTTTTGCAGGATGGAAGAAAAATCTGCTGCAAAAATCGCTATGCTGTTAATTTTCTGAGAATTCTTCGAAGTGATAATATCTTCTTTCTTTTTTTAATATGAAAATATCTTTTCTGTGGCCAGGGCCGGCGCCCCTGAGAGGGCATGATTAAGATTGACAGACAAACCCACTCTTTGTTATAAAGGTATTATCCGAGGCACCCTACGGGGTTTAATAGGGAAGACGGACAAACCGTCGCGGTCCCGCCGCTGTGTCCGGGGACGAACTCTGCACGAAGCCACTGTTCCGCCTGAGCGGGATGGGAAGGCGCAGACAGTAGGACGATCCGGGAGCCAGAAGACCTGCCCGGCGGTCTGGCGCCGTAGCAAGAGACAATCGGCCCAGACACCAGGAGCCGCCCTGGACAAGCGGTTCCCTCCTTAAGGATAAAGAAGCTGGGTGCATCCTTAAGTCCGACCGGACTTAAGGATTTTTTTTTAACGAGTCATTATGGTTATAGAATTTCGCCTCGGCCAGGTCCGGTGCCGGGGCCTCGGCGATAAGATCGTCGAGATTTATCTGGACGCCTAGCCGAAGCCCTGAAAACCAAAGAATAATGAAAGTACTCCATAACCTGGCCGGCCCCCTGGAGTCCGCCACGACGCTCACCCAGGCACTGGACCGCCGCCGGGCCGGGGTGCGCCGGTTGCTGGCGGCCCTTCTGTTTCTGAGCCTGGCTCTGATCATCTCGGTGTTCCTGGCCACCGGCATCGGCCGCATGGAGTTGAGCTGGAGCGCCATCGCCGGGGTGCTCCTGAACAAGTTGGGCTTGGCCGCCGCGCCGCCGGACCGCACCACGGAAGTGGTGGTCTGGAGCATCAGGCTATCCCGGGTCGTCCTCTCGGGCCTGGTGGGAGCTTCCCTGGCCGCGGCGGGGGTGGTCTTCCAGGGCCTGCTGCTGAACCCGTTGGCTGACCCTTTCACCCTGGGGGTCTCCACCGGCGGGGCGTTAGGAGTTGCCCTCCTGGTGATGCTGGGGGTGGGAGGCTCCTTCCTGGGCCTGAGCCCTCTGCCTTTGGGCGCCCTGGCCGGGGCCCTGGGGGCCATGTTTGCGGTATTGGTCCTGTCCCGGGAGGCCGGGAGGGTCCGCAAGGAATCCTTGATCCTGGCCGGCATTGTGGTGAGCACCTTCCTCTCGGCCCTCATCAGCCTCATCAAGAGTCTGGACGAAGAGTCCCTTTCGGCCATCGTCTTCTGGATCATGGGAAGCTTCTCCGGCCGGGGCTGGATCCATGTGGGTTTTCTACTGCCCTACGTCCTGGCGGGCCTGGTCCTGGCAGCCTACCACAGCCGGGAACTGGACATCCTGGCATTAGGGGAGGAGCAATCCCATTTTCTGGGGGTGGCCGTCTCCCGGGTCCGGCTCAAGCTGCTGTTGGGGGCCTCGCTCCTCACCGCCGGGGCGGTGGCCGTCTCCGGCGTCATCGGTTTCGTGGGCTTGGTGGTGCCCCACCTGGTGCGCCTGGTGGCCGGGCCTGCCCACGGCCGCCTGCTGGCGCTGTCCGCCTTTACCGGGGCGCTTATCTTGATTTGGGCCGACGTCCTGGCCCGGGTTCTTTTAAGCAGCGGTCAGGAACTGCCGGTGGGGGTGGTGACCGCGCTGCTGGGGGGACCCTTTTTCTTTTACCTGCTGAAGTCCCGGCAGGCCCGGGGGATCTGGTGATTCGGGCGGAAAACCTAACTCTGGGCTATGGAGACCGCCTGGTCCTCCAAGGCCTCGATTTCCGGGTGGCTGGCGGCGAGTTCGTGGGCATCCTCGGGCCCAACGGCAGCGGCAAGTCTACCCTGCTCCACGCCCTGGCCGGTTTGCTCCCGCCCCGGGGCGGGCAGATTCTGGTGGAGGGACAGGCCCTGGACGACCTTGCCAGCCGCCTGCGGGCCCAGACCCTGGCGGTGGTGCCCCAGTCCTCCGAAGTGCGGTTTCCCTTCGCCTGCCTGGAGATCGTCCTCATGGGGCGCTATCCGCACCGCCGCCGCTTCGGTAACCTGACCCCGGAGGATTTGCTTCTGGCCCTGCAGGCCATGGAGCGCACCACCACCGGGCATCTAAGGGAGCGGCCCGTCACCGAGGTCTCCGGGGGCGAGTGCCAGCAGGTGGTTATCGCCCGGTCCCTGGCCCAGGACCCCCGAATTCTGCTGCTGGACGAAGCCACTTCTTCCCTGGATGTGAGAAAAAAACTGGAGATCTTCGAAGTCCTGAAATTTCTCAACCGGACCCGGGGCCTGACGCTGCTCTGCGCCATGCACGACCTCAACCTGGCGGCCCTGTACTGCCGGAGGCTGATGTTCGTCAAGAACGGGCGCATCGTGCGGGATGGCCCCACGGAGGAAGTCTTCACCCCGGAGGTCCTGGCGGAGGTGTATGACACGGCAATGGAGGTGCGCCGGCATCCCCGTTCCGGTCGCCCCTATGCGGTGATGCTGCCGCCGGCGGCCGGTGAGGGGGAGCTTGGCGCATCCGAGCCGGAGGCGGCCCGGGCATGATGGCCAGATTCTTGACCGGTATTATTGCCCTGATGGTGCTTCATTCCGGCATGGCCTGGGGGGCATTGCAGATCACCGACGACCGCGGGCAATCGGTGTCCCTGGCGTCGCCGCCACGGCGTATCGTCTCCCTGTACGGGGGCCTCACCGAAACCCTGGCGGTCCTGGGCGCCGCCTCCCTGGTGGTGGCCCGCACCCAAGGGGATGATTGCCTGAAGGATATTCCCACTGTGGGTACCCATTTGCAGCCCAACGTGGAGATGATCCTGGCCTTGCGCCCCGACCTGGTGGTGCAAGGGGGCGTGCCCAAGGGGATGCCGGCCTTAAGGAAGTTGCAAGAACAGGGGGTTTCGGTGGCCATGTTCGCGCCCCGGGATTTCGAGGGGCTTTTCAGCGTGATCCGGCGGCTGGGGGTTATGACTGACCGCACCGAAGCCGCCCAGGAAGTGATCCGGGGCATGGAAGAAAAGTTGTCCGATATTGCCCGCCGAGTGGCGGGGCGGAAACCTTTGCGGGTCTTTTTTGAGGTGCGTTACCACAACCTCCTGGCCGCGGGCCGGGGCTCCCTGGTGAACGACATCATCACCCGGGCCGGCGGGGTGAATATCCTGGATACTCCCCAGAAGCTGACGGCCTATAGCTTGGAGGCCCTCATCCAGGCGGACCCGGACATTTATCTCATTCAGCAGGGCCCCATGAACCGCAGTCCCGAAGACATTTACTCCCGGCCCTACTACCAGGAATTGCAGGCGGTGCGCAGCCGCCGGGTGCTGGTGGTGGAGGAAAGCCTCTATTCCCGGCCCGGCCCCCGCTCCGCCGATGCGGTGGAGCAGTTGGCCCGGTTCCTCCATCCCGAGGCCTTCTCCGAGGTGAAGCCATGAGCTCCACCTCAAGCCAGGTTAAAGGCCTGGTCATCGCCGGCACCCAGAGCGGCGTGGGCAAAACCACGGTGACGCTGGGGCTGCTGAGCGCCCTGCGCCGCCGGGGGCTGGTCGTGCAGCCCTTCAAGGTGGGGCCCGATTTCATCGACCCGGGCCACCACACCCGGGCCGCGGGCCGCGTCAGCCGTAACCTGGACGGCTGGATGCTCACCCGGGAGGCCAATGAGGCCCTGTTCCGGCGCCAGGCCCGGACGGCCGACGCGGCGGTGGTGGAGGGGGTGATGGGGCTCTTCGACGGTTACGACGGCCTGAGCGAAGCCGGTTCCACCGCCCAGATGGCCAAGTGGCTGGGGCTCCCGGTCCTCCTGGTGGTGGACGCCCGCTCCCTGGCCCGCAGCGCCGCGGCGTTGGTCAAGGGCTTCGCCGGGTTTGACCCGGGGCTAAGCCTGGCCGGGGTGGTCTTCAACCGCATCGGCAGCGCCACTCATCTGGACTACCTCCGGCAGGCCCTGTCGCAGCTCGAGGGGGTGAAGTGCTTCGGAGGCCTGCCCCGCACCCCGGAGGTGAACATCCCGGAACGCCACCTGGGCCTCCACACCGCGGAGGACCATCCCCTGGAGGAAAAGTTTCTGGCCCGCCTGGCCGACCTGATGGAGACGCACCTGGACCTGGACGGCCTGCTGGCGGGAATGCCCCCATTGACCCTGGCCTTGCAGGAGGTACCACCCGCCGCTCCCGCGTCGGTGCGCCTCGGGGTGGCCAGGGATGAGGCTTTTTGCTTCTATTACCCGGAGAACCTGGAACTTTTGGCTTATCACGGAGCCGAACTGGTGCCGTTTTCGCCCTTGCGCGACGGGGAGCTCCCGAAAGACCTTAACGGCTTGTACCTGGGCGGCGGCTACCCGGAACTGGGCGCAGCCCGACTCGCCGCCAATGAGCCATTGCGCCGCGCCATTCGGGAGCGGGCCGAAGCCGGCCTGCCCATCTATGCCGAATGCGGCGGGCTCATGTATCTTTGCCGGGAGCTTACCGACCTGGAGGGGACCAGACACATCATGGCCGGGGTGCTGCCCCTGTCCGTTAAGATGCTGCCCCGGCTCAAGGCCCTGGGCTACCGGGAGGTCTCCCTGGCTGCGGACGGCATTCTCGGGCTGAAGGGGACCCGGGCCCGGGGCCATGAGTTCCACTATTCGGAGATTGCGGCGGAAGCAGCGTCCTTGAGCCGGCCCTATTCCGTCACCGGCCGGCAGGGTGGCGAAGCCCTAACCGAAGGTTATGCTTACAAAAACGTCCTGGCCAGCTACGTGCATCTCCATTTCGGCAGCAACCCCGAAGTGGCGCGCAATTTGGTGCAGAGTTGCCGGAATATCAAGATTGAGGGTTGTGGGGAGAGGCAGGGATGCTCTGGCCTTCCCCCCTTAACCCCAAAGGAGATGGTATGACCTGGGAACCTCGTTTGCCCCAGGAGATCGAGGCCGAAAGCTTCCGGCGCATCGAGGCCCGGGTGGGCGCCCACGGGTTGCCGCCGGAAGTCTGGTTCGTACTGCGCCGAGTCATTCACACCACCGCGGACCTTGACTATCTTAAAAACCTCCGGGTCCACCCACAAGCCATCGCGGCCGGCGTGGCGGCCTTGCGCCAGGGCCGCCCGGTGGGCACCGATACCCGCATGCTGCTGGCGGGTATAACCACTGGCCGCCTG
>Ga0315268_10003970_pt1 | contig 16143 bp, 11 predicted proteins | sample C1_top_MG_FD_204535 | JGI IMG/M metagenome (GOLD analysis project Ga0315268, IMG submission 204535) | Sediment microbial communities from Yellowstone Lake, YNP, Wyoming, USA - C1_top | ecosystem: Environmental > Aquatic > Freshwater > Lake > Sediment | place: USA: Wyoming | collected 2017-08-01
GCTTTTCTAAACCCTTCTCACCGCCAGCTCTCCCCGGAGGCTCACGCTCCGGGCCTGCGCCCGGCTTTCCGGGCGTCAGTGAGGCCGTCCCCTCCTCCCTCTTTCCTCAAAGCGGCGGACCATCTCATTGAACTTGGCCAACTGCTCCGGGGTCAGGATCTGCCGGATGCGGTTGTTGCTCTCCTCACGCGCGGCGTCGAACTGAGGTTCGAACTGCTTCCTCAATTCTCCAAATCGCTTCATGGAATCATCCATGATCTGGTCGAGCTGCTTGACCTGCGCATCGGTGAGATTAAGCTCCCGGGTCATACGTCGAACAATCCGCTGCTTACCGAAACCCCGGTGCCAGTGGCCCCCGTACCAGCCGTAGAAAAGCACACCCGCCCCACCCACAATGATTCCCAGCAGGAAGGTGACGATGAAATAGAGATAAGCACGGCGTGTCATGGTTTTTTACCTGTCCCACTATTCTCCGGGGCCACCGGAATGACCCCATTGCTATTGGGCAACTCGCCCAGGAAAACCGGAGAGCTCATGGCCGTCACTTCTTCCGACTGCGCCAGGTACAGGTCTGCCGTCGTGGGCTCCCGCAAAGGACCCGAGGAAGGCAAGGCGAGAGCCAACAGGAGGGTGAGCGCCAGAACACAAGTGGCGTAGACCACCCGCCGGCCGGCCCGCTCTAGGAACTCTCCACTCATCTCCTCGCGCCTCTCCTCCAACCGGCGGAGCACACGGGTGGCAAAACCCCAGGAAGGCTCGGGCGCCGGCTCCGCAGCCAGGGCGCGGAGCCCCGCCCGCACGATAGCAAAATCGCGCACATAGGCGCGACACTCAGCGCAACCCGCCACGTGCTCCCGGACGGCGGCAGGCACCTCCTCCGGCCACTCCTCCAGAATCATCCTGCGCATCTCTTCACAGCGCATGGCTCACCTTCCCTCTCGCCACCGTTTCAAATCCTCCAGCATCCTTTTCCTGGCTCGATGCAGCCGCACTTTGACCGTACTCGGATTGAGCTTCAGAATCTCCGCGATCTCTTCCACCGACAGGCCTTCCAGCTCCTTCAAGCCGAGCACTACGCGGTCCTCCGCGGGCGCGCGGTCCAGGAGCTTTCCCACAAAGTCCCGCAAGGCCGCTTGCTGTTCGGGATCCAAACGGCTGCCCTGCGGATTTTCCGCCTGGGCCTCGAGGCGGCGAACACTCTCCTCGGCCATCTGCCAGTAGTAGCTGATCCGCGAGGCCCGCTCCTTGCGGAGATAATCGTAACAATGGTTCACCGCCACCCGCGACAGCCAGGCGCCGAAAGGCGACCGGAAGTTGTAGCTCCGGATCGCACGGAACGCCTTGATGAAGACTTCCTGCGCAATGTCCTCCGCCTCGTCCCGCCGCCGCACCAAATAAGAAACTTGGGACATGACGCGGCGCTGGTAGCGTTCCACCAGCAGCCCGAAGGCCTCGCGGTCGCCGCGTTGCGCGCGTTCGATCCACTGAACCTCTTGGGCTTCCTGTGCTGGCAAACTGTCCATCTGGCCTCATCGGTGCCTTGTCCTCATTCAGGAGGACGAAATAGGGGTCACTTAGGTTACCAGTACCGCAGGCACCCCTTGCGGCAATTTCTCATTGACCCTGTTGTCACAATATGGAAGAATACACCCATGGTCATAGGAACTCGTTTGCGATCTTTGCGGGAAGAGAGAAAGATGTCCCAGGGCGATATCGAGAAGCGCACTGGCTTGCTGCGGTGCTACATCTCGCGGGTGGAAAACGGCCATACCGTTCCTTCCATCGAAACCCTGGAGAAGCTTGCCTCGGCGCTCGAGATTCCTCTCTATCAACTGTTCTACGAGGGGGATGAGCCGCCGCCACTACCCAATCTGAGCAAGCGCAGAACGACGGAAGAGCTGGCCATGGACGAGGAAACGGCGAAGGAATACCGTTTCTTCGAGAAGGTCAAGCGCCTGCTGTCTCGAATCAACGAGCAGGACCGTCAGCTTCTGCTCTATATGGCTCAGAAATTGGCAAGCCGCTAAGGACCGTCCGGGCGGACGCAGGGGAGCACAGGAACCGACGCTCCTTGCCAGCCGGTTACGTGTCTCATTCCCACTCAATGGTTCCCGGCGGCTTCGAGGTGACATCGAAGACGACGCGGTTGACCCCCTTCACCTCATTGACAATCCGCGTGGCAATCCGTTCGAGCAGAGCTGCGGGCAGCCTGGCCCAGTCCGCCGTCATTCCGTCTTCTGATTCCACCGCCCGCACCGCCACCGTAAACGCGTAAGTACGCGAGTCCCCCATCACGCCCACGCTGGCCACCGGCAACAAGACCGCGAAGGACTGCCAGAGAGAGCCGTAGAGTCCAGCCCTGCGCACTTCCTCCAGAACTACGGCATCCGCCTCCCGCACCATCCGCAACCGCTCCTCGGTGACTTCCCCTACAATCCGCACTGCCAGGCCGGGCCCGGGAAAGGGCTGACGGTTCACGATCTCCTCCTCCAGGCCTAGTTCCCTGCCTACCGCGCGGACCTCGTCCTTGAAGAGGTAGCGCAACGGTTCGATCAGCTTGAATTGAAGATCAGCGGGGAGCCCGCCCACGTTGTGGTGGCTCTTGATGGTGGCCGCGGGGCCCTTGACGGAAACCGACTCGATGACGTCCGGGTAAAGCGTGCCCTGCACCAGGAACTCGGGATTGCCCAAACCGCGCGCTTCTTCCTCGAAAACGCGGATGAACTCTTCTCCAATGATTTTCCGCTTGCGCTCCGGGTCGATGACCCCACGCAAGCGGCCCAGGAAGCGTTCCGAGCGATCCACGGCCCGCACATTCAGATGGGCCTGCTCGCGCAACTTGGCCGTTACGCGCTCGAACTCCTGGTGGCGCAGCAAGCCGTTGTTCACAAAAACGCAGGTGAGACGGTCGCCCAGTGCCCGGCCCACCAGCGTTGCCGCTACGGCCGAGTCCACCCCGCCCGAGAGCGCACATAAAGCTCGGCCGTCGCCGACCTGGGCGCGTACCCGTTCCACCGTCTCCTCGATGAACGAGCGGGGAAACCAGTTGGGTTGCGCCCCGCAGATGTCCAACACGAAGCGCCTCAGAATATCGCTGCCCCGGTCCGTGTGGCGCACCTCGGGGTGAAACTCCACCGCGTACATCTTGGCCAGCGAGTTCTCAATGACCGAAATCGCGTTCTCGGTCCGCCCCGTGATGCGGAATCCCGGCGGCACTTCCGCCACGTGGTCCCCATGACTGTTCCAGACGCGCAAGGGCGACGGCAGGCCAGCCAGCAGCTCGCTGGGCGGAAGGATCTCGAGTGGCGCGAAGCCGTACTCGCGGCGCGCTGCCGGCTCCACCTTGCCGCCCAACTTCGCAGACATCAGTTGCAGGCCGTAACAGATCCCCAGCACGGGGACCCTCAACTTGAAGACCCGGTCATCGCAGGTGGGTGAGGCAGGATCGTAAACGGAGGCCGGACCGCCCGAGAGAATCACCGCCTGGGGAGCCAGCCGCTCTAGTTCCGCAAGCGGGATGTGGCAGGGCACGATAACTGAGTAGACATGCAACTCCCGGATGCGCCGCGCAATGAGCTGCGTGTACTGCGAGCCGAAATCGAGCACGACTATAGGGCGAGGTGGTTGCATGGTCAAAACAGAACCGAGGACTCAGAAGTCAGGAGTCAGAATGGCTGCGCGCGAAGCCAAGTCCTCGGAACGCCCAAGCAGTGTGTAGCTGCGGCCTCCGCGGGCATCCGCATCGGGCAAGCAACCGTGCCAGTTTCATCCTGGGCCGTCCGAACGCGACAAGCGACTCGCTGTGCGCCGGTGTCCTTCCTTCTGGCTTCTGACTCCTGACTTCTGTTCTTCCTCACTTCACCACGACATTCACAAGCTTCTGCGGCACGATGATTACCTTTACCACTTGCCGGCCAGCCAGGTGCTGCGCGACCTTCTCCTCGGCCAGCGCCCGGCGACGGATCTCCTCCTCCTCCACATCCAGAGCGACACGGATCCGCCCGCGCAGCTTGCCGTTGACCTGCACGGGAATTTCCAGCTCTTCCTCCGCCGCAAGCTCGGCGTCAAAAGTCGGCCAGGAGACCCGCAGCAGCGGTTCCGAGTGCCCCAAGCCTTCCCACAGCTCATCGGCAATGTGGGGCGCAAAGAGCGAGAGAATTAGTACCAGATATTCGAGCCCGCGCTTGTGAATCTCCGGCCGGATCTTTCCGGCTTCTACGGCCACCTCCAGATTGCTCAGCTCGTTCGCCAACTCCATGGCCATGGCGATGTCGGTATTGAAGTGCCATCGGCCTTCCATGTCCTCCGTCACGTGGCGCAGCGTCTGGTGCACCTTCCGCAGCAGGCACCGCTCTGCGGAGCCAAGCTGGCCCGAGGGTAGTCCAGCAGACGCGATTCCCTGGCCAGGCAGGCTACCTACGGAGCGCAGGCGGTCGGCGTGCTTCGCCACCAGGCGATAGACGCGATGCAGAAACCGCGACGCCCCCTCGATGCCGGCGTCGCTCCAATCCAAATCCTTCTCCGGCGGCGCGGCAAACAGCATGTAGAGCCGCACGGTATCGGCGCCGTACTTGGCGCACATTTCCGTCGGGTCCACCACGTTGCCCTTCGACTTCGACATCTTCGCCCCATCCTTGATCACCATGCCCTGAGTGAAGAGGCGCGCCACCGGTTCCGCGGAATCCACCAAGCCGATGTCCTGCATCACCTTGGCGAAAAAGCGCATGTAAATGAGGTGCAGGATGGCGTGCTCGATGCCGCCAATATACTGATCTACCGGGAACCAATACTGCACTGCCTCATGGTTGATGGGGGCCGTGGAAATCTTCGGGTCAGTGTAACGATAAAAGTACCAGGAGGAATCCACGAACGTATCCATCGTATCGGTCTCGCGGCGCGCGGGCCGCGCGCAGCGGGGGCAGGAGGTCAGAACGAATTCCGGCACGCTGGCCAGGGGAGATTCGCCCTGACCCGTCAGCTTGACCCCAGGGGGCAACACCACCGGCAGGTCTTCCTCCGGCACGGGAACGATCCCGCAGGCATCGCAGTAAACGATGGGAATGGGCGTGCCCCAATAGCGCTGGCGTGAAATCCCCCAATCCTTGATGCGGTACTGGATGGTTCCCTTCCCGAAACCCTGCGCTTCCGCGTCACGCGTCATGCGCTCGATGGCCTGCTCCGACGTCAAGCCCGTGTAAGCGCCGGAGTTCACCAGCTTCCCATATTCAACGTAGGCGGCCGCGAGCTTCTCCGGAACCTCTCCATCCGCCGGCACGATCACTGTCCGGATGGGAAGGCCGTAAGCTGTGCAAAACTCGAAGTCGCGCTGGTCGTGCGCCGGCACGGCCATGACCGCGCCAGTGCCATATTCCATCAGCACGAAGTTGGCCAGCCACACGGGCACCAGCTCACCGTTGTATGGGTTGCGGGCTTTGAAACCTGTGTCTACGCCCACTTTCTCTAAATCGACTTCCACGCGCGCCCGCACCGCCGAGGCCTTGACGCGTTCGACTTCGGCCCGCAGCTTCTCCGGCGCCTTGGAGCCGGCCACGAGCTTCTCCACAATCGGGTGCTCCGGGGCCAGGAACACCGCGGTGCAGCCAAAAATCGTGTCCACCCGCGTGGTGAAAACGCGCAGCGGCTCGCCCAGTTGGGGCAGGAAGAAATCCACTTCCGTGCCCAGCGACTTGCCAATCCAGTTCTGCTGCATGGTGAGCACGCGCTCGGGCCAGCGGACAAGTTCCTTCATGTCCTCCAGCAGGCGCTCCGCATAGGCCGTGATCTTCAGGAACCACTGCTCGAGTTCCCGTTCGACGACCGGCGTCTCCTCGTGGCGCCAGCAGCAGCCGTTCACCACCTGCTCATTGGCCAGGACCGTCTGGCACAGCGAGCACCAGTTAACCCGGCTCCGCTTGCGGTAAGCCAGGCCGCGCCGGTACATCTGGAGGAAGAACCACTGGTTCCAGCGGTAGTATTCCGGAACGCAGGTGGCGATCTCCCGCCGCCAGTCGTAGCTCACCCCCAGGCGCTTCAACTGCTCGCGCATCCGGTCGATGTAACTGAAGGTGAACTCCGAGGGATGCCGCTGGAGCTTGATGGCCGCGTTCTCCGCCGGCAGCCCGAAAGCGTCCCAGCCGATGGGGTGCAGGACATTGTACCCCTTCATCCACATGTAGCGCGCCAGCGCGTCGCCTATGGAGTAATTGCGGACGTGCCCCATGTGGATGTCCCCGGAGGGATAAGGCAGCATCTCCAGGACATAGTACTTCTTCCGCCCGGGCACTTCGTCCGCGTCGAAAAGCTTCTCCTCCGCCCAGCGCGCTTGCCATTTGGCTTCGATTTTCTGCGGGTCGTAGATGAGGTCCATTGTTCCCAGTTTACAGTCAACAGTCGACAGTAGAAAGACCGAAGTGCCCACGCGTCGCCTGCTGTCAACTGTGGACTGTCGGCTGTCGACTTGAGATCCCTGCCAGGCGCCGCATCATTCCCAGGTTCCGCCGATCGTCGCCCGGTCGGTCGATCGGCGTCTCGCAGATGAACGGAATTGTCTTGAGCTTTAGGTGACGCACAATGCGGCGAAACGCTTCTTTGCCGATCTCTCCTTTGCCGATGTGTTCGTGCCGGTCAGCGTGCGAGCCGAAAGGCGTCTTCGAATCGTTGGCGTGAATCACCCGGACGTGGGCGAGGCCGACGGTGGACTCCAACTGCCGCAGCACCTCGCGCAGCCCGTGCGGCGTGTGCAACGGGTAACCAGCTTCAAAGCAGTGCGCCGTATCGAGGCAGACGCCGACCGGCAAATCCTGCGCTGCGCCGGCCATGATTTCCGCCACTTCGTCAAACGTCCGACCAAGGGCCGAGCCCTGGCCAGCCGTATTCTCCACCAGAATCGTCAGGCCGTTGAGTTGCACTCCCTCTGCTGCCCGCCGCAGTGACTCGACGCAGGTCTTGATAGCTTCTGATGCGCTGCTTCCCCTGGCGCTTCCGGGATGCGTCACCAGGTAGTCCGCCCCCAGCGCCACGGCCCGCTGGATTTCCCGTCGGAAGGCCGCAACGGACTTCTCACGCATCGGCGGGTCCGCCGAGGCCAGGTTAATCAAGTAGTTGTCATGCACGACGACCGGAGAAAGACCATACTGACGCCGCGCCGCCTGGAACCGCTCGCACGCCTCTGCCGTGGGCTCTAACGTCCTCCAGCCGCGAGGGTTGGCAGAAAACATCTGGAACGTGTCACAGCCGAGCTTACGAGCGCGGTGCGCCGCGTTCTCCAGGCCGCCAGCAATCGAGGTGTGGACGCCCACTCTCACGGAAATTTCTACGCCAAGTTGAATTCCCATGGTAACAGAACGGTTTAAAAGGCGTCAACAAACGCGCCCACGAACGGGAGCTGGGCCTCATCGCGCAGGCGCCGGGCGCACAAAAACCGCAGCTCGGAGGCTCGCGCCGCACGCGAGGCTGTTATACTAGCAGGCCTTTCCCTGTTGGAGGGCCATCGTACCCAAAGATCTGGAGGTCAGCCATGCGCCGCCACGGCTCCCAATTCCCTCTCGTTCTCTGCTTTGCCGCGTTCTCTGCCTTTGCTCAGCAGAGCCCGTTCCTTCCAGAAGACACGTACATCAAGCTCGTCAACGAAATCTCCGGCGACATCGCCTTTGACAGCTTGCGCACGCTCGTGATGTATCACGCCACCAGTGGCGGTGCCGAGGACTTCCAGAAGGAAGCCGACTGGGTCCGCACCCGCGCGCAGAGTTACGGCCTGGAAGATGTCAAGTTCATCGCCCAGCCCGCCTGGCGCCCCTCACCCAAGGACGTGGACCAGAACTGGACGCTCAAGGGCGGCGAGTTGTGGCTGCTCGAGCCGAAGCCGATGAAGCTGGGTGACGTGCGGGAGACGCCCCTCTCGGTCGCGGACAACAGCCCCACGGCCGACATCACGGCGGAGTTGATTGACGTCGGCGAAGGCATCCTGGAAAGCGACTACGCCGGCAAAGACGTGGCGGGCAAGGTCGTGCTGGCGTACGGCTCCCCCAACAAGGTGAAAGAGCTTGCCTGTTGGGAGCGGGGTGCGGTAGGTATCGTCTCCTACTACTCCCAGCGCGTTAATCCGTGGACCGACTATCCCGACCAGGTCGCCTGGACGCGCGTCAACCCGGACGAGGAAGGCAAGAAACCGACGCCGCCCGTCTTTGTGATTTCGCCGCGCACCGGGTTAATGCTCAGCCGCTGGATGGCGGGCCGCCCGCCCAGCCACATCTTTGCTGGCGAGCCGGAAAAGCCTGCCGCGCCGCCCGTCTTCCGCGTTCGCCTGAAGGTCCAATCGGAAGTCACCCAGCCTGGCCGCCAAGGGTTCGTCGAGGGCATCATCCGCGGCACCACATACCACGACCAGGCCATCGTGCTCACGGCGCACCTCCAGGAAGAGAAGACCTCTGCCAACGACGACCGCAGCGGCTGCGCCGGCCTGCTGGAGATCGCGCGCGCCCTCACTACCATGATTGCCGACGGCCGCCTGCCGCGCCCGCAGCGCGACATCCGCTTCTGGTGGGTCAACGAGGTCGGCTCGGAGTACCAGTACTTCGCGGACCACCCCGAAGAGCGCGCCCGCATCATCGCCAACATCAACCAGGATATGGTGGGGGCTCGGCAATCGCTGGGCGGGCGAGTCCAGCACATCAGCCGCACGCCGTACTCGCGTTGGAGCTATCTGAATGACGTGGTGGAGAGCATCGTCACGAGCCTCGCGCGCGGCAACAATGCCTACATCGCCTCCTGGCAGAATCAGAATCCCGTTCCTTACTCGCGGCCCATCTTCGCGCATCTGGGCAGCCGTGAACCATACAACGCGCAAGTAGTGCCCTATTTTGACTCCACCGACCATATGGTCTTCAACGAAGCGGCCGTCGGCATCCCGGGCGTGGACTTCACCAACTGGCCGGACGATTACATCCATTCTACCGGCGACGATCTCTGGCAGATTGATACCACGCAGCTCCAGCGCAACGCCGTGGCGGTAGTGGCCACCGCGCTCTATCTGGCCAACCTGAGCGAAGCCGACGTGCCCACCCTCATGGCCGTCATGGCCGGCGAGGCTCGTGAGCGCGTGGCGCACGACCTGGCCACCGGCCTCTCCCGCATGGCGCAGGCACCCGCGGCCGAAAAGCGCGCCGCCTATGACGACGCCTTGAACCTGCTCGCTCAGGCCGTGGCCCGAGAAAGCGCGGGGCTTGAGTCTTTGCGACGGTTTGCCGATGCGGGCAGCCGGAAGCTGCTCGATAGCCTCATCGCCGACCTGCATCTGACCGAGGTGAACCACCGCCAGCGCATCGAGGAGTGGTACCAGGCGCTGGGCGGCAAAAAGGCACCACCCACGATGAGCGAGCGCGAAAAGGCCCTGGCGGCGAAAGTCCCACGCAGCCTCGGCTCGCTCGGCGAATACCTGCGCAGTAAAGATCGGATTGAAGGGCCTAAGGGGCTCCACGGACTGATGCAGTGGGAGGCGTTGAATTACGTGGATGGCCAGCGGTCTATCCTCGACATCTACCGCGCCGTGCGCGCCGAAAGCCTGTCGGTGGGCGAATGGTACTACGGCACGGTCAAACTGGAAGACATCGAGGGCTTGTTCGGCGCGGCGGAGAAAGAGAAGGCCGTGGAGATTGTTGCGAAGTCTATGTGACCGCATTCGTCCAGCGCGACCGCGGGGCGAGTGATGTGGGCCCAGTTACACGTGTGAAGTCCAGCCCCCGGCGCGATATGAAGCCGGGGATTGTCTGAGGTCGAGGCTTCCATTAGACTTCCACCTCAGGCGCCTGGTCGAAACGTTTGGCTAGAAGGCGAAACCGATGCTGATTGTGATGAAGCCGCAGGCGACGGAGGAAAACATCCGGCGCGTGTGCGAGAAGATCGAGGCCCTGGGCTTCCGCGCCCATCCCATCCCTGGGGCGCAGCGCACAGCCATCGGCATCACCGGCAACCAGGGCCCGCTCGAGCCAGCGGAATTTGAATGCCTGCCGGGCGTGGCGGAAGCCATTCCGGTCTCGAAGCCCTACAAGCTGGTCAGCCGCGAGGTGAAGAGCGAAAGCTCGCTCATCCGCGTCGGCTCCGGCGATAACCTGGTCACTATCGGTGGCCGGGAGCTGGCCATCATCGCTGGGCCCTGCGCCATCGAAAGCCGCGAGCAGGCTTTCGTGGCCGCCGGCCAGGTGCGCAAGGCGGGCGCCCGCCTGTTTCGCGGTGGCGCCTTCAAGCCGCGCACCTCGCCGTACAGCTTCCAGGGATTGGGGAAGGAAGCGCTGGAAATCCTGGCCGAAGTGCGCCGCCAGTTCGGCCTGGCGATTGTGACGGAAACCATCGACCCGGAGAATTGCGACCTGGTGGAAGAATACGCCGACGTGCTGCAAATCGGCGCGCGCAACATGCAGAACTTCTCGCTGCTGAAGCGCGCCGGACGCTCGCCGAAGCCGGTGCTCCTGAAGCGCGGGCTGTCCGCCACTTTGGAGGAATTCCTCATGGCGGCGGAGTACATCCTGAGCGAAGGCAACTACAACGTCATCCTGTGCGAGCGCGGGGTGCGCACCTTCGCCGACCACACGCGCAACACTCTGGACTTGAGCGTCATCCCGGCGGTGAAGCGCCTCTCGCACCTGCCCATTATCGTCGATCCCAGCCACGGCACCGGAACCCGCGACAAGGTGACGCCCCTGGCGCGCGCCGCCGTGGCGGTGGGCGCAGACGGCTTGATCATCGAGGTCCATCCGCAGCCTGAGCGGGCCCTCTCCGACGGCTACCAGTCGCTCTACCCCGATCAGTTTGACGCCCTGATGGAGCAGATCACCGCTATTGCCGCGGTCCTGGGCCGCACCACGGCCCGCGATTGACGATTGATGATTGCCGATTGCCGACTTAACCAAGGCGCGTTGTCTGACCGGCGCGAGCCACATCACCCTGGACTGGAGACGGGGCGGCGCTTGTCTACCTCCCGTCGTTCCGCCTCTCTCCCCCCTCCCACGGCCAGCTCGCGTCTGCCGTGGCTAGCTCTCTTGCTTAGCCTTCTAGCCACGGGACTTGCTGCGTGCGGGCCGCGGTCTTACCCACCCCAGCCCTACCTGGCGTTCGTGGCCAGCGCCGGCAGCCATTGCGTCGCAGTAGTTAACCTGGAGAGCTTTCGGGTGGTGGCTTCCCTCCCGGTGGCCCCCCAGCCCGAGCGGCTCTCCGTGCGGCCGGGCAGCCGCGAGGTCTACGTCACCACCGCCTCCGGGCAATTGGAAGTTATAGGCTTCCCTGACCTGCGCGTTATCCGGACGTTCCGCGTGGGGCGCGGCGCGCGCGACCTCAGGTTCAACCGCGATGGCCGCCAGGCCTACGTGCTGGACCCCGGCGAAGGGCAAATCGTATTCCTCGATGGCGAGGCCTCGCAGGTGCTGGCGCGCGTTTCGGCCGGCGCGCCGCTCGCGAGCCTTGCCCTCACCCCGGACGACAAGACTCTAATCGCGGCCTCAGGCAGCGCGAACCGAATCTTCTTCGTAAGCGTAGAGGCCCGGAAAGTCCTCGGCTCGGTCGAGGTAGGTAAGGAGCCGGGCCCCATGGTGATCGCGGCGGACGGCTCCAAGGTCTTCGTGGCGGACACAGGGGACCAGAAAATCACCTCGGTGGACATTGCCACGCGCCGGATCCTCTCGCACCTCGAGATCGGGGCCAAGCCCAGTGCGCTCGTGCTCAAGCCGGATGGCGGCGAGCTCTTCGTGCTTTGTGCCCAGGCCTCCACACTGGCCATCGTGGACCCCTACCGTGACGACGTCTCGCAGACCATAACCACTGGACGCGAGCCCGGGGCAGCGGTCAGCCGGCGCGACTCAAGCGTCCTCTACATCGCCAACTCCGGGGACGGTTCTATCACCACCTTCGACGTCCAGAACCGCCTGGTCGTGGCCTCTACGCACGCCGGCTCGCAGCCCCGCGCCTTGGCCTTGACCCCCGACGAGCGTTTCCTGGTGGTCACCGACAGCGCCGCCTCCAGCCTCGCTATCCTGCGCACGGATCGCCCCGCCCTGGTTACCACGATTCCTGTCGGCGCTCGTCCCGTGGATGTCGTCGTGCCTGATTGCCTCAGGTAGCGCCCGGGTCGTTCCCCCGCTCTTGGCACGTTGTCGGTTCGCGCGGCACGGCCTGTCGGTTCATTCCGCGGTCCTCCGATACGAAGCGACGCATTGCCGCGGACCACCAGAGCGAACCGGGCCACCGTTGTCAGCCGCATGCTGGGCAAACTTCGTCTAACCTAAAGTAACACTTTAAATTCAGCGCGCAGGGCAAGCCTCTGTTGGGAATTCGGCGCTTTGCTATTTGGCAAGTACTTGAGGAGAATCGTAGCCCTACGCCAGATGTCGGCGCGCCGACGTTGAGTGCAGTGGCAAGCGACGAGTGACCAGTGACAAGCGTCCGGGATGGGCTCGTCACTTGTCAGAGGTCACCTGAGACTTTCCATTTGCCACTGTTCTTCACCTACCAGCTCAGTAAATCCTCGGTGAGTTCCAGCGTCAACCAGCCTTCCGGAGGGATGACTTGCAGGGGTAATTCTGCGGCCCAGACAGAGATTTGCAGGCGGGTTTGCTCGCCCGGGGCAAGGCCGGCAAGGGTGTAATCTATGCCCAGCTCGAAGATACGGTCAAAGGCCACATGTAGCTGCTCGCCGGTTCCCAGCGGCACCAAAACTTGCTCATCATGCTTCCAGAACTGGACCAAGGTCAGGCGCCCCTCTTCTATCGTGGCATGGCAACGCGGCCGACCCTCGCTATCGACGTTAATCCGAATCTCAAACTGCCTGTGCTGCTCGAGAAAGGGTGCACCCACGTCCAGGCGCACATAGATGGCCCTGTCATTGTAGCCGTAGTAGAGCGCCTCGACGCATTGGGCGCCGCCGTGCATGGAGCCGGAACGATAGTCCGGGGAGTAGACGCCCGCGCCCAGCCACTCGAAGTAGTTGCTGACCTGGCCGTCCACCCGGGGCTCAATCCGTCCCGTAGGTGGCACCACGGCCGCCCGCGCCCGTGGCCGCTTGATGGGCACGGCCAACTCATCCGGCGGAGACCCTCCCAGCAGGCGGTAGATGTTGCTCAGGTGCTTGCGGAAGAGCAGGTCGAATTCTTCGTCGTGGGCACTGGTGTGTTCGGGGCCGTACCACCAGCACCAGTCGCTTCCTTCCGCAATCCAGAGTTCCTCCTGGGCCTTTTTCACGTCTTCAGGGTCCAGTTCCGAGTCTGCGGACCGGCGCGCGAAGAAGTCGCGGGCATCGGCCAGCAAATCCCAAGCCCGGTTGTCCTCTTCGGCGCCAATCCAGACATCGAAATTGGCATTGATCCAGGAGCCCGGCACGACGTGGGTGAGCGTGCCGGGCCTAGTTGCCTCCAGGGCTTCGCAGGCGGTTACGGCGCGCAGTCCTGGGTCGGAGGCCACACGGCCGTAAAAGCTCCGGAGGAATTCCCGGCCGTTGCGAGGGAAGAACTCCCAGGCGTTTTCGCCGTCCAGAATGACAGAAATGACGGCGGGGCTATCCCCCGCGCTCCTGGCAGCAGCGCGAATGCGCTGGTGCAGGTCTGCGGCCGCAGCATGCGGATCCATGCGCGAGTAGACAAAGCCAATGAGGTCAGAGAGTTGGTGGTCGCGGAAGAACAGGCCAATCGTCCGCTCGCCCGCCACGAAACGGTGGGGACGGTATAACTCGTGTCCCCCGGAGACAGTCCCGTCGCTCTGGCGATAGAAGCTCATGTGCAGCGAGCGGCCCAAGACGCCTTCGTCGGTTGCTGCCCACCGGAAACCTTCCTCGGCAGCCAAGCGCAGCACTTCGTCCGAGACACTTCCCTCGCTTGGCCACAGACCCCACGGCCGCTGGCCGAAGACACGCTCATGCAGCTCGACCGCAGCGCGCAACTGGGCGCGGGCATCTTCCGGGTGCCGGAACGGCTTGCGGGGCAACCTGACGCCCGGATGGGATTCCGCGGCCACGGCCGTATCGCAAAGCAGCGGCAGGATGGGATGGTAGAAGGGAGAGGTGGACAATTCGATCTGTCCGCGCTGGCTGGCATCTCGATATTCTTCAAGTGTTGCTTCAAATATCTCAATTCCTTTCTTCCTCAGGATAGACTTATCCTCTTCTGAATAGGCACGGCCCTTACGCGCCAGCCGACCTATTTCCGGGTCACTCTCCAAGTAGGTTTCTTCGTACCAGGCCAACTGCGACAGGACCTGCAGGTCCAGCAAATCCTGCGCACTGAAAAGCCGCCACGCTCCCTCCTGGCGCCGAGTGGCCTGGGCTTTGTCAAACAACTCCCGGAAACGCGGATAACGATTCAGGAGGTTCTCCCGGTTCAACTGGAAGCCGAACACTAGCAGCTTCTCGCGCTCCTCTGCGGTTAAGTCGCCGACCGGCTTGAAGGCGATCTGGTAAGCTTCTTCGCGGGCCGTATCCCGGATGTAGTCCTCGAGTTGCGCCACTAGAGAAGGGACCAGGTTGAAGGTCACGTGAACGGAGGGAAACTCCCTTAAGAGGGCCACCATCCCGTAGTAATCCTTCAGGGCATGGAGGCGCACCCAGGGCATGGTGTAGACGTCCTCGGCCAGATCCCTGTAGAAGGGCTGGTGCATGTGCCAGAGGAGCATAAGGTAGGTCTGCGCCATGAGGTTCGCGGGCTGTCGCTTTACGGCATGAGAACCGGTGTGTTAACATGAGGGCGTGCGCGGGCCGTGGCCCGGTGACAATCCGAGTCGCAGCTCGGTGCCGAACGCCTTCCATGCGGATTCTTACCCGTTACATCCTGAAAGAAATCCTCTCGCATTCGTTGTTGGGCTTGCTTGTTTTCACCTTCGTGATCTTCGTGCGCCACATTGCGCGTCTGCTCGAGCTGGTGGTTCGCCACAGCCTCCCGACCGCGAGCATTGCCACGCTCTTCCTGCTGCCTCTGCCCGGGATCCTGGTGCTCACCATTCCCATGGCCGTCCTGATGGGCATCCTGATCGGCCTCACGCGCATGTCCGCGGATGGCGAGGTGATTGCCGCGCGCGCGTCCGGCATCGGCCTGGGGCAGTTCGTGCGGCCGGCTATGGTCATCGCCCTGTGCGGCTGGGGGCTGGCACTGTGGATGAGTTTGTCCCTGGCCCCACAATCAGGGCGCCGGCTGCACCGCATGGAGCAGGAGATCACCACCAGTGAGGCGCCCTATGAAATCCAGCCGCGGGTCTTCCTGGAGCAGTTCCCCAACCTCTTGATTTACCTGCAGGACGTGACCAGTTCCCGCTCGCGGTGGCGCGGCGTCTTCATCGCCGACACTACTCAGCGCGACGCGCCGAAGGTTACGTTAGCGGAAAGCGGCATGCTTGTCAACGACCCGGACAGCCGTCGCCTGACGCTGCACTTGGAACGCGGCAGCACCCATGAAATCAGCCGGGAGCACCTGGAGACGTACTCGGTGGTTTCGTTCACCGACACCGACATCCCTATACCGCTGGACCGGGGCGAAGGAACCGTCACCGATTGGCGTGTGCCGCCCGCACTCTCGGTGGAGGAGCTCCTGGCGGCGACGACGGATCCCCGCCAGCAACAGGCAGCCTGGGTGGAGCTGCATTACCGGCTGGCTTTGCCCGTCGCTTCGCTGGTTCTGGCCCTCGTGGGCATTCCGCTGGGGCTATCCACCCGCAAAGGGGGCAAAGGTGTCGGAGTAATGCTGACCGTCCTGCTGGTCTTTCTCTACTACATCATCATGGCCTTCGGCTTGAGCTTTGCCAAACAAGGGCGCCTTAGCCCGGCCGTGGGATTGTGGCTGGCGAACGCAGCCTTCGGTCTCGCTGGCATCTTGATGCTGTTCTTACTGCGCCGCGTGCGGCTCCGGCTCCAGTACCTCCAGGATTGGCTGGAGAACCTCTGGCGCCAGTGGCAGCAGCGGCGGGCGCGCCGGCCGCGGCAGGAAGGAGCCTCGCCGGCAGCTGCGGTACCTGAGCCGCGAGCGGCCAGCCAGCGTCTCTTCCAAATCCTCGATTATTACATCCTCCGCAGTTGGCTTTTCTACCTGGTCCTGGTGGTTCTCACCTTCACCGGCATTCACCTGATCTTCGACTTCTACCAGATCTTGGGCGACATCCTCCGCAACCATATCGCGGCAC
>Ga0315268_10003971_pt1 | contig 16139 bp, 14 predicted proteins | sample C1_top_MG_FD_204535 | JGI IMG/M metagenome (GOLD analysis project Ga0315268, IMG submission 204535) | Sediment microbial communities from Yellowstone Lake, YNP, Wyoming, USA - C1_top | ecosystem: Environmental > Aquatic > Freshwater > Lake > Sediment | place: USA: Wyoming | collected 2017-08-01
CGGAAGTCGCCGCCAATCCCAGCCACCTGGTTTCGGTGGAGGATATTGCCCGCTGGGAGGAGGCGCACGGACAGATTCCCCCCGATGCGGTGGTTCTGGCGCGCACTTCCCTGCCCGCCCAGTGGCAGGAACACGGGCCAACCATCGTCGGACGCTTCCCCGGATATTCCGACGATGCCGTCCACTTCCTGGTGGAAGCCCGCTCGGCCTACGGCCTGGGCACCGATACTCCCAACGGCGGCCGCTCGCTGGTCCTGCCCTACCGTGAAAGAAAGTAGTTAGGAGTTGGGAGTTGGGAGTTGCGCCGAAGCGCCCGCTAACTCCTAACTACTTCCTCAAGATTTCCCTACCAGCGACGCGCCATAGCTCAACGCCTCACGCAGCGCGGTGGTCAGCTTGGCGATAGCGCTCCGCGGAATGGAACCGGGACGGGGTGAGCCGTAGACGACCATGCCCTGCCGCGCCAGCAGCTTCTTAATGCGGAACATGTGGTAGGCATCGCTGACCGCCAGCACCGTGCGGAAATGGTTGGCGCGCAGGATCGCGCTGACCCGCTCGGCCGATTCCGCGGTGTCGTCGCTGTGCGTCTCCGCGATCAGGCAGCGGTCGGGGATGCCGCGGCGCGCCAGGTAATCCCGCCCCACGCCGCCTTCGTTGTAGGTGGGATCCTCGCCCGCGCCGCCGGTGGTGATGACCAACGGCGCCAGGCCCCGCGCGAACAGATCGTAGCCGTGGTCCAGGCGGGCGCGGTAGACCGGCGACGGGCGTCCGTAGTACTCGGCGGCGCCGAACACCACGATGGCGTCGGCGCGCTGGGCCTCATCGCGCGTTCCCTGGCGCGCCACCCGCGCCGCGGTCGCTGCCAACCCAGCGGCGGCAACCGCCACCACGCACAGGGGCACAAGCCAGCGGCGGCAGCGCCGGAAACGCGTTTCAGGGGCCGATTTCGCAGCGGATGGGATCACGCACTCATTCGCCGAGCACGTCGGCAATCTCCTGCCGGGGAATAGCGCCTTGGCGCAGGATGCGCCAGCCGCCTTCACTCAGGTCAACGATGGTGGAAGCCACCACGCGCGGCGAGGGGCCGCCGTCAACGATGATGTTGATGCTGTCCTGCAACTGGTCGCGCACCGCGGTGGCCGTGGTGCACTCGCTGGCCCCGCTCAGGTTGGCCGAGGTCGCGGTGATAGGCACGCCGGCGGCGCGGATCACCGCCAGCGGAATGTTCGCCGACGGAATCCTCAGCGCCACGTTGCCCGTATTGGCTGTCACCTTCAGCGGCAGCCGCGACGCCGCCGGCACGATCACCGTCAGCGGTCCCGGCCAGAACTTCCGCGCCAGCTCGAAGAATTCGTCCGGCAGCGGCTCGCGCGCCAGCATCTCCGCCTGCTCTTCGCTTTCGATCAGCAGCGAGAGCGGCTTGTGCCGCGAGCGCGATTTGATTTCGTACACGCGCTCCACCGCGCGCAGGTTGAACGGGTCCGCCGCCAGGCCGTAGAAGGTGTCGGTCGGCATGCCCAGCACTTGTCCCGACTTGATCTGCTCGGCCGCATACGCTACCAGCGACGGTTCGGGCTTCTCGTGATTGATCTTCAGGATTTCGGCGCGCACAACGCGTCTCTCCGGGCTACTCACAAACCCGCGAAAGTTAACATAACATTCGCCCAAACCACAAGGGAAGTTGCTGCTGCCGGGTGCCCCAGGTTCGCGCCCCGCTTTTGGGCGCTAACCTGGGACCCCGTCCTCTATCCCACAACGGGCGTCATGCTGAGTCGCGGCCCGGTTTTGGCCGCGACTCAGCATCTATGCTTTTCGCTCATGCAGGGACAGCGACGATAAAATCGCCTGGTGAAAGATTCCCTCTACGCGGCGCCGAAAAACATAGATGCTGACCTCGTGGGCGAAAAGCGCGTCCACGAGGTCAGCATGACGCCATCAAAGGCTTCCCAAAACTGCCACGAGCGACTGGCGACCGGCGACTGACAACTGCGACCGGCATGAGGGCGTCATGCTGAGTCGCGGCCCGGTTCTGGCCGCGACTCAGCATCTATGCTTTTCGCTCATGCAGGGACAGCCGGGTGCCCCAGGTTCGCGCCCCGCTTTTGGGCGCTAACCTGGGCGGAGAAAGTCGTCCGCCGTGGGCTGCCCCGACGTTCCTGCCGATTCTCCAAGTCGAAGACCGACGAACCCCGTCAATCAAACCGCGTACCACTTTCCCCAATTCCCAAATTACCCGATTTCACTTTTCCACAGCCTCACACCCGCTCGTGACCGCTGTCCTTGCGCCCCCGCGGCGGGCGGGGCGGGTGGCCCACTCAAGCCTTCTTTGGCTTGAGTGGGGCAGTTCCCGGGAATTAAGCTGGCCTCGTGCCTTGGAGACTGAAGCGGTTTCACCAATCCGGGCAGACTCACTTCGTCGGGTGGCCCACCCTTTCGCCCGATTTTGGCGAAGGGTGGGACGCCGACCGCCCGCCCCAACACGGGGCGTCATGCTGAGTCGCGGCCCGCTTTTGGCCGCGACTCAGCATCTATGCTTTTCGTTCATGGTGAAGTATTCACTGCGCGAGCCCGAAATGCATAGATGCTGACCTCGTGGGCGAAAAGCGCGCCCACGAGGTCAGCATGACGCCATCAAGCGTTCCCCAAAACTGCGGGCCGAGACTCAGCACCCCAGCTCGCGGAAGATGTCTTTGAAATCGTAGAAGCCGGTTTTGCCCCGCAGCCACTCGGCGGCGCGGACGGCGCCCTCGGCGAAGCCGCGGCGCGATTTGGCTTCGTGCACCAGGGTGATGGTGTCGCCTGCGGAATCCAGCGTGAGCTGGTGCATGCCGACCACCTCGCCCTCGCGCACCGACTCGATGGGCAACTCGGCGTGGGCGGCGTCGTGAACCACGTTGCGGATCGCCACCGCCGTGCCCGAGGGCGCGTCTTTCTTGTGCACGTGGTGCGTTTCCAGAATTTTTCCGGAGTAGCCGGAGCGCAGCGCGGGCGCGGCGGCGCGCACGATGTCGAAGAACAGATTCACGCCGATGGAAAAATTCGCGGCGTAGAGGAAGCCGACGCCACTCTGGTTCACCAGTGCCTTGATGCGGGGGATCTCGCCATACCAGCCGGTGGTGCCGACGACCATATTGGCTCGCAGCGCAACACAGGCAGCGATATTTTCCAGGACGGCATGCGGCGTGGTGAAGTCCACGACCACGTCAACCCCCTGGAGAGCGTCGCGCGTGAGGGCACGCGCGCCGGTGTTCTCGGGTTCGTCCAGGACGGTAATGTTGTGACCGCGCTCTCGCGCGAGTTCCGCGAGGAGTGAGCCCATCTTGCCTCGACCACCGAGGATGAGCAGGTTCATGGGAGCCTCCTGAATTCAAACCGCCGAGGACGCGGAGGACGTTTAAAATCCTAATGTTTCACATTGCGAGCTGTAAGCGCGTAGGGGTCCTTCGACTCGGCCGCGCCAAAAGCGGGCGCGTCCTCGCTCAGGATGACACCCTTTATAGGTTGTGACTCCAACAGCAGGTTCCTCGCTGCGCTCGGAATGACACTCCCCAAAATTGCATCGCCGCTACTCCCGGGCGAACACCTCGGGATCGAAGTCGGCGAAAAAGTCCTGGTGCAGGCGGCGCACGGCCTGCGGCACGTCGCGCTCGTCGATCACGAAGGTGATGTTAATTTCCGACGCGCCCTGCGAGATCATGCGCACGTTGATGTCGGAGATAGCGCTGAACACTTTGGCCGCAATCCCCGGTGTGTCGCGGATGTTTTCGCCCACCAGGCAAACGATGGCGTTGCGCCCCGCGTACTTCACGTCCGCCATCTTCTCCAGGTCGGCGGCGACGGCGGGAATGGACTCATTGGAATCGACGGTGAGCGAAACGCTGACCTCGGAGGTCGAAACCACGTCCACCGGGCAGCGGTGGCGGTCGAACACCTCGAAGATGGAGCGCAGGAAACCGTGCGCGCCCAGCATGCGCGTGGCCACGATGTCCACAATGGTGATGCGCTTTTTGGCGGCGATGGCCTTGAAGATGTTGCGGCAATGCGGCGCGCGCGCGGTGATGCGCGTGCCTTCGTTGGCCGGATTGCGCGAGTTCAACACCAGGACCGGAATATTTTTCTGGATGGCCGGCAGCAGCGTGGAAGGATGCAGCACCCTGGCGCCGAAGTAGGCCAGTTCGGCCGCCTCTTCGAAGCCGATGGACTTGATGCGCAGGGCGTCGGGGCAGAGGTTGGGGTCGGTGGTCTTCATGCCGTCCACGTCGGTCCAGATCTCGATGCGCTCGGAATCCAGGGCGGCGCCCACGATGGCGGCGGAAAAATCCGAGCCGCCGCGGCCGATGGTGGTGGTGACGCCCTCGCGGGTGGCGCCGATAAACCCGCCCATCACCGGCACGCAGCGATCTTCGAGCAGCGGACGCAGCCGCATACGCAGGTTGTCGTTGGTTTCGTCCATCAAGGGGACGGCCTTGGTGTGGGTGGCGTCGGTGATGATGCAATCGCGGGAGTCCACCAGCACAGCCTTGAGCCCGCGGGCGGCGAAGGCGGCGGTCACCAGCTTGCTGGAAAGCCGCTCGCCGAAGGCCAGCACGTTGTCGGTGGTGCGCGGAGTGAGCTCGCCGACGGCGGCGATGCCGCGCAGCAGGTCGTCGAGGGAATCGAACTCCGCCTCCAATTGGGCATGGAGCCCGCCGAAAACGCCGGTGTGCAGTAGCTCGGAGGCGGCGTTGTAGTGGCGCTCGCGGACGGCGCGCGAAAGTTGCAGGGCGACATCGCGGTCGGCGTCGCCGGCGGCGCGGCCCATGGCCAGGAGCTGGTCGGTAACTTTGGCCATGGCGCTGACCACCACGATCGGGCCTTGCGGGAGACGGCTGCACACGATCTGCGCGGCGCGGTCGATGGCGGTGGAATCTTCCACCGAGGTGCCGCCGAATTTGAGGACGACAGCCATTAGCAATTAGCGATTAGCAATTAGCAAAAAAAGTCTGCCGCAGATTAACGCAGATGAAACGCTGATCGAAGAAAATCGAATCAATCTGCGTTTATCTGCGTTCATCAGCGGCGGATTTCCTGATCAATCTCCCAGGTAGCCCTGCGCCCTGAGCAGTTCGGCGTTGAGCAGCGCCGCGCCGGCCGCGCCGCGGATGGTGTTGTGCGACAGCACGGTGAACTTCCAGTCGAGCACGCTGCAGGGGCGCAGGCGGCCGACGCTGACCGCCATGCCGGCGCCGCGGTCCAGGTCGAAGCGCGGCTGCGGGTGGTCGGGCGCGGCGTCGTACACGATGGGCGGATCGGCCGCATTCGGCAGCCGCAATTCCTGGGGAACGGCGCGGAACTTGCTCCAGACCTCGATGATCTGCTTCTCGGAGGCGGGGCGCTTCAGCTTCACCGAGACCGACTCGGTGTGCCCGTCCTCCACCGGGACGCGGTTGCATTGCGCGCTGACGGCGAAATCCGCGGGGTGGATGGAGCTGCCGTCGGCGCGGCCCAGCAGCTTGCGGGTCTCGGCCTCCATCTTCTCTTCTTCCTTGGCGATGTACGGAATGACGTTGCCGAGGATGTCGAGCGAGGCCACGCCCGGATAGCCGGCGCCGCTGACCGCCTGCATGGTGACCACCATGACCTTCTCCAGGCCAAAGCGCTCGTGGAGCGGCGCCAGCGCCACCGCCAGGCCGATGGCGGAGCAGTTGGGATTGGTGACCACGAAGCCGCCGGTGTCCTGGCGCCAGCGCTGCGTCTCCAGAATCTTGAGGTGGGGCGCATTGACCTCGGGGATGAGCAGCGGGACGTCCGCCTGCATGCGCAAGGCGCTGGAATTGGAGATGACGGCGCAGCCGTTGGCGGCAAAGCGCGGCTCCAGCTCGCGGGCGATGCCGGCGTCCAGCGCGGCAAAGATCACCCGCGGCGCGCCTTCCGGCGATGCGGGCGAGATCGTCAGGCGCGCCACCGCGGCCGGGATGGGCGTCTTCAGGCGCCAGCGCACCGCCTGTGAGTACACGGCGCCCGCCGAACGTTCCGACGCCGCCAGCCACGCCACCTCGAACCAGGGATGATGCTCCAGCAACTGAATAAAGCGCTGGCCAACCACCCCGGTGGCGCCCAGGATGCCTACGGGAATCTTTGCTTGCATAGTGCTTGCCCGTTTCCGGATGGTTCGGATTCTACACGAATTGCGGCCGTTCTTTTGCGCCCGGTCGGTGATATCCTCGCTTATTTCGCACCACGCGGGAGGACGCACATGCCCGAACTGCGGCAGAACCGTTTCACCAAAGAGTGGGTCATCATGGCCACCGAACGCGCCCGGCGGCCGGAGGAGCTGCGGGTGCAGCGCGAGCCGCGGCCGCCGCTGCCCAGCTACTCGGAAAAGTGTCCCTTCTGCCCGGGCAACGAGCAGATGGCGCCGCCCGCGGTGTACGCCATACCGGGTGACGGGACGTGGAAGGCGCGGGTAGTGCCGAATAAATTCGCGGCCCTGTCGCGCGAAGGCGAACCCACGCGCAAGATCGAGCGCTCGCGGCGGGTGATGAACGGGGTCGGCATCCACGACGTGATCGTGGAAACTCCTAACCATGCGCTGACCACGGCGTTGCTGCCGGTCGAGCAGGTGAAGCTGATCATCGAGTGCTACAAGGCGAGGTTCCAGGCGGTGAGCGCCGACCCGCGCATCGCGCACGTCACCATCTTCAAGAACCACGGACTCTCGGCCGGCACCAGCCTGGAGCATCCGCACTCGCAACTGATCGGGACGCCGGTGATCTCATCGCAGGTGCGGCACCGGGTGTACGAGGCGCTGCGCCACTACGACGAATTCGGCGAGTGCATCTTCTGCCAGTCGCTGAAGGAAAACCTTGAGGAGAGAACGCGCCTTGTGATGGCCAGCGAGCATTTCGTGGCCCTGGAACCGTATGCCTCGTCCTCGCCGTTCGCGACCTACATCTACCCGCGGCGGCACATGGCCAGCTTCGGCGACATCACGGCGGCGGAGATCGGCGACCTCGCCCTGGTGCTGAAGACGGTGCTGGCCAAGCTGTACGTCGGGCTGCAGAATCCGGACTTCAACTACACCATCCGCACCGCGCCCCACGAAAACGCCGGCGTCATTTACTACCACTGGTACCTCAGCGTGATCCCGCGGCTGACACGGGTGGCGGGGTTCGAACTGGGCTCGGGGATGTTCATCAACACCGTGCTGCCCGAGGCGGCGGCGGAGTTTTTGCGCAACGTGCAAGTGGAGGCGGCGGCGGCGTAGGACGGGAAAGCGAGCCGCCTATTTGCGTATGTTTTGCGTACATTGCCGTGGGACCGCGACGAGACTTTGTTCCGGAGGAACACTGGAATTTAGCCCAGCAATTTATCGCTGGGTTGGCGTGCCCGCCCTGTACCCAGCGATAAATCGCTGGGCTAAATTCACTGCGTGCCTCCGGCACGGGGATGCGGGAGAAAACTGCAGAGTTGGCCCGCGGCACTGGCTAGTCGCGCACTATCTCGGTTTTGTCGGCGGCAATCACCACCCGGATGAGTTTGTTGTTCTCATCCAGCCATAGCGCCCAATCCATGCCCTCACCCTGCAGGTGGAAGCGGTTAAGCTGGCGCGGTTCGCCGCGCACGACTACCGTCTCCGGGCCGAGGTAGGCCATCCTGACCCGCAGGGAAAGGTGCTGTCGCGGAATCAAGGCGGGAAACTCGGCGGGGCTCAGCTTGCACTGCATGTCGCCGGGTGTGGGACGGCAACCGGCGCCCAGGTATCGCCAGGCCAGCAGCTCGCGTTGTATGAAGAAGTAATCGTCAAGGATGGCGGTGGAGGCGGGCAGCAGGAAGGGCTGGTCTATGGGCTTTTCATTCGGCCCCAGGACCACGCGCTGCATGAGCATCTGCTCGTCCTGCGGTTCGACGGTGGCCTGAGCCTTGCCGGGACTGACTTCATTCCAGGCGTAGCGGCGGAGATTGCCCACACTGCTGAGCTGGAGTTCGGAGGTCTGCACGGCCTTGACGTCGCCGGCTTCCGCCTTGAGCTCGGATTTGGTGACGCTGCCGTCAGCCGTCTGCTCGATGGTGAAGGTTTCGGTGGCGACGCGTTTGCCGTTGACGAAAATGCCGAAGGAGCCGGAATCGATCGTCTTGGCCGCCGGCGGCTTGCGTTCGGCGGCGAAGGCGGGCGGCAGGGCGGCGGCGAGCGCCAGCAGGCAGACGAGCTTTCGCGGTGCGATGCGCAGGTTCATTTAGACGGACACTCCTAGGGTGCTGGCCACTTCGGCGGCGACCTGGGCGGGCGTCTTGCCCGCGGTGTCGACCCGCACGTCTGCCGTCATGTAAGCGCTGCGGCGGCATTCGTACAATTGGCGAAATTGGTTCTCGTCGCGAAACAGCGGACGGGAGGCCGCGTGGGGGGCGCAGCGGCGGTGAAGTTCCTCGACCGGGGCGTCGAGGAAAACGCTGGCATAGCCCTGCTGGCGCAACAGGACGGCGTTTTCCGGTTGCAGGAAGGCGCCGCCGCCGATGGCCAGCACAACCGGGGCGGCCCGGGCCAGCAGATCGCGCAAGGCTTCGCGCTCCAGTTGGCGAAATGCGGCTTCGCCGGCGTGACCGAAAATTTCCGGGATGGTGCGGCCGTCGCGTTGCACAATTTCATCGTCCAGGTCAAGAAAGCGGGATTGGAGCATGGCGCCCAGGAGGCGGCCGACGGTGGTCTTGCCGGCGCCCATGAAGCCCACCAGGACGATGCGGATGTTGGCGGTTGCTGTCAGCCGTCCCTCCGGCAAAAGCAATTAGCGATTAGCAATTAGCCGGCTGCGTGTGGCACATAGCCTGCCTTGCGTGCGCCCCGCGCTGAGGCGCAACCGAACCCACCCCGCCACTTCAGGAGTGGGGAAACGCCAATTGCTAATTGCTAATTGCTAATCGCTAATTGCTAATCACTGCTTTTTGACGCGGATTGTACCACTGAAGGTCCGCAGCCGGACCGAAGATGCGCCGGAGTTGGAGGTGCCGGCGAACGAGCGTCCCTGGGTGTCGGCGAAAGTGGGATGGGCGAGCGGGCGGAAGGGGAAATCGTTTTGCACGCTGCCGTTCACGGTGCGGGCGGTGATGTCCACAGAGGCGGTGGCGGGCAGCGCCACGTCAATGTTTCCGCTATGGCTGCTGAGCGAGTACGCGCCGCCGCCACCGAAGTCGCCGCTGTACTGGATGGGCGCAGCGGTGGTGCTGACCGACACCATCTTCCCGGCCACCTGGTTGAGCGTGACCGCCCCGGAAACGGAGTTCACCTCCACGTAGCTGTTGCGCAGGTTAGCGAGCACCACGGGGCCGCTCACGCTGCGCACCCGCACGTGCCCGTTGCTGAGGTCGCTGAGTTCTATCCTGGCGGTATCGGCGTCGATGTTGAGGTCGCCGCCCAGGCTCTGCACTTTTACCGGCCCGGTGGCGGTGTGCAGGATGATGCTGGCGTCCGGCGGCACCTGGACGTCGTAGTCCACGCGGGTTTCCTCCGGGGTGCCTTTCTGCAGGACACGGGTGCGGACGTCCACCCGGTTGCCGTTACGGCTGCAATCGACCTCGATCTTGTTGGAGTGCGAGGTGGCGGCCACGATCACCTGCCCGCCCGAGGATGGGCGCAGGATAACGGGTCCGAAATCGTTGACCACGGAAACGCTGGCGCCGGGAGCCACGCGGTAGCGGAATTCTTTCTTCTCGGCAGCGGCAGCCCCAAGCGCCAGGACGAGCGCGACCAGCAGAGCGGCGCCGCGGGTGATGTTCAGCATAGTGTTTCCGCCCCTTGCCGTGCCCCTGCCATTATTGCAAAGACCTGGTTGCCATTTCGTAGAGCATGGCTTTCTGCTGGTACGCCCGGATCAGCGATTCGCGCGCCTCGCTGTCGTCCGGGTTCTGCTGCACCGCCTGCCTGGCGTCTGCTATGGCCGCGTTCACCTGCTTGAGGTTGTCGCGGAAGTTCGACATCATGGCCGGGCGACTGGTGGTCATCTGTTGCAGGAGCTGGTCGTCGTCCCGGTCTATGGAGACGGTTTGCAGGGAAACGGCGGGCTGGGAGACGCTTGCGCTGCCGGCCGGTTCGCTTATCGTGGACGGTTCGACTTGTGCCCGCTGGAAAAGGAAAACCCCAAAGAGGATCAATGCCAGGGCGGCCAGGCTGGCCACCCAGGGGAGAGGGCCCCAGTGTTGGAATCCTAGAAGTCGCCCCCGAGCGCGGGCCGGTTTAACCAGCCCTTCGCGCTCCAATGAGCCGCGGATGCCCTCCCAGACGCGCGGCGACGGCTCTTCCATGGGCACCAGCAGTTTGGCCTGGTCGGCGATGTACTTCAAATCGGCGACCAGGTCGGAACAGATCTGGCAGTCGCGCAGGTGCTGCTCCTCGTCGGCGTTCCCGCCAGTCTCGATGATGTAGGGCAGAACCCTTTGGAATTCTGCGCAGGTCATGATGTCCTCTCCCCCGGTCCTTAACCCCCGCCTCATCCTCCTCACCGCCTGACGGCCTTTTCGGCTCTGCTGGTCTTGAGAAGGTCGCGCAATTTCAAGCGCGCTTTGTGCAGCTGGGACTTGCTGTTGCCGATGGAACAACCCATCATTTCGGCAATCTCATTATGCTCGTAGCCCTCGATGTCGTGCAGCACGAAGATGATGCGATACCCCGGCGGCAAACTCTCGATGGCGCGCTCCAGGTTGACCCGGTCGATGGAGCCGGCGAGCACGTTGTCGCGGGCGCCGATGTCCTTCCGGGGACCGTCTTCCTGCTGCGGTTCCAGACTTTCTTCCAGCGATACCTCCGGCAGGCCCTTCTTGCGCAGGTGCATCAGCACCACGTTGACCGCCAGCCGGTGCAGCCAGGTCGAGAAGGCCGACTCGCCGCGGAAGGTCGCGATCTTGCGGTAGAGCTGCAAGAACGCCTCTTGCGTCAGGTCCTCGGCCTCGGCGGTATTACCCGTCATGCGGAGGCACAGCGAGTAGACACGGCGTTTGTGCAGACCGTACAGGCCTTCAAACGATTCCGGGTCGCCCCTCTTGGCTCGATCAATCGCCTCTGCCTCTGAGATCCCGGAAACTGTGATTTTCTTTTGTTGTGTCAATGCCTTTGCCAGGCCGCATTCTATGGGATGCGGCTAAGTAGCTGGTCGTTGTATCACTTCCCGCTTAAAACCTGAATACCGGCGGGTCCGAGGGCAAGCCGGAATGCTGCCCCGAGTATTAGATGACGGCGGGAGGCCATTAGCTGTTAGCCATTAGCTATTAGCTAGTGCTGCGGCTCGTTTTGGGACGAGTAGCCGGTAGTCGGTGATCGGTTGTCGGTGGCCGTCGCTAACCCTAATCGCTAATTGCTAATCGCTAATTGCTAATCGCTAATTGCTAATTGCTAATTGCTAATCGCTAATTGCTAATTGCTCTCCTATGAGCTCCCCACCGTGATCGTCTCCAGTCCGTGCGCGTGGGGCCCGGTCTCGCGGCGGCGCAACAGGTAAGCGAACAACATTCCCAGGAATCCCAGGGTAGAAAAGATCCACATTCCCAAAGCGTAGCCGTGGGGGTTTTGCTGGCTGGCCCCGGCCAAGTCATTGGCTTTGCCGATGGCCAAGTTGAGCACGAAAAACCCGATCTGCTGCAAGAACGTCATCAGCGCATAGGCCGTGCCCAGGCGTTGTTCCTGCACCACGTAGGCCACAGAGGGCCACATCACCGCCGGGATCAGCGAGAAGGCCACGCCCATCATCGAAACCGGCAGCCAGAGTGAGACCGAGCTGTACGCCATGATCAGGTAGACGGGCATCAACAGCAGGCAGCCGAACATCATGAACAGCGCGCGTTTGCCCACCTTGTCCACCAGCAGCCCAAACAGAGGGGTGGCAATCATGGCCGAGAACGGCAGCAAGCTGTTGAAGAAACCGGCGGCCTCGCGCGCGGCGTCCTGGGTCACGTGAGCAAAATGCGTGTCCATGAAGAACTTGATGGCGAAGGTGCGAAACGGAAAGATAGCGGAATAGAAGGTAAGGCAAAGTCCGACGATGAACCAATACGAAGCGGGGAAGCGAAAGACGTGCTTCCATTCCAGCTTATCAATGGCCCCGGCTTTGCCCAGGGCAAAACGTCTTGCCGCCTGATTTTCCAGGCCCCAGTAGACGAGCGCGCCAGCCACACAAAGCACACCCGCGGCCACCGAAATGAACATCGGCCCGCGCCAACTGGGCGCTCCGCTGGGCCCATGCGGATAAAACGCAAAGGAAGCCCACGTGGGAGAATTGTCGGCTGCCACCGAGGCCAGCCTGGCGATCGTCAAGTTGATCCCGAATGCGAAACTCAGTTCTTTCCCCTTGAACCATTTTGCCAGCGCCGTGGTGACCGCCACAATCATGGATTCGGCGCCCAGCCCGAGCACTGTCCGCCCGGCCACCATGGTGGAAAAGCTGCCCTTCATGGCGGTGAGCAGCGCGCCCAGCAGACAAAGCACCCCGAAAAACGCGATCGCCTTCTTGGTGCCGATGCGATCGATGATGATGCCGCCAATTAGCAGCGTCAGCAGCGCCGCCACGCTGTAGCTGGCGTTCAGCCAGCCCACCATGGCATCGGTGAAGCCGAGTTGCTTGACGAAGATGTCGACCAACGGATTTATGGCGTCGTAGATGTAGTAATTCCCAGCCATCGCCACGCTGAGAAACACCAGCACGATCCAGCGGTAAAGGCGCGAAGGTTCGGGGCGGGTAGGGGCGGCGGCCAGTTGGCCGGCGCTGGCGTTGGCCGGAGATTCGCTCATGGGGAAATTCAGAATATCAGAAAGGCACAAGGCTTTAGGCTTTAGGCTCTAGGCTTTAGGCTCTAGGCTTCAGGCTTTAGGCGCTGCACGAGAGGATATTCTCAGGACAACAGAGTGCAAACCTGAAGGTCGGACCCGTCCGCCTAAAGCCTAAAGCCTAGAGCCTAAAGCCTAGAGCCTACTTTGCCATCAGGCCGGCGACAGTGGCCAGAACGCCCACCAAGGCCATGAGTGGGAGCAAGGAACTGCTGCGCGGTAACTGCTGCCGCTCCGGCCGCCGGGTTGCAGGCGCCGGCGCCGCTTCCGTTTCCTGGGGAGAAGGAGGCGGCGTCGCCTGCGCCATCTCCGCCGGCGTGCTGCTCGCTGCGCCGGATTGCATCTGGCTCATCGGCGGCGGCGGCTGGGATGGGTTTGTTTGCGGCGGAACGGGCGCCGCCACGCCCGGGGTCGCGGGCTGGCTCACGCTTCCGGCAGGCTGCGCTACCGAGGGCGCGCTCCCCGGCTGAGTGACTGCGCCAGTGGCCGGCGTGCCGGGGCTCACCGCCGTTCCCGAGACTCCACCGACTACACTGACCCCGCCGGTCTGGTTCAACTGCTGGACGTCCTGATTGGTGAACACGCGGGCGTTCTGGTTCGCCATTCTTGTGCGCCACTCACGCGCCACCTCTCCCAAGCTGACCTGATTGCTGGCCATGGTGCCGACCGGGTAAGCGCCCGACTGGCTGCCCACGCCGGTATTGAACCTCACGCCCGGATTGATGGTGCCGCTGATGGTCAAACCGGTGGCGGCCTGCGAACCCGCGGCGCCGGCGGGCTCGGTCACGGTCACCACCGGCACCGGGTTGGTGGCAATTTCCGGCAGTATCGGAATTGGCGGCAGAGCCGGAACATTGGCCAGGGTCGAGTTGACCGCGCCGGCTGTGTTGCCCAGGGTGGCGTTGGTTGCGCCTGCCCCCGGAGCCGCCGTGCCCAGATGCACGATCGGCGTCACCAGCAGCGGTTGCGAGGGCGGCGCCACGATAACGGCCGTGCCGGTGGAAGTGCTCACGCCGCCGTATGCCGGTACGGCAGCCGTCTGGGCAGTCGCCCACAGCGAGACGGTTAAGAACGCGATTACTAACGCCCAACGATCCATAGTTCCCTCTTTCGGCCCACACGCCCCGGGGCACACATCACTGATTAGGATTACGGGGCGTAACGGCGGGATGCCAGCGGGAACACGGGAGAGAGTAGCCAGGATTGACGGATTTGCGGATTGACGGATTGACGAATTCGTTCCGGCGCTTTGCCCATTCGTCAATTCGCAAATCCGTCAATTCGTAAATCAGGGTAGGGCTGCTTACGATCCGATGAACCTGGCATACAGGCTACGGGCGACGGCGGTGTCGGTAGTGCCCTTGATAATGGCGCGGCCGTCGGGAAACAGGGTCATTTCGTAGGGCTCGCGCCAGAACTTGAGCACGAAGTCGTTGTGGCGCACGGCGCCGTGGGGCTCCAGGCGGCGGCTGATCTCGGCGAAATCAATGGGCCGCTGGCGCTCGTGGATCTGCACCGAGTTGCGCCCGCACAAGGTGATAGGGGGGCGTCCTTCGCCGGCCAGGTGGATGAAATCGCGCTCGCCGCAGCAGCGGCAATCGGGGCGCGGCTGCGAAACCGAGATTTCCGAGCGCTGGTTGCGCCACAGGTCAAAGGAGAGCAGGGTGCGGCGGACCTGGTCGCGCGCCCCCACCAGCAACTTGAGCGCTTCCGCCGCCTCGATGGAAGCGACCAGGGTGGCCGCCGAATTCAGGATTCCGGCGGTATCGCAGGTTTCCAACGCGCCGCGCGGCGACTCGGGGAACACACAGGCCAGGCATGGGGTTTCGCCCGGGAGCACGTTCAGCGTGACCCCGTAGCTTCCGACGGCGGCGGCGTAAATCCAGGGCACGCCCTGTTCCACGGCGTAGTCGTTGAGCAGGTAGCGGGTCTCAAAATTGTCGGTGCCATCGAGGATCAGTTGCGCCCCGGCCAGTAACTGGCGCACATTGCCGGGGGTCAGGTCGGCGACGTGCGGTTCGACGCTGATATCGGAGTTGAAGGCAGCGATTTTGCGCGCGGCAGCGATCGCCTTGGGCAGCGACTCGGCGGCGTCGGATTCGTCGAACAACATCTGCCGCTGCAGGTTGCTGGGCTCGACGTAATCGCGATCGATAATGCGCAGCCTGCCCACCCCGGCGCGCGCCAGCAAGGCAGCCACGCTGGAGCCGGTGGCGCCGCAGCCGACAATGGCGACCCGCGCTTGCGCCAGGCGGCGCTGTCCTTCGGCGCCAATGGCGGAGAACAGAATCTGCCGCGAGTAGCGTTCCTCGGGAGTCAACGACATTTCCGGTCTCGATAGACTGACCAAGTATTATAGGTGCAGAGATAGAGTGGGCGGGACAGGTGTGTACAACAGGGTTCCCGGCCGGGGTCATCGAATAGGATATCTGGCCCGGGCCGGAGCGACGGCTCAACGACGACAAATGGCATTCCTCAAAGGAACGGGTGCGCTCCGGCGACGAGCGGCGGCCGGGTGCTTACTGGCCGCGATGGTGGCGCTATGCGCCGCGGGGCAGGACGCCGCACCAGCATCCAAGGCACCGGATCCCGCCGCCCAGATTGCGGCGCCGCCCGCGACCCAGCCGCCGGCCGGCGGCATGGTGGCGCCGGGCGACGTCTATGCCTACCTGGGCCTGCCGGTGCGCCAGGTGCAACTGCGCGGCATCAACGCCGACCCGCAGAGAATGAGCCAGTTGCGCGCCCTGATCACCCAGGATCTCAACCAACCCCTGGACCGGCAGAAGATCGGGCGCAGCCTGCGCGCCTTGTACGCCACCGGGCTGTTCGCCGACCTGCAGGTGGAAGCGCAGCGCAACCCGCAGAACCAGGTTGACCTGGTGTTCGTGGCCACCGAGAACCTGTTCATCGGCTCGGTCACAGTGGATGGCACGCGGGGGCGCCCGCGGCACACTCAGCTTATCGACGCCAGCAAGCTGGAATTGGGCCGTTTATTTACCCCCGCCTCCCTGGAAACCGGCCTGACGCAAATGAAAGCTGTGCTGGCGGATAACGGCTACTACCAGGCGCAGATCACTTTGGACGAAGAACGCCATCCGGAATTGCAGCAGGTGGACCTGCATTTTCACGTGGTTCCCGGTCCGGTGGCGCAGGTCGGGCAAATCGTGATCGAGGGGAATCCAGAGATGGACCGGCAGGAGTTGCTGGACGTCGCCAAGCTGCACCCGGGAGACACGGTCAGTGCGCAGCGGGTGACGCGGGCCTTGCAGCGCCTGCGCAAACATTTTTCCAAGCAGGACCGCCTGGAAGCGCAAATTTCCATCGTCGACCACACCTATCATGCCGAGACGAA
>Ga0315268_10003972_pt1 | contig 16139 bp, 13 predicted proteins | sample C1_top_MG_FD_204535 | JGI IMG/M metagenome (GOLD analysis project Ga0315268, IMG submission 204535) | Sediment microbial communities from Yellowstone Lake, YNP, Wyoming, USA - C1_top | ecosystem: Environmental > Aquatic > Freshwater > Lake > Sediment | place: USA: Wyoming | collected 2017-08-01
TTCTCGGCAACCTTCTGGTCAACTTGAGTGAAATAATCAGTTGAGCAGCCCATGGAGTTCTCCCAGATCAAGCTCTCCGATTTATGAAAGTCCGCTCTCTGTTACAGCCATGGACAGGATACCGTCTGTCTCTCCTGTGCGGCGCGATCTATCTGTTCCCGGCCCTTAGCCTGCCCCTGAGCCGGGGGGAGGCCATGTATGCCCAGGTTCCCAGCGAAATGTTGGCAGCCGGAAGCTGGATTTTCACCACCCTGAACGGGGCCCCCTACCTGGAAAAGCCACCCCTGCTTTATTGGCTCAACCTGTTGGCCTTTAAGGTCTTCGGGGTCTCGGATTGGGCCGCCCGGCTGCCGACCCTGGCCACCACCATGGCGGAGGTCTGGTTAACTTTCCGCCTGGGAGGTCTCCTTTTGCCCCCTCGGGCCGCCTGGTTGGGGGGCTTTATCTTGCTGAGCAGCGTCGGCTTCTTTTACCTCCACTTGGAGATCTTCACCGACCACCTGATTACCTTGACCCTGCTGGCAGCCCTTATTGCCATGCTGCTCTGGTTAAAGAAGCCGCGGTGCCGCTGGGTCTGCCTATTCCATCTTTCTCTGGGTGCCGGCTATTTGAGCAAGGGAATTATCGGCCTGGGCTTTCCCCTGGTTATCGGGGTCTTATACGGCTGGCATCTGCGTCAGCCCCGCCTGCGGCGTCTGTTTATCCACCCAGGGGGTCTGGTTATCCTGGCTCTGGTTACCGTGCCGTGGTTAGCCGCAATGGAAATGGCCCATCCGGGGTTTTTGTGGCACCATTTTGTCAATGAGCACCTGATCAGGTTCTTGGGAGAGCGTCAGCCGGGGGGAGTCAGCACTATCTCGGCGTCGCTGTTCTGGTTATTTCTGGCGGTGTGGCTCATGCCCTGGACGCTGCTCCTTCCCGGAAGCCTTTATCACTTCGGTAAGGAAGCCATCTTCACTGAAGCCGGCAAGGAGCGCAGCCTGCTCCTGATCTGGCCTGCAGTGGTCCTGGGGCTCTTTACCCTGTCTTCGACGCGCCTTGAATATTATTCCCTGCCAGCCTTGCCCCCCCTGGCTTTAGTCCTGGGTTGGCAGGTCGACCGCTATTTGGCAGCCCCCAGGGGGCGGGCCCTGGCTTGGGCTTTGCTGGCCCTGGGGCTTCTGGGACTGGGAGCCGCTCTCTTCGTGCCGTTTCTGGACCAGTTGTGCGCCGGGAACCGGCGGGAGTTCCTGGGCCTGTTTCCACTGGTGGAACCGGTGGCCCGCAGGGTGAGCCTTATTATCCCGCCCCTGGCCCTCCTGGGTGGCCTGCTGGGACTGCGCCGACCCCGTCTGGCGCTGGCCGGTTATGCGGGCCTGTCTCTGGCTTTGCTCTTCTTTACCTACCAGGCTTTAGCCGCTCTTAGTCCGGTGCGGTCCGATAAATCTTTTGGAGAGTATGTGCGGGCCCACGCCCGGCCGGAAGACCAGCTGGTAATGGAATACATCGAAGAATTCGAGTTGGGAGCCAGCCTGGCTTTTTATGCCCGGCGGCCCATTCTGATGGTCCAACGGCACGGCTTGCCGCGCTTTGTCTACCCGGTGGACCCGGAGAGCAATTACCTGATCTCCCCCACCAGACTTAAAGAACTGTGGCAAGGACCGCAGCGGGTCTTCCTGCTGGTGGATAATGCCTCGCCCTCAGGGGCTGATCTGAAAGAGGCCCAGGTGGCCCTGGCCCGGGGAGGAAAACGTCTCTTGGTCAATCAAAACCCTGAAAACCGGTGAGGGGCCGAAGGAGGGCGCAATTTTGGCCGGAGAAATTACTTATGCGGAGTAAAGGCTTGCTTATTCGACCCTCTCGGCGAGCCCGGGGGAAGATGAGCCTGGCAATCTGCTAACCGTCCTGCCATCCCCAGATGGTGTTGCAGTTTTGCCACCCTTGAAAATCATCAGGTTTCGGGTTCGATCCCCAAAGAGTCCAGGTAGAATTGAAAGCGGCGTTTTTCAACTTCCGGATTTAAACCGAATTCCTCCAGAGAATACCGGTGCACTCCTCCCTTATCCTTGGGGTTTTCCGCCGCAAATCGTCTCATAGCCTGCTCCGCCCGGTCGGTAAGTTCCAGGTCAAAATGCCGGTAAAGGCGCCTTACTACTGAAATGGGGCTTCTTACTAACTCGGAGTAGTGCACGTCAAAGAAGCGCTCGCCGGGCAGGCCGTTCTTCCCCTGGCGGCATTCTATGGCCAGGCGAGCCCCCTCCTCCCAACGGCTCATCACTTCGTGGCCCAGCACTCGTTTATCGATGTGATCGGTAAAGGCACCGCGCAAGACCTCCGTGAAACTGGCGCACGAAGGCAGAACCTTCAGCGGGTCGCGATGGGTCAACACGATGGCGGCATCCGGATAGACCTGGAAAAGGGCCCTCAAACCCAATAAGTGGCTGGGCGCCTTCAGCACCCAGCCCTTCCCCGGACAACGCCACTGAAGGTGTTGCAGGAATCGCCGGTGAAATTCATAGGCCGGCCGCTTATCCTGCCCATCATACCAGGTGCGGTAGGAGGGCACAAAATACATGGATTCGAAAACATGACTGCGAAAGTCGTGATTGGTAATGGCAATGCATTCCTGCGGCAGCCTGGCGTCGATCAGGTGAACGGCTTTAAAGTCAGGCATCAAAAAATCAATGGACTTGAGCTGTAGTTGCGTCTTGGCGATGCGCCGGTCGGAGTCGTAAGAGCCCTTCTCCGGAGGTGGAGAAGGATACATCACTTCCCAAACCTGAGGGGCCCGGTGGGCGGGATCCTGGGCTAAAAGGGCGTGCAGGAACGTGGTGCCGCTGCGCGGCAGTCCGGTTATGAATAACGGCCGTCGGATGATTTCAGCCGCAATTTCCGGAAAACGCTTGCGATCTTCAACCAGACGGAGTCGATTGCCCAACAGCCGCAAAATGTCGTTTTGCACACAAATGCGCCCGATGAAATTCAGTTCCGCCTCCGTTTCATAGGAATTGAGGAGAAGTCTCAGTGGTTCCAGAAACGAGTCATCGCCAAAGTCGTCAAGGCCCACCCGCTTGCAGGCCTTGCCCAGGAGAATCTTTTCATCCAGGGATAACCAGGATACGCCATTCCCCATCAATGACCGACCCATGGCATTAACCAGGCGTAACAGCTTCGAACGAGTGCAGTTACCAGATTTAGCCGCTTGGGTGCGCACCCGGTATCCCTCCTGGCCTCTTTATGAGGACATTTGTAGGCTCTATGGTGAGGTAATTTTATATATGCTGAAGATGCTGAAGCGCACTGGGAAGGTAACAGTAATCTAATTATACTGAGCTAATTAAACTTAACATTTTAACCCGGTCCATGAAATTTAAGACAAGTTGAATGGAATCTTCAATATTCAGTTTTTCAGTATCAATAACAAGATCAGGAAATTCCGGTTCTTCATACGGAGCCGAGATCCCGGTATAATTTTTAATAATCCCTCTCCTGGCCTTTTCATACATACCCTTGGGATCCCGCCTCTCGCATTCCTGAATGGAGCACTTTACATAAACCTCATAAAAATTGTCCCGTGAGAAACAACTTTTTACGGATTCCCTGTCATCTTTAAATGGTGATATAAATGAAGCCAAAACAATAAAGCCGGCATCAACTAATAACCTTGAAATTTCTACAATTCTTCTAGTATTTTCCTTTCTATCTTGACGACTAAATCCAAGATCAGAATTTATCCCGTGTCTGACATTGTCTCCATCCAAAACATAAGACCGTATGCCGCAGTTAAAAAGCTTTTTCTCTATCCCATGAGCTATGGTGGACTTACCCGCGGCCGAAAAGCCGGTAAACCACAAAACCCCACTCGCATGCTGATTGAGGAGATTCCGATCTCGCCGGCTAATTTGGCCGTTATATCTTACCAGATCCTTGGGGAGATCCAGGGGGCGTGGCGACGTCATTTTTCTTAACATATAACCCCAAACGATAGCCCTGAGTTCTTGTAAAATTTCTTAGATAAGAGATGCATATTGCCAGCCCTACTTTCTGGCCCAGGCCGTTTGCCATTGAAATTTACTTTTCATGTGTTTAAGGTAATTTTAGGGTGCGGGGCAGGTTGGCGCGATTCCTCTAGCCGCCGTTCCGTTTATGCATAGTATAATTCGGCGAACTCACTTTTCAAATATAAAAATGAGCCGGTAAATTCCTCCCCCCCGGTTTTTTAAAATGCAGATAGCTCGACAGGTATAAAATTTACATAAATTGCGATATTGGGAAAATTTCAGAAATTCAGGTTTGACGGATTTTTGAGGCTGGAATGGTGGAAAGATTGGCTTGAGGTGCAGATTTGGAATTTTACTGATGGTAATAGTTAGAATCTCATCTAAAGGCCCCAGACGGCAATCTTGGCCCGGTTGGCGGCCTTAAGCATTTCCTGGCGGTTGAAGATGAGGGTCTTGCCGGATTCCACCGCCAGCACCGCGGCCCCCACTTCTTTCATGGCGGCGATGGTCTCAGGCCCCACCGCGGGCACATCGAAACGCAGGTCCTGGTGGGGTTTGCTGATTTTTACCACCACGGTGCCGGACCCGGCCAGGGAGCCGCCCCGGCGGATGGTGTCGTCGGTGCCCTCGATGGCCTCCAGGGCCACCACCACCTGGCGCCGCACCACCACGCACTGGCCGATGTCCAGGCGGCCCACTTCCTGGGCCACTTGCACCCCGAAGTCGATGTCTTGCCGTTCTTCCGGGGAGGGGGCCCGGCGGCCGATTTGCCCGGCCGGGGCCAGGAGGTCGTCCAGGAACAGGGTGGAGGGGGCCACGGTGATGCCCTCGGATTCCAGTTCCGCGGCCACCGCCCGGAGCAGGCGGTCGTCCTTGCCGGCGCCGGCCCGGCGCACCACGCTCAAAGCCCTGAGGTCCGGGCGGAACTCCTTGAAGAGGCGGCCCCGGCTGATGCCGCCGGCCATCACCGCCCGCTGCACCCCCGCCTTCTTAAAGATGCGGATGATCTTCCCCAGCTGGCCCACGTAGACCCAGTGGAGTTCCTGCACCAGGGCCCCCAGGGCCGGGTCGGTCTCGCCCCGGTGGGCCGCCGCGATCACCTGGACCCCATGGCTCCGGGCGGCCTGGGCGAAAAGCAGGGGGAACTGACCCTTACCCGCGATTAAGCCGATGTTCTCGGACATCTGCCGGCAGCAGACCCCGTTCGGAGGTCTCCAGGAATTTGAGCAGGTGCTGGATTTCGGGGACCTGGGGGTATTCCTGCCTGATCCTCTCCATGGCCTCTTTCTGATTGAGATCGGACAGGAACAGGAGTTCGTAGGCCCGTTTCAGGCCCTGCAGGGTGGCGTCGGTGAATCCTTGCCTTTTCAAGCCCACCAGGTTGAGGCCCACCAGCTTGGCCCGGTTGCCCACGGCCATGGCATAGGGAGGCACGTCCCGGTGCACCGCGGAGCAGCCGCCCACGAAGGCGTGGCGGCCGATCCGGCAGAACTGGTGCACCGCCGAGAGGCCCCCCAGGATGGCATGGTCCTCCACGCTGATGTGGCCCCCCAGGGTGGCGGCGTTGGACATGATGACGCCGTTCCCCACCTGGCAGTCGTGGGCCACGTGGGTGTAAGCCATGAACAGGTTGTCCCGGCCGATGCGGGTGACCCCGCCGCCGCCGGCGGTGCCCCGGTGCATGGTGGCGAATTCCCGGATGGTGTTGTGATCCCCGATGACCAGGTAGGATTCCTCCCCCTTGAATTTCAAATCCTGGGGGATCTCGCCCAGGACCGCGAACTGGAAGATGCGGCAGCGGGCCCCGATGGTGGTGAAACCCTTGATCACCACGTGGGAGCCGATCTGGGTCTCATCGCCGATGACCACCTGTCCCTGGATGATGCTGTAAGGGCCCACCGCCACCCCCCGGCCCAGTTCCACCGTCTGGTCGACGATGGCGGTGGGATGGATCCGGGTCATCCCATTTCCCCTTCCTGGCCCACCGCGGCCATTATTTCCCCTTCGGCCACCAGGGTGTCGTTGACGAAAGCCTTCCCCTGCATCTTCCAAAATTTCTTGCCGCTGCGGATGGTTGCCACTTCCAGCCGTAGCTGATCCCCCGGCAACACCGGCTGGCGAAAGCGCACCTTGTCCAGTCCCATGAGGAAGACGGAGGGGTTGCCCAGGTTTTCCGGGGTGGACAACAGGGCCAGGATGCCCCCGGCCTGCGCCATGGCCTCGGCGATGAGGACTCCCGGCATGATGGGCCGGTCGGGGAAATGGCCCTGGAAGAAGGGCTCGTTGCTGGTGACGTTTTTGAGCCCCACGATACTCTTTCCCAACTGGAAGCTCAGGACGCGGTCGATGAGCAGAAAGGGATAGCGGTGCGGCAGGATGCGCTTGATGTCTTCCAGACTCAGGTTTTGCGGCACGGTCATGTCTCAGGCTCCTTCTCCAGCCTGGCGAAGAGTTCCTTCAGCTGCTGTTCCAGCTGTTTCAGCCGGCGGTGCATCTCCGGGAGTTTCGGCAAGTGGGCGTTGATCTTGGCGAACTCCCCCCCGGGTCTGGCCGGGGAGCCGATCACCATTTGACCGGGGTCCAGGGAGTGGGTGACGCCGGCCTGGGCCGCCACCTGAACCCCGTCCCCTAACTGCAGGTGGCCCACCACGCCGGCCTGGCCCCCCAGGGCCACGTGCCTTCCCAGCCGGGTGGAGCCGGCCACCCCCGCCTGGGCCACCAGGAAGGAGTGTTCCCCTACCACAACGTTGTGGGCCAGGTGCACCAGGTTGTCCATTTTGACCCCCCGCCCCACCCGGGTCTCTCCCAGAGCCCCCCGGTCGATGGCGCAATTGGCGCCGATCTCCACGTCGTCTTCGATGACCACGGTGCCCAGTTGGGGGATTTTCGTATGGCCGTCTTGGCCCGGCACAAAGCCGAAGCCGTCGGAGCCGATGACCGTGCCGCTATGGATGATGCAGCGCTCCCCCACGGTGCAGCGCTCCAGGATGGTGACGTTAGGGTGGAGCAGGGTGTCGGCCCCGATCCTGACTTCATCGCCGATGACACAGCCCGGCATGATGGTGGCCCGGTCTCCCAGGACCACCTGGTTGCCGATGAAGGTCAGGGGGGCAATGGAGACCTCCCGGCCCAGAGCCACTTCCTGGCCCAGGTAAGCCAGGTCGCTGACGCCGGGCCAGCGGCGCCGGGGGGGAGCGAAGCAGGCGGCGACCCGGGCGTAGGCCAGGTAAGGGTGGTCCACCACAATCAGCGGCCGCCCCAGATCGGCGTGCTCCGGGGAGACGATGAAGGCGGCGGCCCGGCTCTGGCCCGCCAGGCGGGCGTAGCGCCGCTGGGTAATGAAGGTGATGTCCCGGGGCGTGGCGGACTCGATGGCAGCGATGCCCTCGATCTTGAGATCGGCCGGGCCCTTAAGATCCCCTCCCAGCAGGGCCGCCAGTTCTCCCAGGGTGTATCCCATCAGGGTATTAATTACCGAACTTGCTGCGCACCTTCTCGGTGATATCTATACCCGGGGCCATATACAGGAGCCCGGAGTTGCGCTTGTCCAGGACTAAGTCCATCTTATTTTCCTGGGCCACCGCCTTCACCGCGCCCTCCAACTTCTGGAACAACGGCGCCAGTTCCTTTTCCTGGTATTGAGCCATTTGCTTTTCGGCGTCGGCCCCTTGCCGTTCCAGTTCCCGCATCTTCTTTTCCAGCTCCTCGGCCTTGCGCTTCTTGGCATCATCCTTCATGACGCCGGCCTGCTTCTGAAACTCCTCCACCTGGCGGCCAATATCCTGGCGCCTCTGGGCAAAGGGTTTTCCCAACTCCTCCGACTTGCGCTTCAGGTTCTCCTGCACCTTTTTGCCTTCGGCTGATTTGGACACCACGTCCATGCCGTCGACGACGCCCACCTTGAGGTCGGCCCCCGCGGCCCACAGCGGGGTCAGAACCAGGCCCAGGGTTAAGAGTACGCTAATGCCAAATTTGAACATTTAATCCTCCTGGAATGCTGGGAATAAGATCATCCCCGGCAAGGGTTTTTTAAAAGTTATAACAACTATCTTCCTGCACTTCAAACCATGGGGCTAAAAGTTCCCGCCCATGGTGAATTCCCAGGCGCTTGTCCTTTCAAAGGACTTGGGCGCCAGGTTAACACCCCATTCCACCCGGAGGGGACCCATGGGGGAGAACCACCGAAACCCAATGCCGGCGGCGGTGCGTAACGCCGGACCGATATAATTGGTGCCGTAAACGTTGCCGGCATCAAAGAATACCGTCCCCAAGAGGCCCAGCTTTTTGTACAGGGGGAAGCGGTACTCCAAGTTCAGCTGGGTGAATTTGTCGCCGCCGATGCGCTCCCGGGTAACTGGGTCCCGGGGGCTGACTTCAGCATATTTAAAACCCCGGATGGTCTCAATGCCGCCCAGGTAGAACTTCTCGTAAGCCGGCATCGCCCCCCAGGACAACTGCTTCATGTAGCCGACCCGGGCATGGATCACCCCCACCGTGGTCCAGGCTAAGGGGAAGTACCAGCCCGTTTCTGCAATATACCGCAAGAAGGCGGTGTCGCCGCCCAATCCGGCCATCTCGATGCTGAGGCTGTGGTCCGATCCTTTGGTGGGCGCGAACAGGGAATCCCGGGAGTCCCGCCGGATGCTCATGGATACCGCGCTGGTGTTATGGATCTTCGACGCTTCCACCAGCACCGGGGAGGCGTTATACTGCAGGTCATGAAGATCCACGTTTTCAAACCGGTACATACCAAAGAGCCGGGTGTACTTCCAGCGCAGGGGGTGGCTCAGGCGAATATCCGCGCCTTTGCTGATCCGGGTATATTCAGTGTATTGCCGTTCCCAGTTGTAGGCGTCCAGGCCGAAGGCCAGGGGCCGGTCGAACAGGTAAGGCTCGGTGAAGGAAGCCCGGACCCGGTGAGAAATGGAGCCGAGGATTCCCTGGACTTTGAGCTGCTGCCCCCGGCCGAACAGGTTGTTCTGGCTGACCTCCACCATCCCCACCAGGCGGTCCTGGGTGCTGTAACCGGCCCCCACCCCGAAGGTGCCGGTGGGTCTCTCCTTAACGCTGATTTTCAGGTTCATCCGGTTGGGAGCGCTGCCCGGAGTGGTGCCGAAGTTCACGTCTTCGAAGTACTCCAGGCGCCGCAAATTCTTGATGCTCTCTTTGAGGTTGGTGGCGGAAAAGAGCTCCTGTTCGTAAACCCTGAGTTCCCGGCGGATCACCTTGTCCCGGGTCCTGACGTTGCCGCTTATCTCAATGCGCTCAAAATATACCTTTTCCCCCTTGCGGATGTCGAAGGTCACGTCCACCGTCAGGGTTTCCTCGTGCTCCTTGATCAAGGGGGTGATGTCGGCATTGGCGAACCCTTGGTCGGCATATAAATCGCCCAGGGTGGTGAGGTCGTTTTGCAGCGTCTCCCGGCTGTAAACTTTCTCCTTGGGAGTCTGCATCTTTTCCAGGAGCTTGTCTTTGTCCTCCAGCAAATCTCCTTGAAAATCTAGTTTGCCCGTATGATACTGGGGTCCCTCCTGGACCGGGATGGTGATGTAGATCCACTGGCCCTTGATGTCGATCTTGGGCTCGCCCACCTTGGCTTTGATATAACCGTGGTTGTAATAAAAGGCGGCAACTTTCTCCAGGTCCCGCTCCAGATTGTCCCGGCTGAGCTTGCCCGCCCCGGTGATCCAGGCGATGGCAAAAAAGCCTCTTTCCTTGGTCTCCATCACGGCGCGCAGCTCTTTGTCCTTGAAGGCCTTGTTGCCTTCAAAGTCGATTTCTTTGATGGCCAACTTGCCGCCTTCGTTGATGTGGAACACCAGGGTGACCTCGGTGGCGGTGACGGGTACCAGCTCATGGGTGATGCGGGCCTCATAGAACCCTTTTTCCCGATACAGATTCTGGATCTTATTGATGTTTTCCTTGATGGCGGCTTCCGAGGCCACGGAAAAGGGTTTGAGGTCCATGGCTTCCAGGATCGCGTCCCGTTTGACCTTCTTGTTGCCTTTGGTGATGATCTCCTTGATGGCCGGTTTCTCCGTCACGATAACCGTCAGAACCCTGCCTTCCGGGGTGTCGCTGACGTCGAACTTCACATCGGTGAAATAGCCCATCTTGTAGATGGATCTCAGGTCTTCCCGCAGGCGGGCCGGAGCCAGGATCTCGCCTTCCCGGGTCTGCATCACCCCCAGGATGGCGTCTTTCTCAATGCGGCGGCTGCCTTTGACATTGAGGCGGGCAATCCGCTCTTTGCCCAGGATCTTCAAGCTGAGTTCCTGGGCCAGCTGGCGGCTGAGGCCGGGGAGGGCATTGAGGCCGGTGCCCTGGGCTTTCAGGGTGACGGGGCCCTGACGCCCGCTGAGGTCCAGGAGCCGCGCCTCCAGGGAGAACAGGTCGCCCACTTTCAACAGGGTGCCCCAGATGGTCAGGTCAGCCCCCAATTTGCGCCCCAACTCCTGGACCCGGGGCTCAGTCAGCGGCTCCTTCAGCAGGGAGAGCTCCTTGTGCATATCCTCCTGGGACACCAGGGTGAAGCCTTCTGCTTTGAGGCGTTCAGCAATTTCCTGCCGGACCTTTTCTCCCAGGTATTCCATGGGTTCCCTGCTGGTGACGGCGAACGGGAAGACCGCCACCTTTTTGAGGACCACCTCCGGTTCCTGGGCTGCGCCAGGCCCACTTAAGGCCAGAAGGAGCAAGAGAATTGAAAGTATCAGGCGTGGTGCCACCTTATTCCCCCTGTACGATCACAGCTTTGCCGTCCATCAGGGTGATTTGCCGATCCAAGGCCCGGGCCAGTCCCAGGTTATGGGTAACGATGACCGAGGTCAGCCCCAGTTCGCGGTTGAGGCCAACGATGAGTTCGTGGATCCGGGCCCCGCTCTTGGGGTCCAGGTTGCCGGTGGGCTCGTCTGCCAGGAGCACCTCAGGGTCCAGCACCAGGGCCCGGGCCACCGCCACCCGTTGTTGCTCGCCTCCCGACAGGGTGGTGACCCGATGGCTCAGGCGATCTTTCAGCCCCACCCGCGCCAGGACCGCCTCGGCCTTCTCCCGGGCCATGGTCCGGGGCAGCCGCGCAATGAGCGCCGGCATCATGACATTTTCCAGGGCATCAAACTCGGGGAGCAAATGGTGGAACTGGAACACAAACCCCACCTTGTGGTTGCGGAAAGCTGCCAAGGATTTATCGTCCAGGGAAAAAACGTCTTCCCCGTCCCAGAGCATCTCTCCGGCGCTGGGGCGCTCCAGGGTCCCCATGATATGGAGCAGGGTAGACTTGCCCACCCCCGAAGCTCCCACCACCGCCAGGGTCTCCCCCTTAAAGATATCCAGGTCCACCCCGGTCAGCACCTCCACCCGGATGCTGTTGTGGCTGAAGGTCTTGGCCAGTCCCCGGGTCTGGATCTTCACCGGGGCCTGAGGGGATTTCTCAGCTGTTACCATATCCTTCCCATCAGGGCGTAAGCCACCTTACCACTTTCACCCGGGAGCGTCAACGTTTCGAGTTTTGAGTTTTGAGTTTCGAGTTTTTAGTTAGATAGTTAGCCACTGGTAAGGAGTTAGCCTCCACCTGATAATCGGTAAGACTTCCCATGGGGAACCGCATGGCTGCTGGCATAAATATCCTTTGCTTTCCCCAGGGGGTCCATAATTTTCGAAAATCAAAATTCAAAACTCAAAACTCGAAACTACTCATACCGGATGGCCTCCACCGGGTCGAGACGCGCCGCCTGCCACGAGGGATACAGGGTGGCCAGAAAGCTGATGGCCACGGCCGCCACGATGATGGCCGCCACGTCCAGCCCCTGGATCTGCACCGGCAGGGTGGAAATGTAGTACACGTCCCGAGGCAGCTTGATGAACTGGTAGCGCTTCAGGATGGCGCAAAGCCCCAACCCCAGGCCCAGCCCCACGGTGGTCCCCACCCCGCCGATAACCAGGCCGTTCAGGATGAAAATCTGCATGATGCTCTGGCGGGTGGCCCCCATGGATTTGAGGATAGCGACGTCCCGGGTCTTTTTCATGACCATCATGAAGAGGGTGGAGGCGATGCCGAAGGCCGCCACCAGGACGATGAGGGTGAGGATGATGAACATGGCGATCTTCTCCAGCTTCAAGGCCGAGAACAGCGACCGGTTCATCTGCATCCAGTTGCGGGTGTAATAGCCTGGCCCCAGCTTCTTGAGGATGGCCTCCGCCACTTCCTCCGCCCCGTAGATGTCTTTGACCTCCACCTCCAGGCCCGTGACCCGGTGCCCCAGGCCCAGGAATTCTTGGATCCGGGGGATGCTGGTGTAGACCAGGTTGGAGTCGAACTCGTACATGCCAGAGTGAAAGATGGCGCTGACCCGGAAGGCCTTCATGCGGGGGAGCCGCCCCATGGGCGTCATGGTTCCCAGGGGGGAGATGATGTTCAGGTAGTCGCCCAGAGACAGGTTGAGGTTGCGGGCCAGCTCGTTGCCGATGGCCGCCCGGGGCGGGTCTTCGGGGGCGGTGTCCGCCAGGTCGGCGAATTTACCCTGCACCACGTTCAGGGCGGGCGGCCCCCCCCGGCCAATGGTCTTAAGGTCCAGCCCCCGGATCACCCCCCCGGAAATATTTCCCGGAGCTGAATACATTACTTGGGTATAGATAAAAGGAACCGCCGACACCACCCCGGGAACGGTCTGCACCTGGGCCACCAGCTCACCGTAGTCGGTGACCGGGGCTCCCTGCTTCAGCACGATGACATGAGCGTTGACGCTTAAAATCTTTTTCTTCAAGTCCTGGTCAAAGCCGGTCATCACCCCGATGACCACGATGAGGGCCATGACCCCCACCGCCACCCCGGCCATGGAAATGAAGGTGCTGAGCGACAGGAAGCCTTTCTGGCGCCTGACTCCCCGGAGCAGACGCAGGGCGACGAAGTACTCAAAGAACCCCATGAACACTATTTCTCCGGTCTAAGCAGCGGGAAGAGAATGACGTCCCGGATAGAGGGGGAATCGGTTAGGAGCATCACCAGGCGGTCGATGCCGATGCCTTCCCCCGCGGCGGGGGGCATGCCGTGCTCCAGGGCCAGAATGAAGTCCTCGTCCACCGCGTGGGGGAGTTCCTCGTCCCCGGCCTGGCGGGCCGCCACCTGCTTTTCGAACCGCTGCCGCTGGTCCACCGGGTCGTTGAGCTCGGAGAAGGCGTTGGCCAGCTCCCGCCCGCCGATGAACAGTTCAAAGCGGTCCACCACCTCGGGGTCGGTGTCGCTCTGCCGGGAAAGGGGCGAGGTCTCCAGCGGGTAGCCCAGAATGAAGGTGGGCTCCGTGAGCTTGGCCTCCACCAGGAGGTCGAAGAGTTTGGTGAGGGCCCGGCCGTAACCCTCCCCGGGACGCAGCACCACCCCCTCCTCCAGGGCCAATTTTACCAGGGCTTCCGGGTGGCGCACCACCTCCGCCGGGATGCCCCCCAGTTCGGTGAGAGACTCCCGCAGGTCCAAGCGCCGCCAGGGCCGGGTAAGGTCGATGGCCTCCCCCTGGTAGCTGAGGCGCAGGGTTCCCAGGAGCTGCTCCGCCACGAAGCAGATGAGCTCCTCCGTCAGGTCCATCAGGTCCTGGTAGGTGGCGTAGGCCTGGTAGCACTCCAGCATGGTGAACTCGGGGTTGTGCTGGATGGACAGGCCCTCGTTGCGGAAATTGCGGTTGATTTCGTACACCCGGTCCAGGCCGCCCACCACCAGGCGCTTCAGGTAGAGCTCCGGGGCGATGCGCAGATAAAGGGTCATATCCAGGGCCTGGTGATGGGTGACAAAAGGGCGGGCCGTGGCGCCCCCGGGAATGGCCTGCATCATGGGGGTCTCCACCTCCAGGAAGCCCCGTGCGTCCAGAAACTGGCGCACCAATTGAATGATGCGGGTGCGTTTCTCAAATACCTCCCGCACCGCCGGGTTCACCATCAGGTCCAGGTAGCGCTGGCGATAGCGCAACTCCACGTCCGTGAGGCCGTGGTATTTTTCCGGCAGGGGCTGCAGCGACTTGGTGAGCAGGGTAAAGCGCTGCACCTGCAGGGTGAGCTCGCCGGTCTTGGTGCGGAAGAGCGTCCCCTCGAACCCCACCACGTCCCCCAGATCCAGGAGCCTCTTGAACCGGGCGAAGTCATCGCCGCCCACCACCTGCCGCTGGATGTAGGCCTGGAGACGGCCGCTGCCGTCCTGAAAGTGGCAGAAGGTGGCCTTGCCGAACTCCCGCACCAGCACCAGGCGGCCGGCGAGAGCGAAGGTCTGGCCCAGGGCCTCCAGTTCGTCCCCGCTCAAAGACCCGAACTGCGCCACCACCTGCGCCACGCTGTGGGTGGGCCCAAAGCGGTTGTAGAAGGGGTCGATCCCCTGGGCCCGGAGTTCTTCCAGCTTCTGCAGGCGCTGGTTTTTAAGGTAGTCGGATTGGGCCATGGACCGGACCTGGGGAATTACCCGCGGATTCTGTGACATTCTCCATAAACTTCAAATTTTTAGATTATTCCCGGACCATAGTCAAGCCCTAATACCAGAGTCGCCGTTTGGTAAGTGACTCCCGGGGTCGGACCTGCGCCTCCGCCGTTGCCCAGATGCCGACACCTGGGTACGCCCCTGCCACAAATCAGACGCGTTAAAACCAACCAATTGAAAACCTTGGAAAAACTGAGTAAACAGGGAATTTTCCGGATCCTGCCGAGTTTTCGCTTGACAATTTGTGAACTTGTACTTATATTATCAGTATATACTAATCTAATAGGATAAGGATATATACTAAAATAGTAGGAGGGATGGACGGATTACCACGCAGTAGCACCCCCAACAGGAGGGCGCCACCATGAAGCCGGCGTGGAGCAGAACCATGGCGCTGTTGATGGCAACCTGCTTATCGGCGGGCGTGGCCGCCGGCAGGGAGACCCTGGCGGATAATTTCAACCAGGCGGTGCAATTGGGGGCCCAGGGGAACTTTCCGGCGGCCCGGGAGGCCCTGGAGCAGGCCCTGAAAGATGACCCTTTCTTGCCCCCGGCCCTGCTCTATCTGGAAACCCTCAACGATTTGGCGGCCCAAAAAATCAAACCCCAAACCGCCACCCATATTTTTAAGGCCATGGGGTATGGCAACCACTCCCAATGGCAGGAATACCTGGGCGAAATCAACCAGGCCCTGAAGCTCGATCCGAAGTACGGCCCGGCTTACAACCACCGGGGGAATGCTTACCATGAACTGGGCCAGTACGACCGGGCCATCGCCGACTATACCCAGGCCCTGAAGCTGAACCCCCGCCTGGTGGCGGCCTACTTGAACCGCGGCGTCGCCCACCGCAAGAAGGGCAACGTAGACCGGGCCATCGCCGACTACAGCCGCGCCCTGAAGCACAATCCCCATCTACCCCAGGCCTATTACCTCCGCGGGGTGGCTTACGAGAGCAAAGGCGATCACGACCGGGCCATCGCCGATTTCAACCGTTCCCTAAAGATCAACCCCTCTTTCGCCGAGGCCCATTTTAACAAGGCCCTGGCCTGCGAGAAGGCGGGGCGGCAGGCTGAGGCGCCGCCGGCCTACCGCAGCTTTATCCAATACTCCTCGCCCGAGTATGACGTCCAGGTCCGGTATGCCCTGGAGCGCCTCAGGACTCTGGAACAATCGGCGCGGTCGGCGGCACCCGCCGCGGCCAGGTGAGCACCCCCGGGGCCGGGAGTATGGCTGGGGCGAGGCGGCCTCGCCCCCGCCAAGGACCTCGGAACCGTACGTTTCTTCCAGGCCATGAGGCTGTGGCAAAAAAGGTGCGCCTAGCTGTCATCCTGGGCCAAGCGAAGAATCTCATCATGGTGGCCGGTTGAGACCCTTCACTGCGTCCAGGGTGACAAGAATAACTATATCTCCTCCTATCCCCTACGGAGGCGCTTGCCCAAGAATTCTGGTCGGATCTGCCGGCCGCTGCAATCACCCATCTCAATCCAACCCAAACGGTTTTTCTCCCAAGAATAACTAAGGCCCGGGCCGGCGTCCCCGCCCCGTTGCCCTTCCTATAAGTTATTACTCGGGGCTGAACCGAAGGGGCACGGCGGGCCGTGCCTCAAACCGGGCCCAGGCAATTTCTTTAATGCTCCGAGTAATAAGTCCCGGCCGGCCTGCTTTGAGACCCGGAGGGGTAATGGAACTGCCCCATAATGCCGACAAA
>Ga0315268_10003973_pt1 | contig 16138 bp, 13 predicted proteins | sample C1_top_MG_FD_204535 | JGI IMG/M metagenome (GOLD analysis project Ga0315268, IMG submission 204535) | Sediment microbial communities from Yellowstone Lake, YNP, Wyoming, USA - C1_top | ecosystem: Environmental > Aquatic > Freshwater > Lake > Sediment | place: USA: Wyoming | collected 2017-08-01
CAATGACGCCGATGATTGACCCCTTGATCATCAGCGGCGCAGCCACCAGCGAGCGTGTAGTCGAGCCGGTCATCTCGTCAACCTGTCTATAAAAGCGTGAGTCGTTATAGGCATCGGGTACCAGCGCGCTCCGTTTTTCTTGCATCACCCAACCGGCGATCCCGCTCGTGGACGGCATCCGCTTGCCTGATAAAGAGACAGCGTCAGGGCTGTCCACTGCAGCAAAAACCAACTCATGGGTGTCCGGGTCTTGCAGCAAGACCGACACGCCTTCCGCGTCCAACAGGCTCCTGGTCTCCGCAATCACCAATCCCAACACAGCCGGCAGATCGAGGACAGAAGACATCGCTTGGCCGGCGGTGTTGAGGGCGGCCAGTTCTCGAGCGCGGCGCTGCACTTGGGCATGCAGGCGCACCTTTTCCAATGCCACGGCAACCTGCGCCGCGAACAGTTCAGCCAATTGGATGTCATGCTCATCGAAGCTGCGTTCGCCTGCGATGTCAAGCACACCCAATACGCCCTCTGTCCCCAACAATGGGACTGCCAGCACTGCTTGGCGCTCCGCTACCTGCATTTCCAGTTGCCCTGACCAGCTAGAATAGTCCCCTGCGACCAAAGGGCGCCGCCCCTCGAACACATGGCCGGTCAAACCTTGCCCTGGACTGAGCTTGGCCGGCATACGCCCAAGATAGCCCACGGCCATCGATAGATCCAGTTGATTCTGCTGTCGATCGTAAAGGTACAGACCGCCGGCATCGGCTCCCAACAACTTGATGGCTAGTTCGACAATGGTGCTCAGTAGTTGGGACGTTTCCAGTTGCGCGCTCAGGCGCAGCGAGATCTCGTACAGCGCCCGCAGTTCCGTCGCGCGCTGCCGGAACTGCTCCTCGCTTTTTTGCAGTACCTCTTCCGCCAACTTGCGCTCGGTGATGTCACGGGCAACCCCTTCGAACGCCGCCAGTTTGCCATCGGAATCGTACACCGGCACGCTGTGCTGTTCGATGTAAATGATCGTGCCATCTTTGCATACCCAGCGCATGACAGCAGATTTGCCGAGCAGGGCCGAGGACTGAGCGACGGAATCAAAGAGTGGTTTGTCATCCGGATGTACGAGCTTGAAAGCCAGATAAGGGTCTGCATAGAATTCTTTTGCACTGTAGCCGGTGAGTCGAGTCGCCGCTGGGCTGACATACTCAAAACCTGGCTCCGGGACTAGCCGGAACCGATAGATCATATCCTGGGCATTTTCGGACAGGCGCCGGAAGCGCGCCTCGGATTCGCGCAGCGCTCCTTCCGACCCTAGCAGTGCTTCCAACATTCGGTTGATTGCGCTGGCTACGTTGGACAGCTCGTCGCTTCCTTTCACTTCGACCCGCGCAGCAAGATCGCCGCTGGCGCCGATGCCGCTGACGCCGGCGCTGAGGCGGGCTAACCGGGACAAGACCAACTGGTCCCAGAGCAGCATGGTCATGCCGATAAATACCAAACCAGCCACCACCAATGCCCAGAGCAAATAATTCAGACTGACTTGACCCTGGTGGTAAATGTCGCGCGGTGTCTCGATCCTCAATACTAGAGCAGGATTACTATAGATGTCCTTGACCAGGGCATAGGCCGCAACAGCTTGGTCGCTCAACGGCTGGATCAGGATCGGCGCTTTTTCGGATAGAGGCGCCTGCGAGTCGTTGAACCGGTAAAACGTGAGGGGGAGGTGGGTTAGCTGGGCTAGTTGCTCAACTTCAGCGTTGTTCAGATAGCGTCCCACGATCAGTGTACCTTGAATGGGGCCTGTGCCGTCACTTTTCACAATAGGCCGCGAGGCGACAAGAAGCGGGCTTTCTGCTCCGGCGACAAGAACAATCCCCGATACACTGCTCTGCGGATCAGGATGGCGCAACAGGAGAGCCGTAGACGGACCGGCGATGTGTTCGTACAAGCCCTGGGGAGCTGCAGTCCTGGTCTTGTTCTGGAGATCATATGCTCCGCTGTAGACAACCTTGCCGGAAGAGTCAATAAACACCATCAGGTTCAATCGGAGGTTTATGAACGTCTCGTCGGTAAGATTGGATTTGATGAAGGCGTCGTTGCCATCCTGGACGAAAGCAAAAGTGTCATCCCACGGTGCCCAGTCACTGGCAATACGGTCCAGTTGCACAATGTCATCGGCCAAGAGACCCAGGGCACGCTGAACATCCTCTTGGGCTTTCTGTTTCTCCAGTCTGGCAAAACTACTCATCAGGATGGTTCGTGAGCCGGCATACAACACGACCATCAGACCGACGAGTGTCCCACTCACAAGGATGAGCGTCTTTTGGCGCAGGGTCATGGCGTCTCCTTCAACTTTCCCGAACACTTGCACTTTCGGACAAGTCATTCGCTCGGAAAGACAACTTGCTCTTTCCCGCTCAACCGATCCTCGATGCGCGCCATCACTACGTCCAGGTGGTCAGCGCGGTGGACAAAGTCCAGGTTGTCGCTCTGGATCATCAGCACCGGGCAGATGGCAAAGTCCTGCAGCCATTCTTCATAGTAACGGTCGAGCAAGGCCAGGTAGTCGGCGCTGATGCCGGACTCGATGTCGCGGCCCCGCTTGCCGATGCGCTCCATCAGCACAGACACCGGTGCGCGCAAATAGATCAGCAAGTCGGGCGGCGGCAGCTCGTTCACGACCAGGTCGAATAACCGGCGATAGGAGAGATGGTCTCGCTCGGTCATGTTGCCGATCTCGAACAGCGCGCGGGCAAAGATGTAGGCATCCTCGTAGATGCTGCGATCGATGATGGCCGACCGGCTATCTTGCGCCAGGGCCTGGTGCTGCGCAGCACGGTGCCCCAGGAAGAAAACCTGGAGGTGAAAGCCCCACGCGCGCATGTCGCCGTAAAAGTCGGCCAGGTAAGGATTATCCGCGACAGACTCGTAAGCCGCGTGCCAGCCCAGCCGCGCCGCCAGCCGCTCGGTGAGGCTGGTCTTGCCCGTGCCAATGTTGCCGGCCACGAGGACGAATCGTTTGGTCATTGTGCCCCTCCATCCATGTTCCTCTTGAATGTGTACCAGGCCGAGCCGACGCGGCCCCGGTCTTGGCCATAGTCCACCCGCAGCAGCGTGAACGCTGGCCCGAACAAGCGCTCGGCATCTTGAGGCAGCAGGCCAACGCGCAAGCCGCTACGGACGCACGAGTCGAATGCATATAGCATATACAGCCCGCCCGGTCGCATGTGTTTAGCCAGCCCTTTGGCGTAATGCGGACGGGTTTGCACATCCACCGTGTGGAGGCAGCCAATATCCAACGCCAGGTCAAACAATCCGGCAATCGGCAGAGTCTCCAATCTTGCTGCGTCCCCGGCGTAGACGCGCGCCCGCGCTGCCAGTCCTGCTCGCTCGATCTTGCGCCGGGCCGTGGCGATGGCCCGCGATGAAATATCCACGCCTATCGCGTCAAAGCCATGCTTTGCCAGGTAAGTCACGTTGGTGCCGGTGCCGCACCCCAGGTCGAGTGCGCGGCCCGGCTTGATCTGATCCCCTTCCACCACAGCGCGCACCTCGGGCGGCGTGATGCCGGTGTCCCATGGCGTTTTGCCGAACAGATAAATCAGATTCCACAAGATTCGCTGCACATTCAACTTCCATTGGCCAACATTAGACTATAAAGAGAATTCTACCCTATCCGGCAGCCGAGCGCAACTTTCGCCCCCGACATTTTCTATCCCCCCACTCTTGACGTTTGAAATTCGAGATTCGATATTTGAAATTTGGTTTGTGGTGTATAATGTGCCGCCGATGGAACTCAACGTTGCAGTTGCCAAAGTCGGCAGATATGCCACGTCCGAATCCGGCGACACGTTCGAGATGATCGAGCGGCCCCAGGGTGGACTGTCGTTCGTGTTGGTGGACGGCCAACACAGCGGACGTGGCGCCAAAAATATCTCCAACGTTGTAGCGCGCAAGGCTATCTCGGATCTGGCCGAGGGTGTGCGCGATGGGGCGGTGGCCCGTGCCGCGCACGATTACCTCTTCACTTATCGCCAGGGCAAAGTCTCCGCCACGCTCAACATCATCTCGGTTGACCTGGTCACGCGCACCATCGTCCTCGCGCGCAACAATCATTGCCCTGCCGTCGTCATCACTCCCTCCGGACTGCGCTGGCTCGACCAGCCCTCCAATCCCGTCGGCATTTATGCGCGCACCAAGCCCAACATGACCGAGCTGCCGCTCCAAGCTGAGACGGCGGTGATTGTCTTTACTGACGGGCTGATGTCGGCAGGCGAGTTCACGGGGCGGCAGTTGGATTTGCCCGCGTTGGCGCGTGACCTGACGGACTATGGGATGTTGGATGCCCAACGCATCGCTGATGCGCTGCTGGCCGCTGCGCTGGAGGCCGATGACGGCCGGCCTAATGACGACATCAGCGTGGTCGTCCTCACCGTGACGGACGAAGAAAGCCGCGATGGCGCGCGGCGGCTGCTCGTACGCGCCCCGCTGTAAAGATGCGGTGCGCCTTGACAGCAATCACATCTTGGACGATAATACATCTATCATTTGGTGGCCAAACCGCCCTGCTATCTTTTGATAGAGGAGGTGGTGCTGATGGGCAGTAGTTTTGAACGCAGCGCCGTAGCATCACCTCCGGCTTACCGGTAAGTGCTACGGCGCGAACGAAAGGCCGCTCCTTGTGGGCGGCCTTTTGTTTTGTCAGGCGGTCTGCTGCTCTCGTAGCCTCAGGCTCTCACGCGCTGGGCGGCAGAGGAGACACAGCCGTGAGGCGTGGTCCTGTACTCTTCAAACCTCACGGTGCTTGAGCCAGCTCAAGTTTCGCCACCATCGGCAAATGATCAGAGCCTCCTGCTTGTCCGACGAATGCTTCAACCGCCACAAAATCATGAGAGTGCCAGACATAGTCCAGCCGCTGGAGAGGAACAGGGGCGCCGGGCGTGTAAAGTGTATGGCCAAATCCCCAGCCTGCTTCTCGAAAACTGTCACTCAAGAATCCCTCAAGATGAGCATACGCTTCAGACGTATCGGTTAGGTTACAATCGCACATCAGCAAGACTGGTTCAGCCAAATCTGCTATTTCTTCTTGGAGACGGGCAACTTCGGCAGCCCGCTGCCCATACCGCTGAATGACAAGGGGTACTAACTCGCCAACCGGATGATCGAACAGGTTGTTGGCTGATAGATGCACTACAAAGACATGAATGCGCCCTCCGTTTAAATCCATGGTGGTGTGTAAAGCGATATCGAGAGGCGGTAGCGAAAACCACTCGGCCGTCTGAATGGGGAAACGACTCAAGAGGCCGGCGCTCCGGCCAGGGTCCAGTGTCTGCAAAGTGCTATAAGGATATTCAGTTTCGAGCGCCCTGGCAATGGCCCTTGCGTTCTTTGGAGTCAGTTCTTGCAGGCCGATCAAATCCGGAGATGCTGCGTGAATGCTCTTGGCGATGGCTTCATATTCCTGGCTGGTATACAGGACGTTAAAGCTCATCACCGTAATGAGTGGCTCGCCGCTGTTCTCCCTGGATCTGGCAGATGGAGGCCAAAACAACTCTCCAAACAAAACGATAAAGCTCACGGTTGGGATGGCCAGCAGGAGGACCACAAGCCAGCGGCGCTGCCAAATGCCGACAAGCAGAAACGGAAGAAGGGGGACGAACAAGTACTCGGCGACGGTGTTGAGTAAAGCCAGCGGCCAAAACCGGTCGAAGAACAGCGCCCTTAAAAGTAACCAGAGGACGATAAACGTGACGTATCCAGTGATTAGCCAGGTAAGAACTGGATGTTTTCGCACAGTGACCATTATTGCTGATGAGGAGGAGGGCGGTGCACGAGTTGCGTTATGCAATGAGCCGCTCGTGGATGTACTCGGTTGCGCCACTATCCACGTTGCCCGGAGGGCCATAGGGCAATCAGTACTTGCGGCTGGTGCGAATCAAATCCCGCGCTCTCCACGTATGTATGGCGTGCCCAGAGCCGCCGGTGCACCCAACCGCTTGCGCATCGCCTCGCGGCTGACGGCGACCAAAACGAGGATCGTCAGTGCATAAGGCAACATCTGCAAAAAGAATCCGAGCTTGGGTGTGTAAAAGAATGGATTAGGAAAGCCAAAGAGAAACTCCGGCCCTTGTAGATCGAGGATGAGTCGGCGGATCGCGCCGAACATGTATCCACCCGCTGCCGCACGCCATGGATCCCACTGTGCGAATATCACGAGGCCGATGGCGATCCAGCCTTGACCGGCGGTCGTCAATTCACTGAACCAGCCCGGCGAAACAGCCAGACTGATTGTCGCGCCGGCCAATCCGGCCAGCAAGCCACCCACCAGCACGTAAAGGTAGCGCAGGCCGTACACGTTGATGCCAAGCGCATCGGCGGCGGCGGGGTATTCGCCCACGGCGCGCAGGTGTAAGCCTGGCCGCGTGCGATTGATATAGAACCACGCCAGCGGAGTCAGCACATAACCCACATAAACCAGCACGTGCTGCTGGGTGAAAAAGATGGGGCCGACGACCGGGATTTGAGACAAAAGTGGGACAGTGTACGATGGCAACAGCGAAACCGTCCCGGCTTTGCTCAGCCCTTCACCCAACACCGTGCTCAAGCCGACGCCTACAAAGTTGATCGCCAACCCGCTGACGACCTGGTCGGCCTGAAAGTTGATCGTGACGACCGCGTGTAGCAGGCTGAGCGCACCCGCAAACAGCATGGCATATAATACACCTGCCCACGGGTTGCCGCCCGAGGCGACCGTCTTGTAAGCCGTCATCGCGCCGATCAGCATCATGCCTTCTATGCCCAGGTTCATCACACCGGAGCGTTCGGCTAGGATTTCGCCGATGGCAGCAAACAGCAGCACCGTGCCGCTGCCTACCCCCGCTTGCAGAATAATGATCCAGTCAATCATCTTGAGCTTTTCCTATGATCCGCCAATGACACGAATCTAGGCAAATAAAGAGGAGATTCGCATAGATTCGCGTGATTCCGGATCTATGGCCGAACGATGCGGATTCGATAGCGCAGCAGGACATCGCTCGCGATGACGGTGAATAGGATGATGCCTTGCAGCATGCGCGGGACGCCGGACGGCTGGATTTCTCGCCCGGCCAGCAACAGCCCGCCGAACAGGATCGCTGCAATGATCACGCCAAAGGCATTCAACTTGGCAAGCCACGCGATGATAATGCCGGTGAACCCATAGCCCGGCGAGATAGAGCCCTGCAGTCGGTGGACCACGCCGCTGATTTCCGACATGCCTGCCAGCCCGGCCAGTCCGCCAGAGAGCATCATCAGCAATACGGTGTTGCGGACGATGTTGATGCCCGCATACTGTGCTGCCTTGGGATTATCGCCCGTCAGCCGAATCTCATAGCCCCACTGGCTGCGGTTGAAGATGAACCATACCACGACGGCGGCCACCAACCCGAAGACCAAACCCAAATGAATCGTCAGGCCAGAAAAAGCCTTGACTCGTGCGGCGTAATCGGTCAGGCGCGGCAGCCATGCAGACTGCGGGAACACGGGCGACATCTGAAAGCCGCGCTCGCTCCACGAGCCAAACACCCAGAACAAGACCCACGACGTGGCGACATAGTTCATCATCAGGCTGGTGATGATCTCGTTGACCTTGAACCGGGCTTTGAGAAAGCCCGGCACCAGCCCCCAGAGTGCACCGCAGACAAAGCCTGCCAACATCATCGCGGGGATCATGATGATGCCCGGCGTCTTGGGCGGCAGCAGCGGAGCCAGCACGACCGCGCTTGCGCCCCACGCGCCCATGAAGAATTGACCTTCTGCGCCAATATTCCACAGCTTCATGCGAAAGGCCAGCGTGCAGGCTAGGCCGGTCAAGATCAAGGGCGTGGCTTTGACCAGTGTATCGGAAAACACGCCTGTGCTGCCGAATGCTGCTTTAAAGATGTGGATGTACGATTCAATCGGATTGCCGCCGGCCATCTGGATGACGCCGCCGCCAATGACCAACGCTAGAAGGACGGCGCCTATGGAGACTAGAGGCGAGAGCCAGCGCGGCACGCTCATGCGTGGCTCGATCACGATACGGAACGGCAATCGGAACGGCTCGCCGCGCGTTTGCGGTTGCGAAGGTGTGTCTGTGGATACGCTCATAGTTTACAAGTTTTCCTTGCGAGTGCCGGCCATCATCAAGCCGATCTTTTCGAGATCGGCTTCGGCAGCGGTGACTTGGCCCATGATCTGCCCTTCGTACATCACCACGATGCGATCCGAAAGTGACATGATCTCGTCCAGCTCTTCCGAGATGAGCAGGATCGCAGCGCCTTGCTCGCGCTCTTCAAGCAGCAAGCGGTGAACAGCTTCAATCGCGCCTACATCAAGGCCACGCGTCGGCTGTACCGCGATCATAATCTTGGGCGAGCAAGACATCTCGCGGGCCAAGATCATTTTCTGCAGATTGCCGCCAGAAAGGAATCGCGCTTCAGTGTCAATCGAGGGCGCCGCAATGTCGTACGCTTGTTTGAGCTTTTCGGCAGTCTGCCGGATGACCGGACGGTTGAGCACCCAACCCGATCCGACCGGCGCTTGCCGATAGCTCTTCATGATGAGATTATCGGCCACACTCAGGCTGGGCGAGCTGCCCACGCCTGCGCGGTCTTCGGGCACGTGTGATACGCCCCGGTCGATGGCTCGGCGAGGCGGGCTGTTGCTGACGATTTGGCCACAAGCGACCACGCGCCCGCTGGTGCAGTGGCGCAGGCCGGTGATGACCTGGGCGAGCTCGGTCTGGCCGTTGCCCGCAACGCCCGCTACGCTCACAATCTCGCCAGCGTGCACCTGAAGCGACAGGCTGCGCAACGCTGGCAGTCCCCGGTCGTTTTCGGTGGATACGTCTTCGATGGACAACACAGCCGGGCCGGGCGTACCAGGTTTCTTGTCCACGGTGAACATGACCTCGCGACCAACCATCAGGCGCGCCAGCTCGGACTTGGTCACACCCTTCGTCTCCACTCCACCGGCTGTCACGCGGCCGTGTCGAAGCACCGTGACACGATTTGCGATCGCCAGGACTTCGTCCAGCTTGTGGCTGATGAAAATGATCGAGTGGCCGCGCTGGGTCATCGAGCGGAGTGTGACGAAAAGCTCGCGGACTTCTTGGGGCGTGAGCACGGCGGTCGGCTCGTCCATGATGAGCACACGCGCGCCGCGATAGAGCATCTTTAAGAGCTCGACGCGCTGCTGTTCACCCACCGAAAGCTGCCAGATCTTGGCCTTGGGGTCAACCTTCAGTCCATATTGCTCTTGGAGTGCCAGGATCTTGTTGTCAAACTCTGGTAACCGGAGCAGAAAGCGCGGGGCGTCCAGACCGAGCAGAATGTTTTCGGTGACGGTCTGCGAGGGCACGAGCATGAAATGCTGGTGGACCATGCCCAGGCCATGCGCGATGGCATCGCGGGGAGAGTTGAAATTGACGCGCTGGCCTTGCATAAAGACGCTGCCTTCTTCAGGCCTGTAGAGTCCGGCCAGCACGTTCATTAACGTGCTTTTGCCAGCGCCGTTTTCGCCCAGCAGCGCGTGAACCTCGCCCTCTCGGAGATCAAAGTCTACATGGTCGTTGGCGAGCACGCCGGGGAATCGCTTAACGATCCCGCGCATCTCAACAGCTAAAGTCTCGGGCATGAGCGCCTCGGGCAAAACGATCAGTGATCGGTTACTAGTCGGGCTGTGGAGTAGAGGCCTTAGCCGGATTGAACGATTATGCCAGCCGTCTAAAGGCTCTACTCCTCATCCGCTGGTAGGAGCGCCCTTTCGGCGTTACGCCTCGGAGGCGCTCCCACCATCTGCTATTGGCTATCGGCTGTCAGCCGTCCGCTATTGACTACTTGGGCAGTTCGCCGATGATGCCGTCGGCCCACCATTTCATGCAGTACTTGCACTCGAGGCCGGGCGAGCCGGGCGGGAACTGATCCAGGTCGGCCTGAACCATCTTCTCGCCAGCCGGCACGACGATCTTGCCGGTATTGTCCTTGATCGGGCCGGCGAACACGTCAAAGCGGGTGAACTTGCCGGCTTGCATCTGAGCCAGTGTGTCCTTGACCATCTGGATCACTTCCGGCGGCAGGTCCTTCACGCCGGTGGTCAGGCTCTGGCCTTCCATGAAGCCAAAGATGCCCAACGAGCCGCTATCCACGTCAAAGTATTGCCAGCCGACCTTGTAGGTCTTGGCAATGAGCTGCTTGGCGATATCGGCATAGATCGGGCCCCAGTTCCAGTAGATCGTGGTCAGGCAGCGCTCCACCTTGCACGAGCCGATAAAATCGTAGGTGACGCCCCACTTGCCCTTGGCCTGTGCCACGTCGGCCACGGCGGGCGTGTCTGCGCCGGTCAGGACGACATCCGCGCCAGCGTCAAACAGCGAGGCTGCCGAGTCCTTCTCGACGATGGGGTCATGCCAGGTGTTGATCCAGCGCACGTCCATCGTGCATTCAGGACAAGTTTTCTTCGCGCCGAGCATAAAGGCATTGCCCAGGCGCAGCTCTTCGGGGATGGGGAAGGTCGCCATGTAACCGAGCTTGGGGTTGCCGTCCTTCTTGGCGCGCGCACCGGCCAGCATACCGGCCAGGTACTTCATGCTCTCCATCGCGCCGAACAGGTTGCCAAAGTTCGTTCCATTAGACTTGTACCCGCTGACGTGGACGTACGTGATGCTCGGGAATTCCTTGGAGACGGTCTCCATCGGATCCATGTAGCCGAAGGACGTGCCAAAGATCAGGTCAAAGCCCTTGCGCGACAGGCTGCGGAACACTTGCTCCGAGTCGGCGCCTTCTGGCACGTTCTCGATGTAAGCCGTGTGGACATTGGGTACGTTCTTTTCGACGTACTGGAAGCCCTCATAGTGCGCCTGGCTCCAACCGCCGTCATCGTGAGGACCAATGAGCACATAGGCTACATTGAACTTGCCTTTTTCGATGTCGGGAATCTGGAGAGCAGGCTGGGCTGGAGCAGTGGTCGGTGGAGCAGCGGGGACCTGGGTCGCTGCCGGGGCTTGGGCCGGCGGCTGGGCCGGAGCGGGTGTTGCGGCGCCGCCGCAGGCACTCAATAAAGTGGCCGCAATAGTGAGCAGGGCCACCATTGTCCAAAGTTTCTTGCGGGCGTTCATTATTTATCCTCCTGAGATGTTGAACCAAAATTGGCTCACTCAACACGTAGAGCTGTGTATCAGGTATGGGTTACGGTGGACCTCCTTTCTGTAAAACACGATCCGTCCGGGAGTAGGCTGCATCAGGCCGACACAGCCCACTTCATTTTACCAGCTTTTTGCGCTTTAGCTAGGAGACGATGTGCGTGCCCGTCTCGCCTTTGAGCGCACGCCCGATGTTTTCAGGATTGGTGACGATGGCATGCTTGCCGCCGGCTTCCAGGAACCAGATGATGGCTTGAATCTTGGGCGCCATCGAGCCTTTGGCAAAGTGCGTGCCTTCGGCCAGGTATTGCTTGGCCTCGGCCAACGTCATCTTGTCAATCCACTTTTGATCTGGCTTGCCAAAGTTGAGCGCCACCTTTTCGATGGCGGTAGAGATCAGCAGCAGGTCGGCCTTGATGAGGCGGGCCAGCAAGCTGCTCGCATAGTCCTTGTCAATCACCGCGGCAACGCCTACATAGTCGCCGTTTCCCTTGTCAATGACCGGGATGCCGCCCCCTCCGACGGTGATCACGACCACGCCGGCGTCGACCAATGCTCTGACTGATTCCAGCTCCACGACTTCTTGCGGCATCGGAGAGGCCACAACGCGCCGCCATCCACGCCCGGCATCCTCGACGACGTTCCAACTCATGTCGGCCTCGCGCCGCCTGGCTTCTGCCTCGTCCATGAATCCGCCGATAGGCTTTGTGGGCCTCTGAAAGGCCGGGTCGTTGCGGTCCACCAGCACTTGGGTGATGATAGTGGCGACAGGTTTTTTGATGCCGCGCCGAAAGAGCTCATTTTGCAGGGTTTGCTGCAGCGCGTAGCCGATCGCACCCTGGCTGTCGGCGCCACACACGTCCAGCGGCACTTCGTGCATCCCTTCGACCTTGTGCGCGATCTCGGAGCGCCGGAGAATAAAGCCCACCTGCGGCCCGTTGCCGTGGCCGATAGCTACCTCCCAACCCGCTTCGATCATGTCGGCAATGTGGTAGGTCGTCTCTTTGGCAGCCTGGTATTGATCCTCGACCGTTTGGTGCTTTGAGTCTTTGATCAGCGAGTTGCCGCCAATGGCGACGACAGCAACCTGGCGCTTGGCCGCAGCGGTTCTGGCGGTTTTCTTGACCGCAGATTTGGTTATCTTTTTCAGAGTCTTGTTGGCGGCAGGCTTAGCAGGTTTCTTGGCGGCCCGTTGGATCGTTGCCATGAGTCCTTCTCCTTCCTTGAAGCTACATTGTCAAAGCCATGACAGCCTTTTGCACATGCATCCGGTTTTCGGCCTCGTCGTACACAACTGACTGGGGGCCGTCCATTACGCCGTCGGTCACTTCGATGTTGCGGTCGGCGGGCAGAGGGTGCATGTAAATCGCGTCCGGCTTGGCGAGCGCCATGCGATGCTCGTCGGTGATCCAGCTCGCATACTTTTTGATGATTTTTGCGCCTTCGTCCGGATCTGGCGTGTGAACCATCGCCCCCCACGATTTGGCGTAGATGACGTCGGCATCCTTGAAGGCGGCGTCCATGTCGTCCACCACCTCAAAACCCACGCCGAATTTCTTGGCCTGTTCGCGCGCCTGATCCATGATTCCCGGCATCAGTTTGAACTCGGGCGGATGCGCCAATACCACATCCAGCCCAAAGCGCGGCATCTGCAGCACCAGCGATTGCGGGACCGACATCGGCTTTTGGTACGAGGCCGCATATGCCCACGAGACGACCATCTTTTTGCGGCGCAGATCGCGGCCCTTCTTTTCGATGATGGTCATCAGGTCGGCCAGGCACTGGAACGGGTGATAGATGTCGCACTGCATGTTGAGCACCGGCACGCGCGAGGCTTGGGCGACGGCGTTCAGGTAGCCGTTGCCGATGCTCCAGTCCACGTGGCGGATGGCGATGCCGTCAAAGTAGCGCCCAAAGATCTCGCCGATCTCTTTGGGTGTGTCGCCGTGGGCGATCTGCGTGGTCTTGCTTTCGATGAATGCGGCATGGCCGCCCAGTTGGGCCATGCCCGCCTCGAACGAGCCGCGCGTGCGGGTGCTGCTGAAAAAGAACAGCATTGCCAGCACCTTGTCACGCAGGTATGGATGCGGCTCGCCCAATGCACGCTTGCGCTTGAGGTCGAACGCCACATCCAGAACGGTTTCGACTTCTTCCTTGCTAAAGTCCAGGTCGCCGATCAGGTCGCGACCTTTGAGATGAGTTTGCATTCTACATTCTCCTTGTTTCGATTCTCCGCGCAACGCCCAGTTCTGGGTAATCCCTCGTGTCCTTCTTCGATGAACACTTATGGTTGGGGATGGGCGCTCCAGTACCAGGCCAGCTTGTCGGCCATGTCGCCCAACACATCGTAAGAGTCGGCTCCTGCAGCGAAAATTGTCGCGCCGACCACATAGTCATCTTTTTGTAGCTCTTCGTCATACCAGGTCAGCTGGTCGAGATAACCCGTCACGCCGTCGGGTGCAATGTTGTTCTGCTTCCAGTATTTGACAAAGTCGCGCCAACCGGCGCCGGCAGGGCCAGGGCGCGGCTGGATGAGTCCGTCTATGCCGCATTCGGTGATGATAAGCGGAGCGCGCAACTCGGTCGGAATATGATGGCGATAGGCTTGGCGATAGCGCAAGGTGTACCAGCCCTCGTCCCCTGCATCGCCTGCAGGATCGAGCTGGTAACGGCCAAATCCGAACTGCATCGTCGGCGCCGAGTACTCGTGCAGACCCAGGCAGCCGTCGTGCTGTTGGATGGCCTCGAGCGCAGGCAAAAAGCTGGCCCACAGATCGAGCGGTGGCGTGCCTGTGGCAAAGCTGCCGATGCAGCATTGATAACCAAGCGCAGCCATTTGTTTGACCCGCTCCGCTTCGAACGCCGCGTATTCCGCCATCAGTTCGGCAGAGTCAATCGCGGGCTCGTTGTAGCCTTCCCAATAGTCTATGCTCGCGTGGGCCTTGTATTTGTCCAGGTTCTTGGCGATAAAGCTCGCCGCATGGCGGTCCGCGCTACGATTGCCTTTGGCACGCATCGAGAGAAAGTCATAGTCCAGGCCCACTCGCCCGACGATCAGGGTATTGGGCGAACGTTCTTTGACCACCGCCGACGGGCTAAGGTCATCAATGAGCTTGACTACCTTGGGCCGCCCTGTCTGGATGACACCCATAACCTGTGGCGAAGACAGTCGCTGAACCACCAGGCCGAGTTTGCTGGGCCGCGTGTAGGACGCGGGCGTGGCCGTGGGCCAGGGTGTTTTGGTGACTTGAGGCGTGGTCAAGCTGGCCGTTGGGACAAGGGGCGAAGCCGGTCGAGCTATCGCCGTAGGCTGGGAGACGGCGCTCGGCGTCACTCCCGGGTCAATGAGCCTTTGACAAGCTTCCATTGCAGCCAGTGCCGCAGTGGAAATCGTCCAGGCCAAAAAGGCGCGGCGAGTAATCCTCGGATGAGGGTTCATGGTCTCATTGTAACACGATCTCCACAGACCGGTCTATCCCTGGATACCTACCGGCGCTTGGATCGTCTCATACGGGTTATTAAAGTGCATAACCAGCTCGGGCTTTTCGAGGGCTTGTGCAAACTGTATCAGCCGGTCTCGAATGTATTTGACATCGAGCTTGCTGCGTTGCCGCATCAAGATGCCTTCGTTGCATGTTCCATGCCCTGTGCTGCTCTATTCCATTGCGCCGAGAACGAGCGCCAACAGCGCCATCCGCATCACGACGCCGTTGAACGCCTCTTGCCAGTAGCGTGACCAGCGGGTGATGTCGACGTCCATTGGGACTTCGTCCATGCGCGGCAGAGAATGCAGCAAGATCGCATCGGATTTGGCCTTGGTCTCCAAAAGCTCGCGGGTGATCTTGTAATTGGCGGGTGTCAGGCCAAGATCCCCCTTGCGCTCGTCGCGCGACTTGGTATAGTCGGGCTGTACAACCGGCTCGACCAGGATGACATCAGCTTGGTGGATGACCTGCTCCACGTGCTCGGCCTCGGCAAAGTTCAGGCTATATTGCTTGAGCTCCGCCTTGAACTCGGGCAGCAGCGACATCTCGGGCGGCGCGACAAAGGTGATTGGGCAGTCGAACTGGGACAGTGCATAACCCAACGAGTGCATGGTGCGCATCCGCATGTCGCCAACCGCTAGCCAGTTCAGGCCGTCAAGGCGGCCCTTTTCCTGCAAGACCGTGTACAGGTCGGTCAAAATCTGCGTGGGGTGCTCGCCCCAACCATCGCCGCCGTTGATCACTGGGATAGAAGCCCACTTGGCTGCCTCATGCGGAGCGCCCTGCTGAAAGTGGCGCATCACGATCACGTCGCCATAGTATTCCAGCATCTTGACGGTGTCCTTGATGGACTCTTGGTAAAAGTCGCCGGCGCGCGTCATCTTGGCATCCGCAAAGCCCGTGACGTGCCCGCCCAGGCGGTGCATAGCGGCTTCGTGTGCCAAGCGGGTGCGGGTGGACGGCTGATAGAACGCCGTCACCAGCGTCTTTTCCCTCAGCAAATCGCTGTTGCGGCGGCTCTTGGCAATGGGCTCCAGTTGTTTGGCGACTTCAAAGACGTGAAAGAACTCGTTGCGCTCGAAATCCTTGAGCGAAAGGATGTCACGACCAGCAAAACTTCTCATTTCTGTGCCTCCTAAGGATTTAATGTTTCATGGTTCTGCGCGCAGCGTCTGTGCGCCCCGCAGGTCACATCATTCCGTGTTTTTGAGATTTGAGATTTGAGGTTTGAAATTTGACTCACCTGCTCGCCGTACCACGTGAAAGCGCAGGTGGCCGGGGACAAAGTAGCTGAGCGAATAGTCCACGACCTGGCCATCCCGTGCGTACAATTGCGCTTCCAGCTTGAGCAGCACGTCGCCACGGCGCAACCCCAGTTTACGGGCCAGCGCTCCATCAGCAGCTTCTGCCAAGATGTCGGTGCGTGAATGGCTCAGCACTGGCTCGCTGCGCTCCAGGAAAAGGTCAAGCACCGAGCCGTTGAATGTCTCCCCGAGATCTTGTGGGC
>Ga0315268_10003974_pt1 | contig 16138 bp, 14 predicted proteins | sample C1_top_MG_FD_204535 | JGI IMG/M metagenome (GOLD analysis project Ga0315268, IMG submission 204535) | Sediment microbial communities from Yellowstone Lake, YNP, Wyoming, USA - C1_top | ecosystem: Environmental > Aquatic > Freshwater > Lake > Sediment | place: USA: Wyoming | collected 2017-08-01
AGGCAGGACGTCATCTGGCTGTTTGCTGGCCGGCCCGAAAAGGAGAAGCCCGAGAAGTCTGCTGTGCAGTCCTGACGTCGGATGAGCGAAACGGAATAGGAGTCCCTCTGGCTTCTGTCATATCGTTATGACTGCCGAGTGCTGTCAGCTTGCTCGGCCCCTATGGATCTCACAATCCGCATGGCTTCGAGGGCGTGTCTCTTGGCCCTCAATTGTGAGTTGAATATGTGCCGGACGATACCGTTCTTGTCAATGATGTACGTGACCCGTCCAGGAAGGAACCCAAGCGATGACGGCACCCCGTAGAGTCTCCTGACTCTGCCATCTGTGTCACTAAGGAGCAGATAGGGGAGCGCGAAAGTCGTGGAGAAGATGCTGTGCGATTCCTGCGACTGCGAACTAATCCCGATTACCTCGGCAGCGGCTTCCTTGAGTGCAAGGTAGTTGTCTCGGAACTCGCAGGCCTCCTTGGTGCACCCTGGCGAGTTGTCCTTGGGATAGAAGAACAGGACCACGGCCGATTTCCCGATATAGTCTCTGAGGCTTGCGCTCTCTCCCCTTTGCGAAACAAGTGTGAAATCCGGGGCACGATCTCCGACAGAGACTCTTTTCCCCATGCTCATTCCGCCTTCAGTTGGACTTGCATCTGGCAGACGTACCAACGCCAAATATCTTCTCCCTGATTCCGAAACGCAGCGATGCGACCGCCAGCAATAGGTTAATTGTACTCAAGGATTCAATACCGAGACCTGCAATTGACACATTGGGGGGCATTGGATGGCTCAAGTGAAACGCGCGAGAATCAAGGAGCTGATGATAGAAGAAGAGAGGACATTCGTCGAGGAACATCCCAAATCCAAGAGGCTCTTCAGAAGGGCAAAGAAATCTCTCCTCGCGGGGGTCCCAATGAACTGGATGGTCAGGTGGGCAGGACCGTACCCGATATTCGCGAAAGATGCCAAGGGGGCGTACATCCGGGATGTGGACGGGCACAAGTATCTCGACCTGTGTCTGGGCGACACAGGTTCCATGTTCGGACACTCGCCGCAGGCCGTAGTCGATGCCGTCCGAAAGCAATCGGCAAAGGGCATTACGATGATGCTCCCCAGCGAAGATTCTATTTGGGTCGGGGAAGAGCTCTCGCGCAGGTTTGGTTTGCCGTACTGGCAGGTCGCCATGACGGCCACCGACGCGAACAGGTTCTCTATCAGGCTCGCGAGACACGTCACCGGAAGGAGCAAGATAATGGTCGTCAACGGATGCTACCACGGCACCGTTGACGAGACACTTGTGACCCTTGTCAACGGCAAGACGGTCCCCAGAAGTGGCAATATCGGGCCTCCCGTGGACCCAGCGGAGACCACAAGGATAGTCGAGTTCAATGACGTCGGGATGTTGGAGGAGGCGCTTGCGTTCAAAGACGTCGCATGTGCGTTGTTCGAGCCTGCGATGACCAACAGGGGGATCATACTCCCCGACCCGGGTTATCACGACAAGCTGAGGGCACTGACTCGCAAATATGGCACTCTTCTGATTATCGACGAGACCCACACGATTTGCTGTGGCATAGGCGGATACACCGCGGAGTACGGTCTCGAACCGGACATCATCACGATGGGGAAGCCGCTAGCCAGTGGGGTCCCAGTGGCCGCGTTCGGGATAAGTCAGTATGTCGCTGACAAGGTAATGACCAAGATCCTATCAGACGGGACGGACGAGAGCGGACTCGGAGGCACGTTGACGGGGAACGCACTCGCGGTTTCAGCGATGCGGGCAACGCTCGAGAAGGTCATCACCAAGAAGAACTTCAACCGGATGATGCCTTTGGCCAAGCGATTCGAGAAGGGTATAAATGATGCGATCGACGAGTTCAGAGTCCCGTGGCACGTTGTCCGTCTGGGCGTGAGGATTGAGTATCACAATACGCAGAGGCCTCCACGGAATGGTGGGGAGTATGAGGCATCAAAAGACTACGAGCTTGAGAAACTCATGCACCTGATGGCACTGAACAGGGGCATACTCCTTACGCCGTTCCACAATATGGCTCTGATTTCGCCTTACACTACTGTCCGAGACGTTGACAGGCACACCGAGGTCTTCAGGGAGTGCGTCTCGGAGCTGGTGAAGTGAGCCATAGGCACCAGCAAGATTGATGAACTCCTCCTGACTTCAGGTGGCAGGTCAGATGACTCACGAACTCTCTGTAGCCCTAGAACGGCTGGACGCATACATGGAACAATTCCTGTCGGTTTCTGGCACGCCGGGGATATCAATCGCGGTCACCGATAGGGAAAAGACCCTACATGTGCGCACGCTTGGCTATTCCGATATCTCCGCCAGAACGCAGGTCAAGCCCGAAACACTGTTCCAGATAGGCTCAATAGGCAAATCGTTCGCCAGCGTCTGCATCATGCAATTGGTCGAGGAAGGCAAGGTCAAACTCGACACACCCGTCACTGAGTACATCCCCTGGCTGAAAGTGGGATTCAAGCCTGCCGTGTTCACATTGCATCATCTGATGACTCACACGGCGGGCATCGTCCTGGGTTCAGAATACACGTTGTCGGGACCACCTGGAGTGCTGGCGTTGGAGGCCACAAGCACAGGATCGACTCCTGGGGAGTTCTTTCACTATTCCAACGTTGGATACAAAATTGTCGGGCTTGTCCTAGAGCAGGTGTTGCGGAAACCCATAGGAGAAATCCTAAGGGAGAGGTTACTGGACAAGCTGGAGATGGATTCCACGGAGCCGACAATCACGAATGACACACGAACTCGCTCTGCAATCGGCCACGTGCCTTTCTATGACGACAGGCCCTCTCCCCTGGCCGGCCCTCTGGTGGAGGCAACATGGATCGAAAGCGACACCGCTGACGGATCGATATCCTCAACCCCTGGAGACATGGCGAAATACGTAAGAATGCATCTCAACAGAGGCCAGGGCCCGACGGGTAGAATCATCTCCGAGGAGAGCTACTCGCTGATGGCTGGGAAACATGTCCCCCAGGGAGAGGACTACCCCGGGGAATTCTACGGATACGGGCTTGGGATCGAGGACGTTGGGGGCCACACCATCGTCAAACACACCGGCGGCATGGTCGGGTTCGTCTCATCGATGCGAATGGACCTAGATGACGGTCTGGGTTTGATCGTCATGCTCAACAGCCGCAATAACGCAGACGATGTGGCCAAGTTCGGAGCCGGTGTTCTGTGCGCCGCAGCAAGCGGATTAGATCCTGCAGCGCTTCCCAGCAGGGAGAGCTACCTCGAGATACAGAACGCAGCAGACTATGTAGGCAGATATGCCGATGCATCTAGGAGTTTCAGTCTATTAGCTGAGGGCCGGAAGCTCGTCATGCAATACAGAGGAAGGTCGATAGCTCTCCTTCCTAGGGATAAGGGCATGTTCTTCGTAGACCATCCGGACTTCCATATGTTTCTACTCGGATTCGGGAAGACCGGCCCATCCGTTACGAATGCATTCCACGGGCCGCGCTTATTCTTCAAGGGGGATGTGACACGACCGAAGGCATTCAAGTATCCCAAAGAATGGGAAGCGTTCACGGGGCACTTCAGGTCGTACAACCCCTGGCTCTTGAATTTCAGGATCGTGCCTAGGTCGGGAGCACTTCAATTCGTAGACGCCCAGAGCGGAATCGAAGAGCCTTTGGTCCAGCTCGGACCTGGCAAGTTCAGGATTGGCAGGGATGAAAGGATTCCGGAGACCATCACGTTCGATCAGGTGGTCAATTCCAGAGCCCAGAGGGCAATACTGTCTTGCGGAGACCCTTATTTCAGAGTCCCCACACCATAACAATTGACACTCCTCCTCCGAACCGCGATTCGAAATCGAAAACCTGGATTCATGTTCTAACTGGCAGGGGCAGTCCTTCGATAAGGTTATAAGTCAATCTACTGCAATCATGGGCGCGACAGTATGAACAAGATAGTCTTGGGGATTCTAATTGTATTCGGTCTCGGACTCTTGATGCTCGGCGGGCTATTCCTGAGCACCGGCTACTTGAACGACATCGTGATGGGCGCTCTAATGCTCCTCGCGGGATTCGGCATCCTATTCTATGTCTACAGGCTTGAGAAAATCGAGGCGGCCAAACCCACGCTCGTTAGCCAGACATTCAACGTCAAGATGGATGGCTCGGGCAAGTTCGAGGACAAGGAGATGAAATGCAGATCCTGTGGCGCTCCGATTACGGACAAGGATCTCAAAGTCATCCAGGGAGGAATCATGGCGACATGTCCTTATTGCGGGGCAGTGTTCGCCATGCAAGAGGCTCCTAAGTGGTGAAGAGGTCTTCATATGCAGTGCGACCGCATCGGGACAATACATCTTCGACCCATTTGTACGGTCCTTCTGCTCTTGCTCCTCGTGGGAGTCTTCAGTTCCGTACCCAACAAGGCAAAGGCGAGTGCACTTGATTACTCATTCGCTCTGGATGCTGAACTCGTGGATGTGTCCATAGAAAAGGACGGCAGCATAGACATCAACTATCAGTTCAACTTCACCAACTACGGTCAACTGGACGGGGTCGACATCGGACTGCCGAACAGCAACTATGACGAGAGCACCGCCATGGCATCAGTGACCGTAAACGGTCACACTTACGCACCCGCCCAGATACGCAAATCGCCATACATCCCCATCGGTTTGGCAGTCGAATTCACCAGTGACACAAGGGCTGAGATAGAGATTTCGGGCACCGCGTTCGTCCTCAATTTCAGCATAAACAATCCTCACATGGTCTACGAGAACGAACTCGTGCAAGGCTATGCGGGGATCAAGTTCAGGCCAACATGGTTCGACCCGAACTTCCAGACTGGTCCAACCCATCTAATACGGTCACGGATATTCATGCCCGAGGGGTTCACCAATGTCTCGGCCGCGGTCTATCTGCAAGATCGGGCTTGGAACTCACTTACAGTAGACACTGCGTCAAGCCGGCCGGTCGCCACATGGATCGACACCGATGTGGACATTGCCGCCCAGTCTCAGGGAACCTACGATGTGGGTGCTGGCTTTCCCAAGGAATATGTAGACAAGTACTACAAGCACAATGTATCGACAGGCTTGGGAGATCTGCTTAAGAGCGCGGGTGGGCTCTGTCTCGCTTTGCTTCCCATAATCATCATCGCCGGTTTTTTCGGAGTAGTCATAGTGTCGTCCATCCGGAAGGAGCGCAAGAGAGCGGTGGACTACTTCGAACCCAATCTCAGCCTCGCGGGAGCTGGTCCCAGGAGGGATCTGACAGCAGTCGAAGCGGCTATAGTCCTCGAGAAGCCTTTGGAGATGGCTGCAACGATGATCCTCTTTGGTCTGATAAGGAAGAAGAAAATAGAGGTGCTCTCGGAAGACCTCCCGATGAGGCTCAAGAAGCTCGCAGAAGTAGCCGATTACGAATATGAGAAGGACTACCTGGCTTCAATTGGCGCGGACGGCACAATGAACAGGGCCGCGCTCAAGAACACGATGGTTCTCTTGATCAAGGCCACGGAGAAGAAACTGGAGGGTTTCGACTACACAGCCACCAAGGACTACTACGTCGCCATATGCGAGACTGCCTGGAAACAGGTTCAAGAGGCTGGCACGCCTGACGACTTCTCGAAGTTCCTCGGAGAGAACAATGAGTGGATGATGCTGGAAGATGGGTACGGGGACAGGATGGGTCGGATACTGATGAGGCCATTTCCCTATCCTGTCTATGCCGGGACATCGGGGGCGGGGGCAGCAGCCGCGGGGAGAGCGGCTCAGGACATGGCCAGGAACTATGTGAGCAGGGTCAAGAACTCCAGTAGCAACTTGGTCAGCAACATCAAGGATTTGGGCAGAGAGGTCACATCGATCACCCATCCCAAGCCCGCCCCTGCTCCTTATACTGGGCACGTGGGAAGGTCCGGAGGCTTCGGTGGAGGCTGTGCGTGCGCGTGTGCCTGTGCGTGTGCATGTGCAGGTGGTGGTAGGTGATGGACTTCGAGCGGATATGGCCAGGTACGAAATACCTCGGCCTGAAGTCTGGAACCTATCGATACGATGGAAAGGGTGACCTCGCGGGGCACAGGTTCCACCTCAGGGTCGACCCGAAGTCGAATGGCGTTCTTATGGTAGACGCTTCGAAACTGATATTCCTAAACGGCACTGCGCTCGACTACGCGCGCTGCTATCTCGAGGGTCGGACGGATTCCGAGACCTACCGGTACATGAAGCATAGGTATAGGAGTCTCAACAAGCCCGCAGTCGTAACTCATTATAATCAGGTCAAGAACCAGATCCTCGCGTACACGAGGGGAGACAACAATGTGATTCAGACGGTCGGCGCCCCTGGCATGTCGATTGGAGCGGACGACCTCCCATCACCATACAGGATGGACCTAGCACTGACCTACCGCTGTCAAAACGACTGCGGACATTGCTACAACGAATCTAAGGAGAAGCCAGAGCTGACGGTCGAACAATGGATTAACGTGATAGACAAGCTCTGGGAAATCGGAATCCCGCACGTAGTCTTCACAGGTGGCGAACCGACCCTCTATGCGAACCTTGAGAAACTCATCGAAAGATCGGAATCGCACGGTCAGATCACAGGTCTGATTACCAATGGCCGAAACCTGAGACAGCCAGGATACGTCAAGAGACTCGTCGGTCTGGGTCTTGACCATGTGCAGATAACCGTGCTTTCTCACAAGGACGCTGCCCATGATGAGCTTGTGTGCTCGAAAGGCGCTTGGAGAGAGACGATAGACGGGCTAAGGGCGGCTCTCGCGGAAGACCTGTATGTGAGTACCAACACGACCATCATGCGCGCCAACTATGGGGACATAGAAGGTACGATGAAGTATCTCATCGACATCGGCGTCAAGAACATAGCCTTCAACAGCGTCATCAGATCTGGCAAAGGCCAGGACGCTGAGGGGATCAGCTTCGCCGAGCTGGATTCCATACTGGCAAAGCTGAGGAGTTTGGCTGAGGGATCCGGTGTCAACCTGATCTGGTACTCGCCCACGCCCTATTGCGAGCTCAACCCTATCAACAAGGGCCTCGGCATCAAGCAGTGCACAGCGTGCTCGATAAACATGGCGATAGAGCCCGATGGAAACGTGCTCCCATGTCAGAGCTACTACCAATCATTGGGGAACATATTGAACGACCCGTGGGACGAGATCTGGAACAATCAGGTCTGCCGAGACCTCCGCGAGAGGAAATACCTTCCTGACAAGTGCGTGGACTGCAAACTTGTCCAGGTGTGTGGCGGCGGTTGCCCGCTGTCGTGGAAGAACGGCATGTACGTCTGTATGGATAGACATTCATCAATGTGATTGGTCGGAATTCACTTGCAGGCTATTGCATAGAATGTCGGATTGTACTGGAAGAGAGTGCCGGCCACGAGTGCACTTCTCCATGCTTGTCTGATATCCTTGAGCTGCCCGTCTCTTGCGGACGGTTTCACAGTCATCTCCAGCCACGTCCACTCGTCGTCGGATTCGGCAACGAGTCTGTCTATCCCCCAAATCCCTTGGTGAATTCCAATCTCGGAATCCAATCCGTTGCGGGAGAAAAGGGACCTTAGCTTTCTTCCAATGCACGGGTCCCCGCCTTGCTCTTCTATGCCCTTGATAATCAAGCTCCTGAGAACTGAGAGCTCGTCCGGGTAGTCTAGCCTGCCGCCGAAATCGGGCTCTGCCAGACAGATGACCCATCTTCTTGAGACTCGACTCATCTCTTTGACGACCACAGCCGGGTCCTTCACCCACAATAGAAGGAAAGAACAATACACGAGATCGAACGAACCGTCCTTGTAAGGCAGTTTCTCCGCGATTGAGACCTGCGCCTCCAATCCACGAGTTCTACATGACGCGACCATGTCAGAATCGCGGTCGATTCCTCTAACGTCGAGTCTGTTCCTGAATGTTTCCATGACAATTCCGGGCCCACAACCAACGTCGAGTGCCGTCGGTTTCGAGCGACCATCAGGAATGTCGCTCAGCACGGTCCTATTCAGTATCCAGAACCATGAATTCTTGAGCCAGCCTGCCTGTCGTTCAAGCTGCCTATCCAGAGTGCATATCGAAGACGGCATTGAATGAGATGAATCGGTTCCCATTCAATTAGGTTTTCGGAAGAAGATACGGCTCAATTAAGGTCCGATGTACTACCTATGTGCCATTACGACCCCGTTGCTTCGGGGGTGATTGTTGTTGGACACCGCGATCTGCACCGCGAGCTCCTCGAGGGTCGAAATTGTCCATTCGTCGATGAATGTAAGCCTGTCGCGGTCCTCGACGTCGCTCTCCGCGTATTCCTCCTTCGTCTTACACTTGTCACCGTTGATTGTCACGATCAACCCGTCGAAGCCAAGCTGTCCGTGGACTATCTCAAGGGCGTAGCTCACCGCAAATTCGCATGCTACGCCGACAAGATGGGCGAATCCTTCCTTCCTCTTCTGGGCTAGCCATTCAAACAGCCCTGAGTCCGAATCAATCACATGGAATTCCTGGATGCCCAGCTTCTTGGCCACAGCGATGAACCTGCCTATTGAGCACGAGGTGTGATCGCACTGGCCTTCTATGGCCTGGCATTTGTTGCTCTTCCTGCCGTTATCGGGGTTGGAGGGGCAGTCGAATGGTTTGCAGCAGTACGGCACAAATGCGACGCTCTTCTCCTCGGCTAACCTCTTTGGGTCGAAATCTGTTGGCACGGGTACGATGCCGACCGACGTGAGCTTGCGGTCCACCTTGTCCATCTCGAGCCTGTCCGCGAGGCTTTCCAGGATGAACGCGTATGGCCTCTCAGAAACCGTCCGCTTGAGGTAGTCAGAGACCATCCCGAGCTTGGCCGGGTCTATGACCGTAGCACCCCTGGCTGCGCAGGACTTGGCATCACGCTTGCGGGAGTCTGATGACAAACCTATCACCTCTTCCATTCTCTCCGGGTTTTGCTTCGATCACTCCGCCGTGCACCTCGACTATCGCCCTGACGACCAGCAATTGGAGGTCTGGCCTCTCGATCGTCTGGCACCCGGAATAACCTTGAGACATGACGCATGTAATAACTGGCTTTGACAGCTTCAATCCCTTACCTGAGATGTCGATAATCCAGAACTTGTTGCCTTCGACGACCTCCGATGAAACCGCAATCTTGAGATGGAGGAGGTCGGATAGGGCGTATCTCGCTGCGGCGGTTATGATCAAGTCGAGCATGTCGTTGATGTCGTTGCTGGCCATAATCGGATAAGAGCCTTCCGGGCAATCGAGGGATATCGCCATGGTGTTCTTGTCCGGTCTGCTCTGGACATTCGTAATGCTCCTCTGCAGGACTTCTCTGAGGTCCTTCTTCTCTTTGGTTCCATTCCCACCGATCGAGCGTATCTGGGCGACCCTCTTGAGATGAGCTATGAGTTGCGCAGTCTGCATGACCTGCCGGAAAGCGCCCTTCGCGTATCTCTCCAGTTTCGGGTCAAGTTCTTCCGTCGCGAGAATCATTTCGAGGTAGCCGAGTATTGCCTGGTTGAAGTTTTGGAGGTCGTGGGACATGAGGTCGAGGTAGAAGTCCTTCTCGTTGATGACCTTCCTCAGACCTTCCTCAAGTCTCTTTCTCTCTTCAACGTTTCTTCCGATACCAAGTATCCCGACGACCTGGTTCGAGTGCCTGATCGGTCTGACAATCATCTCTGCCGGAATCACATGGCCGTTCCTAGCCTGGACACTGACTTCGACAGGTGGAGGGTCGGGTTCGCCCGCGAGCAGTGTGGATATGTGTGTGGCCACCACCTCTAGAGAGTCCGCAGAGACCAGATCGAGTGCGCTCATTCCCATGAGCTCGTCCCGGGAGAACCCGGTGAGCTTCTCGATAGCCTTGCTGATGAGTATGATTCGTCCGTACGGGTCCAACTCGTAGACAACATCGCTTGAGTTTTCGAGGATCTCTTCCAGCTTCTTTGCGCGGGATGCGAGGTCCTTGAGCGCAGACTCATAAATGCTCTTAGTAATTTTTGTGATTCTGGCGGAATCGGCATCGCTAGCAACCACGCAGCCTTTCCCGCCATTGTTCTCCCACGCTCTTATGACTGCTACTATCCCGTCATCGCGGACGGAATCCATTATGTGGTCAATTCCGATCTTTCTTAGGAACGCCTTGTCTTGGTCGTCGACCGGATAGGGATTGTAGATGCACACCATCATCTTGTTGTTCGCGCACTTCTTGGAATCCAGGCAGAAGCTCACGGCATCTCCCAAGATGCACAACGAACTTGCGATGATGCCGTCGAACTCCTCTGAAGAGCACTTATTCTTTGCCTCGACTGCATCCCAAACCTTCACGAATTGGACTCCATTGGCGGAAAACTTCTCCTCCAACGGTGTCAGGCTTCCTATGGGATCTTCAAGCAGTAGTATCTTCAAAGGACCACCTTGTGGACCGTCATTTTCTTGAACCAACTAGCCGGCGCTGCGGTTATATATATTAGCGCCAGGCTATCAGAACCGATAATGAGGATGCAAGCATTTCCGAAATAGGGGCGTAGACGTGCTCCGAAAAGCCGTTTCTGCACCGACACCATGCAAGCAGCCACTGGTGAAGTACTGACCCTCACAGATAGGTGACTTTCATCTCTGCTGGAGGTCCTTCACGATACAGAGTCGCTTCACAGGTGCTACCCTGGCAGATGCTCGAAAAATCTCAAACGCATCGGTATGCATACCGATTTCCAATAAAGGAATGACGAAGTGCAGTAGTTCATCTGGTGATATTCTTCGCCCAACTGGCGGCGCGCTCAAGATCTCCATTCCTGAGGGGGCCCTTCTTGCCAGTCACATAGAAGGCTTCTGGAGGAGCGACCATAATGGCTCCCCTAGCCTTCAGACCTTCAGCAATCTTGTCCGCGGCAAAGCCGAACATTTTCACGAATCTGCCCGTGTATCGTGTATCGAACGAAGCGACTTTGACGCCCTTGATGTTGGCTTCCGAGATTTTGTCAAGAAACTCCTGCATCGTTGGGGTCGGTCTGCCACCACATGTTGGACACCCCACAACAAGAAGGTCGATGGTGGCTAATTCCGCCGGATTCGCTTGGTTTGCGCGAACCACGTCTACGTCGCCGGCAATTGCGCCGCCCACAGTTCTGGCAATCAGTTCGGTGTTCCCGTACATCGTGTCATATACGACTAGGACTTTCATCGAATCCCTCATCTTGATGTCGATGTTGGTAACTCCTTCGGTCATACTTCAAAGATTGTGTTCAGCTATCCTGGCGTTGCGCACCTGACTCTGAAAGCCTCCTATGATCTCAGCTTTTCAATACTGTTGACGGCGTTCTTCTTGATAGCGGTGTTCGTGATAGCTGCGGACTTCCTGGTTGTCTCCTGAGAGAGGAAGTGTTTTATTCAACGCTGCGTTCTGGACTCTCGTGGTCAAATACACATTCATGGCTAAGGACCGAACGAGGGTCGTATTCCGTGAACCCAGAAGGACTGATGCTCGGCAGTTGATGGGACTAATCAACTCTGTGATCGAAGAGCCAATGTCGGGGCTCATGATGAACAAGAAGATTCGCCTCAAGGAGGAGGTGAAGTGGCTTGACGGTCGACTCAGCGAGATCAGACGCAAGAACGTCGTGATGCTTGTTGCTGAAGTCGATGGAAGGATAACGGGCAATTGCGACATCTCGAGACGGTCATTCAAAGAGATTCATCGAGCCGTGCTTGGCATAGTGCTCTGCAAGGAGATTAGGGGAAAGGGAATTGGAGAGGCCTTGATGAGAAGGGCAATTGAGCTTGCTAGACATCGCATGAAGGGGCTAGAACAGATTGACCTTCAGACATTTACGTACAACAGGCGGGCCCAGAATCTGTATGGGAAGATCGGATTCGTCAAGACCGGTTGCGTGCCTCGGGCGATCAAAGAGGGGGAGGACTATCACGGTGAACATGTGATGGTCCTGTATTTGTGAGCTCCCCCTCAGGTCCGTCTGATGGACGGTCACGGAATTTGAACTCGCAACAGACGTCAGGCGCAAGATAAAGGACCTAGGCGCCTTGAAAACTCCGATGTCTGAGCGCGGATTGGGCAAGGTCGAGCCGTCGTGTTGAGAATTGCGTCTATTCATCCGTCCTTGCATGATTGATTATGAAGACAAGTGACTGCGCTTGCAGGCGTCGCAACCCGAGTAGAATAGAGTAAGAGGTGAACAGATGAACATCTTACAAACAGAATGGAGGAAAAAGAATAGGAGCGCACTCACCGAGACTTTGGGGTCTAGTCTAGCAAGTAAATGCGCATCTGGCAGAGTCTAAAGTTGTTGATGGGGTCCAAGTTCCACAGCATGTCTTGGTATCCGTTGGCAAGCAGATCACCAGTCTTCAGCTGGAATTTCGTGTCTTTTGTCAGCGTGAACTCACTCCATAGCACGTACACATCTCCTACTGCGTCATAGTAGGATGCACTCCATTTTACTTCGCTGCCCATGGGACCTAGCAAGCGCACCCAAATCTGGACACGCCAAGTCTGGTCCACAATCGCCGTGTCATATGGGAATACAATGCCTGGATCAGCTAGACCCGTGCCCACTTTACCGTCAGTGCCGTCGTGGTCAAGTATTTGGTATGAATCTCCGCCGTGCACATAGAACTGTGTTTGCCCGGTCCTTGACACGAAAATCCTAGCGCCGTTTCCGCCGTCAAAGTTCGCATTCTTTTCATTCGGAACGCCGATTATGTTCAGGTTGAAGTGTTGTCCGCTTGGTGCACCGTTGCCTGTGGCGAATACAGGGTACGCTATTGCCATCAGTGCCGTCGTGGAGGACATGGCAATCACCACCAATGCGAGCACGGCCGTTGACAGAATTGATTTCTTCATTATTTTCCCTCCGTAGTTCTGGAAATGGCAGTGAAGTTTCATTATAAATATCGGGTTGTCGTCATTATCACTGACTCGATGTCGACATGCGAACATTTCTTCTTCGTCATAGCTGGGTCCCTTGATGGGAAGAAAGATCTGATTTGGAGATGATCTATTGCCGGGATTTCGCCTTTCCCCCTATGGTCTTTTCCCAGGCAAGAGCCCCTTGTCTATCTCCTGCAACGACACATCAAGGCAAGTTTGATTAGTCGTCAAGTGCATTCTATCTGTTGGACAATGCAGGCAGATTCATGATACCAACCCCCGGGCAGACAGGCCAGCCCTACATTACACAGGAAAGTGCAGCCTCAGTTCAGAGTAAACATAAGGAGGGAACAAGCATGCTGCTGGTGATCATAGGTTCCATATCTGCTATCGTAGTCTTCTCTATCTTCCTCTGGCTCGTTTGGATAGTCTAAGTCAAGCGCAATGTCTGAAGAAACCAGTCGCCTTTCTTCCCTATGGTCTTTTCCGAACTGGGAACACAAGTCTTCTTCTGTCGCCTTTCCTCCTCTATGGTCTTTTCCGATGCGACGGAACAGAAGCTCTCTTACGATCTCCCCCTAGCCAGCATGTCAGAAAAGTGCCAGGTGAAGGTGCGTAAGCCCCTTTCTGTTCCCGTCTTTCGACGGTGATGGCATCCGACTATTGCACTCTACCCGCCGACGATGAGAGATCGATTCGGCCGTTTGAGCTTGCTCCAGTGGGGAGTCGCCGTTTCATCAAATCCCCGGGAGACTTCATCCACAGAGGAATCATCACTTGATCCCGGGACTGTGTCGTTTCTGCGCCCTTGCCAGGACTCTCGCCCTGCTGCTCTGGCAGCCCACTTTCTCACGGAGAGGGGACTTTCCTCAGCCGGCCCGTGATAAACACAGGCCTACCGTCAGCCATCCGCCTTCTCCTGGCAACCTGCTACTACGATGATGCATGTACAAAAGTCTTTCTGTGGGTCGAGGCACCGTCAGAGTATCCTTCTCTCCGCGAAGGCGGATTTTACGGTTACTCTTCCAGTGTTTGTGTCCAGGAAGGCTGACCTGCCTCTTCCACCTTCGATGTCCTCGGCGACGACCCTGATCCCCAGCTCTCGCAAGACCTTCCATACTTCGACACAGTTGGCCTTGCCTATGTCCTTGACATAGAGGTTCATGCTGGGGAACATCTGAGCACCACCGACAAGCTTCACAACAATCCTCTCCTTCCGCGCGCCCTTGCTGAGCATTTCTTGCAGGAGCTTCTTGGTACCCGTGTCGGCGTATTTCTCAGGATTGTCTGGGTGGTTCGTCGGCGCATTCGGGAGAAGGACATGCACAATGCCTCCGAGTTTGGCTATGGGGTCGAACATTATGACTGCCACACATGACCCGAGACCGATGCAGGCCAATTGTTCTGGCGCTCTGACTATGACGATCTGACCGATCCCCACCGACCTCAGCTCGGTCATCCTTTTGGCTCTCCCATCCTGTCCAGTATCAACCTAAGCGTGGATTCCTCTGGCAACATCAGGAAGTAGCCTTCGAACTCCCGATCTATCCCTTTGAAGCACGTGTGAACTGCGAGGACGGTGTCAACCTTCGCGCCAAGTGTCGCCAGAGGCATGTCCAGAACTGCTCCAAGCAGGTCCACTGTGGCGTCAGGTGGCGAGGGTATCATATCGATATTGACCATCTTGGACACAGCTATGAGGTACCAGCACAGGCAGATATTTCCGACTTCTTTCAGAGCAGATCTCTGAATATCGTTCAGTTTCGAGAAGTCGACTTTCTCCTTTGTGAGGTACTCTAGGAGCGTCTTCGCCGAATGCTCGGGCAGAATCACAAGGATGCCGCTTCTCAGGTCTCCGCAGAGCTGGGTATAGGATCCCGCCACGACCTGCTCCGGACCTCCAAGCCAGTCGGTGACGTCGGCCAAAGGCAGGATGCTGCAAGCCGTCACCTCGTTCATGAGCTCCAGGTCGAGCATCGATGACAGCGCGGTCGCGGCGCTCCCTGCGCCAATGTTTGCGAACTCCCTGATCGTTTCCAGGACCCTGCCCGCCTGCTCACTGCTCAAGTTATCATCCTCCGAGTATGGAGTCGACATCCACTATCAGCGCGATTCTTCCGCTTCCGAGTATCGTTCCGCCGGATATGCCCTTGACTCTGTTCAGGCGCTTGTCCAGAGACTTCACGACGATCTGCTGGTGCCCGATTAGTTCATCGACGACAAGGGCTGCGCGTCGATCCCTGCTTTGGACGACGAGGGCATTAACCGGGCCATTCACCTTCTGGTCCCCCAGTCCGTAGAAGTCGCGCATTCGGACCAATGGCAGTACTTCACCTCTGAGCTGGACGACCTCCCTGGATCGGATGGATTTCACGTCCTCTTGCTCGAACTTGTGCGATTCCACAATAGAGCTCATCGGGACGGCGTAAGTCTGGTCTCCTATGCCTATAAGCATCGCCTCGATTATGGCAAGCGTGAACGGGAGCCAAAGGGAGAATGTGGTCCCTGCTCCCTTCGATGATGTCACTACGATGCTACCACCAAGGTCCTCGACGCCCTTCTTGACCACATCCAGGCCGACCCCTCTGCCTGAGACTTGCGTGACTTCGGTCTTTGTGGAGAAGCCCGGTTTGAATATCAAATCAAGGAGCTCACGGCCGGTCGCGGATTCCGCTTGCTGTGCGGTCATTATCCCCCGGTCGATCGCGGTTTTTCTGATCCTTTCAAAGTCTATTCCTCGGCCATCGTCGGAGACCTCGATTAGGACATGGTCCTGTTGCCTGGAGGCGACGATTCTGATGAGCCCCTTCGCGTGCTTCCCCAACTTCACGCGTTCCTCAGGGGTCTCGATGCCGTGGTCTATGCAATTCCTCAGGAGATGCATCATGGGCTCCGTCACCTTGTCAACGACTGTTCTGTCCAGCTCGATCCCGCCGCCCTCCACCACGAGTTCGACCTCTTTATCCTCGCTCTTGGAGAGGTCCCTGACCATTCTTGGGAATCTGTTCATTACCACATCCAGAGGGATCATCCTTATCGTCAGGACCTTAGACTGAATGTCTGCAGTGAGCTTGTCGATCAGAGAGGTTATCTCCTGCAACTCGTAATCCTCTCCGAAAGAAGCCTTCTCAATGAGTCTGCTCCTGCCGATTACAAGCTCGCCCACGTCATCGAGGAGATCGTCAAGTCTGTCCATGTTGACTTTGACTGTCTGAGCATGTGTTGACTCGACTGAGGCTGTGGTGGGTG